>Ga0116172_10000740_pt1 | contig 31231 bp, 16 predicted proteins | sample AD_UKC083_MetaG_FD_89799 | JGI IMG/M metagenome (GOLD analysis project Ga0116172, IMG submission 89799) | Active sludge microbial communities of municipal wastewater-treating anaerobic digesters from USA - AD_UKC083_MetaG | ecosystem: Engineered > Bioreactor > Anaerobic > Digestate | place: USA... | reverse complement strand
GCTAATAAATTGGAGCAACTGGACGGATAATTTCTGGGTTTGGTCTCCCGGAAACAGGGTGCTTCCCGGTGGAACGGAAGCTATTATGGAACCGACAGTATATATGCCGTCACGGGTTAAATATTCAACTGTATACGGAACTCTTCCGACCCAATTCGGAGGAGGATATGCAGGGGTTGAAGTTCCCGCTCACAGTTTTGTAAAGAATTACGGGATGGCAAACGGTCTTCCCATTGATGATCCCGCCTCGGGTTACAATCCTAACGATCCGTGGACTGGTCGTGAGCCTCGTTTTTACAAGGACATCATCATTGACGGCGATCAGTTGGTTGTCAGTGCCGAAGGAGGTGATGATCGATATGCCCAACTCTATAACGGAGGCCGTCACCGTGCCACCACGGGCGGTAGCATCACGGGCTACTACTATAAAAGATTCTCACCCATAGGCTGCAATCCGTGGGATAAGAAACATGATTATTTTCAAGCCTACGTTCCTTACCTGCGTCTTGCGGATGTTTATTTGATGTATGCGGAGGCTGTATTACAGGGTTACGGGTCACCCTCATCGACCTCATCTACTTTGAATCTGACTGCCGAGAGGGCAGTGAATATAATCAGGAATCGAGCTCAGCTTCCCGATCTTACTCCCAAGTATGCGGGGACCAAAGAAGCTCTTATGGAATCTATCATTCGTGAAAGGGCTGTAGAATTAGCTTATGAGGCACATCGATTTTGTGATTTGCGCAGGTGGAATCTTAACGGAGTGATGAAGTACCGGGAAAAGACAGCCATTGATTTTGATCGCAATCCTGTCACGGGCAAGCCCATTAATCTAAAGGAAAGGATCATTATAACTCGGGTTGTTGAAAAGAAGCACAATTGGCTTCCTTTTCCCAAAGAAATAGTTAATTTATATCCTGAATTTCCACAAAATCCGGGTTGGTGATAAAAACGACTTAAAATTGTAAAAAATGAAGAAGATGTATTTCAAAATTTCAACTTTATTGTTTGTTGTAATACTGTGTTTTCCGAACAAGGTTTTTGCTCAGGATGAATTTACAATGCCCGAGGATGATGTTTTAAATGACACGGTCAATATAGCATTCAGTAAGACAGAGCGTTATAATCTGATTGGTGCCACCAGTTTTATCAACACCGAGGATATTGTCAGGTATGATAATGTTCAGGGAGTCTCGGAGGCTATGTTGGGACGTATTCCCGGTCTTTTGGGTTACAGCAATATCCGCGGTATTGGGGATGCCCTGTTTATAGTGGACGGTCTGCCACGCGATATTTCCAACATCAATTTTCTGGAAGTGGAACAGATCACGGTCCTGAAAGATATCAATTCGTCTATTCTGTACGGTAGCGAGGCGGTGAACGGTATTGTTCTGATTACAACCAAGAGAGGCAGGATCGATAAAAAACAGATTCATGTAACGGGTTATTATGGTATTTCCACCCCCACGGCCCTGCCCGAATATCTGTCTTCTGCCGACTATATGACCTTGTACGATGAAGCCCGGGCAAATGACGGTCTTACAGAGTTGTACAGTGGAGAGATGATTGCAAATTATCAGACATCAAAGCCTAATTACAGGTATAAATATCCCAATGTGGATTATTATTCGAGAGAATACCTGAAGTCATACAAGCCTTTTTTCAAGGCCATGGCTGAATTTTCCGGCGGTAACAACGTTGCCAAGTACTACGCCAATGTGGGCTGGGAAGAGTCGGGTAGTCTTTTGGGATTCGGAGAGGGTAGAGGCAGCAAGTATGACAAATTTAATGTCCGTGGGAATGTGGATTTGAGAATTAATTCTTTTATCAAAACCGGCCTGGACGCTGTAGCCGTCATTGTTAACGACAGGGGTCCTATCAACGACTATTGGGCTGATGCGGCAACCTACAAGCCTAATTTGTTTTCACCCTTGCTTCCCATGGGCAATGTGATTGATTCTATTCGGACGACCCTTTTGAGTTCGTGCAAAAATGATGTTGACGGGCTGTATATTCCCGGGGGTACCAATACGTATCAGACCAGTCCTATTGCCAACATTTATTTTGGTGGTGAGAATGAAAATATTCAGAATTATCTTTCTTTCAATAACAGGATAGATGTTGACCTGAAGCGAGTTTTGAAAGGTTTGACTTTCCATACGAATTTAAGTTTCGATTACCTGACTCGATACAATCAGTATATACAAAACACCTATGCTACGTATGAGGCTCAATGGAACAATGATTCCGATTCCATTGTGGGTTTGACAAAATACGGAAATGATACCCGGCCCGGTGTGCAAACCATCGGAGGATCTACTTATGAAAGGAGAATCGGTTATTACGGCTCTTTTGATTACAACAGGATATTTAACAATACTCATCAGATTTCCTGTTCACTTTTAGGAATGGGAAATATACATAAAAGAGTAGCTGATTTCCAAAGCAATAAAAATTTCAACTTGGGTTTGCGTGTAAATTACATTTTCGACAAAAAATACATGCTTGATTTCAGCAGCGCTTATGAACATTCCATCAAGTTGCCCAAAGATGCAAAATGGGCTTATTCTCCTTCTTTGGGTGCAGCTTGGATGATCAGCGCAGAGGATTTCATGTCCTCGGCAAAATCTGTAGATTATTTAAAGCTTCGGATGACGGGAGGCATTAAGAACAGCGATGCCCGTATCAATGGTTTCTTTTACTATATGAATCCTTATGCCTATTACGGTTATTATTCCTGGAACGAAAGCGCGTGGGTAACGCAGGGTGTAAGGTCAAGCTACGGGGCTAATCCCAACCTGGGGTATGAAAAGCGCAAGGAATTGAACCTGGGTATTGAAGGCTCTTTCCTTAAGGAGATGCTGAGCTTCGATGCCAATCTGTTCACAAGTGCTTATTCCGATCAGATTACACTTGTTCAAACCATGTATCCAAACTATTACGCCGATTTTATTCCATATAAGAATTATAATGAAGACCTTTACAAAGGAGCTGAAATCGGTCTGAGATTCAACCGTAAATTCGGAGATTTTCAGGTAGTATTGGATGCTAACGCTTTATATTCTACATCAGAAGTATTGATAAGGGATGAGGTGTATGACGATGCTTATCAGTATCGCAAGGGTCGTCCGGTAGATGCTCTGTTCGGACTTGTTGCCGACGGATTCTTTATGGATGAGGAGGATATTGCCGCCCACGAGTTTCAGGCATTCGGTTCTGTAAAGCCCGGTGACATCAAATATGTGGATCAAAACGGGGATGGTGTCATTGATACCAATGACGAGGTTCAGATCGGACGCTCCCGGGCTCCGTTTTCTTACGGGCTGAGTCTTCAGTTGAGGTATCAAAACTTCTCGCTCTTTGCCATCGGCAATGGTTATGCGGGTGCCGACTCGTACATCGGCGGTGATTATTATTGGGTGGACGGAGATAAAAAATATTCAAAATATGTGTTGAATCGCTGGACGGAAGAGACCAAAGCAACTGCGACATATCCTCGTCTTACGACCATGACCAGTACCAATAACTTCCGCTCCTCGACTTTCTGGCTTTACAGGGATAACTATTTCACCCTGCAGCGGATGCAGTTGACATACCAGTTCCCTGAGGGGGTCAAGGAAGCGCTTTTGATGAAAGATTTCAGTTGTTTTCTGGCTGTTTCAAATCTTTTGACCCTCTCCAAGCACAGGGACATCAAAGAGTTACGGGTTGGAAGCGAACCTTTTTACCGCTCATACACATTGGGATTAAAAATAATGTTTTAAAAAATCATGATAATTATGAAACACCGTAAATTATATTTCTCCGCAGTATTGATATTGATGGTATTGATATGTTTCCCTTCCTGCGAAAACATTTTTGAGGCGGAGAATGAGAATCTGGGTACCATTGACCGTGTTTATCAGAGTCCTGCTTTTGCCGAAGGTCTGCTGCTCACAGCTTACATCAAACTGCCTTCGAATGGTTTAAGTTTTAATGATATGGCTACAGATGATGCCGTCAGCAACGTTAAGACCAATCCTTACCTCAGGATGGCCACCGGCCAGTGGTCGGCCCTGTATAATCCTGTCGGGGTATGGGGAAACAGCATATCGGGGATTTTTTATATCAATCAGTTTCTTTCGATTGTTGACAGTGTTACCTGGAAATGGTCAAGCAGCGAATTGAACGATCTGTATAAGATCCGTTTTAAAGGAGAAGCCTACGCACTGCGGGGCTGTTTGAAGTATTACCTATTGCTTACAACGGGAGGCATCGGTGATAACGGTGAGCTGTTGGGCATTCCGATTTATAATGAATTTATTGCCTCGGACGGTGATTTTAACATTCCCCGTTCAAGTTTTTCGGAATCATTGGATGAGATTTATGGTGATTTTGATAAGGCGCTGGAATATCTTTCTATGGATGATTACGGCAATCTTACAGACTCCACACAAATTCCGGCATCTCTTCTGGATATAGCTAAAACCGTAGAGAATTACAATGCCATTTTCGGCAATGACATCATCCACCGCATCAGCGGCAGGATTGTAAAGGCGATGAAGGCTCGTGTTTCTCTTCTGGCTGCATCTCCTGCTTTTTCGGATGGAGACGTTACGCTATGGGCAAGGGCTGCGGATGATGCTGCCGTTGTTTTGGATAAGATCGGAGGCATTTCGGGTCTGGATCCCAACGGGCACAGATTTTATCTTCCTGCCTTTGTGGATGCCATTGACATGTCAAAGGGCATGGATCAGAAGGAAGTTCTCTGGAGAAGTGCCATTGGTGTATCACTTTCACTGGAATCAAAGTGTTTTCCTCCTTCCCTGTTTGGAGAGGGAGATGTGAATCCTTCACAGAATCTGGTTGATGCTTTTCCGGCGGGAAACGGATATCCCATATCGGATCCGGCAAGTCTTTATGATGCGTCCGATCCTTATGCGGGCAGAGATCCCCGACTTTCCTTGTATGTTTTACACAATGGCAGTTCCCTGAAGGGTAAGGTTATAAATACGGGTGTTGGTGGTGGCATCAACGCAAAAGATTCGATCATGCAGTCCACCCGCACGGGGTATTACCTGCGTAAATTTTTAAGGGACGATGTCAACCTGGATCCTATTTCACAGGCATCGAAGAACCATTACAACACTCACATGCGCTATACGGAGTTATTTCTTATCTATGCCGAAGCTGCCAACGAGGCCTGGGGTCCTGACGGAAAGGGAGACCATGCTTATTCTGCAAGAGATGTCATAGCTGCCATCCGCAAGCGAGCGGGCATTAATCAGCCGGATGCTTACCTGTCTTCCATAACATCCAAGGAAGATATGCGGGCGCTTATCCGCAACGAACGAAGGCTTGAGCTTTGCTTTGAAGGATTTCGTTTTTGGGATTTGCGTCGCTGGAAGGAAGATCTGAGCGAGCCGGCAAAGGGGATCAATATCGCAGGGACGACTTATCAGGTAGTCGATGTAGAGGAACGCAAGTACAATGATTCATACATGATTTACGGCCCTCTTCCCAAGAATGAAGTACTCAAATACAGTGCTCTTATTCAGAATCAGGGATGGTAACCGAAGTGTAATACAATAAAAAACAGATACAATAAAAAAACAAAGATCATATGAATATGAAAAAGATATTAATAGCTCTAACGTGTATGGCTGTTCTTTCAGGGTGCAAGAACCAGGATGTTGATTTTCCGGATTTTGAATATACGGCTGCTTATTTTCCGTATCAATATCCGGTGAGAACATTGGTTTTGGGGGATTACATATATGATAATACCAATGACAATAATCACAAGTTTTTAATTTCGGCTGCCTTTGGCGGTGTTTATACGAACACTAAGGACAGGGTACTTACGGTAGAAGTGGATGAGAGTCTTTGCGACAGTGTTTTGTTTACATCTACCTTTACGACTTTGACCGATACGATCAGAGTAATGCCTTCGGAGTATTATGAACTAAGTTCCTATGATAAGTTGACGATTCCGGCAGGCAAGTTTAACGGCAGTATCGAGGTGCAACTGAAAGATACTTTTTTTAATGATCCGCTTGCCATCAAATTAACTTATGTCATTCCCCTGCGTCTTGTCGGCTCTTCGGATGTTGATTCCATTTTAAGAGGGAAAGCGGTCGTCCCCAACCCCGACCCCAGAGTCGTAGCTGATTGGGGCGTAGCTCCGAAGGATTATACGATGTTTGCAGTGAAATACATCAATCCTTACGACGGACAGTATCTTCACCGAGGGGTAGCCAAAGTTACAAATGCTTCGGACAGTGTGGTTGAGGAGACGGTTTATCGTGCCACCTACGTGGAACAAAATGAATTGTGGCGTTTTAATACTACCGGAAGGGATCAGGTGGGTGTTCGGGGGAGCATGCGTTCCACTAAATTCTCCGGTGCCGTCAGTTTGCTTCTTGACTTTAACGAAGAGGGAGTATGTACGATCAAAAAAGGTCCCGGCTGCAGATACACGGTCACCGGCACCGGCAATCTTGTTAAAGGAGGAGAATCCTGGGGCAATCAACCCCGCACTACCATTTATCTGAATTATCAATTTTCCAATGCTACCGGAACGCTCACCTATACTGCATCCGATACTTGCGTGCTAAGAGACAGACCGGTTGTGCTGGAAAAATATACTCCTAAGGTTCTTTAGAAGAAAGAAAAAAAGGAATTGAGTATAAAAAAATATCTTTCTTAAGTTGATAGGTTTTCCTGAATGGGGTTTTCAAAAATAATATTTTCTAATGATGTTTAACTTAACATTAAAATATAATATAAACTAATACATTAGCACATTAACACATCATTTACATATGAAACCATCAGATAAAAATTATTCTCGACGAAAATTTATTAAAACGAGTCTGTTGGTGGGAGCCGGAACTTTTGTCGGGGCAAGTTCTATTAATAATAAAGCATATGCCACCAACATACTATCCCCGTCTACTCTTGCCGTACGGGGAGGGAATCCTGTAATATTGCGTCCGGATTGGCCATCGTGGCCGATCTGGAAACCTAAGACAGATGAGAAAAAACTGATTGAAGTGATGCGTAGCGGGATTTGGTCGCGAAACAAACTCACGGATGAATTTGAACGCAAATGGGCTGAACTGGTGGGCTCCAAACGTTGTCTTGCCGTCGTTAACGGAACAAATGCGCTTAATGCGTCATTGGCACAATTGGAAATCGGTTGGGGAGATGAGGTGTTGGTTACGCCTTATACCTTTATCGCATCTGTATCATGTATCCTGTTTAACGGGGCTATTCCCGTTTTTGTAGATATAGATCCTGAAACTTTTCAAATTAATCCTGATAAAATTGAAGAAAAAATCACATCCCGAACTAAAGCAATCCTGCCCGTCCATATCCTGGGGCTTCCTTGTGACATGGAGCGGATTATGAGCATTGCCCGTAAACACAATTTGTTAGTGGTGGAAGATGCTTGCCAGGCATGGTTAGCTGAGATAAACGGCAAGAAAGTCGGAACTTTCGGAGATGCAGGATGCTTTAGTTTCCAAAATTCCAAAAACATGCCGATAGGCGAAGGCGGAGCAATAGTAAGCGATAATGATGCATTTATGGACCGTTGTTATTCCTATCATAATTACGGAAATCCTTATGGTGCCACAGCCGGACAAATCAGTGCCGGAACAGTCATGATTGGAACCAAGCTGCGTATCACCGAATATCAGGCAGCCATCGGACTGGCACAAATGAAACGGTTAAAAGAGCAAACAACATTGCGGGATGAAAACGCAACTTATCTTAAATCACTTATTCAAAACATAGAGGGTATCACTCCTTATAAGTTAACTCCGAATGTAACCAAGAGCGCATTCCATCTTTTCCCGTTTTTGTACAATAAAGAGGGTTTTTCCGGACTGTCAAGAGATCAGTTTTTAAAAGCACTGGCTGCCGAGGGCGTTCCCTGTTCGGGAGGATATGCTGAATTAAATAAAATGCCTTTTCTTAAAAATGCATTTAACAGTAAGTACTATCAAAAATTTTATTCAAAACAAGAGTTGGACTATGATAGATATAGTGAAGAAAATAAATGTCCGGCGAATGAAAAATTATGTAATGAGTGGGCTGTTTGGATTCCTCAAAATGTGTTGCTTGGATCAAAATCCGATATGAATAATATCGCAAATGCAATTCAGAAAATAAAAGATAATGCGGAAAAAATAAAAAATAAAGTATAAACAAATGAAACGAATTTTGCTATTTTCTTTTTTGACCATTGGCTTACTGCCTTTTATAGTATCCATCTCCGGAGCAACTCTTCCATCAGGTAAATCAACTTTGGAAGTAACTACTTTCGATATTGATGTTACTCCTCCGGTTGGCTATAAAATGCCGTATGGAGTTGTGGCAAATACATGGGATTTGGGACTTCGTGCAAAAGGAATTGTTTTGTCGGGTGCGGATAAACCCATCGTTTTTGTTTGTTTGGATTGGCTTGGTATCGGTAATAATTGTTACGAAGAATTTAAACGTTCAATTGCCCGGGCTGCAGGAACCACACCCGAACGAGTGGCGGTTCATGTTATTCACCAACACGATGCGCCTAATCCCCGTGACTTCATGAACGATAATTTTGCATTGTCTGTTATCCACCGCCTCGAAATGGCAGTTACAAGTTCACTCGAAAATCCTGTTCCCGTTACACACATCGGATTTGGGGAAGCGCAGGTGTTCGAGGTGGCCTCAAACCGGAGGATACTCGACGCTGACGGTAAAGTAAAGGGTATGCGTTGGACAGCCTGCAAAGACTCCTCACTACGAGCCGAACCCGAAGGATTGATCGACCCGATGTTATCTGCCGTGAGTTTTTGGAATGAAGACAAACCGGTAGCAGTGTTGAACTTCTACGCCACTCACCCGCAAAGTTACTACGGCACCGGCATACCCAATCCCGATTATCCCGGGATAGCCCGTTTCTACCGCCAGTTGGCAATGCCGGATGTCTTACAAGTCTATTTCACGGGTGCAGGTGGAAACATAGGTGCAGGTAAGTATAACGACGGATCTCATGAAAATAGAGGTATTTTGGCTGCAAGAGTTGCAGACGGGATGAAACGGGCATGGGAGAATACCGAACGAACCGCAGTAGCCTCTTCCGATATCAAATGGAATTTTGAACCGGTTGCTTTACCCCTCGATTCGGCAAAGGCAGGAAAGAACCTTTGGGAGCGCTTCAAGGCCGGTAAAAAGGTTGACTTGCAATGTTTGACAATTGCAAATAAGGCATCTGTTCTTTTTATGCCCGGTGAGTTATTAGTAGAGTATCAAATTGCAGCAAAAAAAATGCGCCCCGATTTATTTGTTGCCATGGCTGCGTACGGCGACCTGGGGTTTGGATATATTCCACCGGCTGCTGCTTTTCCACAAGGCGGTTATGAAGCGAATGTGGCAAAAGTAACACCGGAAGCCGAAAGCGTACTTTTAGAGGCAATAGCAAAATTATTGAAGGTTAATTAATTACATAAATTTAATGAATGATGACAAAAGCTAATGTTTTATTTGCAATACTTATTGCAGCGATGGTAACAGGTTGTTCAAGCGGAAACAACAATCAAAAAAAACAAACAACAGAAAAAAAAGCACTGATCGCTACATCTTACTTTTCCGGTTTCGATCTGGCACATGACACCTACAATGCTATTTCTGCAGCAAGCGATGGCAAAATTTATTATGCTCTTTCTTCACAACCTTATGATGTGGCAGGTCAGGTTCACGTGTACGACCCGCAAACAGATAAAACCCAATTCTTAGCCGATCTGACGGAGATTTGCGGTGAGAAAGATAAAAAAGTAATTGCACAGGGTAAAAGTCATGCCCGCTTTTATGAAAGTGACGGCAAACTTTATTTCTCTACCCATGTCGGTTATTACGAAATGATCAATGGCATGGAAAACTTACCGGTCAATCCCCCTGCACCGGGATACAAGCTTTATCCGGGAGGTCACTTCCTGAGTTATGATCTGGCTACAGGCGAGTTTGAAGATTTGGGAATTGCTCCTCATGGAGAAGGTGTTTTAACCATGACGATGGACACCGAAAGAAAACAAATATATGCCATTACATGGCCCAAAGGATATTTTATTCATTTTGATGTTAATACCGGAAAATCATACGATTTGGGTCTGATTTCAGCAAACGGCGAAGGAGGAATAGTAGGTGAGGATTACCGTGTTTTATGCCGTTCCATATTTGTTGACCCGCGGGATGGTATGGTTTATTATTCAACTGCCGAAGGAGACATTATGTGCTATGATCCGGCAATCCGAAAAATTGATAAACTTGAAAATGTTGATTTGCGGATAGATTATTTCGGCAAGTATGATCCGGCCGATGCAGGTAGCATGGGCTACAACTGGCGTGCAGTCGTATGGTATCCGAAAGAAGAAGTAGCGTACGCAGTACACGGAAATTCAGGCTATTTATTCAAGTTTGATCCGAAAGAAAGGACAATAGAAGTTGTAGAAAGAATAACATCCGAACCTTCCCGAAAAAGCGGCATGTACGATCAGTTCAGTTACGGATATCTGGGATTTGACTTGGGAAATGACCAAGAAACTTTGTACTACCTGACAGGAGGTCCTATTTATGAAGATGGAAAAAGAGTAAAAGGAAAAGACAAAATTTCAATGGGAGCAGCACGGGGACTGGAAAATCTGCACTTGATCACTTATCATATTCCTACGGGAAAGTACATAGATCATGGTCCTATATTTTATGAAGACGGTTCCCGTCCGACATACGTGAATTCAATAGCTTTAGATAGACAAGGAAATGTATATACCCTGGCAAGGTTTATACACGATGGAAAAGAGGTGGAAGATCTGGTGAAAATTCCCAATCCGTTTGGAAAATAAAAGGACATTAAAAATAATTTATGCGTATTCGTTTAATCATATTGTTGAATGTTTTTTTCCTTTGCTTTTTGTGCGAGGCACAAGATATTATACCTCTTCCAAATCATTATGAGCAAAGAGAAGGGGAGCTAAAGCTAAAGAGAAAAATTTCAATTTCAGTTCCTGAAACATTTGCATCTGTAATGCCGGGATTTACACAAATGGCAGATAAATTTTCAGTGAAGATAAAAAAGCAAAAAAAAGGGCTCATTCGTGTCATTGAAAATAAAACACTGTTAAATCCTGAGGAATATAAACTGACAATTGATTCGAAAACAATTACGATTGAAGCAGGACATGCAAACGGTTGTTTTTACGGGTTACAATCGGCTTTACAATTAATAAACAAAGCCGGACCGAAAGGTTCCATACAATGCGCTTTGATACATGATTGGCCCAGGTATGAATGGAGAGGCTTGATGTTGGATGAATCACGACATTTTATGGGAATGAATGAAGTAAAAAACCTGCTCGATTTTATGGCTTTGCAGAAACTTAATAAATTTCACTGGCATCTGACCGACTCACAAGGTTGGAGAATTGAAATCGAGCAATATCCGTTGTTGACATCTGTCGGTGGAATAGGCGATCTTACAAATCCCGATCGCCCGGCACAATATTATACTCAAGCTGAAATAACTGAAATAGTGGAATATGCACGGCAGCGTTGTATCGAAATTATTCCCGAGATTGACATGCCGGGTCATGCTGCTGCGGCTGTAAAATCTTATCCTGAATTTAGCGGTGGAGGCACCAGAAGATATCCTCATTTTACATTTAATCCGGGCAAAGACGGCACATATACGTTTTTAACCAATATCCTGAAAGAAGTGGCTGCACTCTTTCCGTCCCAATACATTCACATTGGCGGAGATGAAGTTCATTTCGGCAATGAGCAATGGAATGACAAGCCCGAAATATGGCAACTTATGGACACACATGGGCTCGATGGCTTAACAGGTGTGGAACATTATTTTTTAAACAGGATGTCGGATTCAATCAAAAATATGAATAAAACCCTTATCGGATGGGATGAAGTGGTTAACGCCAATCTACCGGCTTCCAATACAATGGTCATGTGGTGGCGTCATGAAAAGCCCGGGCAGCTTGAAAAGGCTATCAATAAAGGGTATCAGATAATTATGTGTCCAAGAATACCCCTTTATCTTGATTTTGTTCAGCATGCATCACATCAATATGGTAGAAAATGGTCGGATGGTGCATTTGCACCTATAGAACTTGTATATAATTTTCCGGGAACAAACTACACTTCGGGAGTTTCCATCTCGACTCCTTTGATAAAAGGAATGCAGGGAAATGTCTGGACGGAGGTCATTCATACGCCGGAACGTTTGCAATTTATGGTTTATCCTCGATTGTCAGCATTGTCAGAAGCGGCATGGACTGAAGACAGCGTCAAAAATTTTGAAAATTTCAATTCCCGAATGGACCATATGATGACAATTTACAAAAAAATGGGAATTGCATTTTTTGATTATAAAAATCCGGATTCCAACCCTGAAGTGGCTGGTCCGAATAAATAATTTTTTAAAAAAGTCTATGTATATGTAAGTATTTACTCTCATAAATAAGCAACCGTATTGTAAAATAATATTGAAATGTGCCCTTATTATTAACTCTTTATTTATTAATTAATTCTTTATTTATTAACCCATCCGATTTGTTTTCCTAAAACGAAAACAGAGAGGATAAAAAATTTTTTAAAAAATGAAAAAACTAATTACGTTATTTGCAGTAATCTTATTATCTGCAACAGTTGTACATTCACAATCAGTTACCTATTTGGTTCACAACGGCACAGGAGCGACGTGGACAATCACAGAAATAGAAGGAACTGAAATTTTTCCTATTGATTTATCAAAAATCAATAATGGATCTGCCGCATCGTTAGATGCATGGTTCAACGACAGAAGTTTAGAATCGCCGACTATGGGCGAGGATGCATTTCAGTTCGCAGCCGGAGATAAAGTATGGATTATCAAAGGAACTTATGTGTTGACTGATTCAATTATCTTATTTCCGGGCGTTAGCGTGTATGGAGGATTCGCAGGTTCGGAAAATGCAATCTCAGGAAGAGCAAAAGGAGATAATCCCTGGGACTTTACCAATGAAACAGTACTTGATGGAAATGAAGCAACCATGTGTATATTCGGTAGCTCTGCATCTGCTCCTACCATCGTGGACGGATTAACCATCAGCAAAGGCAAAAGCGCATCAACTGTTTCCGGTGCCGGAGCTACGTTAAATGGTTCGCAGATGGTCATGCAAAATTGTATCATTAAAAATTGTGTTTCTGAAGCAACCACATACACTGCTTCCGCTGGAATTGTCTTAACAGAAGCTGCTACCATAAAAGACAGCTATATTCATGACAACCAAACAGCCGGAAATGGAGGTGGCATTACTGTTCGTGGCGATGCATGTACCATCAGCGGTTGTAAAATAGCAAACAACACCTCCAATTTGTTTGGTGGCGGAGTTATTTTGTATGGGAACTCCAGCGGAGTAAGCGTATTGGATTGTGAGATATCCGGAAATACTACAAATAGCAAATCCGGCGGAGGGTTAGCTTTATACAACAATGTGGCTGACAATGCAGAACCTACCACAATATCGAATTGTACTTTTACGGACAATAAAGCTGCAAGCGCGGACGGTTCCGGCGGAGCCATGAATCTTAATACGAAAGCTACTAATATAGTAAATATCACTAATTGTACGTTCACGGGGAATACATCAAGTGCCGGTAAAAGTACTACCAAAGGTGGTGGAGCTATTTGTTTTCAATGGGGAATTCATAATATAGATAAGTGTACGTTTACAAACAATGTCGCAACTCTTACTAATGGAGGAGCTGTAATGGTTACAACAGGACCCCCTAATGCGCAGATAACAATAAGTAACTCTGTATTTACAGGTAATACCTCCGGGAATCATGCCTCAGCGCTTATGCTTACTGCTTCCGGCACAGTGAACAATTGTCTTGTTTATAAAAATAAAGGTGGAAATTCTGTCTATGTAGGGTCCACCGCGAATGTGCTCGGCACATTCAATAATTGTACTTTTGCTTCAAATACGAATGCTGCAGGAACTGGACCTTCGGTTATTTATTTATCAACTCCAACAGCACCGAATGCTGAATTTAAAAACTGCCTGTTTTACAACAGCGGTACAAAACCATCGATTGCCGTTGATCCAAACGGAGGAGTACTGGCACCACCTAGCGTGGAATATTGTGGCTTTGATCAGGAGGGTTTATCGGATTCCACCTGGCTCAACAAACCTACTAATATTTTCACGATTACTAAAACATCATTCTTTAATGCTGATGAAGATGATTATCATTTAGCTGCAGGTTCACCGGCTATTGATAAGGGAACGCATATTGACGGTTGCGACCCTGATTTGGACGGATTTGCCAGGACCGCTCCTTTTGATATGGGCGCTTACGAATATAATCCGGATTATCCCCCTTCTTCTTCAGTTGATAAAGTTGAGTATCCGTTTGATTGCTATGCCTATGGAAATAGTATCATAGTAAAAGGACTCGAACAGGAAGAAGTTAATATTTATTCCATTACCGGAGTTCGTGTATTCTCAAAACAAGTGACAGGCTCAATGTCAATTGATTTACCTGCAGGAATATACATTGTAAATATTGCAAACTTTAATAAAAAAGTTATTGTTAGGTAATTACCAATTAATCAGGGAAAGAAAACGATAAAATATTCTTTCCCTGATTATAATATAAAACATCATCAATTAAAATTTTAAAAAAATGAAAAAACTAATTACATTATTTGCAGTAATCTTATTGGCTGCAACGGCTGTACAATCAGCCACCTATTTGATTTACAGCAACACAGGAGGGATATGGACAAACACGGCAGGGATAACAAACCCTGTACTTGTAGATTTGTCAACAGTTAATGCCGGAAACCCGGTATCCTTAGATGCATGGTTCGCCGACAGAAGTTTAGCTACGCCGACTATGGGCGGAGGAAGTCAGTTTGCAGCCGGAGATGAAGTATGGATTATCAGCGGAACTTATCAGTTGACCGGTGCAATTGTCTTGTTTGAGGGAGTTAGCATATATGGAGGATTTGCAGGTTCGGAAGACGCACTCTCAGGAAGAGCAAAAGGAACTGATGCATGGGACTTTACCAATGAAACAATTCTTGACGGAAATGCAGTAACCACGTGTATATCCGGTGGTTCTGCATTTGCTGCTACCATTGTGGACGGATTAACCATCAGCAACGGCAAAGGTACATCAGATGCTTCCGGTGGTGGGGCTACGATAACCGGTGCGCAAACAACCGTGCAAAACTGCATCATTAAAAATTGTGCTACTACATCAACCAAAGCTACTGCTGGCGGTGCAATTGTTTTAACAGGAGCTGCTACCGTAAAAGACAGCTATATTCATAGTAACCAATCAGCCGGATATGGAGCCGGCATTACTGTTTGTGACAATGCATGTACCATCAGAGGTTGTAAAATAACAAAAAATAAGGCTGTTTCGTTTGGCGCCGGAGTTAATTTGTATGGGAACACCAGCGGAGTAAGCGTATTGAATTGTGAAATATCCAATGATACTACAACAACCAAATCCGGTGGAGGGTTACTTGTATTCAGCACTACGTTTGACAATGTAAATCCTATTACAATATCGGGTTGTACTTTTACGTCTAATGAAGCCTCAAGTACGGCCGGCAATGGCGGAGCCCTATATCTCAATACGAAGCCTACCAACACAGTGAATATCACTAATTGTACGTTCACGGGGAACACAGCAAAAGCCAGTAAAAGTACTACTAACGGTGGTGGAGCTATCTGGGTAGGACAAGGAATTTATAATATAGATAAGTGCACATTTACAGGAAATGCCGCAACTGTTTCTCATGGAGGAGCTATAATAATTGCATCAATAGTCACCAATACGACTGCAACGATAAGTAACTCTGTATTTACAGGTAATACCTCCGCGAATTTTGGCTCAGCGCTTATGTCTACTTATTCCTCTACAATGAACAATTGTCTTGTTTATAAAAATAAAGGTGGAAATGTTGTTCATGTAGGGTCAACGGGTACTCCGTCTCCGCTTGGCACGTTTAATAATTGTACTTTTGCTTCAAATACGAATGCTGCAGGAACTACACCTGTGGGTATCTACATGTCAACCCCTGGTAATGGTGCATTTACAAATTGTTTGTTTTACAACAGCGGTACAAATCCTATAAGTGGAGGAGCACCTACTGTCTCTTATTGTGGCTTTGATAAGGATTTATCGGCTACCTGGACCGATCCTAGTAATATTTTCACGATTACAGCATCATCGTTTGTAGATGATGCAGGAGACGATTATCATTTGGCTACAGGTTCAACTGCTATTGATGCAGGAACAACGATTGCTGCTTGCAACCCTGATTTGGAAGGCACTGTTCGTCCTCAGTTATCAGCCTATGATATGGGCGCTTACGAATTTACACCATCTACTTCTGTTTATGCCGATAAAGTTGAAGATTCATTTAATTGTTATGCCTACGGAAATAGTATCATAGTAAAAGGGCTTGAACAAGAAGAAGTCAATATTTATTCCATTACGGGAGTTCGCATATTCTCAAAACAAGTAACAGGCTCAATGTCAATTGATTTGCCTGCAGGAATATATATTGTAAATTCCGGATCATACAACAAAAAAGTTATTGTTAGGTAATTTGATTACCGATTGTTCAGGGAAAGAATATTTTACCATATTCTTTCCCTGATATTTAGTAAAAAATGACCCTGTTAAATCAATAATTGACATGAGTCATTTTTTGTTAAATGGGTAATTAATATTTTTCATTATCTGCTGAGATTTTTTTGTATAAATTCAAGATCCGTAAAGTGAAAAACTTTGCATTATTATCAAATAACAAAATAAGGTATGGGCCAGTTAACTAAAAAACAAGACAGGGTACTGTCAATTGACTTCTTCCGTGGTTTGGTGATGTTTATATTGGTTTCCGGAATTGCAACTCTATTCCATCAGATGGTCAACGAGGGGCAAGGGGGAGCTTTTATTGCATGGCTTGACAAACACACAGAACATGGCGAATGGTTTGAAATTTATTTTTGGGACCTTATCCAGCCATTTTTTATGTTTATTGTTGGAGTTGCCATGCCTTTTTCAATTTCAAAGCGTTTAGCACGTGGTGATAGTTGGAAACAATCGGTTTGGCATGCTTTGAAACGCTCTTTTTGGTTATTGGTACTTGGATTTATGCTTGGAGCAAAAGATGATGTTTATTACCTTACCAATATTCTCCCTCAATTGGCATTTGTGTATATATTTGCATTCTTGCTCTTAAGAAAAGGTGTAACATGGCAATTGTTGGTCTCTTTCGCTCTGATCCTGATTTCGGATCTTTTATATCATTTTTGGCCTGTCGAAGGATTTAATATGCCCTATGTTCCGGGTAAAAATTTCGGTGCCTGGTTTGATTTGGCAACTGTAGGTCATTTACATCCGCAACATTGGGTCACATTTAATGCAGTGCCTACCTGTGCTCACGTACTTTGGGGGATATGTACCGGTAAGTTATTGATGACTAATTGGTCGAAAACGAAAAAACTGATAATAATGCTTGCTGCGGGCGTTTTAGGAATTGTTGCCGGTTATGTTTTGAGTTTATATATCCCGATGATAGAACGCACAAGTACAAGTTCCTTTGTAATTTTTAGCGGTGGATGGTGTATGCTGGCAATGGGATTATCCTATTTATTTGTTGATATAATGCAATTTAAAAAAATTGCGCACTTCTTTGCCATTGTCGGTATGAATCCGATTTTTATATATCTTTTCGTCAGTCTTGGAGGAAGGAATTTATTAACCCGCATGGCAAGACCATTTACGTATCGTTTTTTTATTTGGGGAGGCGATATGTTAGTCAATATGGTGACAATTGTTGTAGTAGCTTTCATGGTTTGGGGTATTTGTTATTTTTTATACAAAAGAAAAATATTTATTAAATTATAAAAATAGTTCACAATACAAAAAATATTGTACATGAAACGAGCATTTACAACTCCTTATATGCAAAAGGCTAAGATAAAGTGATAGGCAATTTTTGTATCCATAAAAGAATCAATTATTAATGTATGAAACAAATAAAAATTAATCGAGGCGAATATCTATCCATGCCACTGAATTTGGCAAAAGTTCTGATGATCGGGATCATTTTTATTGTTAACTCTTTGTCGTCCGGAGCTGCAAATTATTATGTTTCTTCAACATCTCCGAATAGAAGTGATTCTCATCCGGGGACCTCGCCCGACTATCCTTGGGCGACTATGCAAAAAGTAAATAACCAAACGTTTAGTCCCGGCGATACCGTAAGATTTTACGGAACAATTACCGATCAGCTTATTTCAGACCCGGGAAATGGTTCGCAATATGCTCCAATTGTTTTTATGGGTACGGGACGACCTAATCCTGATAATGAGCGCACACTTATAAGGGGTATATTACTGTCTAATACTCAACACGTTGAATTTATTAATTTTGAGTCATCAAGCGATATTATACAAGTAAGAACCAACAATTCGAGCACAAATCCGGTAAAGTTCATTAAATTTAAAAACTTGTATTTGCATGACGGCATTCAGGGAGTTGCCATTACCATACCCACTGCAACGGATATCACCTTTGAGAATACTATTATTGATAATATGAAAGAGGATGGTATTTTGCTTTCAGATCCTGCAGGTGATAGGTTTTCATACATCGGAGGCTCAATAACCAATACCGGAAAAGTCAATCCGGGTTGGGGCACTCACGGCTGTTATGCTTCCGGCGGGACCGGACACGTTTTTGATGGAGTAACATTTTATAACAACGCAAATGGATGGTCCTTCAGCATACGGCGTGGAGGCATAACACTTCGAAATTGTAAATTTCTTAACACGCAGGGTTCCGGCGCTATTAATAATTGCAATGAAGACGAAGCAAGCGGTATCAACCGATTCACAGGTTCCCGGGCAAAAAATCAATATTATATGATATATCGTAACCTGTTTGTAGGTAACGGTATGAATTCAGCCTTATACCATAGTAATAATGTTGATCAGGGCACTAATGATCCCGGTAACGCATGGGTGATATTCAATAATACTTTTGTCGATATTACAATCAATTTTTCAGATACTAAAAATTATTCCAGGTTCTACGATATCTACATGCGCAATAATGCGTTTATCAATACCAAGGTAAGATTCAAAACTCCTAACTCGGACAAGGAACATGTGTTGTCAAACAACGGTTGGTGGGATTCGTCAACGTACACGTATAATAATATCACTGCAGATTTCCCCGGAGAAGGCAATATAACTACAGATCCTTTCCTTGATACGGAAAACAACGTGAATGCAGAGGATTACAAAGATGCAGGTACGACAGAGATAGCACCTCTCAGACTAGATAAGGAAATGCTTGAAGTGTCCATGGTTGCAGACGAGACTGATCCTTTATATTATTTGGGTATGTGTCCGGATATCGGAAAAAATGAGTATGGAGACGGTTACATTCCTAATGTTCTTCCTGTTGCTACGATTGATGAGATTACCCCGAATCCGGCATATTTCGGTTCGTCAGTATCTTTTAAAGGTACAGGTACCGATGCGGACGGAACCATCATTACGTATGAATGGAAGTCGGATCTATGCGGCATTTTCAGTTCCTCTGAACAAACGGATTACGCAGGTCTGAGTGCAGGCACACATACCATAACATTCAGAGTAAAAGATAACCGCGGTGGCTGGTCATCACCCGTTAGCAGTACGCTTGTCATCAACAGCAATCCGACCAGTTTTATTGCCGACTGGAAATTTGATGAAAATGGAGGTACTGTTGCTGCCGATAGTTCACCCAATGGGAACACGGGCGAGTTGAAGGAAGGCACAACATGGGTATCCGGGAAAATAGGAAGTGCATTGAACTTCAATAATAGTTATGTTGATGTTTCCTCATCTACGAGCCTGAACACCATAACTAATGCTATTACCCTTTCGGCCTGGGTAAAAGCGGGTGTCACCACAAGTAAATCGACTATCATCGAAAGATGGCTTTACGGTATAGGGGTAAATCAACGCAGCTATTGTCTGTACATATCGTCGAGCGGTACTGTTTCGTTCGGAATAAGTAAAGACGGAGCAGTTTCAAAATGGATAACCACACAGGAAACGGTACCCTGGAATACCTGGACTTATATCACGGCTACTTTCGATGGAAGTGTCATGAAAATTTATATAAACGGAACATTGAGTACAAGCGGTGCGGCCGGATTTTCCACGATCTTCGTCCCGGCAGGAAATGTACATATCGGTTATTGGCAGACTAATGCCGACACATGGGAAGCTCCTTTTATAGGTGTGATTGACGAAGTAAAGGTATTCAACGAAGCTTTATCAATAGGTGAAATAAATAATTTATATCATGATCATAATTTGCCTGTTGATGTGATCTCAGGAACATATGATGTGAAATGTTATCCTAATCCGTTCTCTTCGCAATTGACCGTAGATTATGATCTAGTAGTAAACGGAAAAGCAATCATACAAATTTACAATCTCAACGGTCAGTTGGTAAAAGAAGTTATTGACAATCACACAAATAGTGTTGGAAATCACAGTACAGTCCTGAATACGGATGATTTGCCCAGCGGACTATACTTCTGTAAAATTGTGATAAACGAAAAAACACAAACACATAAAATACTGAAGAAATAAAAAATGAGAAGAATATTCATCTTTATTGCATCAATCATTCTTTCTGTCGGGTCAATTGTAGTCTCAGCAGAGGAACCTTTGAAAGTAATTTTATTTATGATTGACGGCATGCATTACGAAGCACCGCAAAAGTTGAACATGCCGGTTCTGAATTCATTGATAAAAGAAGGAACATATGTTCAAAAATCTTATATGATCATCCCCCACCATCCGACAGTGGGGGATTACAGTAAATTCAACAGTTGTTCTTTTCCGAATCCTATGCTTCATGAAGGTACTATTTTTATCAGGCCGGGTAATAAAATGATCCAGGAGATGATTTCACCAAAACATCAAACAGCTTTCGTGGTGAACACAACCGCTTACAATTCAGTAGGCAGAGGATTTTCCACCTGTATAATGGACAATACATTGACGGATGGTCAGGTTGTTTTGCAAGCCATTGAAGTGCTTAAAAATCAGGATGTTCGTTTCCTGCGCATTCATCTCCAGTCGCCTGGTGTTATAGGAACGAAAATAGCCATGAATAGTGAAGATAAACCTTATTCAAGAAATATTTTCGGAAAAGATTCGCCGTATATTGATGCCATTGAAAATGCCGATAAATTATTGGGACAATTTATTGATTTTTTGAAGAAATCAGGAAAATGGGAGAGTACGGTTTTGATTGTCACTTCCGATCATGGCCAGAGCAATGTCGGGTGGCATCCGATGCTGGATGAAGACAGTTGGTCAACACCCCTGGTATTTGCAGGAAACGGCATTGCACAGGGTCGGAAGCTGTCATATTTCGAACATACGGATTTGGCACCGACCATCGCATGGTTATTAGGAGTAAGTGCTCCTAATAATCATGATGGGGGAGCCGGAAAACCTATAAAAGAAATTATGGCAAAATATGATGCAGATACTTATGAGCCAACAACTTATATCAAAACCATTAACCAACAAATCAGATTATATAATATTTTAATGGCTCGCATGGTGTTGGCTGCCGAAAAAGATAATTATATCTCTAATATCATTTCCTCTTTGGAAAATGAAAATTTAACTCCTGAGCCGTTTTATCATCAAGATAGAATAACTGATTGGTATAAAGCCGGTTCTACACAACATCTGATTGAAGCAAACCAGCAGATATTAGACAAAATTCAATATTTATTAGATAAAAAATAAAACACTCATGAAACCAATGTTCCATCATCATTATTTACGATTAACGTATGTGTTGGTCGTATTTGTATTGTTATTAACAACAATAAAAGGATATGCTCAGGAAGAAAGAATTGTAAAACAGAAAGCTTTTGAACACGTTTTCGGAGATGCAGTTAAATTTGATCCTGTCATGTTAGAAAAAGTAAAAGCCGACACTCCCGGTAAACGCCACTATGTAGATAAAGATGGTGATGGTAAGCCGGAAGAAGTGTGGTTTATTGATATTGAACCACGTCACAACGAAAACAGACGTCCGATATTAGTTAAAGTGATAGATGAAAGTGGCTATTTGGAAATGGGCAAAGAACCCAAAAAGTGTGGGTCTCTTTGGGTTGCAGATTGGCATGCCGGTGGTATGACAGATGTTGTAATCAATTACAGGGATGTGGATGGAGATGGAGATCTGGATATCATGGAATGGTACACATATGGGAAGAAAACCTGGCGTGTAGGTATTGATGGGTTGCGTGTACTTGTATCAACAGATGAAGGTGACGATAATTTACTTAATTATGATATAGATTACGTCTATTATCAAATTCCTTGTCAAAATCATTCACATTTAGGAGGAAATGAAAGTTTTGTTGCTTATTATTTAAACTCGGAAAAAGATAAGTGGATCCCATATTTTGAAAACCCTTTTCTCTTTTATGATGCTGATAACAACGGTATCACAGAGGAAGTCATACGTGTTGAAGGTCATGAAGACATAGTCAGATCTATCCGGTGGAGTTTTAATGTGAAACAGGTTGCCGGAAAACAGAGAGACTTTGATGTATCAATCTCAGCTTGTCCAAAAGGATGGACAGAAAAGCAAGATAGAGATAGTGATTTTAAAATGTTTTTACCTGAAGATCAAACGGAAACTTTCAATATTCGGGGTATACCCACAGGTCCCGTGTTAAAACGTGCTACTGCCAGAGAATTTTTGGATACGGTAACATGGGAACGTGTGATAATGACATGGAATGAAAATAACCTGAATATAGCATTTGATGACCCTGATGACAATATTGAACGTTGGGAGGGAATTATTAATGCTGCATCTACTGACTCGGGATTTTATATGCCGAGAATTGGTGCACCGGATTGTGGTCCTCTCAACAAACGGTACGAGTTGCTTTTAACTCCACAAGGTCCTAACGAGTATTATTTTAATCCGGCTGATTCACGCGTACATCTCAAGTATAGTGACAGAACGTGGATTCACGTAGATTATGACTACGATAAAGTAGTAGATATGAGTTATGCCTGGTTGGATACCAACCATGATGGCATAATGGATAGGATTGAAATTGATTTTGATAATGACGGACAGCCGGACGATTCCTGGGATATAGCTGTATCACGCATAAAACCTATCCGGTGGACATTTCAGGATCTGACTGATGTGCTGACACCGGTTTTGGATAATGAACCTGCAAATAAGTATTTTTTAATAAAAATGCTTACATCAGCTCTTGAAACCACAAAAAAAGGATCAGGCGAAAATCCTATTTTAAATTTGGTTGAGAAAAGTATGCGCGATAAGAATATTTCTGAAGATATAGCACGCCGTCTTATTGATAGTGACAAGACAATGATGTATTATCTATCCCTTATACAGGATAGCCAAATTGCAAAATTGAAAAAATCAGCTTATAAAAATAAATCTTTTTGGAAGAAATTTAATGCTGCCCGAAGTCAAGGTAATACTCAGTACATGACTAAATTGGTTAAAAAGCATTTCAAATTGGACATGCCAAAAGAAGATTATTTGACCTGGATAAATCGTTTGCGGAAAGAAGACAAAAAACGTGTTGCTTGGAATAATCAATGGCTGCCACCTAATTGGGGCTGGGAATCTGAAAAAGCAGCTTTCCGGTTTTATCTGGGACATTTCGATTTATTTGGTAAACGTCAGTGGCTTGACACGCTTATTATGCCTACGATCGCTGAAATTAAAAATTACCATTTCGATCATAACGGCTGGGGAATGGATATTCTTCATGTAGGAAAAACTGCCGGTTGTGGTGGTGTTACACTCTATGTGAATGATGTGGCTTATCCTGTGCGGAATGAAACAGAAAAAGGGAATCCTGCTTTTACTTACCGGTTGGTCAATGAAACATCAGATAAAGTAACACTTGAATTTATAGCGAAAGGTGTCGGACCGGAAAACGCACCTTACACTGTAATAATGCGTCCTTCGGCTTATGCCGGGCAAGTACATTCATCCATAGAGCTTGTGGTTGAAGGTGGTTCACCAGGCGATAAGGTGGAATTAGGCATTGGAATGGTGCGCTTGCCGGAGGAAACATTTTATTCCAATGAAGTGTCAGGAACAATGGGTTCATGGGGATTTCAGGATACGGAAATCGGCTGGATCGGTATGGGAATTACGTTCCCGCCAAAAGAATTTATTCGTTTCGATAATTTCAAAGAAGAACACCAGGTTGTTATAAATTGTAAATCAGGAATTCCCATCACTTATCACATCCAGGGTGACTGGTTACGCGGGCGTCAATTTCCATGTTTTCCTTCAGAACAAGATTGGTTTGATACTTTAGATGCATTTGCTAAAAAAATAAATGACACATTATGAGATTAACTCTTGTTTCCACACTTTTATGTCTTTTGATGCCTGTGTTGTTACACAGTCAAAACAATGCTCAATACAGGGAATATAAAAGTGAGTACGTAACTTATCCTTATTCTGACCCCAATCCGATACCAACTTTTGGGAAGAATTATCCTTACTTTAAATACGACGGTTTTACCACAAAATCAGAAAAGAAAGAGTGGAAGATTGTTGAACTTGAAAATGATTTTTTAAAAATTAAAATCTTTCCCGAAATTGGAGGTAAAATTTGGTCAGTCATTGATAAAATTTCGGGTAAAGAGATGTTTTATGGAAATGAAGTGGTAAAGTTCAGGGATGTCGCCTTAAGAGGTCCGTGGACAAGTGGAGGTTTTGAGTATAATTACGGAGTGATCGGACACTCTCCCGCATGTTCTTTTCCGGTAGATTATTTAATACGCACGAATGCTGACGGAAGCATCAGTTGCATAGTTAGTACATTAGACCTCCTGACCCGTACTTATTGGAGTGTGGAGATCAATCTTCCAAAAGATAAAGCATGGTTCACCACTCATTCGTTTTGGCACAATAAAACAGGGGCATCAAAACCTTATTATCATTGGATAAATACAGGAGTAAAATCAACGGATGACCTTCAATTTATTTATGACGGGACTCATTACATAGGACATGAGGGAGTTCCTTATCCATGGCCTATGGACTCAGCCCGGAATAAAAACCTGTCACATCTGGCTGAAAACAATTTTGGGAGGTCGAAATCATATCATGTTATTGGGAAGCACAGCCCGTACTTTGGTGCTTACTGGCAAAATGAAGATTTTGGCGTTCTGCAATATTCCAATCGTGATGACAAATTAGGTAGAAAAATATGGATATGGGCTTTATCAGACGAAGGACAGATATGGGAAGATTATTTGACGGATAATAATGGTCAATATATTGAGATGCAGAGTGGTAGGTTGTTTAATCAAAATATGGTTGTCAGCAGCTTAACTCCTTTTAAACAGATAATATTTAATCCTTATGCAACTGATAGCTGGAAAGAATATTGGTTTCCATTTAGGAATACGGGCGGTGTTAGTAATGTTTCGACAACGGGTGTTATTCATGTAAAAGATGAAAATAATTCAATCAATATCCGGATCTCGCCCCTTCAAACATTACAGGATACACTTAAGTTATTTGATGGTGAAAATAATTTGATTTATCGGCAAAACACGAAATTACAAATTGGTCAAACATTCGAGTCGAAAATCAATATCCCAGCAGACAAGAAAACTTGTAAGATTATTTTTGGAAATGACCTACTTTGGAGTAGTGAGCCAAAATCTTTAAGTCGTCCGCTTGAAAAAGTTAAAGGTTTCGACTGGGAGACAGCATACGGAAAATACCTGCGTGGAAGAGATTATATGGGATTTCGTCTCTATGATTTTGCGGAGCAAAATATCCGAAAGTCATTAAGTATGGATGATCAATTTATTCCTGCATTAGTTGAAATGTCAAGGCTATATTACTATCATATGGATTATGATTCAGCCTTTATAACCTCCGCAAAAGCATTGGCAATTGATACTTACGATGCAGCGGCTAATTATGAATACGGTCGTTCGGCAATGAAACTAAATCGATATTTTGATGCATTGGACGGATTTGAAGTTGCGGCATTGACAGAGGCATATAGAAGTGCAGCATACACGGAGATCAGCAAAATTTATTTGATAAAAGAGGATTATATTAAAGCCTTGGAATATGCCGAAAAAAGTTTGATAAATAACGGATATAATATTGAAGGCTTACAATTGTGCTTTTTAGCAAACACTTTACTCCAGAGAAGCGAAGAAGCAGCCATTTTTGCAAAAAAAATAGCGGAGTTGGAACCGCTTAATCATTTTGTTCGTTTTGAACAATACTACGATACTAAAAGTTCGCAGTCATTGTCGGAATTTCGAGACAATATCCGAAATGAGTTGCCACAACAAACTTATTTGGAACTTGGTGTTTGGTATTATTCATTAAACATGATAGACCGGAGTCAAACCTTGTTGCAGTTGGCACCCGAAAATGCGGAAATAAGCTATTGGCTGGCTTATTTGGCAAGTAAATCACAAAAAGAAGATCAAGCGGCTCATTTGTTAGAAAAAGCGGCTTCGCAAAATCCTCATTATGTTTTCCCATTTAGGGAGGAAAGTGAGGATGTTTTTGAATGGGCAATACAAAATCAACCGAATTGGCAACCACGTTATTATCTGGCCTTGTTACACAGTTCAAGAAACAACATAGCGAACGCTGATGAATTGTTGTCTTCTATTCATGAAGACATAGAATTTGCCCCTTTTTATATCATAAGATCAAGAGTAAGCAAAGATATATCATCTCAGGAAGCTGATATTAAAAAAGCAATTTTTCTATCTCCGAACGAATGGAGATACATCCATGAATTAACCCGTTTTTATTTAAATAATCAAGAGGAAAAAAAGGCATTAGAAACAATTTCTCCATTTTATAAGAAAAACCAGGATCATTTTCATACAGCTCTGTTGTTTACAAGGGTTTTGATGAGAAACAACAATTATAAACAAGCTGAAAAAGCATTGAAGGGAATTCATGTTTTACCTTCCGAAGGTAACCGGGACGGGCAACGATTGCATCGGCAAACAAAATTGATGTTAGCAATTGAGGCGCTTTCGAAAAACAACATCAAATTAGCAAAACAAAAAATATTCGAGGCTCAATTATGGCCTCGTAATCTTGGTGCCGGCAAACCTTATGAAGAGAATATTGATTCCCGGGTAGAGGATTGGCTAACTGCCTTAATTGCACAAAAAACGAAGGATGTTGATACGAAAAATGAATACTTAAAAAAAGTTGCTACTGCAAAAAGAGATACATCTTCTAAAGATTACATCCTGCAAGCAATGGCGTATTATCAATTAGGAGAAAAACAGTTGGCGGATAAAATGTTTAATTCCTGGTTTGGTGTTCAAAGAGAATCAAATGTCAAAGACTGGGGTAAAAGCTTTTATAACACATATAAAAATGCAGAATATCCCTTTGATTATGAACAAACAAAAGAAATTGTCGAATCAATTGCCAGGTTTGAATTTGTGAGGCTTTTTTAAATGAAAATTAAATTTCGCATGAAAAAATACCTTTTATTATCAATATTATTAAGTTTTGTAGTTTATCCGTTTACGGAAGCTTTCTCACAAAGCTCGGGCAAAAAGGGTCAAAGTATTGAGGATATGGCTTTTGTGTATGTGGAAAGGAATCCGCTACCTGTTCCTACTGCTTCGGAAAGCAAAAAAGGTTTTATTGCATATCCCAGCCATTCGTTGAAAATGTCGTTTGAACACTCACGCCCCGGCTCAACCAGACTTTCACAAATTGAAGCTTTTGCTGCACAAGGTGAGTTAATTCCGATTACTTTTTGTGTTTACGCCCTACGTGATATTGAAGATGTTCGGTTGGAAATTTCCGACCTTAAACAAAAAAACGGATCAAAGATTCTTTCGAAATACATGAGTCAGCATATCGTTCAATATTTAAACAAGCGATTTATGTATCAAAAACCCCAGCATCTTGTAAATGCTCCTGCTTACATAGCATCACTTGACAGTCCTGTATTGATTGCTGCCGACAGAAGTGAAAAATTTTGGATAAATTTTAGGTCTCCGGAAGATGCTAAACCCGGAATATATAAAGGAACAATTACGATTCACACCAAGGATGCCATGCAAAAAATACCTTTGAATATACGCATCCTACCCTTCCAACTTCCGGAACCGAAAGGATTATTGTATGGAATGTATTATTCCGATTACAGACAAGTATTTGGCAGTCTGAATACTGTTGATGCCATGCGTGCTCAGGTTCGTCATGATTTGACAAACATGCGGGATCACGGTATGACTTCCATAGGTCTGTGTAATGGGGTAAGTCCAAGTAGCTATACGGTTACTGAGGATGGGGAAGTTAAATTCGATTTCAAAGGGAATACGCTTTTCGAGTTGATAATGGAAGCTTATAAGGAAAATAAGTTTACCGAACCTGTTATTGACATGTCCAAAGCAGGCCAGGTAGCGGCAGCAAAAAAATATAAATTCGGAACTGTGGAATATGATTCCGTATATGTCAGGTTCTATAAGAAACTTGCTGAAGAAGCGAAATCAAGGGATTGGCCTGTAATGTACATTCAACCGTTTGATGAACCCGGATGGCATTCACAGCAGGAAAGGGACGATAATCTGCGTTTGCTGAAAGTGTTGAATGCTGCAGGCATCCCAACCGAAATAAACGGACCGGGAGATGATTATTTTGTAAATATTGCCGGACCTTATTCCGATCTTTGGAATTATAACGCGGCAATAAATTCGGTAGAAGATGTACGCAAAGCGCAGGCTGAAGGACGTAAAGTAACTTTGTACAATTATGATGTCTCAGGTTGGCTGAGTGAATGTAGCCGCTGGGCATGCGGATTATATAACTGGAAATTCGGTCTCGATGGCACATTCAACTGGGTTTATTTTGGTGGAAGGTCAGATCTTTATAATGATCTTGATGGATTCGACTGGATGCATTATTATCCAAAAACAGATGTACATCCCGGTGGCTCATCCATTGGTTTTGAAGGGATTCGTCAAGGTATCAATGACAGGCATTATCTTGAACTTTGTCAGCAAGTCATTAATGACGCCAAAACTCAAGGAGGTAAAGCTGCCGATGCTGCTATGAATGCCGAAAAAATGCTCAATGATTTGCGTGAAAATTTAAGTGATAATTTGGCCGCCCAATACAAAAAAATGGATTGGACCATGTTTTTATCCGAAGACGAAGCGAATCAATATGCATTTATTCCACCCGCAAAAGGGAAAATTTTAGCTTATGCAAGTGGCGATTATAAATACAGCAATAATCTTCAATTGGAAGATTATGATAAAATTCGTTGGATGGTAGCTGCACATATAGTGCACATATTGGAAAAATCGAAAAAAATTACGCCAACAGGCATAACATTACCTGCGCCTGTCAAAATATCGAAAAAAATTCCCGTACCGGAGTTTGCACAAAAAACAATCACGATTCCTACACTTAAAAATGCTCCGGTTATCGATGGCAAAATCAGCCCGGATGAATGGAAAGATGCCGGTGAAATAAATCTTATGTTGGATGATATTGTCGGAGAACTTCAGATGCCGACAAAAGTCTATTGCGGAATGAATGATGACAATTTTTATGTGGCATTTATTTGTACAGAAGAAGTTATAGATTATTTAACTGTCAATGCCACTAAAAATGGCGGAAAAATAACCAGTGATGATTGTGTGGAAATATATATTGATCCCGGGATCACCCAAAGTAATTTTTATCACATTGCCGTAAATCCGCTTGGATTCTATCTTACAGACGGTAGTTATAAAGATTGGGATCCTGATATAAAAACCGCTACTGCCATCAATGGAGAAAAGCAAGAATGGATTGTAGAGATCAGTATTCCGGTAGGAGATTTAAATTTGGCACCACAATTCGGATTGAATTTCAACCGGGAACGAAGGCCTAAAGATGCACTGCTTGAACTCTCATCGTGGGCAATGACCGGAGGTAGTTTCGGACGACCGGAGAGGTTTGGTACGGCTGTGATAAAATAAATCAGATTTCAATTAGAAACTCATGTTGACTGATACATATAAAAAATACATTAACTTGTCTATGTTTTGGCTACATTTTACCCCTTATTATATATGACATTGTAATTCTAAGATATCTATTTTATGAAAAAGCCATTTATACTATTCATCTTTTTTTTATATTTGTTGCGTTTTTTGAATACAAACGCAACAAAAGTGTAGACTTAGACCATAGTTTTGTATGAACTTAGTATAATGCTTAATTTTCAAATAGGTAATCGAATGATTATCAAGGGAATAATAATTAAACTAAACTAAACTAAACAGATTTACATATGAAAACGGAGAATTGGAATTTTATTACAGATTTATTGCTTGATGATTCGTTTATATCAAATGTAACAGATTCCTCATTGTCTCGTCAATATGTTGAAGTTTTGAAGAAAGAATATCCTGACAAAAAAAAGGAAATCGAAATAGCATTGAGCATCATTAAGGGAATTAAAATTGAAGATAAAAGTAGCTCAATAAAATATAAACAAGCAATATGGGATAGGATAAAGGAAAAAGCTGCATTAACCAACAAGAATCGTCGCAAATCCATCACTCTCTTTATTGGCATAGCTGCCACTGTATTGCTGATTATCGGGCTGGGGATATCTTCTGTGTTTTATTTTACCGACAATGAAAAAATAGAACAATATGCATTAAAATTATCATCCGGCATTTCAACTCCCGGTTTAATTCTTTCCGATGGTCAGCAGTTATCAATACAAGGAGAACAGCCAACCATTACTTATTCGGAAGATGGCTCGAAGCTTATAATTGACGGCAGTTTGAAAGTTCAAAAAACCGCACCACGGGAAGATGCGTATAATCAACTGATAGCACCATACGGAAAAACTATTACTCTGACATTGTCAGACGGAACACGCGTATGGGTATCTTCAGGTTCGCGGTTAATTTACCCTCCGTCTTTTAACAGGAAGGTTCGTGAAATTTATCTTGATGGAGAAGCTTATTTTGAAGTCGCATCTGTCAAGAACAAACCTTTTATTGTGAAAACAGAAAAAATGGATACAAGGGTACTCGGGACAAAGTTTTATGTACAG
>Ga0116172_10000736_pt1 | contig 31342 bp, 38 predicted proteins | sample AD_UKC083_MetaG_FD_89799 | JGI IMG/M metagenome (GOLD analysis project Ga0116172, IMG submission 89799) | Active sludge microbial communities of municipal wastewater-treating anaerobic digesters from USA - AD_UKC083_MetaG | ecosystem: Engineered > Bioreactor > Anaerobic > Digestate | place: USA... | reverse complement strand
GGCTGCCGGAATGGGACGGTACCCCGAGAGTAGACACACTCCTCGTCGATTATCTGGGAGCCGCTGATACGCCTTATGTCCGCGCTGTTACCCGAAAGGAACTCTGTGCCGCTGTTACCCGCATTTACCACCCCGGCACGAAGTTCGATACACTCCTGGTCCTCATCGGGGAGCAAGGCATAGGGAAAAGTACCCTCATCGCCCGTCTTGCGATGGATTGGTTCAGCGATTCTCTCACCCTGACTGACATCTCCGATGGAAAGGCTGGTGCAGAAAAACTCCAGGGTGTCTGGATCATGGAAATCGGAGAGATGGCCGGTATGAGGAAGGCGGAGCAAGAAAAACTGAAGGCTTTCTTCGGACGGCAGGATGATAAATATCGTGCTGCGTTCGGTCGCCGTGTACAATCCCACCCCCGCCAGTCGGTGATGTTCGGAACAACCAATGCGGAATCAGGCTTCCTTCGTGATATTACCGGGAATCGTCGTTATTGGCCGGTAGATGTTCCGGGAACAGGAACGAAACATCCGTGGGAACTGGACCAAGATACGGTTGATCAGATTTGGGCAGAAGTTGTGGTACTTGTTTCCAACGGGGAGCCGTTGACCCTTCCTGCCTCTCTCGAAGAACAAGCGAAGGCGGCACAAGCAGCCGCGATGGAAAAAGCCCCAACAAACAGAAAATGAAGCCTTTGCACTCCGCTGCTGGCTCGTAAGACTCGGATTCATCGGGGATGAGTTCAAAACCCCCAGAGAGTACTTCATCCGCAACGCCGGTGGTAACAGCGCATGGCGGCACGGCAGACCGTAAAGGGAGCCTTCTACCAAAACCCCAAGGGAGGGAAACCTCCCAAGGGGATCGGGTGGCGAAGAGCCGCCCTTAAGGCAGTAGAAGACAATGGGTGGGCGGGAAACGCTCTGCCGGAAAGGAGAATCATATGGACAAGAGATATTACAAAGTGGCAATCGTGGAGACGCTGCGCAGGGTAGTCACAGTGGAAGCCGAGGATGAAATGGATGCGCACCAGAAGGTTAGCGATGGCTGGCACAACACAAAGTACATTCTGGACTCGGATTATTTCGAGGGCGCGGAGTTCCATGTGCTGGGCGAGGCAAGCCAGGAGGATTATGAAAAAGAGAAGGCCGGTGAAAGCGCCGGATACGGGAAGGAGGCGGATGCGAAATGAAACGGAAACTGTACTTAGCCTACGGCAGTAACCTGTCGCTTGGGCAGATGGCGGCAAGATGCCCCGACGCTGTTCCTGTGGGAACGGCAGAGTTTCCCGATTACCGGCTGCTCTTTAAGGGAAGCAAGACAGGCTCCTACCTGACGGTGGAGCCAAAGAAGGGCAGGAAGGTGCCACTCCTGGTGTGGAGCATATCCGACAAGGATGAAGCGCATCTTGACCGCTACGAAGGATGCCCCACCTTTTACTACAAAGCGACGGTGGAGGTGGAACTGAAAAGCCTGCTGGACGGCGCTCCTATCGGCTCTGCGGATGCCATTATCTACATCATGCACGAGGAGCGGTCGCTGGGGATCCCGACCTTCCACTACTACGATATCTGTGCGGAAGGCTACCGGAGATTTGGATTTAACGAGACTGTGTTAAAGAGAGCTGTCACGGACAGCATCGGGAAACGGCTGGCGGCACAGTGGCTATCAAGATATTATGACGATGAGAAAGGATGTGTAGCGAGATGAAGATGCCGGATCAGAAAAGCGTGGAGCAGATCAGAGAGAAATACCCGGTTGGAACGGTGGTCGTTCTGGATCACATGGTGGATGTCCAGGCACCAAAGCCTGGGACGCTGGGCTGCGTCACCTGCGTGGATGACACGGGCACGGTGTTCGCCAGCTGGCTGACAGGCGGAAGCCTGGGCGTGGTCTACGGCGAGGACCGCTGTCATAAGGCATCTGCGGAGGAGGCGGCCAGATACAGACTGATGCGGCTTGCCAAAACACAGAAGGACGGTGACCGATGCCCAAGGTGCGGAGCGGTGATGCCGGGAAAACTGAGCCGACACGCTCTTAGCCGGAGCCTCGACATCATGATCTGTGATGAGTGCGGTACCATGGAGGCAATCCTCGCACACATGGGCAGGACAGCGCCGCTGACCGAGTGGATCGCTGTAGAGGAGGACTGGCCATGGGAGAAATGATGAAGATTGTTGTGGTGGAGCCGTACAAGCGGCCCCGCATCATGGAGATCGAACACACGCTGGGAAACCTCCAGAGCATTGTGGGCGGCTGTATCCAGGCAATCTACCCCTGGGACGAGGCGGTCAGTCTGGTGTGCAATGACAACGGCATCGCAGAAGGGCTGGCCCTAAACCGAAACATCCACGAATGCGGCTACGGTCCGGTTGTGGGTACCTTCTTCCTCTGCGGATTGACCGAGGACGACTTCGGAAGCCTGACAGATGAACAGGCGGAGTTCTTTCTGCGCCGGTTTGAAATGCCGGAGCTGATTGGCATCCTGGACGGGGAGATCCTTGCGATCCCCATGACCGAGGATGAGATCGCTGAGATGCGAAAAGACCTGGAATAATGTACACAAATATGTGCCGCGATCTTTGTCACATTTATAGTGCGGAATTGACTGGATAATATCTGTGTTTGACGGTAATATGTCCACAACGAAAGGGGAACGAACCCCGGAAACAAGGAGGACACAGACCATGATGAAGAACATTACAAAAAAGCAAGCCGAGGAACTTCTGGAGATCGCAAAGAAAGCATCCTACGCCATCGAGCAGCGCGGCGACCTGGAATACCGCATGAACGACGAGGAAGATTTTGTAGACCTTTCGGTGGGAGCCATTGAAGCGATGCTGGAGCAGGCTTTCCTGCGGGGTCAGCAGAGCAGGTAAGGAAGGGAGGACTTAGCATGTACCAGGTATTTTGCAGAGGCGGAAAGAAGGGTGCAAGGTGGGTGCCGTACAGCGGCATCTACCAGACCAGGCAGGAAGCGGAGGCTTGCATGGAAAAAGCGCAGGCTGGCGGGTATTGCGACATCAACGGCTTCCTGATCCGCTACGAAGTCCGGTTTCTTGGGGAGGCAGCAGAATAAAAGGATGGGCGGTTTCGGCCGCCATTTCCTTATCCTCGGCGTCCAATATACACAGTTTTCTGTGCAGATATTTGGTACATTTATGACGCAGAATTGACTGGCTATTTTCCGCACCTGACGGTAATATACAGCTACAAAAACAAAGGAGGACAACACCATGAAGACCACCTACTACCTGAACGGAAAGAAAGCCAGCAAGAAAGTCCTGACAGAGCAGCTTGGGAAGGAGCGCCTCGACCGGATGACAAAAGAAGCCAAAGAAGGCTTCATGCAAGATCCGCTGGAGCAGCAGAGCTTCTTCCTTGGGAGCGCAGGATGCCTGACCATCGAGTTTGCATAAACCAAACGGGTGAGCAAGCCTCCCCCACCAACTTCACAGGAGGTGCCACCATGACACAACACAACTTCACCATCGGACAGGCGGTCCGCAACTTCAGCCAGACAGCCACAGTCACAGCCTTCCACCCGGTCACCGGCGACCTGATTTTACAGGATGCGGATGGATGCCTCTGGATTGCCGACCCCGCAAAGTGCGAGGCGGTAAACACAGCCTGGCAGCACAAAGACGGGCTGGCAGTGTTCGCCTGAGATACAGCCGGGAGGGAGCCGAGAGGCTCCTTTTTCCGTAGCAAAAATGTGTCTATATTGCCCTGATATCGGATGCGATCTTTGTCACATTTATGGCGCAGAATTGACTGGCTATTTTCCACACCTGACGGTAATATACACTCACTAAAGGGGAACGAACCCCGAAAAAACAAGGAGGAAAACACCATGAAGAACAATTTTGCGGAGGAATACAGAAAAGAGCAGGAGATCAGAGCAAGATACGATGCGGCTGACAGCGAGGCCGGCAAGAACGATGCCAGGGAGGAGCATAGAGCGTGGGCGACTGAAGTTGACGCCAAAGGCGCAGGGTACGCCCGGTGTTTCCGGTCCTACCGGGAGGCGAGGGACAGGGACAACGAGTACATTGACATTTCCGAGGTAAGCGACTACCGCAACGAGGCAGAGTTGGTTGAGACGCTGCGCAAGGTGGGAATCACACACTTTACTTTCTCCTCCACCTGGAGCGGAGCAGTGGAAAGCGCATGGGAATTTCAGAAAGCCGGATGCACCTTGGAAGGGTTGGTGGAGATCAACAGCCAGCACAGGGATTACCTGACAGGCGAATATGAGAAACGCCATGGTTACCTTTTCAGGGTGAATTAAAGCCCACCAAACCCAACCAGGGCGGCCACAGAGGGGCGGGAACCGCTCCCTTGGCTGTATTGACTTATTCTTTGCAAGCGTGGGAAAGCCCAACATGGCGCTCTCTGCGAATGTGTAATGTACCCTGATTTTACTGCGTATCTTTGTGCAGATTATGATGCAGAAAAGACTGGATATCCTCCGCGTTCGACGGTAATATACAGTCACAACGAAGGGGAACGAACCCAAAACTTAAGGAGGACACGGACATGAAGGCAAACATCGGAATGAAGGTTCAGGGATACAGGAGCAGATGCATTGGGGTTTTGATTCAGGCAAACCGCTGGAACGGCGAGATCATCAAGATCAACAAAAAGAGCATCCGGGTACACCTTACCGAGAACATCAACACCTTCGGCAGCAGGGAAACGAGCCGCTGGAGCATCAGCCAGGATGTTACCTACACCTACTGGAAGACCACCAGCGACGGCAAGGAGATTTACCGCAGCGACGCCAGACTTTACGGCATCATTACACTTTGAGGAGGAACAGACCATGTGGACAGAGGGTACGATTGGGATTCCGAAAAAGGATGGCGGCTACAGGACGGTGCATTACTGGATTAAGCACTATGAGGAGCCAAGCGAGGAGTACGGCATCAACGGCGGCAGGATCAGCAAGCTGAGCCTTAAGATGGACGGCGAGTGGATCGCCAACTACGACAGAGGCTGGGATTTGGAGCCGACCTGCGAAGAAGGGAACCTTGCGCTCAGCATCCTGCTGAACGAACATAACTGAGACTTGAACAAGATGCAAAATAAACGGCAGGGCAGCTCCGAAAGGGGCTGTTTTCTCTTTACCGAATGTGTATAAGCCGCCCGATTAACCGGCGCGATCTTTGGTACATTTATGATAGATAAAAGACTGGATATCCTCCGCACTTGACGGTAATATACAGACACAACGAAGAGAAAACCCAAGAAAACGGAGGGCAAAGCGATGATCAGCACAAGAAAAGAAAGAGAAATCAACATCATAGAGGCACAGAACAGAAACCTTCAGATTTTTGCCGAGGCGCTGAAAAACGGCTCCATCACCGAAGAGAAATACAAAGAGCTGGTTGAGATTGCGCTTGAGCAGGCAAAAACGGAACTTGCGAAATTAGGTTAAGGGAGGAACAGATCATGACAGAATTTGAAAAGCTGGTGAAAGCGGAGAACACCGCACACACCATCGAGATTAAGGAAACCAAGACCGGGAAATGCGGTGTGGCAAACACCGAGGGCGGAAAGGTCCAGGTTTTTTACGGAGCCGATGATGGGAGCGATGATGCCACCATCACGGCAGCGGAGTTCAACAAACGCTTCCAGATCACAGCGATTTTGGAGAGCTAACACTCAGAAAAAATAAGATACACGCTTGAAGGCTACCGGCTGACGCTGGCGGCCTTTTTTCATGCTCATTTTTAACGGAGAGGAGGAGATGCCACGTGGCGGAGACAAGACCGCAAGGTTACCCGAAATTGAAAAATTACCAGCCAACCCGGTTCATGCTGCCGACATCGCATTACGATAAGGCAAAAGCAGACCGGGCTGTGCTTTTCATAGAAAACCTGAAACACACAAAAGGTCGATGGAGCAACAAAAAATTCTGGCTTCTGCCCTGGCAGGAACAAATCGTCAGGGATATCTTCGGTATTGTAGATAAGGACGGAAAAAGGCAGTTCCGCACGGCTTATGTTGAGCTGGGGAAGAAAAATGGAAAAGAGCTTGCTCTGGACACACCGATTCCCACGCCTAATGGCTTTACTAGCATAGGAGATTTGAAGGTTGGTGACACGGTTTTCGATGAGAACGGCCAGCCCTGCCATGTGGTAGCCAAGAGCGAAATCGATGATAAGGAACAGGCATACCGGCTGACCTTCCGTGACGGCTCTTCTATCGTGGCCGGGGAGCGGCATCTCTGGGATGTGGATTATATCCGGGGAAAACCAACGGCCATGCAGATGACAACCGGGGAAATCTACCGCAGGACGATGAAGTACAGGGATAAATATAAGGGTAATCTCAAGGAATACAGACGATCCCTTATCCGTATTCCTGTGGCAAGGCCGCTCCAATGTGAGGAAGCGGAACTTCCCGTTGATCCTTATCTTTACGGATATTGGCTGGGGAATGGGTGCGCAAACGAGCCGTGGATCACTGTTCGTGATTCAGATGTGGAAGATATAAAGAAATTGATTCCATACGAATTATATAATGTGTATTATCAGCCTGGAAGTAAAAAATTGGTCTACAAAGAGTTAAAGGCAATCCTTGTACGGAACTTCCGTGAAAAGGTGATTCGACCGGAATATCTCCGTGCATCGGAAGAGCAGCGATGGGCGCTCCTGCAAGGTCTGATCGATTCGGATGGCAGCATCAGCGAACGGAAAGCACTCAGCACCTATGTCAGCACCATCAAACCGCTGGCAGATTCGGTGAGGGAACTGCTGTGGAGCCTTGGCATTAAGAATGCCATGCACGAGGAACCTTCCACACGGTACGGGGTACCAACCGGGGAAACCTTGTACAAGATTCGGTTTACCACCTTTGAGGACCAGCCGACATCCAGATTACAGAGGAAGATTGTACGAAAGCGGGAGCGTGTAAAAGAAACACGTTCCTGTTTTCATTATCTGGAGGATATCCAGCCGATAGATGAACCTGTGAAAATGCAGTGCATCCAGGTGGACAGCCCAAGCCACTGCTATTTGGCAGGCCGGTCGATGGTGAAAACACACAACAGTGAACTGGCGGCGGCAGTTGCCCTGTATATGCTCTATGCGGACAATGAGCCGTCTGCGGAGGTTTACGGCGCGGCCGCTGACCGGGCGCAGGCATCCATCGTTTTTGATGTCGCGAAACGCATGGTGGAAATGAATCCGGCGCTGATGAAACGGTCAAAAATCATGACCGCCAGCAAGCGTCTTATTAACAATGCCAACGCAGGATTCTATCAGGTGCTTTCGGCAGACGTGGCGAACAAACATGGCCTGAATGTATCGGCGCTGTGCCTTGACGAGCTCCACGCACAGCCGAACCGTCAGCTTTACGATGTGCTTACCAAAGGCTCCGGTGACGCCAGAGAACAGCCTCTCTTCTTCATGATCACGACCGCAGGTAACGACAAGAATTCTATCTGCTATGAAGTTCATACCAAGGCAAAGGAGATTCTTGAGGGGAAAAAGGAGGATCCGTCCTTCTACCCTGTGGTCTATGGTTTGGAGCCGGACGAGGACTGGCACGATGAGAAGAACTGGTATAAAGCAAACCCCTCCCTAGGGTACACCATAAAAATCGAGCGTGTCCGTGAGGCATATAAGGAGGCACTCCAGAATCCGGCGGAGGAGAATGTGTTCCGGCAGCTCCGGCTCAACACCTGGGTGTCCAGTACGGTCTGCTGGATACCGGAGCATATCTATGACCGGGGAAACCGACCGATTGATTTGGAATCGCTGAAAGGGCGTGATTGCTATGCCGGCCTGGATCTGTCCAGCACATCGGATATCACGGCTTTTGTCCTGGTATTCCCACCAAGGGATGAGACGGAGTACTATATTGTGCTTCCGTATTTCTGGCTCCCGGAGGAGACGCTTTCTCTAAGATCCCGGCGCGACCATGTACCTTATGAGACATGGGAGAAGCAGGGGCTTTTCCGTGTAACGGAGGGGAATGTGGTTCACTATGACCGAATCGAGCAGGACATCATTGAACTAGGGAAGATGTACCACATCCTTGAGATTGGAGTAGACCGCTGGAACGCGACGCAGCTGATTCAGAACCTTGAGGGCGAGGGCTTCACGATGGTTCCTATCGGTATGGGATACAAAGATATGAGTCCAGCAATGAAGGAACTGTACAAGCTGCTGTTGGAGGGGAAAATCACCCACGGCGGCAATCCAGTCCTTCGGTGGATGGCAGGAAATGTTGTAGCGGAAACAGATGCAGCAGAAAACATCAAGCCAAGCAAAGCGAAATCCACAGAGAAGATTGATGGTATTGTAGCCCTGATTATGGCCCTTGACCGATGTATTCGGCATGAGCAGACAGGCAGTGTGTATGATGACCCGGAGCGTGGACTCCTGGTTTTCTAAATTATTATGATGGGAGGAATAACCAATGGGACTATTAGAATGGCTGGGTTTTGCAAAGCCCAGAGATGCGCCTGAACTGCCTGATATCCAGGATAACGTCCGGGACTCCGGGAACACATTTATATTCGGCAGAGCCGACAGCGGCGAGCGTGTGGATGAAAAGTCCGCGATGCAGATCTCCACAGTTTATGCCTGTGTGAGGCTGCTGTCGGAATCCGTGGCGGGACTGCCGCTGCACCTGTATAAATATACTGGCAAAAACGGTGAGAAGGAGATGGCGACAGACCATCCGCTGTACAAGATCCTCTACCGTCAGCCGAATCCAGAGATGACCAGTTTCACCTTCCGTGAAGTGCTTATGACGAGCCTCCTTTTGTGGGGCAACGCCTATGCACAGATTATCCGGGATGGCAAAAACGGGATTCTGGCGCTTTACCCTTTATCTCCTGAAAATGTGGAAGTGGACAGGGACAACGGCGGCAATATTTATTATATCTACTCAGCCTATACGGACGAGGTGCCGGGAGAAACCAACAAGCAAATTATCCTCCAACGCGAGGATATGTTCCACATTCCGGGGCTTGGCTTTAACGGTCTGGTAGGGTTTTCTCCCATTGCCATGATGAAAAACGCGCTGGGCTCCACGATGGCTGTGGAGAAATTCGGATCCGCATTCTTCCGTAACGGCGCACAGCCCAGCGGTGTGCTGGAGCATCCGGGAACCCTCAAAGATCCGGCAAAAATCCGTGAAAACTGGTCGGCGGTCTACGGAGGCGCAAACAATGCCCACAAGGTGGCTGTGCTCGAAGAGGGCATGCAGTACAAACCGATCAGTTTGAATCCACAAGACAGTCAGTTCCTTGAGACAAAGAAGTTTTCCGTAGATGAAATCTGCCGCATCTTCCGTGTGCCTCCGCACATGGTTCAGGATTTGGAGCATGCCACCTTCTCCAATATCGAGCATCAGAGTCTTGACTTTGTTGTTCACTCACTGATGCCGTGGCTGATACGGTTTGAGCAGGGAATCGTCAAGGATCTGCTGTTAGAGGACGAGCAGGATGAGTACTTCCCGAAATTCAATGTGGACGGCCTCCTGCGTGGCGATTACCAGAGCCGCATGAACGGTTACGCTACAGGTTTTGCAAATGGTTTTCTGTCACCCAACGATATCCGCAGGCTGGAAAACCTTGATCCGATCCCGGATGAACTTGGGGGTAATGTATATTGCTGTAACGGAAGTTATGTGAAGTTGGCTGACATCGGTGCGGCCTATGTGCAAAAAGAGGTAGATAAGGCTTTGGGGAAAGGCGAACAAAAATCCAAGCAAGAGGAATCCGAAGAGGAGCAGGAGCCAGAGGAAGAGCAGCCCGAGGAGCAGGAGCAGGAAGAAGGCACCAATAACAGAGAGAATCAGCAGAGTGAGAGTACGCGAAAATCAAGGAGGAAGATACAGTGAAGAAATTTTGGAACTGGATCCGGAATGATGCGGGAGAGCGTGTCCTTCGCATGGAAGGCCCTATCGATGAGGAATCCGTGTGGGGAGACGAAGTGACACCGAAAGCGTTCCGGGACGAACTGAACGCCGAGGAAGGGGATGTGATCCTGTGGCTGAACAGTCCGGGCGGTAACGTGTTCGCCGCAAGCGAGATCTACACGATGCTCCGTGACTATAAGGGCAAGGTCACGGTCAAGATCGACTCCGTGGCGGCTTCGGCGGCATCAGTCATCGCTATGGCGGGAGACCATGTGGCAATCAGCCCGACCGGTCTCATTATGATCCATGATCCGTCCACCATCGCCATGGGAACATCCAAGGACATGGAACACGCTATCGAGGTGCTGAATGAGGTGAAACAGAGCATCATCAACGCTTATGCGGAAAAGTCTCACCTGTCGAGGAACCGCATCGCAACGCTCATGACCAATGAGACCTGGCTGAACGCCAAGAAAGCCCTGGACATGGGCTTTGTGGACGAGATCCTCTTTAAGGACGCAGACAATCCCTTCGCTCCGAAGAAGAAGGAGGAGGATGAGCCGGACGAGGGAGAAGAGAAGGAGCCGGAGGAAGGCGAGGACGAAGATGACGAAGACGATGAGGATGAAAAGAAGAAAAAGGGAATCACCCTTGACAGTTTTCTGCCGGAGCCTTTGATGTATTCGGCAAAGCAGATGGGGCTGACCATCCTTAACCGCCTGGGTGTACAGAAGCCCGATCCCGTCTCTGTTGCTCTTAAGGAAACCACGGAGGCATTGGAAACTCCGGCAGAGCATTCCATCCGTCTCACCGATGAGAGCGGCGAGTTCCGGTCGCTTTCAGACATCCTGTCTGAATTGTCTGAAAAAATGGACGTGCCGCCAACCATCGGGATGGACGGCAAAACCAATGACGGTTCCATGCCGTATGAGATTTTGATGAATCAGCTGGACTGCCTGAAACGATAAGGCGCTCCGGCTGTTTTCATACACCTGCAAACCACTACAAACCAATCAAAAATCATTTATGGAGGTATTTTCTATGAGTAAGATTATCGAACTGCGTAACAAGCGCAACACTCTCTGGGAGCAGACGAAGGATTTCCTGGAGAAGCACCGTGGCGAGAACGGCCTTGTGGCTTCCGATGCCGTGGAGCAGTACAACAAAATGGCGCAGGAGGTCAAGGATCTCGGTGTCGAGATTGATCGTCTGGAGCAGCAGGCACAGCTGGACGCGCAGCTTTCCCAGCCCACTTCCCAGCCAATTACCAGTAAGCCCACCAATCCTAACACCCCTGTGACCGGCAAAAAGACCAGTCCCACCGGGACCGCTGAGTATTCCGAGGCTTTCTGGAATATGATCCGCAGCCGCGGCAATGTTTCCGAAATCCGCGATGCTCTGTCTATCGGTGTGGATACCGAGGGCGGCTACACGGTGCCGGATGAGTTTGAGCGGAAACTCTTAGAGGCTCTGGAGGAGAACAATATCTTCCGTGGTCTTGCGACCGTCATCCACACCAGTTCCGGTACCCGTAAAATCCCCATCGCGGAGGACACGGGTGAGGCAACCTGGGTAGATGAAGGGGAGGAAATCCCGGAGTCCGATGCCACCTTCGGCCAGACCACGCTGTCTGCCTATAAGCTTGGCACCATGATTAAGATCTCCAACGAGCTGCTGAACGATTCCGCTTTCGACCTTGCCAGCTATATCGCCCGCCGTTTTGGTGTGCGTATGGGCAACGCCGAGGAGAAGGCGTTCTTCACCGGCGATGGGATCGGCAAGCCGCTGGGCCTGTTGGACGATGCCTGTGCGCGGGTAGGTGTGACCGCCGCGTCCGCCAACGCCGTGACTTTCGATGAGATTTTCAAGCTGTACTACAGCCTGAAATCCCCGTACCGTAAGAAGGCGTCCTTCCTGTGCAACGAGGCTCTGCTTCTGCAGCTGATGCTCTTGAAGGACAACAACGGCAACTATATCTGGAAGCCGAGTCTGGAAGTCGGCAAGCCGGACACCATCCTGAATAAGCCCATCCGCACCAGTTCCTATATGCCTGTGCTGGAGGCTGGCAATAAGGCGCTGGTGTTTGGTGATTACAGCTACTACTGGATCGCCGACCGCACCAACCGCACCTTCCGCCGTCTGAACGAGCTGTATGCCCGCACCGACCAGGTAGGCTTCCTGACCACCCAGCGTGTGGACGGCAAGCTGATCCTGCCGGAGTCCGTGAAGGTTCTCCAGATGGCCGCCCAGGGCTGATAAGGGAAGGGAGGATGCCGGTTCATGGTAACACTTGAAGAAGCGAAAACCTACCTGCGGGTAGACAGCAGTGACGAGGATGCTTTAATCGGCATCCTCCTGGATACTGCCACAAAACTGTGCGTGGATGTCGCACGGCTGACGGAAACACAGTGGAGCGAGATATGCGGGGAGGAACTGGAGGAGCCGGAGTACACGGATGAAACCAGAAAAGGCATTGCGGCCATTATGAAAGGGGCGGTGCTTTATTCCCTGGCGTATCTCTATGAACACAGGGAGGAGGCGGACCACCACGATCTGACGCTCACCCTGCGTTCGATCCTGTTTGCTGTGCGGGAAGGGGTGAATTTCTGATATGGATATCGGGAGGATGAACGAACGGATCACCATCCAGAAAACCACGGTGGTGGTAGACAGCATCGGAAACCACTTAAATACCTGGGAGGATTATTTCTCCTGTTCCACCTACGCATCCACCTATGAGGCGGAGGAGAAGTCTGGCGAGGTGACAACAGAGGAGCGCACCATTACGTTCAGTGTCCGCTACTGCTCGGAGCTTAAGAATATCTCCTCCACGGGTTTCCGTGTCATCTTCCACGGGGATGTGTATAACATCGCGTCCGTAGACATGATGAATTACAACAGGAAAGAAATCAAGCTGCTGTGCCGGAAGGAGGTAAGGTCATGAGCAGGACGGTGAGCATTGATGAGATGGCGGATGCCATCAACGAAGGATTAAAAGAATATGCGGATCTGGCCGCATCGGATATGAAAAAGGCGGTGAAGAAATCCGCCAAGGCTGTGAAAGAGCAGATATCTGCCAACGCTCCAAAGGATACGGGGGCTTATGCAAGCAGCTGGAAAGCAAAAACGACAGCGGAGTCCAGCACCTCGCTGCAGCAGACCGTGTACTCCCCTACCCGGTACCGCCTGGCTCACCTGTTGGAAAAGGGTCATGCCAAGCGCGGCGGCGGGAGAGTAAGGGCGATCCCCCATATCGCACCTGCGGAAGAAACGGGTGTGGAGATGCTGGAAGATCTGATCACGAAAGCATTAGGAGGCTGACATGGAGACATTGCTGGAAATTTTAAGAGGAACGGGCATCCCCTTCGCCTACGACCACTTTGCCGAGGGAGAAAGCCCTGACCCGCCTTTTATCTGCTACCTCCTGCCCAGGAGCGATAACTTCTCCGCAGATGGCATGGTGTATGACAAAATCAGTGAAGTGGATATCGAACTGTACACCGATTTTAAGGATCTGGAAACAGAACAGAAACTGGAGGGTGCGCTGGATGCCCAGGGCATCTTCTATGAAAAAACAGAAGTCTGGATTGAGAGCGAAAAGCTCTATGAAGTCCTGTACACATTTGAAATGGAGGTTTGATTTCTATGGGAAATAAAGTCAAGTACAATCTGAAAAACGTCCATGCCGCCAAGCTGACGGAAACCGAAACGGACGGCGTGACCAGTTTTTCCTATGCCGCGCCCAAGTCCATCCCCGGCGCGGTCAGCATCAGTCTGGACGCGGAGGGTGAATCCAGCCCGTTCTATGCGGACGGGATCGTGTATTTCCGCAGCGTGACCAACAACGGATACTCCGGCGATTTGGAGATCGCCCTGATTCCCGAATGGTTCCGCACGGAAATCCTGCAGGAAACGCTGGACACCAACGGAGTGCTGGTAGAAAACAGCGATGTGGGCGAGAGCGTGAAGTTCGCACTGCTGTTCGAGTTTGACGGCGATGTAAACGCGATCCGTCATGTGCTGTATAATTGCACTGCCTCCCGTCCATCTATCGAGTCCGAAACCAAGGAGGATACCATTGAGCCGGGTACCGAAACGCTGTCCATTACCGCTGATCCTCGCTCGGACGGTCTGGTGAAAGCTCGTACCGGCGATACCACGGACAGCACGGAATACGCCAACTGGTACCAGTCGGTCTATACACCTGTGGAAACGGCGGCAGAATAAGGAGGGTAAGTTATGCTTGAGAAAACCATCAATATCTGCGGCAAGGATGTGAAATTCCGCTCCTCCGCTACCATTCCCCGCCTGTACCGCATCAAGTTCGGGCGGGATATTTTTAAAGACCTGGCAAAACTGGAGCAGTCCTACAAGGAAAAGGGCGGTGCAGATGGCTCCTCCATGGAGATCGAAGATCTGGAGATTTTTGAGAATGTGGCCTATATCATGGCCTACCATGCCGACCACACCATCCCCAGCACCATCGATGACTGGCTTGACCAGTTTGAGATGTTCTCTATTTATGAAATCCTGCCGGAAATTCTGGAACTGTGGGGCAGCAACCTCCAGACGCAGGTGACTTCTAAAAAAAACTGACCCGCACCAGCCGGGAAATGACTACGGCACTTTTCCTGCTCCGATGCGTGGAGATTGGGATCTCCATTGCGGATCTCGACCTCCTCACCATCGGATTGGTACTGGAAATCTGGACCGAGAAAGGTAATGACAGCGTGGCAAACAAAGCATATGTAAAGATTGCCGGACAAAGGGAGTTCGATCAATTTTGAGATAGGAAAAGCGTCGATAAGAATCGGCGCTTCCTCTTTTATGGTTTCACGAAAAATTGATGCTTTCTTCCAACTGACGGCTGATATCCATCCCGCCGTACAGAATTCGAGCGACCGATACCGTATGTGTTTCGCTGTTGACGGTATAGAACAACAAATAATTCTTAACCGGTAAAAAACGCACACCCTGACTACGCCAAGGTTCTTCTTTATAGAGAGGATTGCGCTCCGGCATGGATTCGAGTGAATGTGCGCCTTGTATGATTTTTTGATACACGCTGCGGGCCGTATCGGGCACAAGCAGCGAATAGGCAATATACTCGTAGATGTTTTTTAAATCCTGCTGTGCCTGAACGGTATAGACAATGTTCATCTTCATACGCCATAAAGTCTCCTCATCTCAGCTTCCACTTCATTTGCGGGGACAACGCGGCCAGCAGCAATATCATCCATGCCCTTTTGAAGTTCAATGTCAATCTGTTCCTTTGTCATGCCACCGATAGCGACCGGCTTTGCAGTCGGGAGCTTCATCTCAAACGGTATGCCATGCTGGAGAACAACTTGTTTCAGGAACATCCCGATTGCATTGGACATGGGAATACCAAGCTGGTTGAGGATAGCTTCTGCCTGCTCTTTTGTTTCAGGATCGACTCTTGTATATACATTTGCGGTTCTGGATGCGGTTCTTGCCATTATAATCACCTCACTGGATTGTATGGCTTTATTATATCACAAACGATTGCTAAAAGCAAGCGTAAAGCAATCTAATTTCAAATTATTTTCTGCCTTTGGGGAGGTGAAACCATGGCAAATAGAATCAAGGGGATCACGGTCGAGATCGGCGGCGATACCACAGGGCTAGAAAAGGCGTTAAAGGGCGTCAATTCCACCATTAAAAGCACACAGTCGGAACTGAAAGATGTCAACAAGCTGCTGAAGCTGGACCCATCCAACACCGAACTGCTGACCCAGAAACAGAAGCTCCTGAAGGATGCGATCGGTTCCACCAAAGAAAAGCTGGACACCTTAAAAACCGCCCAGGAACAGGCAAAGGCGCAGCTGGAAAGCGGCGATCTGGGACAGGACAAATATGACGCCCTGCAGCGAGAGATCATCGAGACCGAGCAGGAATTAAAAAAGCTCCAGGAGCAGGCTGTGGAGTCCAACGCTGCCCTTGCCAAAATCGAAGAAGTAGGCGACAAGCTGGAGTCGGTGGGAAACACCATCTCCGGCGTGGGAACGAAGCTCCTGCCTGTGACGGCGGGTGTGACAGCCCTTGGTACTGCGGCGGTTACCACGGCGGCAGACTTTGAAAGCAGTATGTCCCAGGTGCAGGCCACTATGGGTATCACCAAAGACGCTATGTCCGAGGTGGATGGTCAGACCGTCAATACCATGGACACCCTGTCTGACCTTGCCAAGAAGATGGGCGCAGAGACCGCCTTCTCCGCAAGCGAGTGCGCCGAGGCTCTGAATTATCTGGCACTTGCCGGATACGATACCCAGCAGATGTGCGACACTCTGCCGACTGTGCTGAACCTTGCGGCGGCTGGAAGCATCGACCTTGCATCCGCATCGGATATGGTCACCGACGCCATGTCCGCCCTGGGCATGGAAACCGATGAGGCGGATACCATGGTAGACCAGATGGCTCGGACAGCATCTACCACCAATACCTCTGTGGCACAGTTAGGCGAAGGCATCCTGAAAATCGGCGCTACGGCAAAGTCCATCAAGGGCGGTACGGCAGAGTTAAATACGGCCCTTGGCATCCTCGCCAACAACGGCATCAAGGGCGCCGAGGGCGGCACCCACCTCCGAAATGTACTTCTGTCTTTGCAGGAAGGCTGTGAGGACGGCGCGATTGCCGTCGGGGATATGTCAGTGCAGGTCTACGATGCCGAGGGGAATATGCGCTCCCTCAATGATATTCTGGGCGACATGAATACGGCGATGGACGGCATGACCTCAGAAGAAAAGAACAACATTATCAGCAAGATCTTCAATAAGACCGACCTTGCCGCCGTCAACTCCCTGCTCGCCAACACGGGCGATACCTGGGACGATTTGCAGAAATCCATCACCGACAGCGGCGGCGCGGCCCAGCAAATGGCGGATACCCAGTTGGACAACCTTTCCGGTCAGCTTACCATTTTGAAGTCAGCCATTGAAGGGCTGGCGATTTCTTTTGGTGAGATCCTGCTCCCTGCCATCAAGAGCATCGTGGAGAAAATACAGGGCTTCGTGGATAAGCTGAATGCGATGGATGACAGTCAGAAACAGGCCATCGTTCGCATTGCAGCTATCGTTGCCGCTATCGGTCCTCTGCTCATCATTCTGGGCAAAACCGTATCCTCTGTTGGCAGTGCCATGAAAGGCTTCTCCTCTCTGGCAAAAACGGTCGGGAAACTTGGCGTAAAGATCGCCGGGAGCAGCGGCTCCATTACCGGGCTTGGCAGTGCCATCAGCGCCGTGGCCGGGCCTGTGCTGGCGGTGGTGGCAGTCATTGCCACGCTTGTGGCAGCGTTTAAGCACCTGTGGGATACCAACGAGGAGTTCCGCTCTGCAATCACGGGCATCTGGGAGGGGATCAAATCCAAGTTTGAGGAATTTACCTCCGGCATTACGGAGCGGCTGAATGCCCTGGGCTTTGACTTTGAGTCCATTGTGGATGTACTAAAATCCATCTGGGATGGGTTCTGCAATCTGCTGGCGCCTGTGTTTGAGGGCGCCTTTGCCGCGATCTCCGCTGTCCTGGGGACTGTGTTGGATGTAATCACCGGGCTTTTGGATGTGTTTATCGGTCTGTTCACCGGGAACTGGTCGCAGCTGTGGAACGGCGTGAAAGGAATCTTCTCCGGCATCTGGAATGGCATCACGGGTGTATTTTCAACGGCTCTCAACCTGATTAAAGGCATCGCGGATACGGTGTTGGGCTGGTTTGGCACAAGCTGGGAGGAAGTCTGGACAGGCGTCAAGAATTTTTTCGTGAACATTTGGAACGGCGTCGTTTCTTTCTTTACGGGTATCTGGGAGACTATCAAGAATGTGGTCAGCGTGGGCATTCAGCTTATCGGCTCCATTCTGGAAGCGGCATGGGATATTATCACCCTGCCGTTTCGGTTCATCTGGGAAAACTGCCACGAGACGATTGAAGCCGTTTGGAACGCAATCACAGAAAAGGTGTCCGGCGCGATTGACGCCATATCCTCCGTTATTTCCACAGTCATGGCGGCGATCCAGAATGTGATCTCCACCATTTGGACAGCCATCAGCACGAAGGTAAGCACGGTGGTTAACGCCATCAAAAACACCGTCAGCACCGTGTTTAACGCCATCAAGGGCGTGGCCTCTACGGTCTGGAACGGAATTAAATCCGCAATCGGTACCGTGGTAGACGGTATCAAGAGCAAGGTCAGTTCCGTATTTGAGAGTGTGAAAAGCACGGTATCCTCTGTGTTCAATGGCATCAAAGCCACAGCTTCTTCCGTTTGGAACGCGATCAAGGAGACGATTACAAAACCGATTGAGGCGGCGAAAACGACTGTCAAGAATGCGCTGGACAAAATCAGCAGCTTCTTCTCCGGGCTGAAACTGAAGTTCCCGGATATCAAGCTGCCGCACTTCTCTATCACGGGCAGCTTCTCCCTGTCCCCGCCCAGCGTACCAAAGCTGTCCATCCAGTGGTACAAAGAGGGCGGTATCTTAGCCAGCCCGACCATTTTTGGCATGAACGGCAGCTCCCTCATGGCCGGCGGCGAAGCGGGAGCCGAGGCGGTTCTTCCGCTGAAAGGCTTCTATGACCAGTTAGAGAATATGCTGTCCAGCTATCTCAATACCAGCCGGATGGAGAAGTATCTGTCCATCATCGCGGATAATTCGTCTAAGGGCCTGTATCTGGATGATGGGACGCTGGTGGGACATCTGCTCCCGGCCATCGATGGTCAGCTGGGGCAGAGCCAGAAGCTGCAAAGGAGGCTGAGCCTATGAGACCTGACATCAAAATAAACGGCGTATGGCTCAGTTCTCTGGGCTGGCTGCGGGAGAGCATCGACTTTCCAACGCCACAGTCGCAGACCAATACGATTATTGTGCCGGGTAGAAATTCTCCCATCCGTTACACGGAAGCTCTGGGGCGTGTGGCTTACAATCCCCGGAGTTTTACCATTACCCTGTCCATGCTGGGAAGCCGGAGCCGGTTCAATGAACTGGTGGCACTGCTGGTAAACCCCTACGCCGGACAGTTGGCGGAGGTGATCACCAGCGAGGAGCCGAATCTATATGCGGTGGGAACGCTCCAGATGGAGCCGGCCTATGACCCGCTGACCCATAAGGGGCAAATGGTCATCACCTGCGAGGACGGCGACTCTTACCGCTACCATGTCGATGAGACTGTGGCGACCATCACGGGCAGTGGAACAATAGAGCTCTCCTGCGACTATATGCCGGTGGTTCCCACGGTCACCACTACGGCGGAAACCGCGCTGGCATGGAGTGTGGGAGGGGACAGCTTTTATAAATCCGTCAGTGCCGGGGCATGGACTTTCCCGGAACTGGAACTGTCACAGGGAACCAACAGCATCACTATCACAGGCTCCGGCGTTACCACCTTCTCTTACCGGGAGGGACGCCTATGAGTCTGTTTCGTGTATTTGTGGACGGAAGCCTGTTCTATCATCCCCACTTGTCTCAGCTGGCCATCACGCAGGCGCAGCTCAATGAAGACGCGGAGAACATCGACAGCTTCACCCTGTCCGCTCCCCATAACCATCCATACCTGACTGCCATCAAGCCCATGGCGTCCACCATCATCTGCAAAAAGGACGATGCGGTGGTATTCGAGGGCAGAGCCCTGGATGACGGCAGCGATTTTTATAACACCCATACCTGGAAGTGCGAATCCTGTCTCGCCTATCTTAAGGATACCCAGCAGCCGCCCTACGATTATTCCGGGACGCTGGCAGGACTGTTGGAACTGTTCATTTCCAACCACAACGCCGCAGTGGAGAGCAAGAAGCAGTTTGCCCTTGGCAATGTTACGGTCACGGATGACAACGACTATATCAGCTATAGCAATTCGGAGTATTCCGCCACGATGGATGCCATCAAAGCAAAGCTGCTGGATACCCACGGCGGCTACCTGCAGGTGCGCTATGAGGGCGATGTGAAATATCTGGACTACCTTGCCGACTTTGACGCACGGTCGGTTCAGACGGTGGAGTACGGGAAGAATTTGCTGGATGTGAGCATCACCCGCGACCATACGGAACGGGTGACCGCGCTGATCCCTCTTGGGGCAAAGCTCACCGAAACGGATGAAGAAGGCAATGAGGTGGAAACCGATACCCGGCTGGATATCACATCTGTCAATGACGGTGTGAACTATATCTATGACGAGGACACGGTAACCGAAATCGGCTGGATCTGGGCGACTGAAATTTGGGAGGATGTGACCCTTGCGTCCAATCTGCTGAGAAAAGCCAAAGCAAGGCTAAAGGAGCTGATCCAGGGCGTGACCAGCATGGAACTGACCATTGTGGATGAATCCGACACGGGAGCGGACATCGGCTCCATCCACGCAAGGCAGTATGTGGACTGCGTCTCCGCTCCCCACGGCATAGACGGTCGGTACCTGTGCCTGTCGAAAACCGTCGATTTTTTGGATCCGGCAAACAGCACCATCACCATCGGCGCCACCGGGGTACGGCTGACCGCCATCTCCGCAAAGCAGAACCAGAACATTGCAGCTTTGGAGGATGACCTGCTGGGGAAGACCACCAAAATAGAAGTGATCTCCGGCAAAATGGACGAGATCACGGCGTCCAAACTGTACCGGACGGAGCTGCGGGTGGAGGGCGTGAGCATCTTCCGGGACAAGGGGCAGAGCAGCATCCTGAAATGCGTGGTGTATTCCTGGGATGCGGACATCACCGATACGATTCCCGCCAGCGGATTTGTCTGGCACAGATATTCCGGCGACGAGGAGGCGGACGCCAATTGGGACAGCTGCCACACCGGAATGAAACAGGTTACGATTTCCACAGAAGATGTGACGGACAATGCGTCCTTCTGCTGTGAGGTTACAATTTAACAGGGAGGAATTTTTCTATGGCGACCATACTCACTTCCAGCCAGCAGACCTTCGTTGACATCACAGACCAGCGAAAGCTGTCTGCTTATATCACTTCCAATCTGCCAAAGACCCAGAGTGAGGACCCCAATGTGCTGCCCCACACCTATGCGCCCAGTTGGGCGGCAACCAACCTGACGCTGACGCCGGTGATCTTTCTCGACCAGACCAGCCTGTCCCTGTCAGCAAACGGGCTGACCATCTCTTGGAAACGGAAGGACGGGACAGGCGCGGAGAGCAGTCTGACCTCCGGTGAATCGGTATCCGGCGGCATTTTAACCGTCAGCAGCGATAAGCTGGCGGATTCCGATTCCGGCATGATCACCTATATCTGCTATATCAGCTACTATGATTCGGAGACCAAAAATACGGTCAACATCTCCTCGGACATCACCTATACGCTGGTGAAGAATGCGGAGAACGCAAGACTGGCCTATGTAACGGCGGACACCTATGTGTTCAAGTATGACACGGCTTCCGCCCTGGTGGGGGCATCTCAGGCCACCCTGACGGCCCAGGTACAGGGCGTTTCCATCTCCAAGTGGCAGTATAAAAACAGCTCCGGCGTCTGGACGGATTACCCCACCACCTCGGACAATGCCTCCATCACGGGCGGTACCCTGGTGGTCAAGCCTTCCCACAGTGTATTTGTGGGCAATGTGGCGCAGATCATGCTGGTGACCGATGATTCCGATGTCTATGACACCATCTCCATCACCAAGATGTACGACGGCGCACAGGGCGAGAGTGGCTCGAATGGCACGGGCGGCCTGTCGGTGATCCTCGGCAATGAGGCCCAGACCATCGCCTGTACTTCGGGTGGTCTGGTGGCCGCGGCGGTGACTGTCACCATCCCGTTTACCGGGTATGTGGGCATCACCCAGACCGCCTGCACCTGTACTGTTGGTACCCTGCCATCCGGGGTAACGGCCAAGAGCAACACGGCGGCGACAGCCACAGCAGCCGGTTCCGTTGTGCTGACCTTTGCGGCCAACGCTACTCTGGGCGGCGCTTCCGTTCTGAACGGCGCCATTGACCTGACCTTCACCATCTCCGGAGCCTCGGTAGTCAAGAGCTTTGCCTGGACAAAATCCCTGACGGGCAGTACCGGGGCGGACGGGACCAATGCGGTAGTGTTCTCGATCTACGCACCGGAGGGAACCGTGGTGCAGAACCAGTCCGGCACTCTGACTCTGGCCACTGCCGCCTATGACGGGGCCAGCGAGATTACCAGCGGGGCAACTTACCAGTGGGCGAAGTACTCCGGCGGCAAGTGGACCGATATCAGCGGAGCGACCTCCTCCACGCTGACGGTGTCCGGCTCAGACATCGTGAATATCCAGTCCTACCGCTGTACTTTTGTTTACGGCGGAAACAGCTATGTGGATGTGATCACGGTGGAGGATAAGTCTGACCCCTATGTATCCGAAATGCTGTCCATCGGCGGCTTCACGGTGAAGAACAACCTGGGCGGCGTGATTCCCTATGTCATCGTCCGCACCAATCAGAAGGAGGTGGACGGCCTGCTGGGGAATATTTCGGAAACAGCGCCCTCCAGTCCTTCCGCTGGGGACTTCTGGTACCAGATCGACCACACGGCCGGGACGGTCACGCTGATGAAATACTCCGGCTCCGCCTGGGCGGCGGCTGCGGAAACCCAGAGTCTGACTTACACCTGGTATGCCCAGGACAAGGATGGCCAGGAAGTGGCGTTTGGTAAGACCGGGAAAGTGATCTATCTGTCCGCTGCGGATATCGACAGTCTTCTGACGCTCCAGTGTGATGTTTCCAACTGATCGGGGGTGATGGAATGGCATTGGTAACCTGCTGTCAGGCGACTTTCCAGAATTTCTCCGGCTATGAGGATGATATTTCCGCTCTCCAGGTGCAGGTGCATGAATGCTATTCCGAGATCACCAAGACCTCCGAGCAGATCCAAAGCTCCGTCCGGGAAAGCTATATTTCCAAAACAGAGATGGAGGCTATCAAGCAGGATTTCCAGACCAGCATCACACAGAACAGTTCGGAAATCCGCATGGATTTCACTACAATCACGGACGAGATCAAAAACTCCGTGGCGTACAATCAGGAGCTTCTGGAGGAATATATCCGGTTCAAGGGTGCGCTCATTGAACTGGGCAAAGTGGGCAACGCATTCACGGCGGAGCTGTCCAACGAAGAGCTGGCCTTCAAGGAGGACGGACAGACCATCGCCTATATTTCAAACCAGTCTCTGGTCATTACCAATGTGGAGGTCCGGTACAAGCTGGCCCTGGGTGATGAAACGCGGGGCTGGTTTGATTTCATTCCGCGCACCAGCGGCAATCTCTCCATTGTCTGGAGAGAGCCAACATCATCAACATCGTAAGAAGGGAGGATTGATCCTATGGCATCCAGCGGCAGTTTTTCCGGCTCCATCCACAGCGGACACTATGTGCTGCGGGTAGACTGGTCACAGGCACAGAATGTCTCCGCCAATACCAGCACCATCACGGCAAAACTCTATCTGGTCAATGACTACAGTCTGAGCATCAGCGGCAGAACGGATAACACCTGCACCATTGACGGTACGGCGCAGACCTTCTCCTCTGCGGCGATTTCATCCACCGGGACGCATCTGCTGAACACGGTGACGCAGACTGTCTCCCACAGCAGTGACGGGACAAAGTCCCTGACCATTTCCGCAGTGTTTTATATCCGGGCGACACTGAGCGGCACCTATTACGAGAAGATCACGGCCAGCGCCACCATTACGCTGGACTCCATTGCACGGGCGTCTACGGTTTCGGCAACCTCGGTTAATCTGGGCAGCGCTTCCACGATTGCGATCACAACTGCGTCCTCATCTTTTACCCATACACTGACCTATACCTTTGGCAGCGCCAGCGGGACGATTGCGACCAAGACCACCTCCACCTCGGTTTCATGGACGCCTGCGCTGACGCTGGCAAATCAGATCCCCAGCGCCGTCAGCGGAACCTGCACCATCACCTGCACCACCTACAACGGCAGCACCAGCATCGGCAGCAAGACCTGCACCCTGACATTGACGGTGCCGTCCTCTGTGGTGCCAACCATTTCCAGCCTGACAGCCACCCGTGTGGACGGGGATGTGCCGTCCTCCTGGGGCGTGTATGTCCAGACAAAATCCAAATGTACACTGGCGATTTCCGGGGCGGCCGGCAGCTACGGCTCCACGATTGCCTCCTACTCCATCTCCGGCGGCGGTTTTTCCGGTACGGCCTCCAGTCTGACGACGGGGTATCTGAATACCTCCGGCACAGTTACTTTCACAGCCTATGTAACAGATTCCAGAGGACGGACTTCGGCGGCGGCGACGGCGTCCATCACGGTGTATGCCTACAGCGCACCGTATTTCAGCAGCTATTCCTGCTATCGCTGTACCAGCGCGGGAACGGCCTCCGATTCCGGCACCTATATCCGGGCAACGGTGAAATACGGCTACTCCACCTGCAACGGCAACAACACCGTGACCCGTGCCACCTACTACCGGACAGCGGGAAGCACCACATGGGCAAACGCCAGCAAGAGTTTTTCCTCCGGCACAGCCTTCACCTTTGGCGGGGGCAATATCTCCACGGAGTCTTCCTACGAGATCCAATATACCCTGACGGACGCTTTCACCACAATTTCAGTCATCGACACGGTGTCCACGGCTTCTGTGGTTATGGACTTCAAAAGCGGCGGTCTGGGCATCGCAATGGGCAAGGTGGCGGAGACGGATAACTGCTTTGAGGTATCCGAGAATTGGGACATGAAGGTTTATGGGATGCTGCTCAGCGCCTATATCTCATCCTTCGTGGAGAAGGGAATTTATTATGGCACCTGTTCCACAACTGCGGCAACCGTGGCCAAGACGGTCAGTTGTTCCGGCTTTACTCTAAAAACAGGGGCCTGCATTGCGGTCAAGTTCACCTACACCAATACAGCATCCAGCCCCACGCTGAATGTCAACAGCACGGGGGATCTGGCGCTGGTCAGCTACAGCACTTCTCCAATTGCCTCGTATTATTGGAAGCCTGGTGAAACCGTGATATGCGTGTATGACGGCACCCGCTGGGTGATGATCGGGAAGCCGGCCGCCACAACCCTTTACTATGGGATCACGAAGCTCAGCTCCAGCGTGACGTCTACCAGCACTGATCTGGCGGCCACCGCTTCTGCGGTAAAGTCCGCCTATGACCGCTGTTCCTGGGACACCATCACACTGACCAACGCACTGGCAATTGCCTACGGCGGTACCGGCGCGACAACTGCGGCGGCGGCACGAACCAATCTGGGGATCGCCGCAACCTCCCTGTACAACGGGACGCTGACCACAGGGAGCACGACCTTCTCCCTGAGTTATAAGTTTTTCATTATTATTGGGCAGCCAAGCTCCTCGGCCTCCAGAGCCGCCATTGCGCTGCCCGCCTCGGTGATTACCACATCGGCGGTGTCCTATCAGTTTGCGGATGAGAGCAACTACTATTCCTTCAACCTGTCCTATTCCGGTACAACGGTAACCCTGGCTTATAAGGGCCGGAGCGGCTCCGGACAGATTCTGCGTGTATTTGGCGTCAATTAAAGGAGGGTGCGTTATGAAAATCCTGACCGATGAAAACGGCTTTATTACCAGCTTCGCCCTGGAGGGTGAGCTTGTGGACGGCATAGAAGTAAATGAGCCGGATGATATCGAGCATTTCTGTATGAACTTTTCGGCGTATCGGATCCGGGACGGCGATCTGGTCTTTGACAGTGAACAGGCGCAGGTGGTTATGAATCAGCAGATACTGGAGGAACTTCGGCTGCGCCGGGAACGGGAATGCTTCTCTGTGATCAACCGTGGTCAGCTCTGGTACGAGACTTTGACGGCGGAACAGAAAGAGGCGCTAAAAGACTGGTATCTGGCGTGGCTGGATGTTACCGAGACGGGATTTGCACCGGACACTCCGGCGTGGCTTTCATAAGAAACAGGCGATTTCACATCTTCGTGGAGTCGCTTTTTTGATGCCGATTTTCGGCAGGAAGGAGTTGAGCGTAATGGTAGATGTTATTTGCGCTGTGGTAGCAGCACTGGCGGCAATTGCCTGTGCGTATATTGCGGCAAAAAATGCGGAGGCAGAGAAGAAACGGAAGAAGTATGACGAGAAGGCGGATGCCAGGGCGAAGGAGAGGGCAAGGGAGGCAAGACTGCAGCTCCAAATGATAAATGCCAATTCGGAACTGACGAAAGAAATCGCACTGGCGCTGAAAGCCGGACGGGCTAATGGAAATGTGGAGGAAGGCTTGCAGGAGGTTTGCAAGGCGCAGGAAGCATACCAGCACTTTCTGGAGGACTTCGCAATGGATAAGTTGGCATGAGAAGAATAACCCGCCCGCAGGGTAAGAGCGGGAGAAAGGAATTGTTATGAGTAATTTTTTGAACACTGATTTTGGCAAATGGGTGAAAGCGGCTGGCATTCGTGCCCTGAAAACCGTGGCGCAGACGGCTGTAGCGACCATCAGCACCTCTGCTCTGATGAGTGAAGTGAACTGGGTGGCGGTGGCTTCCGCATCTGTGCTGGCCGGCATCCTGTCTCTGCTCACCAGCCTTGCCGGACTGCCGGAGCTTGAGAACAGCGGAGAGTAAGCAAACCCAGGGGCAGGGAGCAATCTCTGCCCCAACACGATTTGAGAGGAGGTCATTATGGCTATTTCAGATTATCCCGAAAAGCTGACCAGCGGCTATTACCGGGTGCGCGTGACATGGGAGGATGCTTCCTCGCAAGTGGGCTCGTACAAGGTTCTGGCAAATGCTGTCGCAGCTTGTGATAAGAATCCGGGAACCTATGTGTTCGACACAGAGGGAAACGCCATCTACCCGGAGACGGGCGAATCGGAGGACGGTGAAGAGACTAGCGGAGTGACAGATGGAGTGGCCGGTGAAGGGGCTGGAGAGGGATCCAATGATGAGCCCGCAGACAACTCCACAGACACACTCACTGACGATCCGGCGGAATTCCCGGAGGCGATTGCGTATGAAAACGATGGGAATGAAACCCCTATCGCCTACGCAAAGCTGAGTACGCTGATGAACATCCGCGTGGGAAACGACCTGCACGCCGATATTCTGACCGTTTACCGAAAGAACACGATTATTGAGGTGCTGCAAATCTGCTCGAACGGATGGCTGCGCTTTGTCTGCGCGGAATCCCCGACAGGCTACGCTTATGTGAGCAATGTGGAGGATTCCTATAACTACGGCGTGGGCGGCAATCTCTACACGGTAAAGCCCAGGGAGAATATCAAGGCCGTAGCAAAGAACGCACTGGGGGATGAGAGCCGATATATGGAGCTGCGGGAGATGAACGGTCTTGACTGCAACATCCTCTATGTCGGCATGAGACTGATACTGCCGGACGAGTAAAAAAACCAATAAATCAAGCAGAAGGGAGGCGCAGTGATGCGTCTCTTCATTTTTTAATGACGCTTAATGAAACGTCGGAAAGGATTTAAATTATGGCTTATACGAACAGCAGTTTAGTAGTTTACACGAAACTCAGCCCGAACCACTCCGGGCAGAGGACACATTCCATCGACCGGATCACACCGCATTGTGTGGTAGGTCAGTGCAGTGTGGAAACACTGGGCGATATTTTTTATCCGTCCAGCCGTCAGGCATCGTCCAATTACGGAATCGGGAAAGACGGCAGAGTCGGTATGTATGTGGAGGAGAAGAACCGTTCCTGGTGTTCCTCTTCCAATGCTAACGACCAGAGGGCGGTCACGATTGAGTGCGCCAGCGACACGACAGATCCGTATACCATGAACGATGCAGTTTATGCCACACTGATTACTCTCTGCGTAGATATCTGCCAGAGAAACGGAAAGAAGAAACTTATCTGGCTTGCCGATAAGGACAAGACGCTGAATTATACCCCTGCATCGGACGAGATGGTACTCACGGTCCATCGGTGGTTCGCCAATAAGTCGTGCCCTGGGGACTGGCTGTACAATCGTTTGTCTGATCTGGCGGCAAAAGTAACGGCAAAGCTGGGCGGAAGCACTACAACCACCACAGGCACACAGGCGACAGAGTTCGCTAATCTCACCGAGACGCAGGTAATCGCTAAAGTAGGACCGCTCTTTACCGCAAACCAGAAGTCCTCCGGCATCCTGGCATCGGTATCCCTGGCACAGTTTATTCTGGAGAGCGGTTACGGTAAGAGTGAGCTTGCCCAGAACGCCAACAACTGCTTTGGTATGAAAAAATCTCTGTCCGGGAACACCTGGTCTGGCTCCACCTGGGATGGCAGTTCCGTCTACACCAAGAAAACGCAGGAACAGAACAGTGATGGCAGCTACACCACCATCACAGCCGATTTCCGTAAATACCCTAATGTGGAGGACTCTATTGCTGACCATTCCGCCTATCTGCGGGGTGCGAAGAATGGCTCGGCTCTCCGCTACGCCGGGATCGCCGGGATGACGGAGTATAAGGCTGTAGCGCAACTCATTAAAGACGGCGGCTATGCGACCTCGCTGACCTATGTGGACAACCTTTGCAGCATCATCGAAAAGTGGAATCTGACGCAGTATGATGCGGCCGCAACCGGGAGCAGTAGCAACGGGACGGGCAGTACCATCTCAGTATCCGATCTCCCGTCTGTCCCTTTCACTGTGAAGGTCTTGATTGATGATTTGAATTATAGGAGCGAAGGCTCCATGAGTGGAACGGTCAAAGGCCAGACCGGGAAAGGCACATTCACGATCACAGAAGTGAATTCTGCCGGATGGGGCAGGCTGAAATCCGGCGCAGGGTGGATATATCTTCTGAATCCTTCCTACTGCACGATTGGCAGTACAGTTGCCAACAGCACCTCGACTTCCTCTGTTCCCTACACGGTGAAAGTCACGATCAGCGATCTGAATATCCGTAAAGGACCTGGCACTAACTATGCCAAAACCGGGAAATATACGGGGAAAGGCGTGTTTACCATTGTAGAAGAGTCCGCCGGTTCCGGCTCCACCAAAGGCTGGGGACTTCTGAAATCCTACCAGAAGAACCGTGACGGCTGGGTGAGTTTGGAGTACGCTACGAAGCAGTAAAACTATCCTGGACGGCCCACAGAGCATTACCTGTTCTGTGGGCCGCCGTTTTCTCTGGGTGTCATTACATACTAGGCATTTCAATTTTATAGGAGGTAATGATATCGTGCAAAGACTGACAGACACCCAGAAAACAGCGATACGGAACCTGCGGGCTTCCGGTTACGGATATGGAGCGATTGCGCAGCAGCTTTCCCTTTCCCGCGAAACAGTACGCAGTTTTTGTGTAAGAAATAATAAGGCAGATGAACCTTGCGCCGGAATAACCGACTCGACTGGTACAGACGGCCCGATAACAGACGGCCCGAGAGCAGACAGCCTGGCACCACACGACCTGAGTGCAGAAAACGCATCCGAATTCCGATCCGGCAATACCGTCTTTATCATTAAGACCGGCTACAGCGAAACGGCGTCAGAAACTCTGGAGCAAAAGCTGAAAAAACTCATCCTGGCCGACGCTTCAAAGCCGTCGGAAAGTTATCCGTTTGTTCAAAATTATTGACTTGCTATTTCCAGTTGTCAGAGCAATATATAGTACTGAACAATCGAATTGAGGGAGTGATAAAATGGTAAGAGCAACCAGTAACACAGAAAAGATTGCGGCGCTTTACTGCCGACTTTCCAGAGACGATGGCGGAGATGCCGAATCAAACAGCATAGGGAATCAGAAAACGATCCTTAGCCGCTACGCTGCGGAGCATGGCTTTCCCAGAACAAAATTCTATGTTGACGATGGCTGGAGCGGCGCGAATTTCAGCAGGCCGGGATTTGAAGCCATGATGTCGGATGTGGATGCCGGGCTGATCGGGACAATTATATGTAAAGATATGTCCAGATTCGGCAGAGATTACCTGCATGTTGGTTTATACACGGAGATCAAATTCCCGGAAGCCGGGATACGATTTATCGCCATTAACGACGGTGTGGACAGCGCCAGCGGCGTTTCCGATGACTTTACTCCCTTCCGCAACATCATCAACGAATGGTACTGCCGCGATATTTCTAAGAAAATCAAGGCGAGTATGCAGTCCCGCGCAAAGTCCGGAGAGCATCTGACGGGCAATCCCCCGTATGGTTACAAAAAATCTGAGTCAAATCCCAAGCTATGGGTGATAGACGAGGAGCCGGCAAAAATTATCCGGGAGATTTTCCAGCTTTACCTCAACGGCAATAACGCCACCCAGATCGCCGCAGAAATGGCCGGTCGCGGTTATGATGCCCCCGGCGATTACCTCACGAAACAGCACCAATACACCAAAGGAAAGGCTGTAACATTTGAAACCCCGAAGGCGATGTGGCATCCTGGGACGATCCTGAATCTGATTGACAGATACGAATACTGCGGTCATACCGTCAGCTATAGAAGAAAGTCGGTTTCCTACAAGTCCCATAAGACCGTACTCAATCCGGAAGATGACTGGATTATCACAAAAAATACGCAGGACGCTATCATTGATGAAGAAACCTGGCAGACCGTTCATAAGATGAGGGAAAGCGGCAGACGCAGAAAAGAACACATCTGGGACAAAGGTCCGCTGAATGGATTTCTCTACTGCCCTGACTGCGGCAGCAAACTTTATTTCAGTCATCCGACGCGGCTCAAAACAAGAGGTACTTATATGTGCGGATATTATATGCACTATAAGAAATGCTCCACACATTACATCCGTCGGGACGAACTGGAACCGGCCGTGCTGGCACAGCTGCGCGCCGACTGCGCCTTTGCCAAAGAGCATGAGGACGAATTCGTAAAGATGGTGGAGAAAAAGACCAGACGCCACGGAGACAATGCCGTGAAGAAGGGCGAAAAGGAATACGCGGAGGCCAGAAGCAGGATTGAAGAAATCGATCAGATCATCAACCAGCTTTATGAGGATAAGGTCAGCGGTGGTCTGAGCGCAGAGCGGTTTTCCAGAATGCTGGCTAAATATGAAGCGGAGCAGGAAACACTCCGCACAAAATGTGAAAAACTGCAGGAGCAGATCGCCGCCGCCAGAACGACATCAGATAACGCAAAGCAGTTCATTCGAGTTGTCAGGAAATTCACGGAGATGCAGGAACTGACTCCGGAGATCGTTTCGACGTTGATTGAACGGGTCGAGGTCGGACAGGCGCAGATGGTCGATGGGGTCAAGAAGCAGGAAATCAAAATCATCTACAACTTCATAGGAAATATCCAGGAATAAGCTCTGCGGGAGAAAGAGCCGTGGAGCTTACATTTTTATCCCCGTTTATATCGATTATATTGCTTATATTGGTTATATTGCTCATATCACTCATTCCCCGCTGTCGGTGTTGGCTTAAGGCTGGTATCGATAGCGGGGCTTTTTTGCGTTTTGGGGGTGTGCAAAAGTATTCACCTTGCAAGATAACTCCCACGAGCCTATAATCCCGCGTGAAATTTTCATGCAGGTACAGGAAGAGCTAATACGACGCGCAAATCTCTACACCGGGAAGAATG
>Ga0116172_10000728_pt1 | contig 31555 bp, 43 predicted proteins | sample AD_UKC083_MetaG_FD_89799 | JGI IMG/M metagenome (GOLD analysis project Ga0116172, IMG submission 89799) | Active sludge microbial communities of municipal wastewater-treating anaerobic digesters from USA - AD_UKC083_MetaG | ecosystem: Engineered > Bioreactor > Anaerobic > Digestate | place: USA... | reverse complement strand
GGATGATGCCCGGTCCCGAAGGCCGGACCCGCATCGATGACCAGGGGGATCAGTCCATCGGGAATTTCGGTCTCCTCCCAGGGTGGGCCGATCCAGAATCGCTCTGCCACCATCCGCCCCCGAAAGAAGCGTTGCCAGGCCAGTTCCCAGTCCCGGCGGACCGGTCTCAAAGCGAGACGGGGCATCTCCTCCTGTGAGAGTTCCCGTGCGAGGACAGCCCTCAAATCGTCCATGAGCATCCGGGGATCACACTCGGGCGGACAGAGAATCTGCACTATCCGGAGGTCCCGGCCGGGTCGCATCTCGGCGGACCACTCGCAGTCATGCATCTCCGCCCAGGCCCCGGCGAGTTCCTCGGCAAAGGCATTGTTTCCCACAACCCGGATGCGCATCATGGCGTGAGCCTCCTCTTTGCTTCTTCCACGCTCACGGACCGTATTGCGGGAACAAGCAGGAGTGCACAGAGAACAGCCACAGCCAAGGCCCAGCGGATCGTGATCAGGTCACCGGCCACACCCACAAGAAACGGGGCGAGCGCGACACCGAGACCGGCTCCAGTCAGATAGACGGCGCCAGATGCCGAAGCGTGACACTCCTGGGCAACCTTGTAAAACAGGGTCGGGAAAAAAATCGACGAGGTCAGTCCGGCCAGGGCAAAGAGTCCCGGCATCCAGTCCATGGCCACAAGCGAAACCAGCGCCAGGACAGCTTGGGCAATCGCTAATGGGAAAAGTATCGTATTGAGTCTTCCCGTCCGGGCCAGCCAGCTCCCGCTCGCCCGTCCTGCCGCCAGACCGGCAAAGAAGACCGCGATCGCCAGACCGGCACCGCCCGGGCTGACACCGGCGCCCTGCTCGAGGGTATAGACCAGCCAGCTCGAGACCGCGACCTCGTACCCGGCGGCAAAGAGGACCGCCACGGTGATCTTGACAAGGAGCCGGTCCCCGAGGGCATGCCGGAAGCCGGCGCGACCGGGTGCGATTGTTGCTGCTTCCTGCATCCTGAAACGGTAAAATGGATACCAGAAAAGCACGAGTCCGAAGAGGAGGGCAAGCACGGCAAAGATCCCCCGCCAGTCCAGGCCGGATACAGGAAAGAGAACGTCAGCGATTGCTGCAGGTATTGTCTGATGAACACCCTCAAGCCTGTCAGCGCCGAGAAATCCCGTAAAGAGGGGAGCCGCCAACGAACCCAGGCCATAAAAAACATGCATCAGATTCAGTCTTGAGCCGCCATCACCGGCAAAAGCAGTCGCGACAATCGAGTTGCCCGCCAGGTTCTGACCGGAGGTAAAGAGTGTCAGGACAAAGGTGCTCAGGAGAAAGAGCAGATAGTCGGCGGAGAGGGACTGGACAAGGAGAACCAGGGAGATCCCGGCAATACTCGCCACATAGACGACCCGCATCCCGTAGCGCTGCATCAGACGGCCGGCAGCGAGGTTTGTCACGAGAACACTGAGGAAGGAAACGAGAAACATCAGGCCGCTGCCCGTATAGCTGACTCCGAAATCCTCGGAGATCGGTTGCAACAGGATGGAACGCGCCGTACTGTAGAGTCCAAAACAAAAGAGGGCGGTAAAAACAACGAGCATGATCGAGAAACGGCCGGATCGGGTCAGCATGTCAGTGCACCACTGGAGTATATCATTCAAAAATAGGCTTTCCCGGGAAGAAAAGCCAGTACCCCGGGCCGTTTGTGTTCAGGAACACCCCGATCCTTGATCCCGCTGACCGCATCACTGGAGGATCAGCGAGATCCCGGGAGCAGATTCAGGATATGCCGGGTCCTGATGCGCTCCGGAATTACTTTCCGTCCGGATCATCCAGACCCAGTCCGGATTTCTTGCTCCCGAGCACCGGGAAACCGCTCAGATCAAGACTGCCGGCCTGGGCAGCGGCGATGTTCTGGGATTTGATGTCGTCATAGACTTCTTTGCGGTAGACAGCCACCTGCTTCGGTGCATTGATACCGATCTTGACCTGGTCGCCCTTGATGTCGACAATCCGGATCTCGATCCCGTCACCGATCATGATCGACTGATTGGTCTTGCGTGAGAGAACGAGCATCAGCCGCCCTCCCTGTTCTTCTCCTGCAGGGCTGCAAGAATGGGGTGCTTCGTGCAGTAGTCTTCATTGAGACTGATGGTCTGTCGGGCGATCCGCGTCTTTTTATTGATCACGATCGGGCCCTGGAGGTTGGCTGTCATCTGTGCCGGATTTTCGGGGACTGTCACGATGGCAAAATCAAGAAGCTCGTCCACCGAGCGGACACCCAGGGCCTCCATGTCGGCGGTACCGATCTCGAGGCGGTACTCACGGACGAAGGTCTGGGGCCGGATCAGGATAAAAGCGATCTCGCCTTCACCCGATGCCTGCAAAGAGTAGAAGGGACTGTTGTCGATATCGAGCAGGTAGTACTCCTTGATGAACTCGAATCCGAGAATCCCGTCTGGAAAGGAAATGCACTGTTTTTCTGAAACCTCAACCTCGCCGAACACTCTCGATTTGATCGTAGGCAAGCTGTCGCTCCTGAGTTGTATATGATGAACAAAATCGATACAGCCAATCAACCGGTTATCCCGGAATTATCGCAAAAAGTCCAGCAAGGTCTGGGGAATGACGCGTGCACCGATCTGCATCGACGAGCGCTCGATATTCTCCATCATCCGGAGACGGGTGATGGCTTCAGCCATATCGATGTCCTCGGTCCGGGAGAGAACATCGGTCATATTGACCTGGTCCATGGCGAGACGCTTTTTGACCGAATCGAGCCGTGAATCAAGTGCGCCGACTTCACCCTGATAGCGGGTGATCTGTTTGATGGCCCCTTCCAGGCGTCCCATGTGCATGGAGCCAAGGGCATCCACATCGTTCGAAAGCAGGGCATTCCTGAAATCGATGACCTGGTCAAAGATGGAGCCACCCGAGACTCTGGCTGTCGGAGAAAAATTCTTCGGAGGAAGATTGCTCCCCCGCCCGATCACGCCCAGATCCTGCATGACGCTTCCGCCCTCTATATCCTCTATCCAGACCTGGTGCGGATCCGTAGTCTCGAGGACCAGGAGGTTCGCCCCCCGTGTATTGTCTATCGATGCGTGGACCGGGATATGATGCGCATTGATCTTTTGGACAATCACGGCCAGGGTATCACCCGTCTTGACCTCGACGGGAACCCCATCGATCCGGAAGACCTGGTCCCGGGTAGCGCGATAGTCGGTCCCGGGAGTGGTGGCTGAGATCCTCATCTCGTCGCCCCAGAAAACGCGGTTTCCGGGAAGATTGACACCAACGTATTGCTCCTGCTCGATCTCGCGCTTCTGGATTCCGATGTCACCCTGATATTCGACCCGGTTGATCAAGGCGTGGGGAGAGTTGGGAACCTTCTCGTAGACAACCTTGAAGGGAAGCTCCCCCGTCCTGAATCCTGAAAAAATTGTCTCGTCTTTATACCGTGTATTCGCGATATCGATCATCTGCTTGAGAAGCTGGTCTACCTCGGCAGCCGCTATCTTCCGGTCGTCATCATTGTATGTTCCGTTGGCAGCCTGGACAGCTAGTTCCTTGAGCCGCTTGAGGATGTCACCAGTGGACTGGAGGGCCGTATCGTAAAACCGCAACCGGGATTCTCCGTCATCGATGTTTTCCTGGAACTGCGCAAGCTCGGTTATCCGCGACTTGAAGAGCATCGAATTGATCGTCCCTGACGGATCCTGATGGGGAAACTCGGCCTTCTTTCCGGTGGCAATCTGGTTCTGGGCGATATTCATTTCCCGATGGGCGACGCCCAGATTGTACAGCATTGTATCCTTCAACATCCCTGTCGTTACGCGAAACATGGTGTACCCTCCGTGTCAACCATTACCTTCATGCATGCAGCCTGTTGATGACCGTGTCCAACATGCTGTCCAGGGTCCTGATCAGTCTGGCCGATGCATTGTAGCCGTGCTGAAACATGACCATGGAGGCCATCTCCTCGTCGTAGCTCACGCCGGAATGGGATTTCCTGTTGTTTTCGAGGTGCTTCATGACCAACTCGCTCTTTTCGAGGTGTGTCTTGGCATCCCGCGAATCCGAACCGAGCTTTCCTATGACCGAGGTAAAAAACTCGTCAAAGGTGGCGTTTTCACCGACCATACCGTTCCCGTAGCGATAACGGGCTATAGCCAAGGCATTGTTACCGTCTCCGGGTCCGTTGGCTTTGTCGAATCTGTCATCACCATTCGTATCAACACCCTGCGAGGCTGCGATATTGTTGAGATCATTCTTGATCATCACATCCACATCCACCCAGCGACTGGGATGGTACTGCGGTGTCAACGAATAGTCTTTTTCTGTTCCAACCAGCTTGTTCACCTGGTTGATCGAAGCCCAGTCATAGGCACCGGCTGCTCCACGCTCCCTGAGCACACCGGTAATCCCGACCAGAAAATCCCCCGAGTCTTCAAGATGCCGGATCGTGAATTTCTGGTTCCGGTTGTCCTGTGGAAGAGCGGCTTTGAACGCAATCCGGTTGCGGTGGTTGACATAGGCCACAACACCGACATCGCTCTTGTTGATCCGCTCGACAACATCGCGGACCCTGTCTCTCGCTGTATAGCTGACCGTGACCGGCTTTCCATCCGGACTGGCCGGGCCGAAATTCAGGACACCCTCGCTCCCGACTGGAGCGTCCAGGTCGACCTGTTTGGTTCCCGCAATCTTGAAGAGGATGGTATGGTCTTCCTGACCGTCTCCGTCAAGGTCGTAGTTCCCGTTCCTGTTTTGCGTCAGTTTGATTTCCTGGAAAAAATTCAGTCCGGTCTTGAAGTTCAGACCGAAGCCATCCCGGTGGGTTTCATTCACGAGATCCGTCAGGTTGATCGTCATGTTGTCGATTTGGGTGATCTGGTTGGCGATGGTCACGTCCCGCAACTCCAGGAAGGCATGAATCTCGCCCTTCTCGATTTTGACCATGCTCCTGTCGTCCGCCCATTTGACATCGGCAAAGCCGTCCTTCTGGGGATTTCCTTCGGCGACCATGGCCCGCATCTTCTGACCCTGGACCAGATACTGGCTCCCGACGTAGACCATAAACTCGTCCGGGTCGCCCCGCACGACATTCACATTGACCATCCTGGAAAGTTTTTCAACCACAAGATCCCGTTTGTCCATCAGGTCGTTCGGATTGTCTCCGGCCTGCTGCGACTTGAGAATCTGGGCATTCAGGTCGGCAATCTGTCGGGCGGCAGCATTGATTTCGTCAACCTTGAGCTGGACCTGGGTATCGATATTGGCCTGCAGACCATAGAGACGGTCAAAACTCTTCGAGATGCTTCGTGAGAGAGTGACTGCGGTTTCCCGGACAACGGCCCGAGTGGCCCGGTCATCAGGGTTGGTGTTGAGTTTTTCCCAGGATTTCCAAAACTGGTCCAGGTCATTACGGATCGTCTGGGCTGAGGATTCGTTATGGAGCTGCTCGATCTGGTAGAGATGCTCGTGAGTCGTTTTCCAGTATCCGAGAGTAGACGTCTCTTCCATGATCCGGTCATCGATGAATTCATTTCTGACCCGGGTTATGGACTGGACAATGTTCCCCTGGCCGACCTGTCCGGGCGTTTCCTCGCGGGAGAGACCGGGGACGTAGAGCGGCTGCATCGCTTCAAAACTGATCCGCTGGCGGGAATATCCCTCGGTGTTCGCATTGGCAATATTGTGCTCGACAACGTGCATTCCCTGCTGGTGGGTCTGAAGGCCACGCTTTCCGACCTCTATCCCGTGAAATGTGGATATCATCCTGACCTCCTAGATCCGCCGGCTGAAGAGGATGGAAGAGGCACCGGTATTGACCTCTCGAGTCGACCCCTTGTCGGTATACTCTGTCACACCGCTCTCGCCCCGTGCGGCCGACATCGTGACATCAACCATTTCCTTCTTGTCCTTGAGCAAAGCCTCGGTCACGGACTTCAAGAACTGGAGTCGCTGGATGACTGCTGTCATGTCATGTTGAAGCTGGACAAGTTCTTCCCGGTCTTCTTCGGACACAAAGCGGATCAGTTCGCCCAAGGTGTCCGCGTTTTGAGTATGCATCATCCTGCTTCCGGCATACAAACGTTCTTTTTCGAGAGCATAGAGCTTCTCGATAAGGACCGAGACCTCCTCGTCGAGTTCACCCATCCGGGGCCAATAATTGTCCGTCAGCAGGTGGCAGCGTTTTTCTTCGAGGTTTGCCACCTCTTCCAGTGTGCGTCTTTCATCCCTGAGGATCTCGACGATCCTGTTCAGTGTTTCCTTGTCGTACACGGCATTCCCCTTCGAGAAGGTATCTCATGCCGATTGTCGTCATATTCTGCAAACGGGTTTATTGAAAAACAGAGTTTCAATAAAACATGTCCTGGCTGTCAAAGGACTTTTTACAGAGCTGGCACTCGATTTTTGTCGATCGGGAACCGCACCAGGGACAAAAGCGTTTTCTGTACAGTTCCTTCAGGCGTTCATCAAAATCGAGTTTCATCTTGACGTGTTTCCCGTAGGGGCATTCGCACTCATAGCGGAATCGCTTTCCGCAATACGGACAGTATGTAAAACGGTCTCCAAAACGTGCCATCCTGCCTCCCGGTCATTCATGTCAAATTCATTGAGCTCAAGATCATTCCTGCCCGAGCGGGACACGGGTCAGGCCGTTGGTTTTGGCGACTGCCTTGAGTCGTTCAAGATCACTGATCCGGGCTTTTGCCGCCTTGCGGTATTCAAGATAGTTCGTGCCGCCAGCACTGATCGCCCGCTCATAGAGTTTCAGGGAAGACCGGATGGCATCCTGGGCACCTGAAAAATCGCTCTCCTCTTCACGCTGTTCGGAAAGCGCATACCAGTAATGTCCCAGGGACCCGAGTGCCTTGGATGACCCCGGATCGGCATCCACAGCGCGCTGCATGGCCTGCATCGCCAGATCCAGTTTTTTCATTTCATAGTAGACATCTGCCAGATAGAAATTCGTCCTGAAATCCTTTTGGTCAGCCTTTTCGAACCAGGCTATCGCCTCGGAAAAGCGCTTCAACCTGCGCAAGGCCATCCCGACGCTGAAAGCGATCTCCTTGTTGGTACCTTGTGCGTATCGGTCTGCCGTACGGTACAGGGAGAGTGATTCCTCGAAACGTCCGGCACGGTACTCGATATGTCCGAGATTGTGCCAGACTTCCCGCGCGTAGGGATGATCGGGATACTCGTTGGTCAGGCTCCGGGACACTTGCAAATAGAGCATTTTAGCCCTCTCCGATTCACCCCTTCTGTCCAGAACGAAGGCATACCGGTATCCTACAAGCACATCACGGCAACCATTTTTCCATGCCGAATCCAGACCCTGAAAGGCGTCCTCGACATTTCTGGCATCATAGGCCGTGAATGCGGCCTTGACTTCGGGAAGCCACGGGGCATTTGTCCAGCGTGCTGCAACCAGTGAATACGAATCTGATTCGTCCTTCTCCGTCACTGTCCGGCTGCATGCCGTCAGCAAGATACTGAATGCCATGAAACCGAAAATTATCCGCATGCTTCCTCCCATGCACTGTACCGTTGGTCCAGTTCCATCCTCAAACGCTGGCATTCCGCAGCAATCTCTGCATACACCCTGCCATCCTTGAGGGCCTCGCTGGACAACATTTTGCTTTCTTCGATTTTGATTTTTTCTTCGAGTTCCGCGATTTCTTCCTCGATCCGGCCGATCCTGTAGCGATTGGCACCTCTGCTGAGTTTCCGCCCACCGTCTTCAGGAGCGCTCGTGAAGCGGGAATCGCCGGTCTCCGGCTTTGCTTCCCTCCCGGATGAGACCGTACCAAGGATCTGCGCCAGATTGTCCTGGATATTTCCATCCAGTCGCTCGATCCGGCCACCCTGGTCGATTTTCCAGACCGCTGTCGCAATCGTGTCGACAAAAGCCCGGTCGTGCGAGACCAAGAGCAGAGTTCCGTCAAAATCGGCAAGCGCATTCTCGAGCATCACACGGGATTCGAGATCCAGATGGTTGGTCGGTTCGTCCATGATCAGGAAATTCGGACTCCTCAAAAACAGCTTGGTCAGAAGAACCCTGCTCTTTTCGCCACCGGAGAGGACTGATATTCTTTTGTAGATGTCGTCCCCGGAAAAGAGAAATGCCCCGAGGAGGGTCCGTATCTCTTCTTCGGCTGCGGTCGGCCGTTCTTTGGCAACCTCGTCGTAGACAGTCAGTGCCGGATCGAGTTCGCCACCCTCCTGCGGAAAGTACCCGATGGTGACATTCTCGCCAAGACGGACACACCCTTCGGCAGCCTGCAACATCCCCAGGAAGGCCTTGATCAGGGTCGACTTCCCGGAACCGTTGGTTCCGACGATAGCCACTTTTTCTCCCCGATAGAGCGTGAGGTCAACAGCATCCAGGACCCGCTGCTCTGCATAACCGGCACTCAACCCCCTGGCCTCAGCCACAATCTTTCCCTCGGAGATGGCCTTGCCGAGGGTGAGTTTCCAGGACGTGTCCCGTGGTGGTGGTTCGAGCAAGATGATCTTTTCGAGCAGGCGCCGCCGGGATTGGGCCTGTTTTGTTTTTTGTCCGGCAATGTTCCGGCGGATGAAATCCTCGGTCTTCTCGATGAATTCCTGTTGCTGCCGCCATTGTTTGAAGCGGGCTTCGTTTCTACGTGCACGTTCTTCCCTGAAAGCGGCAAAGGGTACCGGATAGCGCTCAAGACCGGCGTCACGGAACTCGACGATCTCGTCAGCGACCGCATCGATCAGATGCCGGTCGTGCGAAATGATGACCGTTGTTCCTTTTCTGGAAATCAGCCAGCGTTCAAGCCAGTCGATGGCCTGCAGATCGAGGTGGTTGGTCGGTTCATCCAGAAGCAAAACCTCGGGTTCGGAAACCAGGGCCCGCGCCAGAAGTGCACGCCGTTTTTGCCCCCCCGAGAAACTCGTGGCCGGCTTCATGATCTCCTCGCGTGAAAACCCGATTCCCTCAAGGACCAGCCGGACCTCTCTCCTCCAGTCATACCCGCCGTCACGCTCAAATGCCTCACGGAGTTCGGCGTACCGGAGGCGGGCTCCGTCATCAAGACCCGAAAAACGTTCTTCAAGCGCGTGCAATTCCTGTTCACGCCTCGCAAGATGGGAACAGGCGTCCGCACAGACGTCGAAGAGGGTTCCCCGTGAAAGACCAGCCGGGAAGTCCTGCTCAAGGAGTGCCAGACGGCTTTTATCCACGATCACGCGGCCGGCATCAGCTTCCACCAGACCGGCCATGATACCGAAGAGGGTGGATTTGCCGCAGCCATTCGGCCCGACCAATACGGTTCTCTTGTTGTCCCGGAATTCAAAGGATGGAATATCGACCAAAACGCGGCCGGCAATTTCCTTTTTCAGTCCATCAAGCACGATCTTCATGATTCTTCAAAGATACGACGTGAAATCATCAAGATGGTAGAACGCGAATGCCGTATTTTGCCATTTTATATTGCAGCGTTTGACGGGGAATGTCCAGGCTGGCCGCAGTCTGGGAAATATTGCTATTGCATTCAAGGAGCGCGTCCCTGATCATCCTCAGCTCAAGTTCCTCGACGGCATCGACCAGCGTTTCCGATACGGGCTCAACGGTATGGTTCCGTTCGACCGGCGCCACCCGGGGCTGGGATTCCCTGACCAACGGAAAAAACTCGTATATAAAAACAGTTTTTCCGTTCTTCTGGTCAACCTGGATTGCTGTACCGGAGTAGCCCTGTTTTTTTCCTCTTTCGAGAATGACACTTTCACCCTCTTCTTTGCATTGCCATCCACCCTGATCCAGTGAAGAGCGCAGACGCCGTCCGGGAATGACCGGCGCGATCGCGTGCGTAAAAGCGGCCGTCGCCATGACCACATAACTCCGTTCATCACAGACAACGATCCGGCCCGGAAGCGCTTCAAAAATCTGCTCGTATTCGACCAGTCCCGTCATGTCACCACTGTCAAAGACCTGGAAAAATCGTGAGAGCTGCCACTCGCCCAAAAAACGTCCGTGTCGGTGCAGGACGGGAAATGGCTGTATCTTCCGGTCACCAAAAATCATCCGGACGATATCACCTTCGGAGGGACAATAGACATGCTTCTCGATGATGCGGCGGGTATCCATCCGGTTTGCGCGGAATTCATGAAGACTGTTTATAATATATCGTTTTTGAACAATCCCGCTGAACCGATATTCGTCATCCAGGACCGGAAACCCGTTGATCGGGTATCGGTAAAAAAGCCGCACCAGTTCCTCCGGCTCAAGAATCTTCCCGTCAGTTCCGGTTTTTCCGGTCATGACCCGCTGCCACAGGACTGTTTCACGGCAGAGAGAAACCCGGGGACCTTTTCAAGTTCCTGACTGATTTCATACTCGAACAGGTCACCAAGCAGGACTGTATCCCTGTCGTGGAAGGCATTGATGATGCTGTTTCCGGTTTCCATCATCCTGCCCATCCAGAACTGAAGGGACTCTTCCCCAAGCTTGATCGAATCCATGCCGATCCGGTACCGCCGGCCGGCACGTTCAAAGAGTCGCATCAGCTCTTCGATCAGGACGACTGTTTTCTGGATCCGCATCATGGCCCTGGCTTCATTTCCCGTCTGAAGATCTGCAGAAATGGTGGAAACCTCCTGGACGTGCTCGGCAAAAGCCCGGGCGAGATGGTCAGCCTGGGCCGGGATATTGCCGTCATCATCGATCCTTTTGTTAACCAGAAGGAGAAAATCATAGGCGTCAACAAGCAGTGTCTTGACCGACGTGGCGAGAATGTCTTTGTAAGCCGTCATAATCGTGGCATTTTCGGGATCCGCATCGAGTGCCGTCACATGTTTTTCGAGATTTTGTATGGTTGCCAGAATGGATTTTTCGGGAGATGGAATGATGCCCAGATCCAGATGATGGATCCCTGCAAGGAGTCTGAGACTTCCACAGACCCAGCGAATGCCCTCGCGGGCGTCGTTCCCGAAGATGTCGGCATCATCATTCCCCAAAGCCGTTTCCAGTCTGGCGAGGTACCGCATGATTTCGATGCTGCACTCGCCCTCGAGATCGGCCAAGGATGCCGACGTCACTTCCATAATCTTGGCTGAAGAGACGGGACGTTGCATGAGAAAGAGACGGTCGGCCGGATCGACATGTGTCCCGTCAACCCTCAGTCCGGTGATAACCAGATCCTGGGCAAGAAGCCATGTCTCGACGGATCTGATCACATCATTCAAAGTCTTTTCTTCTTCAAGCTGCGTTTCAAGGGGCTGCCCATTCACCCGAATTTCAAGCATCATCATCCTCCCGGCATGCATCGAAGCCACACAACCTGTCTTGTCGGCAAAATATCGAAGAGGCTGAAGGATGGAAGACACGATTCTCGCTGAAGGGACTGGTGCCGCGCGGGAAATCCGCACTTCGCCAGATCAGAGCATCCCGCGGATCTCGGCAGCGCGCTTGGTATCTTTTTTTTCAACCAGCGCTCCGTACAAATAGCGCAGGAGAAGCCGGTTTGAAGCCTGTGTCTTGCGGTGAGGCCAAAGAAGTTCGATCCCTCGGTCCACCCGACGCTTCGAGATATCCTCATTCATGAGGTGTGACAACCCCGTAATGACCTCTGCATCCTCGGACTTCTTGCCCTTGCTCAAACGTCGCTCTCCGAATTGGGCCGCTTTGTCATAATATCCTTGCTGGAAATAGACCCGCATCAGGCCATCGAGGATTCTGGTATCTTCGGGAAACGAACGGACCAGGATGCTCAGGCGGTCCCGGGCAAGGTCGATCCGTTTGAGTCTGAAAAGGACATCAACAGCCCGAAGCGCCGCTTCTTTGCTGCGGTAATCGACCTGGGCGGCCCTGGTAAACCGTGTCAACGCCAGCTCGAGGTCGCCACGCTTTTCAGCAATCTCTCCGGAAAGCAGGAGGCCGGCCTGACTGTCGGGAAAGAGATCAAGATGCTCATGGACAGCTTTGTCCGCCTGGTCAAGCTGCCCCCCAAGAAAATCCAGTTCAGCCTGGAGAAGCGCGCTCTGCAAGCCGCTGGCATCCAGTGCACGGACGGCAACCATGTGTTTTTTTGCATCGGATTCTTTGCCCAGCTTGATACTCGTGCGTACCCGCATCACGGCAATTTTGAGATCATTGGTGCGTGCCTCGAAGGCGGAAGAAAAGGCCAGTGCGGCTTTTGGATACTCGCCAGAATCATACAAGAGCATCCCCAGATTGAAAAAGACCCTGGAGTCTTTGCTCTTTCTTCCCTTTTCAAGAACTGTGATGGCCTCACCCGTCTTGCCTTCATCAACCAGAGAGGCCGCATGGGCCAAGAGCGGCATGGCATTGCTCGTATCATGCCTCCATGCGTTCAGGAAACATGCATAGGCTCGTTCGCGTTCCTTGAGTTGGACATATGTCAACCCAAGGTTGCACCAGGCTTCAGCCGAATTGGTTTTTTCGATGACTGCCTTGACATAATTTTTTCTGGCTTCTTTCCAGTTTTTCCCCAGATAATGCATGTTTCCCAGATTGAAGAGCGATGGATAATGCTCCGGCAAGAGTTTGAGGGCCTCACCATAGGCCGTGACAGCATCGCCCGTCTTTCCCGCCATCTCGGCCTTGACGCCCGCAGCATGATAATACTCGACGTCCTTAAGCCCGCATCCCGTCACCAGAATGGCGATTGTCAGGGATACAATCGAGGATAATCCCGTGCCTCTGAAGTATGGTTCCGATTTCTCGTTCATCTGTCTCATCCAGAATAATATCATTCGGCCCGACCCGGCGGTCAACCAGCTTGACGAAGGCCGGATCATGCATCAATTCATCGAGCCTGTTCTCTTCCATGTGCAAGACAGGCTTGATATGCAATACTGCCTGTATGGTGTTTTCAATCCAGTCGGTGATCGAAAAAACGATATTTTGTGGCAAAGCCTGCCGGGAGCAGGCTTCCAGCATGCGGAGGAATTCCAGCCCGTCAAACCCGGCTGCAAGACCATCCAGGAAGTTTTTCTCGGTAACCTTGGCCCGGATCATGCCACTGTCACGCTCGACCCTGCAGAATGCCGAGAAGAGCAGGATCTGGTGCGGAGAAGCTTCAATTTCGGGAATAACAATCGTCATGTCTCCCGTCACAACCAGGGGACCCGGCTTGTGTCCAAGAGCATTGTCCAGCTCGGCAAGATCAATCTTGTGGAGAGCCCCCGCATTCAATTGTACAGAAAGAGCACCCAGCAACCAGAAGATCGTGACTTCATCAAGGGCTTTTCTCGTCGCGAGACAGGCTTCAATCCAGTCCTGCTCGGAGGATAACTGCCGGGGTTGTACAGCCGCCTGGTGCAGATTCTCCCATTTGATGCTCTTTCGGCCTGGAACATTTTTGAAAATCCGGGCACGGGCCATCTCACGGATCGTGTCGATCCGCTCCTTCAATCCCGAGGCAAGCCATGTGCGGGCCTGTCTGGCCGGATTGAGCGTCCCTTGATCATCCATGAGCCAACCGTTCATGGCCAACCACGAAAAGAGCATACGGACTGTTTCGCCTTGATACCCGCAGGATTCGGCCCAGGCAGTGATCTCTCTCTTGCCCGGCATGACCCCTTCGCAGGCCCGCATCCGGACACGCATCGTGTGACGGATGATTTTCGCAAGGACGGCAATCCCGTCCAGGCGGTCTCGCCCACCGCGATTCTCCTGATCAGAATCTGATTCCGGATCCTCACGCAAAACATGGACAGGAACATACCCTTGATCCATCAAGAGCATGGACTGATAAAAACATGTCGTATCCGGCGGGACCATGAGATTCTCCGGATCAAGACCGAGTGGGAGCACACCCGCGCATGATAGCGCATACTCCGTGGCAAGATGCCGCGGCCCTGCACCATCCCACTGAGGATAGAGGATCGAGAGTTTTTTTTGTACTGCCACGACAAGATTTTCCGATTGGATGGACGTGCGGATATCGCTGTGAAGTTCGATCCGGTCTGCAGAATCATCAAGACGCGACCGGTTTCTTGAAAGGAGAACAATCCCCAATGCGACGAGACGGTTGAGGAGAAGGTCAAGTTCGTCCCTCGAAATCTGCATCTTTGACCCGAGCCAGGAGCGTGGCTGGACCGGACCGTTGTGGTACAGAAGGTCCAATGCCCTGGCTTCGGGAGCCGGAAGCCTGGCGAGCATGGCCTGGACCATCCCGGGCGTCTTCCGTGCTGTTTCCAGTTTCTTCTGCCAATCCTTTGCCAAAAGGGGAATCCCCCACAATTCAAGGCAGGAAGGATCTTTTATTGCTGTCTTTTTCTGCATTGCCGTCAATTATAGCATGCTCTTGTTCATTCTGCACGAAGATTCTCCCTGGACGGATTCTCTGCCAACATTTGTCATTGGAGGGCGTCGGACATCTTGAAGACAAGCAGCACACAGCCTATCGACAAACTGACGATGGTGACCAATATCTTCCGTCGGCTGTCCAGTCTTTTTATTTGTTGAACAGAAGGCAGACCTTTTCGTCTTGTCTGTATCCCCAGGATGGAAAACGCTTGCGAGACATATTGCGGAATCATGACAAGACTTCGAAGCACAGTCCTTGAGGCCAGTCGCGGACCGATTTGGGCAAGTTTGAGTGGAAACATAATCCAAGAGAGTTGCACCAGAACCGGTCCGATTCCGAAGCGAAGCAGGCACGTCCGTGCAAAAAGTGCCATCATGACCAGACGAAGCCCTGTCAGAAAACCAAGCTCAAGGCCTTCAGCGGTCACAAACCCGTCCAAAACCAGTCTGCCATCGGGCGTACTCAATGCCGTGATAATGGCGGTCATACAGGCAACAGGAAGAATGACACAAATCATTTTGGCCAATGCCACAGGTTTCTGCCCGCCTGCAAAGGCATCCAGAAGAATCCAGGCAGCCGAGAAAAAAACAAACCCGTCCGAAAAAATCAGGGCCAACCCCAGGCATTCAATCAACAAGGAAAGGATCAGTGCCGCTTTTGGATACCGCTCGATCGCTCTCCGGACATTTTTTTCACCGTGCATGAATCAACCTAAAAAAAGGCTGCCACTGCGGCAGCCTTTTTTCGAGAAGAAGAATAATCATCAGGTAGCTGCTGGAGCTTCTTCCTTTTCAGCCTTCTTCTTTTTGTCCGACTTCTTCTTTTCTTTCTGGGACTGGACAACCAGCTCGATAATTGCCATTTCGGCAGCATCACCGGGTCTCAATCCGAGGCGCATGATTCTGGTATATCCGCCGTTACGCTCCTTGAATCGCGGTCCGATGTCGTCAAAGAGCTTGATCAGAACAGTGCGATCCTGAATCTTCTTGGCGGCTTCGCGCTTGTTGTGAACCGAGCTTTCCTTCGCCCTGGTAATCAGCTTCTCGACATAGGGGCGAATCGCCTTTGCCTTGTCAATGGTGGTCGTAATCTTTTCCCTCTTGAGGAGGTTTGTCGCAAGATTCTTCATGAGTGCCTTGCGGTGTGATGATGTTCGACCGAGCTTGGCTATCGTCTTACCGTGTCTCATTTCGTATTTACCTGCTTCATCATTGTTTCTTGCCAATCTGGGATTTCATCTGCTTGAGACTGATGTCTTTCATTCCCAGACCAAGTCCATAACTCTTGAGCTTGTTTTGTATCTCAGCGAGTGACTTCTTACCAAAATTCTTTGTCTTGACCATATCTTCTTCGGACCGTTGAACTAGATCACCGATTGTCTGAATGCTTGCCATCTTCAGGCAATTCGAAGAACGTACCGAAAGCTCGAGTTCCTCAACGGGAGTCCCGAGGATCTTCCTCAGTCTCTCTTCGGCTTCGTCCCCGTCACCTGTATCAAACTCGGTCTCCTCATCAAAGTTGATGAAGCATGTCAGATGCTCTTTGACAATCTTGGCAGCCTGAGCCAAAGCATCATCCGGTTTGACCGTTCCATCGGTTTCGATCTTGAGTGCAATCTGGTCAAAATCAGCACGTTGGCCGACACGGGTATTCTTCACGGTGAAAGCAACGTTCTTGATCGGTGAATAGATGGCATCGATCGGGATCGCTCCAACTGTTTCGATGATCTCCTCGCCAACCTTCTCCGCACTCATATATCCGCGACCGACTTCAATTTGGAGATCCATGGTGAAATTCGCATCATCATCAAGATGGGCAATCACAAGATCGGGGTTTGCGACAAAGATACCGTTGTCAACAGCAAGATCCCCAGCCTTGAAAACACCGGCTCCCTTTTTCTCAATCGTCACCATCCGCGACTCTTCGTTGTTTTCGAGACGAAGTGCTACTTGCTTGATGTTGGCAATGATATCAATCGTATCTTCACGGACACCGGCGATACTCTCGAATTCATTGGTCAAAAGATACTTTTTGTTCTTTTCAGCGACAAAATCGACCTTGATCGCAGTTACAGCATACCCCGGAATAGAGGAAAGCAAAGTTCTCCTCAAGGAATTGGCGATTGTCGTACCAAGTCCCTTTTCAAAAGGTCCAGCCGAAAACTCACCGACATTGGCTTCCTGGTTCTCGGTTTTAAGGCTCACGCCCTTGGGCTTTTTGAAGCCCTTGAGCAGGTTGGGATTACTCATTCATGCCTCCACAACAAGGTTCGTGCTCATTGCACTCGTCATCACTTCGAATACAATTCGACAATCAGCTGGGGCTGTACTGAAAGCTCAAGCTCATTGACTTCGGGAAGCGAGACCAGCCTGCCCTTCAATGAAGACTCATCAACCTCAACCCAGTGGACCTTGCCACTCTTCTGTATCTTGACAGCATCAGCGACAGACTTGAGTTCCTTGGATTTGATCTCTACCGTATCGCCAATCTTGAGGAGATAGGAAGGAATCGTGACTTTCTTGCCGTTGACCAAAACGTGTCCCAAGACAACAATCTGGCGGGCTTCACGCCTTGAAACCGCAAAGTTCATGCGATAGACGGCATTGTCCAGTCTCCGCTCGAGCAAATGAACAAGGTTGGAACCCGATACTCCAGGGATGCGGACAGCTTCCTTGTAATAATCGCGGAACTGCTTTTCCATAAGACCGTAAAATCTTTTGACCTTCTGCTTCTCTCGAAGCTGGACCGCGTAATCAGACATCTTTTTTTTGCGCTTCCTCTGGGGAGCACCTTTTTTTGTCGTTTCTTTGATTTTCACAAGGGGGCACTTATGGGACAGACAACGAGCACCCTTGAGCATCAGCTTTTCACCCTCAGCCTTGCACTGTTTGCATGACGGATTGAGATTCTTGGACATTTTTCCTGTTTCCTTGCAAAATATTCTTGTATGACTGAATTATCCGGATTGAATGAAGACGTCAGGAAATCAGACTCTTCTTCGCTTCGGAGGGCGGCAGCCATTGTGGGGAATCGGGGTGACATCCCGGATCGTTGTAACTGTTACTCCGGCGGCCTGAACAGCACGAATAGCAGACTCACGGCCGGAACCGGGACCCTTGACATGGACCTCGGCCTCATGAAGTCCCTGATCCACAGCTTTGCGGACAGCGGCATCTGCTGTGACCTGGGCAGCGTACGGTGTCGACTTCTTGGCTCCCTTGAAGCTCTGACCACCGGCACTGGCCCAAGAAATGACGTTGCCGTGTCTGTCGGTCACAGTGATGATGGTATTGTTGAATGTAGCCTGCACCTTGACAATACCGGCAGGTATATTCTTTTTCTCTTTTTTCTTTGTCTTGGTCTTGCTCGTAGCCACGTCAAAACTCTCCAGTGATTATTTCTTCTTGTTTTTGCCGATTGTGTTTTTGCGACCACCACGCCGTGTTCTGGCATTGGTGTGGGTTCTCTGTCCACGAACCGGCAATCCCTTGCGATGACGAATACCGCGATAGCATCCGATATCCATCAGACGCTTGATATTCATCTGGATCTCGGTACGAAGATCGCCTTCAACCTTGTACTTCTTTTCAATCTCGTTACGAAGAAGGTTGATCTCGTCATCAACAAGATCCTTGACCCTCTTGCCGGGCTCGATACCGGTTTTCACACAGATATCTGCGGCAGTTGTTCTTCCGATTCCGTAAATATACGTCAGCGCGATGTCAATCCGCTTGTTCATCGGCAGGTCTACACTGGCTATACGTGCCATTCGTCAGTCTCCTCAACAATCACTTTTGCTTCTGTTTGTGTCTGGGGTTATCACAGACCACGCGCAGGACGTTCTTCCGCTTTATCACTCTGCATTTGTCGCAGATTTTCTTGATTGAAGCACGAACTTTCATGTCAGCTCCCTTTCACATAATACTATTTAAAACGATACACAATCCGACCGCGAGTCAGGTCATAGGGAGAAAGCTCAACCGTGACCTTGTCTCCTGGAAGAATCCGTATGTAATGCTGCCTCATCTTCCCTGAGATATGTGCGAGAACCGGATGTCCATTCTCGAGCTCGACACGGAACATGGCATTGGGTAATGCTTCCTTGACAGTTCCTGCCACCTCAATGGCATCAGACTTTCCCACAGAGCCTCTCCACTTCCTGCCGCACACGGGCGTAAATCTCATCGACAGGTTTTTCACCATCGATCTCGACGTACAAACCACGGGACCGGTAGTAATCAACAAGAGGCTGAGTCTGGTTTTGGTAGACTTCGAACCGCTGTCGAATCGTTTCCTCGTTATCATCCTTGCGCTGTTCAAGTCCAGTACCACAGGAGTCGCATTTTCCGTTCTCTTTCGAGGGACTGAAAAAGACGTTGTAGTTGGCACCGCACTTGGGGCATTTACGCCGGCCCAATAGACGCTTTGCAAGGATGTCCTCGGCAACAACAATATTAATAACGGCTGACAGTGATTTTCCACTTTTTTGGAGGATTTCTGCCAATTTATCTGCCTGCTCCACCGTTCTGGGAAAACCATCCAGAATGAATCCGCCGGCACAATCTTGCTGGGCCAGACGCTTGTCGACCATGCGGATAACAAGATCATCGGGTACAAGACGCCCGGAATCCATATAGCCAGCGGCTTCTTTTCCGAGATCACTCTCGATCTTCCGCTCATTGCGGAGAATGTCACCGGTCGAGATCTGCGGAATACCGTATTCAGCAACGAGTCTCTCTGACTGGGTTCCTTTCCCGGCACCGGGGGCACCGAGAAGGATAATGTTCTTCATTTCCATACTCACATTCCCCTCGGCTTAGTACCGCGAATCCGTCCACGACCGAAGAATCCGTCGTAGTGACGCATCAGGAGGAACGATTCAATGCGCTTCATGATGTCAAGGTCAACGGAGACCACAATCAGGAGCGAAGTACCACCCATCAGGAAGATCAGGCTTGGAGGTACATTCTTGAAAATCGGCATCATAAGGAGAAGACTCGGGAAAAGCGCTATCGCGGAAAGGAAGATCGAACCGGGAAGTGTGATACGACTGAGAACTTTTCCGATATAGGCAGCCGTCGTCGGGCCAGGCCTTGTTCCCGGGATGAAGCCTCCCTGTTTCTGAAGATTGTCCGCAATCTCGTTCGGATTATACTGGATGGAAGTATAAAAATAGGCAAAGAAGACGACCAGCAAGGTATAGAAGAAGTAATAGAACCAGGATGTGGGACTGAGAGCATTGGAAATAACACTCATAACCTCGCTGTCACTGAAAAACTGGGCTATCTGAGCCGGAAACATGATCACAGCTGATGCAAAGATGATCGGAATGACACCGGAGGGATTTATCTTGAAGGGGAGATGTGTACTCTGACCACTCATGACCTTTCGGCCGACAACTCTCTTCGAAAACTGTATTGGAATCTTGCGGGTTCCGGTCTGCTCGTAGACGACAAACCCGACAACCAGGGCCAGAATACCGAGAAGAAGGATCACTGATACCGCATTCACGTTGCCTTCACGGACAAACACCGCCGTCTGCATCAGCGCCTCGGGAAGCCGTGCAATGATACCGGCAAAGATCAGCACCGAGATACCGTTCCCCAAACCCCGTTCCGTTATCTGCTCGCCGATCCACATCAGGAACACGGTCCCGACTACAATGGATCCAATAAAGCTCAGCATGAAAATACCGGAATCCTGGGGATATGCGCCCGGAGCCTGTGAAGAAAGAAGAAAAGTGTAGCCATAGGCCTGGAGTGCAGCGATGACGATTGTCCCGTAGCGGGTATATGTCTGAATCTTTTTTCGTCCGGCCTCACCCTCGCGTGACAACCTCGAGAGAGCCGGAATGACAATATTCAACAACTGCATAATGATCGATGAAGTAATATAGGGCATGATGCCGAGCCCAAAAATGGAAAACTGGAGCAAGGCTCCACCGGAAAACATGTTGAGCATGTCAAGAAGCGGATTTCCACCCGGGCTGAGTGGATCACCAGTCATCGGTTGTTGAAGCATCAGCACATCAATACCCGGAACAGGGATGTGTGATCCCAAACGGAAAATAAAGAGCATCCCGACTGTAAAGAAAATGCGTCTCCGCAAATCCGGGATGTTGAAGATATTTCTGAAGATACCCGACATATCCAGTCCTTGTCCCAAAAGGTGTCCGCACCTGAGTCTGGCACGGCATGAAAAGATACATATAAAAACCGACCGCGTCAGGTCTTCTTCCTCATTCCCGCGCGGTCAGTTTCCAATTATCATTTCGCCGACTTCTTGTCCTTCTTGCTGTCGGGTCTGACAAACTTCTTCTTCTCGATAAGAGTCAGAGACCCGCCTACTGCCTTGATCTTCTCGGCAGCTGACTTCGAAGCAGCATCTGCCGTAACCTGAAGCTTCTTTGTCAGTTTTCCGTCGCCGAGAATCTTTACGGCACCGGTCTTAGTATCGATCAATCTGGCAGCAAAAAGTGTCTCGGCATTCACTACAGAACCATCCGCCAGCTTTTCAAGCTGCGAAAGATTGACAATCTGATATTCAATCCTGAATATGTTGGTAAAACCCCGCTTGGGAACCCGGCGCTGAAGAGGCATCTGACCACCTTCAAACCAGGCACGATGCTTGGCTCCACTGCGTGCCAACTGACCGTTATTCCCCTTGCCGGCTGTGCAACCCTGCCCCGAAGCGGGTCCACGACCGATTCTCTTGGCATTCTTGCGCGACTTGGCCGCTGGTTTCAGCAAAAAATCACTCATCTCGTTATCCTCAGTCTATGATGTCCTGTGACCGGTTCATGCGTCCTTGACAGACACAAGATGTGCCACCTTGTCGAGCATTCCCTGGATCTGGGGAGTCACCACATGCACTCTGCTCTTTCCTACACGCCTCAGACCGAGAGCCCTGAGGGTATTCACCTGGGACTCGGTTGACCCGATGAAGCTCTTTGCAAGGGTCACTTCAACTTTTTTCTGGTCTGCCATCACTTACTCCTTGACTGATGTTTCATCTGCTTCATCTTCGACAGAAGGAGCAGATTCGGCATTCTCAGCCTCGGCAACACGGGCCGCTGCATCACCGAGCAGGAAATCCGACAGCTTTTTCCCGCGGCGTTGTGCCACGGTCTTGAGATCCATCATGGATTTAAGGGCAAGAAACGTAGCTTTGGCAACATTGATTGCATTCGAGGAGCCAATCTTTTTCGAAAGGACATCCCGTACACCTGCCAGCTCGAGAACCGCTCTGGCAGCACTGCCGGCAATGATACCGGACCCTTCGGTTGCCGGCTTGAGCATGACTGTCGAGCTGGCATACTTCACCTGGATCTGCTGGGGAATTGTGCTCTTCTTGAGTCGGACATGGATGATATTTTTCTTCGCGTCTTCTGTTGCCTTCCGTATGGCCTCAGGAACCTCACTGGCCTTTCCGTACCCGAGCCCGACATGGCCCTTCCGGTCACCGACAACTACAAGAGCACACAAAGCGAAGCGACGCCCGCCTTTGACCACTTTCGCTACGCGATTCATGGCAACGACTTTTTCCTCAAGGGTTACTTCTTCAGACCTGATCTTCTGTGCGTGCATTACTTTGATCTCCTTTAGATCCGGATGCCTTTGGCTCTCATACCTTCAGCAACCGCGGCCACCTGCCCGTGATAGAGAAAACCGTTCCTGTCGTACACTGCCACGGAAACATTCAGGCTGGCAAGCTTGCCTGCAAGCTCCTCGCCAAGTTCCTTGGCTTTGGCAACAGTACAACTCTTGGCCGACTTTCCGAGTGATGTAACGGAACAAAGTGTCAAGCCCTTTTCGTCGTCGATAGCCTGAACCGATATATGTTTGCTACTTCTAAAGACACTGATCCTCGGCTTTGTGACAGTTCCGGAAATTGTATTCCTCAGGCGAATCTTTCTGACCAGTCTTTTTCTGGTTTTTTCGCTGCGTTGTTTTTTCGTTACCATGATCGTACCTTATTTACCGCCGGACTTTCCGGCTTTCTTTATCACACGTTCCCCGAGATACCGGACGCCCTTGCCTTTGTATGGCTCAACCGGACGAACCGCACGAATCTCGGCACAGACCTGGCCGACTGCTGCCTTGTCAATGCCCGAAACCTTGATATTATTTTCCTTGGCATCACATTCAATTGTGATCCCCTTCGGAATCGAATAGATGACATCGTTGGAATACCCAAGAACCAGCTCAAGCTTGTCACCCTTGACAGAAGATCGATATCCGACACCTTCTATATGGAGAACCTTGGTAAATCCCGTGGTAACACCAGTCACCATATTCGCAAGAAGGGCACGAATCAAACCATGAAAACATTTGTCCTTTTTCAGATTCGTCTTGCTGATAACTTTGACAAGACTCCCCTCAATCTGGACACCAACCGAATCAGGTACATTCTCGTTGAGCGTCCCCTTCGGGCCGGTAACAGTTAATATACGTCCATCTTGTTTGACCGTAACTCCGGAAGGGAGAGTAATGGGCATATCACCGATCCGCGATGTGACTCGGATCCTCTTTTCTCTTGTTGCAGTTTCCATAACCGTAGTCCCTTCGAATAATTACCAGACGTAGCAGACGAGCTCGCCACCAATACCCTGCTCGCGCGCCTTGCGGTCTGTCAACACTCCCCTGGATGTTGAAACTATCACAGTCCCCATACCGTTGAACAGACGGGGCATGTCATCCTTGCCAGTATACTTTCTCAAGCCCGGCTTCGACACTCTGGTAATACCGCGAATAACCGGTGTCTTGTCCTGATCGGCTTCATATTTGAGGAAAATCCTGATTACACCCTGTTTCTTGTCCTCAATCAGCTTGAAATTCTTTATAAAACCCTCATTCTTCAGGATCTTGACAATTTCGATCTTCATCTTTGATCCTGGAATATCAACCTTCTCGTGGCGGGCATTTGAAGCATTGCGCACCTTTGTCAGCATGTCAGCGATGGAATCCGATACACTCAAGGTATTTCTCCTGTTTTCTTGTTTACCAGCTCGACTTGCGGACGCCGGGGATCAGGCCTTCACTGGCGAGCTTGCGGAAGCAAATACGACACATCTCGAAATCTCGCATGAATCCGCGGGGTCTTCCACAGATTTTGCAACGATTATATTTTCTCGTCGAAAACTTCGGTGTCCTCTGCTGTTTTACGATCAATGATTTTTTGGCCATTATTCCGTTCCTTTACTCAATTTGACGATTTGCGGAAAGGCATACCAAAGGCCTTGAAGAGAGCCATGGCTTGGGCATCATCCTTGGCACTCGTTGTGAAACAAATGTCAAGCCCGCGAATCCGGTCAACCTTGTCATACCGTATCTCGGGAAAGATAATGTGCTCTTTGACACCGAGAGTATAGTTTCCGCGCCCGTCAAAACTCCGGGTCGGCACCCCGCGAAAGTCTCTTACACGAGGCAGCGAGACATTCAGGAGCCTGTCGAGAAATTCATACATTCTGTTGCCACGAAGGGTCACCTTGGCACCGATGGCCATACCCTCACGGATTTTGAAATTGGAAATGGATTTGCGTGCATAGGTCTTGATCACACGCTGACCTGTCAGAGCTGTCAGATCGTTTGCGGCTGACTCTACTTCATTCTTATTTTCGACTGCCTCACCGACCCATGTTGATGGTGATTTTGAGAAGCTTCGGGACAGCCATGACGGAGGAGCATCCCAAATCCTTCATGAGAGAGGGAACGATTTCGTTCTTGTACTTTGTCTTGTAGCGCGGTTCCATTATTTACAATACCCTTTCGTCAAACAACCTTGCCACTTTTTTTGGCAAAGCGCACTTTCTTTCCATCTTCAATGCGCATTCCAACACGGGTAGGTTTGTTTGTCTTTGTATCAAGAAGCATCACGTTCGAGATGTGGATTGGGGCCTCGATTTCGATGATGCCACCTTTCTGGTTCTCCTGTGTTGCTCGCTTGGTCTTTTTCACAAGATTGAGTTTCTCGACAATGACACGACCCTTGTCGAGATCGATATGAATAATCTTGCCGGATTTGCCCTTCTCTCGTCCACTGATGACCTGGACAATATCGCCCTTTTTCAGCCGTGTTTTGACACGAGACGTATCATTGCTCGTCATCTCTCTTCTCCTCTTCAGATCACTTCAGGAGCCAGGGAGATGATCTTCATAAAATCCCTGTCTCTCAGCTCACGGGCAACCGGTCCAAAGATGCGTGTTCCCCGGGGGTTCTTTTGGTTATCAATGATAACCGCTGAATTGCAATCAAAACCGATCGTTGATCCATCCGCACGACGGTACTCTTTTTTTGTCCGAACAACAACTGCAAGGACAACATCTCCCTTTTTGACTGTTCCGTTGGGAAGTGCGTCTTTGACGGCGGCTTTGATAAGATCACCGACATAAGCATATTTGCGTTTGCTCCCGCCAAGAACCTTGATGCACTGTATCTTGCGAGCTCCGGTATTGTCGGCTACATCAAGGAATGTCTCTGTTTGAATCATGGCTTAGCCTTTCTCTTGTACTTGTCAGAAGTGTCACTTATTTAGCGCGTTCAACAACTTCAAGCAAACGCCAGCACTTCTCCTTGGAAAGAGGCCGACACTCGATGACACGGACGGTATCGTTGACATGGCAGTCATTTTTCTCGTCATGAGCTTTGACCTTTTTGCTCCTGCGGACAATCTTTCCGTAGAGCGGATGCCGTGAAAGCTCTTCCACTTTGACAACAATGGTCTTGTCCATTTTTTCACTGACGACAACACCAGTCAGGATTTTTTTGTGGGATATGGTATTCTGTTCCATCTTCAACCCTCGTTCGGCTTTCTTTTGCCGACACTGTACTCTTGGAGGAGTGTTTTGGCCCGTGCTATCGACCGTCTCAGTGTCCGCTTCTTTACCGGGTTATTGAGTTCGCCAACAACCTCGCGAAAACGCAGATCCCGAAGTTCCTGGATAAGATCATCATGAACCTTTTCCAGTTCACTGACCTTGAGATTACTGAAATCGTTTTTCATCTGTTATGGCTCCTGCATCAAATCGCGAGATCGCGACTGACAAACTTCGTCCTGACCGGGAGTTTATGGGACGCGAGTCTCATAGCCTCACGGGCAAGCTCTTCTTCTACACCTGAGAGTTCGAACATGATCCTCCCGGGTTTGACGGGCGCAACCCAGCCTTCTACACCGCCCTTACCCTTACCCTGGCGTGTTTCCGCAGGTTTCTTGGTATATGGCTTGTCGGGAAAGATATTGATCCAGACCTTCCCCTTGCGCTTGATATGACGCATGATGGCAACACGAGCGGCTTCAATCTGCCTTGCTGTAATCCATGCTGTATCAAGAGTCGAAAGGCCATAGTCTCCGAAATGAAGATCAGTTCCGCGCTTGGCAGCGCCCTTCATGACGTTGCGCATTTGCTTTCTGAATTTTGTCCGCTTGGGCATCAACATACAACAGCTCCGCCTTTCTTCCGCCTGTTAATTCTTGTTCTTTTTGACAAGGAGTGATCCGGAATCAAGAGCAGGGCCTCGTTCGTAAATATCACCCTTATACACCCAAACCTTGATTCCAATAACACCGTAGGTCGTGACGACGTCCTCGTGGGCATAATCGATATCCGCACGAAGTGTGTGAAGAGGAACACGCCCTTCCTTGTAAAGCTCAGTGCGCTTCATTTCGGCTCCACCCAGGCGTCCCGAGCACATGATCTTGACGCCCTGGGCCCCGCTCCCCGACTCCATGGCACGTTGAATGGCCCTCTTCATGGCATTCTTGTACGAACGTCTGCCGATGATCTGGCGACCGATGTTCAGGGCAATGACACGGGCATTGATATCAGGATTTGTGATCTCCTTGATACTGATGTGTACCGTTTTGTCAGAGAACTTCTTGATCTGATTCTCGATTACCTCGATATTCGACCCTTTTGAACCGATAAGCACACCCGGCCGAGCTGTATAGATATTGACGGAAACCTTGCCAGGATAGCGGATGATCTCGACCCGCGAGATATCGGCATCACTGATGGATTTACCATCTTTATCCTTCAATCCTTTGAAAATATATTCCCGAATCTTCAAATCCTCATGAAGGGTATTGGCATACTCTCGCTTGGATGCAAACCACTTGGAATCCCAAGTCTTGTGCACGCCAAGACGCAGTCCTGTAGGATTGACTTTCTGTCCCATGATTGTCTCCGTTTCAGCCTTTCTTCTTCATCTCGTCAGAGAGGACGACCGTAATATGCGATGTTCTCTTGAGCACACGATCTGCGCGTCCTCGAACCCTTGGTCGAACCCTTTTCAAGACTGGACCCGGATCAACAAAAACTTCCTTGATGAAGAGGTCATCCGTACTGACGTCGGGATTCTTGACTGAAGCATTTGCGCTGGCCGACAGAATGACTCTGCGCAAATTACCTGCACCCATGTTCGGAAGATGCTCAAGGTATGCCACTGCATCGGAAACTATCATGCTTCGGACTTCATTGGCGATAAAGCGGATCTTCTTGGGCGAGCGGCGGATATACCGAGCGATTGCCTTACTTTCCATTTTCGGGACTCCTACTTTTTCTTGGCCTTCTTGTCACCGGCATGGCCACGGAAGGTTCTCGTAAGCGAAAATTCGCCCAGCTTGTGCCCGACAAGGTTTTCTGTAACGTAAACAGGAATAAAGGTTTTCCCATTGTGAACATTGATGGTATGACCAACCATCTCAGGGAAAATTGTGGAGCATCTTGACCAGGTTTTGAGTGGCTTCTTCTGCCCCGATGTATTCATCTCAACAATCCGCTCATAGAGTTTTTTGCTGACAAAGGGTCCTTTTTTCAGTGATCTCGACATATATCCCTATCCTCTTGATTTACTTCTTGCTATGGCGCGACTTGACAATGAAACGCCCGCTCGGCTTCTTTTTGCTTCTCGTACGATAACCCTTTGTCGGGATACCCCAAGGCGTAACAGGATGACGACCTCCCGAAGTCTTTCCTTCACCACCACCATGCGGATGGTCATGCGGGTTCATGACAACGCCACGAACTTTCGGGCGCCGCCCCAACCATCGTGATCGACCAGCCTTACCAAGGTCAACATTCATATGATCAAGATTGCCGACCTGACCGATTGTGGCCATGCAATCATGATGAATCAAGCGAACTTCTCCCGATGGAAGCCGGAGCGTGCAATAATCTCCATCCCTTGCAAGAAGCTGTGCACCCGTTCCTGCTGATCGGACGATCTGGCCGCCACGACCTTTGGTCATTTCAATATTATGAACAGTGGTTCCAATCGGAATACTCTTGAGAGGAAGCGCATTTCCCACAGAAATGCGGGCAGCATCACCGGACATAACCTCGGCTCCGACCTGGAGACCGTCAGCCCAGAGGATGTATCGTTTGTCTCCGTCACGGTATGAAACCAGTGCGATACGTGCAGAGCGGTTCGGGTCATACTCGATCGTGACAATCGTCCCGGGAACTCCGTGTTTGTCGCGCCTGAAATCGATTTCACGATACCGTCTCTTATGCCCACCACCACGTCGGCGCATGGTCACGCGCCCATACGTATTGCGCCCTGAGATCCGTTTCTTGCCTTTTACGAGTGGCTTATGTGGCCTGTCGCTTGTAATCTCCTCAAACGTGGAGACACTCATTCCGCGCTGGCCGGGTGTAGTCGGTTTAAGAATCCTGATGCCCACGACTCATGCCTTCCTTTTCGTGAATCAGACACCCTCGAAGAAGGGGAACTTCTGACCCTTCTTGAGTGTGACGATTGCTTTTTTGTATGCGGGTGTAAATCCTTGATGGTATCGGACCCGCTTTTTCTTTCCGCGAACATTGATGACATTGCATTTCAGGATCTCGACTTCAGGATAAAGATCCGAAAGAGCAGCGACAATCTGTGTCTTGTTCGCCTTGACACTCACTTCAAACACAAACTTCGAATCATCCTTGAGATCTGTTGCCTTTTCGGTAACAACCGGACGGACGATCAGATTTTGCAGATCAGTCTTGTTCATGATCATTCACCCTTCACAGCGCCAGCATAATGTGACTCGATATCAGCGACCGCTGACTTTGTGACAAGGATTTCCTTTGCATAAAAAAGATCCTTGTAGACAAGGCGAGCACTATCATAGCATCGCACCCACGGAATATTGCGGATTGCACGCTTCGTTTTGTCCCCGAGCTTGTTGGCAATAATGACAACCCGCCGGGATTTTGTCAGGCCGGTAAGCATGAGATTCATGTCTTTTGTCTTGCCGGTTTCACTCTCAAAATCTTCGATAACCCGGACAAGGCCCTGGGAAACCTTGAGCGAAAGAAGGGAGACCATTGCTGCCTGACGAACCTTCTTTGAAAGGCGGATCCTATAATCACGAGGCCGAGGTCCGAAAGCAACACCCCCCCCGACTCTTGTCGGTGACTGGGAATACCCGGCACGGGCACGACCAGTCCCTTTTTGCCGATAGAGCTTGCTTCGACTTCCGCTGACTTCAGAGCGGGCCTTCGCCATCGCAGTGCCCTGGCGAGCATTTGCCAGTTCGGCCCGGACAGCCTCATAGACAAGATGATCGTTCACGTTCGAACCGAAAATTCCGTCGCTGACTTCAACACTTCCTGCCGATGAGCCGTTTTTAAGGGAATAACATTCAAGTTTCATTTCTTCGCCGCCCCCTTCTTCACGGATTTTTTGATGAGGAGAAGGGAATTCTTGCTGCCGGGAACAGATCCTTTAACAAGAATCAGATTTTTTTCAAGATCAATGTTTACAACCTTGAGGTTTTGCATTGTCACGCGCTCATCACCCATATGCCCAGGCATCTTCTTGCCCTTGAAAACCTTGGCAGGATAGCTGTTCATACCAATCGAACCGGGAGCGCGGACAGAGTTCGATCCGTGGGATTTGGGGCCGGCAGAGAAATGATGTCTCTTGATCACACCCTGGAAACCATGCCCCTTTGAAATACCGGTTATATCGACATATCCGGCATCCTGGAAGAAGTCTACCCGGAGAACACTTCCGGTTTCAGCCGTTTCGCCATCAGCGAGACGAAACTCACGCATCACCTTCTGCGGCTTGCTTCCATCCCGAGCCAGACCCTGCTCAGGCTTGCTGACATTTTTTGTCTTGTCACCGAAGCCGAGTTTCGCAGCATCGTAACCCTCGGTCCTACGAACCTTGACCTCAAGCACAGTTCCGTTTTTGAGTTTGACCTTTTTGACACGATCAGTCAACTCAGACGTCTTGCGCTGCACAACCGGACATGGGCCCGCCTGGATGACAGTCACGGGCACGACGAGTCCATTCTCATCGAAGATCTGCGTCATGCCAACCTTCTTGCCAATCAATCCTAGTGCCATCACTGTATACCTTTTTCTAAAGTAAAGAGACCCGTCCGGGAAACGGCCAGGTCGCCCTTTTTTTTGCAAAACCTGTTTACATGCTTGCCATCAGGATTCAGTCCAGCGTTGCTTGCTGCCGGACAGGTACCCGTTGTAGTCAGGCTGACGAAATATACTCAATCCTGAGAAAAATTCAAATTTTTTCGCCTGACTTGAGCCCTTTTTAGCCGATTTTGAGATCGACTTCAACACCTGCGGGAAGTTCAAGCTTCTCGAGGGCCTCTATGGTGTCTTTTGAGGGCTCGCTGATATCAATGAGCCTCTTATGAATGCGCATCTCGAACTGTTCGCGAGATTTCTTGTTGACGTGCGGCGACCGCAAGACCGTGTACTTGCGAATTCGCGTGGGCAGTGGAACCGGACCGCAGATGACTGCACCGGTGCGTTTTACTGAATTAACGATCGACTCTGCCGACTGATCAATCAGCTTGCTGTCGAACGAGCGCAGGCGCACCCGAATCTTCGACTTGGCCATACTTGCTTCCTTTCATGGATACACAAAACACAGAGATAAAAAATGCCGGGCAGACCGGCCGTCTGGTCGGCCCACCCGGCTCAAGAGTCAAACCTTACTCGATAATCTTCGTAACCGATCCGGCACCAACAGTGCGCCCACCCTCACGTATGGCAAAGCGAAGTCCGTCTTCCATGGCGATCGTGGTGATCAGCTCGACATCCATCTCGATATGGTCACCGGGCATGCACATTTCTGTTCCAGCGGGAAGCTGGATCACACCGGTCACGTCAGTCGTGCGGAAGTAGAACTGGGGGCGGTAATTACCGAAGAAAGGCGTATGCCGTCCACCCTCGGCCTTGGTCAGAACGTAGACCTGTGCCTTGAACTTCTTGTGGGGAGTGATCGACTTCGGAGCAGCAAGAACCTGTCCGCGTTCGACGGCTTCCTTGTCAATACCGCGGAGAAGACAACCGACATTGTCCCCTGCGCGACCTTCATCAAGAAGCTTGCGGAACATCTCGACGCCGGTGACGGTTGTATCCTTTGTATCGCTGATTCCAACGATCTCGGCCTTGTCACCGACTTTGATGATACCGCGCTCGATACGACCAGTCACAACTGTACCACGCCCTGTGATCGAAAACACATCTTCGATCGGCATCAGGAAGGGCTTGTCAACAGCACGCTCCGGAACCGGGAAATAGGAATCCATGGTGTCGAGGAGCTCAATGATGCACTTCTGGGCAGCTGCATCGGAAGGATTTTCCATGGCAGCACGGGCCGACCCACGCACGAACGGCGTTGTATCTCCGGGGAATTCGTATTTGGAGAGAAGATCGCGAACTTCCATCTCGGCGATATCGATCAGCTCGGCATCATCGACAAGATCGCACTTGTTCAAGAACACAACAATCTTCGGAACTCCGACCTGACGGGCAAGCAGAACGTGCTCACGCGTCTGGGGCATGAGACCGTCAGCCGCAGAAACGACGAGAACAGCTCCGTCCATCTGCGCAGCTCCGGTGATCATGTTTTTCACATAGTCAGCGTGACCGGGGCAGTCAACGTGAGCGTAATGCCGCTCTTTTGACTCATACTCGACGTGCGAGGTATTGATTGTGATACCACGCGCCTTCTCTTCGGGAGCATTGTCGATCTCGTCAAACTTACGAGCACTCTTGGTAAGACCGACAGCGTTGCTCACCAGCGTGATAGCCGCCGTCAAAGTGGTCTTGCCATGGTCAATATGCCCGATGGTACCCACGTTGATATGGGGCTTTGTTCGCTCAAACTTTTCTTTTGCCATCTTTTCCTCCTGTCCTTTTGCCTGGCAATTAGACGGTTTTTATAAGATAACTACCTTATAGCATGAAATGCTATTTATTTACCGCCTGACACTTTCGCGATGAT
>Ga0116172_10000722_pt1 | contig 31709 bp, 24 predicted proteins | sample AD_UKC083_MetaG_FD_89799 | JGI IMG/M metagenome (GOLD analysis project Ga0116172, IMG submission 89799) | Active sludge microbial communities of municipal wastewater-treating anaerobic digesters from USA - AD_UKC083_MetaG | ecosystem: Engineered > Bioreactor > Anaerobic > Digestate | place: USA... | reverse complement strand
CCTCATTGATGTTGGTTTCAGGAGTTTCCTGTGGTGCCAGCGATTGCATGGCACTAAGGGGTGATGCGGCAAGAGATCCTGCAGCGATGCCGGCTCCGCTTACACCCAAAACCTTGAAAAATTTTCTTCTATCCATTGGATTTATTATTTAAAGACGTATTCCCTGAAAATATACAACCGCAGTAATGCTGTCTGTACAAGTTGAATTGGGCCGATAGCTCAATGGAACGTTTAAATCCGTTCTGTTTTTTAAAGTTGCCCGGCAGGTAAGCAGGCCCTCCTGCTTCTTTTTCTATAAGTGTTCCTATTTCGTTGATGGCCCCGGCATTTTTATGCGGACTTACCGTAAGGGTGGTACAGAATGCATCAAATCCGCGTTCCCTGGCTATGCGTGCTGTTTCGCGCAATCTCAGTTCAAAGCACTTCAGGCATCTGGCCCCGCCTTCAGGCTCGTTTTCCAGTCCTTTTACGGCTTCGTAGAAAGTCTCCGGAGCATATTCTCCTTCTTCAAAAGATAGATCATTGGAAAAATTACACCATTCATTCACAAGCCTTTCGGCTTCTTCTTTTCTGTGGATGTACTCTTCCTGCGGAGCAATGTTGGGATTAAAATAAAATAAAGTCACGCGGTATTTTTCGCACAAGCGTTCCAGTACAGTTGTACTGCACGGGCCGCAACAAGCGTGAAGTAATAAAGTATCTTTCAAAATTGACATGGCTGTTGTGATGCAAATATAAAAGGTTTTGAATGAAATTCATTACTTTTGCAGAATATAAAAACCTCTCTATGAAATATCATAATATCAGGACATTTCTTGTTGTATGTGCAGTAGCAGTTACAATGATCTCATGCAGGACATCTGTGATGAAAAGTGGTTCATCTCTGTCAAAGGATATTGCGGTTCAGACGTTAACCGTATCCGAGTCCATGTTGCTTACAGAAAGAGAGTACGTGGGTGTTGTGGAAGAAGGAAATAATGTGATGCTAAGTTTCACTGCTCCCGGCAAAGTTTTGAAAGTTCATGTAACGGAAGGTCAGCAAGTAAAAAAAGGTACTGTTCTTGCCGAGATAGATCCTTCCACACTTGAGAACATGCATGCAACCACGCTTGCCTCACTCAAACAGGCAGAAGATGCATATGCACGGCTGACCAAATTGTATGAATCGAACAGCCTGCCCGAAATCCAGTATGTGGAAATCCAGACCAAGCTTGAACAGGCCAGGGCTGCCGAGCGCATTTCTGCAAGGGCTCTTGAAGGGTGTAAGATGGTTGCTCCCCAGAGCGGAATCATAGGCAGGAAAATGCTTGAGGAAGGCATGAACGTTCTTCCCGATCAGCCTGTTTTCTCGCTTATCAACACACAGGCTCCTGTGGTTAAAGTAGCCATACCGGAAAATGAAATTTCGGATACTCATATTGGTCAGAATGCAAGGATCAGGATCCAGGCGCTTAAGGGAGAAGAAGTTAAGGGCCGGATTGTTGAAAAAGGCGTACAGGCGCATCCGGTTTCGCACAGCTACGAGGTCCGAATTGCACTTAATGGTACTGTGCAGGGCCTTTTGCCCGGCATGGTAAGCAGGGTATATATCCAGAACCTGCCTGAGAGAAGTGCCATAGTGATTCCCAACCATACCATTTTACCAATGGATTTTGGTGCGGGTTACTATGTGTGGGTTCTCGATGCGGACAATCTGGTTCATAAACGGGAGATCCGGCTGGGAGAAATTGCCACCGGAGGCATTTCGGTAGAGGAAGGTCTTCATATAGGAGACAGACTGGTAGTTTCCGGCTATCATAAGATCAGTGAGAATATAAAGGTTACGGTCACAAATGAATAATAAGAAGAAACTGGGCATCGTCGAATGGACCATGCACAATCATAAGATCGTTCTGCTTCTGGTTGCCCTGCTGGTAGGCATAGGTATATATGCCCTGCCCGAAATGCCCAAAAAAGAATATCCCGATTTTACTATCCGCAATGGTGTGGTAGTAGGTGTGTACCCGGGAGCCACCTCGGAGCAGGTAGAGGAACAGCTGACCAAGCCGCTTGAGAAACATATTCTCGGTTATAAGGACGTTAAGAAGTCCGGTACCTATTCCATGACACGGGACGGAATGGTATATATTGTGCTGGAACTTATGGAATCGGTAGATGATACCAAGGAATTTTTCTCCGATCTCAGACTGAACCTTCAGACGCTTAAATCACAATTGCCTCCGGGTGTTCTGGCTCTGCTAATCATAGATGAGTTTGCAGACACCTCGGCCATTCTCATAACCCTGGAAAGTGACACCAAAACCTATCAGCAGTTGAGCGATCTGCTGGAAATCCTGGAAGACCGGCTCAGACCGCTTCCCATTGTCAGTAACCTTAGGCGTTACGGCATGCAGAAAGAAGAAATAAACATATACCTCGATAAAGACAAGCTGGCCACCTACGGAATTAATTCACAGTTGGTCATGGCACAGCTTTTTGCCGGAGGCCTGCTGACATCGGCGGGAACAGTTTCTTCCGATGTACAGGCCATCCCCGTTCACCTGAACAACTCATTTACGAGTATTCAGGAGATTCAGGATCAGGTCGTTTATTTCGATCCTTCGGGCAATATTTTGCGTGTGAAAGATATTGGCAGGGTAGTGAAAGAATATTCCAAAACATCGAGTTACATAACAAACAACGGCCGCAAATGCCTGCTTCTTTCCATGGAAATGTCAAAGGGCAACAATATTGTGGATCTGGGCCGTCAGGTAGACGCTGTGCTCAGGCAATTTGAATCTGAACTTCCCCCGGATGTGAGCGTTTTCCGAATTGCAGACCAGCCACAGGTAGTAAGTACGTCTGTTTATGCTTTCCTCAGGGAAATGCTTATAGCAATTCTTGCTGTCATTGCTGTGATAATCATTATGTTGCCGCTTAGAGTGGCTGCTGTGGCCGCAACATCTATTCCTATAACCATCTTTATTTCACTGGGTATAATGCATGCCTGCGGTTTTGAGATCAATACGGTGACCCTGGCTTCGTTGCTGGTAGTGTTAGGGATGGTAGTAGATGATAGTATTGTGGTGATAGACAACTATATGACTATGCTGGACAAGGGCATGAGCCGTTGGAAAGCATCTATTACTGCCGCCAAGACGTATTTCAAATCTGTTTTTTCCGCGACGCTGGCTATAAGTATAACTTTCTTCCCGTTTTACTTTACATTTCCGGATAATTTTATGGAGTTCATTTTCATGGCTCCATGGACTATTTCCATTACCCTTACCATATCGTTGCTTGTATCCATGTTGTATATCCCGTATGTACAATATTTCACCATTAGGAAAGGCTTGCACCAGGTGGCAGAGAAGCAGCGTATGAAGAGCAAAAAGGGCCGGTCTATGCTGGAAATGTTCGAAGGTTTCTATGAACGGACGCTTCGTAAGGCATTCGCCCGCCCCGTTGTGGTGATCGTGAGCGTTGCTCTTATTCTTATTCTGCCGTTCTTTGTATATCCGCAGTTGCCTCACCGGTTAATGCCCATGGCAGACAGGAATCAGTTTGTTGTGGAATTCTATCTTCCGTTTGGATCTTCCCTTGAAGAAACAGGAGTCGTGTCTGACTCGCTTCGCCGGCTTATTCAAACAGACAAGCGGGTGATTTCGGTTACTTCTTTCGTTGGACAGGGATCACCCCGTTTCCAGGCTACTTACTCGCCCCAGATGCCGGGATCAAATTTTGCACAGTTCATTGTAAATACACCTTCGCCTAAAGTGACTGAAGAGCTCGTAAGAGAGTACCAGGCAAAGTACATGAATTACTTTCCCAACACGTACGTGCGTGTCAGGCGGCTCGATTACTCGCTCATGACTTCGAACGAAGTGGAAGTCAGGCTACAGGGACAGGATAAAAGCGCGCTCATGCGTTTTGCAGATACGCTAACGAGAGACTTTAGAGGGCTGCCATACATTGCCCAGGTCAGAAGCGATTTCTGGGGTATCCAGCCGGGAGTCAATATAAATGTAAACGAAACGGAGGCTGCCCGTGTGGGGATTAATCCCGGGCTTCTTTCGCTGAACCTTGCCTCACGCTACACCGGTATTCCCGTAACAAGCGTCTGGGAAGGGAAAAACGCACTGCCGGTAAATATCCGCACCGACAGGAGTCAGGATCCTCCTACGCCTGAACGGTTGGGCAATGAATACGTGCAGGGTCTTATACCCGGTGTAAGCGTTCCGCTACGGCAGGTGGCAACCATTTCTCCCGACTGGCATATTTCACAGATCGTTCGCAGAAACGGATTCCCGACACTTACACTCATGATGGATATGGAATACGGGAAAATATCTTCCGATGTTTTCCATCTGGTACAGGATGTGGTGGATAAACACCCTGCGCCCGATGGAATCACCGTATCATACGGAGGCACATATACGGCCGACAAGGATTTGATGCCCGGCATACTTAAGGGAGTGGCTATTGCCATTCTTATGATCTTTCTTATTCTTCTTTTCCATTTTCAGAAAATATCCCTGGCGCTTCTTGTGTTGGCATCAACCTCTCTCAGTATTCTGGGTGCTTTCGTTGGTACCTGGATAATGGGCCTGAATTTCAGCCTGACTTCGTTTCTTGGACTGGTAAGTCTTATTGGACTTGTGGTAAGAAACGGCATTCTTATGTTCGATTATGCCGAGGAACTTCGTTCTGGAGGCATATCTGTTAAAGAAGCAGCCTTTAAAGCCGGCTGCAGGCGTATCCGTCCCATATTCCTGACTTCAGCCGCCGCCTCCATGGGTGTTATTCCCATGATCATAAGTAACGATACCTTATGGGCTCCTATGGCCACTGTGATATGCTTTGGCGTTATGACTGCCATGTTTTTTGTATCGTTCGCCCTGCCTGTTGTTTACTGGCTTATTTATCGCAAACAGGACAAGAGTATGGATATTGTTGAACCGGAAAATATATAGCCTAATGAAAAACGCTTTCTATATAAGCTTTATTTTTACATTTTTTTCTGCCGGTCTGTTGGCTCAGTCCTATTCGCTGGAAGAATGCAAAACCATGGCGACAGAAAACAATGCTGAGTTGCGTGATAAACGTATTCAGGAAGAAATCTCGGGATTGATGAAGAAACAGGCTATCTGTTATCTTTTTCCGAACGTTTCCGGAATGGGTATGATCTTTGAAGCCCGGAATCCCATTATTAATCTCGATCTTGGCATTCTCGGCAAGATGCAGTTTCTGCAGGACGGTATGATGGCCAGTGTGATGGCTGTCCAGCCGGTTTTTATGGGCGGAAAGATTATTAACTCCATAAGACTGGCGCAGGTTGGCATTCAGGCAAGTGAACTTTTTACCGTTCAAAACCGGGACGAAGTGCTTGCCCAGACCGAAGAATACTTCTGGACACTTGTTACACTTTACGAAAAAAGAAAGACCGTAGCCATCATGCAGAATGTGCTGGATTCTCTGTATAAAGATGTTCAGCAGGCACATGCAGTGGGTATCCTGGGTCAGAACGATGTGTTGAAGGTGAAGTTACAGAAAAACACACTTGCCAGTCAGAAAATTGAATTGGAAAACGGTATTTTCCTGTGCAAAATGGCTTTAGCCAGGGAAGTTGGAAAAAGGGTGGATTCACTGGATGGATTTGACATTGTTGTTCCGGAGAGTACGATTCCTGCCAATCCGCTGGATTTTTACACCGATCCGGCTTCTGCACTTGCATTACGCACTGAATACAAATTACTTGATTTGGGGGTGCAGGCTGCCCGTCTGGAAAAAAAGATAGAAACGGCCGGTTACCTTCCCCAGGCCGGAGTGGGAGCGGCTTATTATTACGAAAATTTTCTGGATAAAAACAATTGGAACGGGGCTGTTCTCGCAGCCGTGAGAGTTCCCATTTCGGATTGGGGAAGAGGACTGCATACCATAAAACAAAAGCAGCTGGCCGAGAAACGTGCCGTAATAAGACAGGAAGACGGCTATCAACAGCTTTTAATGCAGATACAACAGGCATGGGGCACTTTTGTTGAATCCTATGAGAAATTGCTTCTGGCCGATCTGTCTGTTGAAGAATCGCAGGAAAATGCCCGTCTGAATAGTGAATATTTTCATGCCGGGACGGTCAGCCTGACAGAACTGCTTGCTGCCCAGGGTTTCCTTCAGGTCAGTTATGATAATAGGACCGAAGCCTATAAAGCTTACCGGCTGGCTAAGAGCAAATACCTTCAGGTAACGGGCCGATAGACCTATTTTACTTCAAAGATGCATTCTGACCTGAACGGAGTGCCGCTCAGGCCCATTCCTTCAATAACCACACAATAGGTTCCCTTACATTCGGAAGTAAACCCTTCAAGGGTGGTAAAACGGTCTTTTTGCAGATCAACGCGGGGGTTCCAGTATAAAGTGTGTCTCCGGTCCGGAAGGCGGTTCCCCTGAGGAACGATACCCGGAAGCAGCACGTTCTGTACTCCCTGAAAATCCTGTACCCTTATGGATTGGTCCATATTGAGATTGGGAAAATTACCTTGGTATGTTTTAAAGAAAGCAATCCCGGAATAATAAATGGACCCGAAGGCATACTGGTGCGGATAGATCGTGATGCTTTCAATAAGGTTGGGGTCGTATTTATATATTGTCTCATGATTCGGAACAGGTATCCCGTCCAAAAGAATCAGCGGCGGAGTTGGGTCCTGAAGATAATACGGAACGCCCGCCGCATCTTTGATTCGGACTTGCAGTACATGTTTGTCGTCAACGGTCCTGAAACGGGCTTCCTTGATAAATTCAATCATTACCTCGGCCATGACCGGGAGGCGGGTATATTCATCCAGTTTGTATGTAATGCCTGTGTTCTGAAACAGGGGATTGAAAGACAGCCTTTCTTTTTTGTCGAGAGTGTCCAGACGAAAGGCGTGGTGTAATTGAACGCCGGTACTGCGTTTGAGAAGGCTTTCCTTCTGTGCAGGGTCGAGCGTTAAAACCGGCAGATCATTTACAGGCAATTGAGCATACGCAGGCTCCAAAACCAAATGGTACACCGTTTGGCTGTATGAGGGAACATGGCTTACCAGAACACCGTCGCCGTAGAGATTAGAAGTAAAAAAACGTACATCGCCGTTTTCAGACACTCCTGCAGTATAATACTGGATATCCTGTCCGGCAATGGATATGTTTGCATTAAATAAACCCGAATTTGCCACTCGGTTGTTATCCTGGTCAACTATATGACCGTAAATCACTTCTCCTGCGTAATCCGCATATTCTCCCGTTACTTCTTTCAGTCCTTCGCACGGAATGGAAGGGATATATTCCGTGATAGAAGGATTACAATAATGATTGAGCGAGTCAACGGCAAAAACCGATACGGAGGTTGAAACTGTTTCTCCCGTATGATTTTCAATGAACATTTTAAAATGGGTCCTGGGGGCATACGATTCCCTGTCTGTACTCAGGGTTATAAGCCGGGAGTTTTTCCCCGAAAGAAGCGTCCTAACAGGAGCGGTCATATCTGTCGTTCCTTCTCCGGCAACGATCACGTTATCTGAGCGAAGCGAAGTCTGCGGGTTATATACCGTGATATATCTGGCATAAAATATCTCCTTGTCTTCTGAAAGCATGTAACGTGTATAGGCGGTCAGCCGGTAGATTCCGGTGGGCAAAGTGAGGGGTAGGGCGAGATGTCCCGATCCCCGGCCCAGGGACAGCTTAATCTTTGCCTGCACAAGTGACCGGGAGAGGTTCTGTAGTTCTATATAGGCCACGGCGCTGCCATTGGATGCAGCTCCGGTATTCAGATCAAAGCAGAAAGCAGAAAGCCAGACATTTTCTCCGGACAGGTAACATTCCTTATCTGTGGCGATATACATTCTTTCACGCAATATTCCCGGAGATGCGTAAGCAGCAGCAGTAATAATGAAGAAAAAGATACTTATGTGGAATTTTTTCATGGTATAGAACGGGAAATAATTAATATGTGGGCCACGTTTCGGGCCAGAAAGAAGGCCTTACAGGCTCGCCTCCAAAGTACCTACAGTCTACGCAGCGAGTCAGATTCCATGTGCTAACACCTACCATTTCATCAATATTGTAGGGTGAATAGCCCATACCCACAAGAATGGACAGATCGTACGGTGTGCTGTGTATAGACATGAGGGTGTCTTCAAGAACAGTTTCGTAATACTTTGGCAGTTCGGTGCAATTTACAGACAATCGTTGCTTGCTGGAATTACATACGGAAATATAGCCGATGGCAAAAGCTTCAGGGTTGTTGACACAACGGATATTTCCCCTGATTTCATTCGGCTGGGGAGAGAACAGGTCTCCTACGTCGTTCGAATTCTTACGCATGGTCTCGAGGTATTCATAGGCCTGAGGTGTAAGTATGGTCTGTGTTACTTCAATGCTGTAGTGCTGGCTTATGCGAGTGTTCATATAAGGTATCTTTCGTATGGGAAAATCTTTGACCCTGTCTTCTGACAGATTTGTTGTTTCCAGAAGAAGGATATCCGAAGCAGGTTCGCTTTTCCAGCATCGATACATATAGGCTGGCTGCTGAACCTTAACTACTTTTATGCCGTTAAAATAACAATCGGACCTGATTCTGCTTACGTAATCCCAGGTTTCAATATACGTCCAGTAATAATACCTGGAATTCTTTTCCGAATCGTGCGAATTCACCAGTATCCGGAATTCCTGCGCCGCTTCGTCTTTAACATATGACAATTCCATGGTTCCGCTTAATTTGGCCTGTTCGAATTCAGACTCATAGGTATTTCCGTCCAGTCCGGAGTGGATGACCAGTTGGTATTCACCCGTGGGATCCGGATCTTGCGAGCTGAAATCAAAGAAATATTCTCCAAGTTCAGATACGGAAACAGGAGCATAGGTATTGTTTTGCCTGTCACGGACATACACATTGGCCGTTCTCTCATATTTTATATTTTTTGCGCCCGACTGAACGGAGGATATGCCGGCGCTGCGTGAAATCTGAATGGTAAATGGGCTTGTGAGCGAAATGTTGCCTTCCACCACAATATAACCCTCCCGGTCAGTCAGGGCGGCAGGTTCATAAGGTACAACACAGGAAATAAGTATTGCGCCTGTAAGAACCGTGCATGCTTTTATGATCTGTTTCTTCATCTTGTCAGGCTTAAAATTTGATGTTATATGTAATGTAAGGAATGGGACATCCGAAGATGGACAACATATACGAGTTCACGTTATTGTGGCCGTCACTCTTAAAAAAAACAGAATAAGGGTTTTTTCTTCCCGTTACGTTATATACTCCAATGGTGACGGAGCTGTGCGTGAGCAGGGTTAATTTATGTGACGGCTCAATGTTGAACGAAAGATCCATACGGAAATAATCGGGTATTCTGTGCGCGTTGCGATCTGAGTACATAAGTCGCCATCCCCCGGAATAATAATAACTACCCACCGGAAGCGTGATGGGACGTCCGGTGCTGTAATCGAGGTTCATTGAAAAACTGAACCGGTGCGTAATTTTAAAATTACCTACAAATTTGACATCATGAGGTTTGTCGTAAGCCGCCGGGTACCATTGGCCGTTATTCACCGGATTGGGAACAGACGGGTCATTTTGTCTGAGAAGGGTTCTGGAATAAGTATAGGACAGCCATCCGTTCAATCTTCCCAGGCTGCGTTTCAACATCACTTCCACCCCGTAGGCCTTCCCCTGTGTTTCAATAACATCGGTCTCAATGTGATGATTCATCAGAAGTTTGGCAGAAGATGCATAGTCAAGATAGTTACTTATGTTTTTGTAATAACCCTCAATGGAACATTCAAGTGTGTTATCGAATAGATTTTTATATAATCCGGCGGCTGCCTGCCATCCCTGCTGGGGTTTAATATTGGCATCGGATAGTTTCCAAATATCGGTGGGAGAAATAATTGTGGTATTGGACAACATATGAATGTTTTGCCGCATGCTGTTGAAACCCGCTTTTAAAGAGAAAGTTGGCGTAAAGGCATAACGCACAGATAAACGCAGTTCGGGGCCATGGTAAGGTTTAATGAACTTTCCCCCGGGAGCGTTCACTGTTTCGGTTATGCTTTCCTCTGATCGGAGAACGCCAGCTTGGTACAAGTAATAATTCTTGGGTCCCAAAGCAGAGTAAAATCCGTACCTGAGTCCGAGTTCAAACGAAAGATTCGGGTTGATTTCCCAAGTGTCGCTTATGTAAAGTGCTGATTCTAAAGCCTGCTCACGTTCCAGAATATCTGATTCTACAAGCGATGCTTCTCCAAAAGGAGTATAGGTCCCGGGATGAATATAATACAGAAAAGCATTGACTCCGTAATTGAGTTTGTGATGTAGTCCCAGGCGTGTTGTAAAATCGGCTTTTGCGCTTATCTGTTGCAGTTTGTAGGCCAAATCGTAAGCGTTTGAGGCCAGACTCGTATCCCGGGTACGGTAATTATATCTGTCGTAGGCGGCAGAGAGCACCATAGTCGAGTTGTCGGAAAGGATACTCCTGAATTTAATCGAAGTGTTCACATTCTGGTAGGCATATGAATTTTCGTTGTTGAAAGAGAACCGGTCCCTTGAAAAGTATCCGTTGACGTATAAATGGTTATTCTCGTTGAATTTGTGTGAAATACCTGCGTTCAGGTCGTAAAAATTTGCTGAGCCGTTGTTATATCCGCTGTTTTCCGGGATCAATCCCAGTAACCAGTCTGAATAGGTAGTTCTGCCGGCCAGAATAAACGATGTTTTATCTTTCACTACAGGACCTTCCAGAGTGATCTTTGTGGTCAGAAGCCCTATACCGGCAGACCCGGTAATTTTGTTTTTATTTCCTTCCCTTGAATTGACTTCCAACACTGAGGATATTCTTCCTCCGTACCTGGCGGGAATAGAACTTTTGTAAAGCTCCAGGCTGCTCACAATGTCGTTGTTGAACAGAGAGAACAAGCCAAACAGGTGGGCGGAGTTAAAAATGGTACCGTCATTAAAAAGTATAAGGTTCTGGTCAGATGCTCCGCCGCGCACATTAAAGCCGCCAGATGCCTCTCCCACTGATTTAACTCCGGGCAGGGTAAGTACTACCTTAATGATATCTGCCTCGCCAAATGCCATGGGAATGTGCCGTATACGGTCCGCTCTTACTTTTTCTACACCGAGCTGAACGTTGCGTACGTTTTCCATTTTTTCCGCAGAGATTACAATACCGCTCAGCGAATACACTTCTTCTGCAATGTTAATATCGAGAGAACTCTCAGAGAAAATCCTTATAAGACGGTGCGAGTCTTTGTATCCGAAACCCTGTATTATGAGGGTGGCGTAACCCCTGGGAAGGCTGAGTGAATAAAACCCGTAGGCATCGGAAATGGCGTGGTATTTCTTATCTTCTGTATAAATGCTTATTCCGGCAGCAGGTTGCGAGGTGGTCTCATCCCTTATGTACCCTGTTAAGCGGACACTGCCTTTCATTTCTGCCTGTTCGGGATTTCCGAGCGTATAAAGACGGTTTTCCGAGTCGGCAACCTGCGATCCGTTGGCTGTAATTAAATCATTCCCATTTTCAAAATCTGCTTTATTATCCTCTCCTGCCTTATAAAATTCTGAGTGAAGACTGGAAAGCAATCCTTGACCTTTGGTGATAGCCAGTCCGTTTTCCCCTACAGGGGATAAAAAGAACCCGGCTTCCTGAAGCGCACGGTTTAACGCAGGTATAATTTCCTCTTGCCTGGAACGTACAGAAAGTAATAGGGTATCTGTTTGATTTTTTGAATAATAAAATCTATACCCCGTCTTTTTTTCGACTACTTTAACCAGCGAATCCAGTGTGACGTATCTGAAATGATAATCCTGTCTGTCCTGGGTACGGGCGGGAATCGGAGAACCTGCAAAACATACTATACACAGGCAGGTGATAAGGAATGGCAATGGCCTCATTTTATTATTTTTTCATATTGGGCCGCGCAGGAGGTGAGTGTCTGATCCAGGTTGGCGGATTTAAACTTGAGTTCGTTTTCACTAATATGCTTTTTTAAAGGCTTCTTCTGGTCATGAAGTACCTTTAACAAAGATCCTTTTGTTTTTACCGGATGAAACATGCCATCCTGAGTGACCATATAGTAGCTGATCCTTGTCTCGAAAAGATGTGAAGAGCGCGTTTCGTTGGGATTAGCCGAGATATAATTTTTTTTTATCCGTTTAAACAGCCGTATGTGTTCTCCGCTAAAAAGTACCCGGAAGTACCCCTCTTCCGGCGTTCTGGGAAAAGCAGACCGGGTAATGTGTAAAAAAGCCATGTCACCTAAATGAAAAGATGTGACATAGGATTTAATGAGTACCGAACTGATATGATTTCCGGGTATCCGGACGTACAATTCATCCAGATGGGCGTTCAGGTTAAGCGAAAGATCTTCGTATTTTTTTCCATCGTATACAACAGCCCCGGGAAAATACTCCTCAGATTCGAGAAAGTATGTACCGTCATAGGTACTTTTATATTGCGGAGGAAGGGTCCCATTATAGAGGGGTGAGAATACATTGCTTTCCTTCATATAATTCCTGACAATAGGAGTGTAATCCTGGGCGCAGACATTCTGATTAATGATCAGAAAGAGAACAACGGGTAAAAATTTTGGAAAAGGGTTGCAAGACATGATTACTTGAAGATTATACCTCAAAAGTAAATAAAAAGGTTTTACCTTTGTAAAAATAATCCAAAACATAATCATTTTTCAAATGAAACGCATTGATTGCTTTATTCCGGCTGCAGATCTCAATCAGGTAGCTAATACTTTATCACATTTACAGCCTCTTGATATTATCCGCAATATCTTCCTTCTGGCCACCGACCGCCAGACCGATTTTTCTTCTACCGGGCTGCCGGTAATTTATACAGATAATCTGAATTCTTCAGATACTGTTGCTGCCATTGCCCGGGCTGCCTCTGCGGATTATTCTCTTATATATACAAAATATACCGGGCTTGTTCCCGGGTATTTCTCTTTGGAACGTTTTGCACGAATTGGAGATGATTCCGGTGCCGGTATGTTATATTCAGATCATTTCCAGATTATTGACGGACAACGCAGAAGAATGCCGCTTATTATGTACCAGGAAGGTGCCCTGCGGGATGATTTCAATTTTGGCTCTGTGCTTTTCTACCGTACTTCCTGTCTAAAAAAAGCGGTTGAAGAATCCAAAGCACAATATCCATATGCAGGGATGTACAACCTTCGCCTTACGGTCAGCCGTATGGCAGAATTGGTCCATATCAATGAAATTTTATATACAGAAGTAGAAACCGATACCAGAAAATCGGGGCAAAAACTTTTTGACTATGTAGATCCAAAGAACAGAGCCGTGCAGATTGATATGGAAAAAGCATGTTCTGCTCATCTGAAAGCGATAGGGGCCTATCTGGAACCGGTTTTCACACCCGTATCGTTCGATAGGGAAGCATTTGATTATGAGGCTACAATTATGATCCCCGTATTCAACAGGGAACGAACCATAGAAGAAGCCGTACTCTCGGCTCTGAGCCAGAAAACAACATTTAGATACAATGTTATTGTGGTCAATCACCACAGCAGCGACAATACGGTTTCCATTGTGAATAAGTACACAAGCGACCCCAAACTCATCCTGATTACTCCCGAAAGACGGGATCTTTTTGTAGGCGGGCTATGGAATACTGCGGCCCATCATCCACAATGCGGCAGGTTCATCGTTCAACTCGATAGCGACGACGTTTATTCCGGTCCCGATACCCTCCAGAAAATTGTAGATGCTTTCTACGAACAGCAATGTGCCATGGTGGTGGGAACATACAGGATAACCGACTTTAGGATGGAGACCATTCCTCCCGGGGTAATTGATCACAGGGAATGGACTCCCGATAACGGCCGGAACAATGCATTACGTATTAACGGACTGGGAGCTCCCAGGGCTTTTTATACTCCCATTCTCAGGGAAGTGCTTTTGCCCAATACCAACTACGGGGAAGACTACGCTCTTGGTTTGTATTTTTCCAGAAAATACCAGATCGGCAGGATCTACGATGTACTCTACTGCTGCCGCAGGTGGGAAGGTAATTCGGATGCTGCGCTGGAAGTTGAGAAAACCAATACAAATAATCTGTATAAAGACCGCATAAGAACATGGGAAGTACAAGCCAGAAAACAATTGAGGTAGGCATATTGCTGGCAGATTCGGTTTCTTTTCAACTGGAGGGAAACTTTGGCCGGTATTCAGGATCGTATGAGGTGTCTTTGAAAGAAAATCGTCTGTTTTTTGAAGGGATGCTTTATGACACTCTCTGTTTTGCCCCCGACAGCCAGGCATGTTCCTTTGTGCTGAACGATGTTGTCATTGGCATTGATTTTCACTGGGAACGTAAGGAAGACGAACGGTTTAAAGGGACTTTGCGTTTTATTCCGGAAAAAGGGAAAGTACGTGCCATTAACAGCCTATCAGTTGAAGATTATCTTATAAGCGTCATTGCTTCTGAGATGAGTGCCACGAGCACTCCGGAATACCTTAAGGCACATGCTGTTATTTCACGCAGCTGGTTGTTGTCTCAAATAGAAAAGAAGCACGATCTGCAAAAACAGGAGGCTGTCCGGTTCAACAGCGATTTGCGCACTCCTGACGAATGGATCAAATGGTGGGACAGGGAAGATCACGATTTATTTGACGTATGTGCCGACGATCATTGTCAGCGTTACCAGGGTATTACCCGTCCTTCTCTCGCCTTTGAGAGTGTTAAAAAAGCTGTGGAAGGTACACGTGGCGAGGTCCTCACTTCGGGCGGAACAATTTGTGATGCCCGTTTTTCCAAATGTTGCGGAGGTTTTATGGAAACTTTCCCCACGTCATGGGAGCCCGTTGAGTATTCCTATCTGCGGGGCAATTACGACGGAGAATCCTTTCCTGAAGACATCCCGGTACCCGATCTGACCCAACCCGTGCAGGCCGAGGTGTGGATACGAAGCGAGCCTCCGGCATTTTGTAACACGGCCGACGAAACAGTACTGTCTCAGGTGCTGAATTCATACGATCGGGAAACCAAAAGTTTCTACCGGTGGAAAGTGAAATATACCTTTGAAGAAGTGTCCGACCTGGTCAGAAGAAGGATAGGAGAGGATTTCGGACTTATTACAGACCTTATACCCGTTGAACGCGGAAAATCGGGACGCATATGCAGGCTTAAGATCGTTGGAACACACAAAGCACTGGTCATTGGAAAGGATCTGCTTATACGAAAGGCATTGTCCGAATCGCATCTCTATTCATCTGCCTTTGTTGTGGAAAAAAACAGCAAAGGTTTCACGCTCTTTGGGGCCGGTTGGGGTCACGGAGTAGGCTTCTGTCAGATAGGAGGTGCCGTCATGGCCTCGAAAGGATACCCTTATAAAGACATATTGAAACACTACTTTCCCACAGCCGGAATAGAAAAGATTTACTGATGAAAGACAAACCTGCAGCATCTGTTAATAAAAGTGCCTGGTCATGGATACCTACATTGTATTTTGCCCAGGGTCTACCCTATGTTGCCGTTATGACTATAGCGGTAATTATGTATAAACGCCTTGGACTGTCCAATACGGATATTGCTCTGTATACCAGTTGGCTCTACTTACCATGGGTAATCAAACCTCTCTGGAGTCCCTTTGTAGATCTTATAAAAACAAAACGCTTATGGGTCGTCCTTATGCAGAGTTTTGTAGCGGTGGGGTTTGCCGGTGTGGCATTTTTCATTCCTTCTACTTTTTTTGTTAAGGCAACCCTGGCCTTTTTCTGGCTGATAGCTTTCAGTTCGGCAACACATGATATAGCCGCCGACGGTTTCTATATGCTCGCTCTCAACTCCGGAGAACAATCGTTTTTTGTTGGTATACGTAACACATTCTACCGTTTTGCCACCATCTTCGGACAGGGGATATTGGTCATGTTCGCCGGGTTTATGGAAGAAGGAAAGCTTTTCCCTTCTTTGCAAGGAAATATTCCACTGGCGTGGAGTATAAGCTTTTATTTACTTGCGGCCCTTTTCATTGGCTTAACGCTGTACCACCACTTTGTGTTGCCAAAACCTGCTACGGACCGCTCCCGGGACAATATTACCCCGCTTGGACTGCTCAAAGATTTCTTTCTCACTTTTGTCACGTTCTTTAAGAAAAAAGACCTGTGGCTTATTTTCTTTTTCATCCTGACTTACCGTCTTGGTGAGTCCCAACTGGTAAAAATTGCCTCGCCTTTTCTTTTGGATACGGCTGAATCGGGAGGTTTGAACCTGCATACGGCCACTGTCGGTATGGTATACGGCACCATTGGAGTTATTGCGTTGCTTGTGGGAGGAATCATTGGCGGTATTGCCGTTTCAAGGGACGGATTCAGAAAATGGATCATTCCCATGGCCATTGCCATAAACGTTCCCGACCTGGTGTATGTATACCTGGCAGGAGCGCAACCGCAGCAGCTCTGGATTGTTATTGCTTCTGTTGCCTTTGAGCAATTGGGTTATGGCTTTGGGTTCACCGCCTTTATGCTTTATCTTATTTATATTGCCGACGGCGAGCACAAAACGGCACATTACGCCATAGGAACAGGTTTTATGGCCCTGGGCATGATGTTGCCTGGAATGGCTGCCGGTGCCATACAGGATCTTATAGGTTATAAATGGTTCTTCATATGGGTATGCCTCTGCACGCTTCCGGGTATAGCCGCATCTGTGCTTGTCTGCAGGCGGTTGCCTGCCGATTACGGGAAAAAAGAAAATAAATGATAATTGTATGAAAAGATTATATGTCCTGTCATGTATCGTATGGCTGCTTATTCCGGTGACCGGCTGTTCTGCCGGCAACATAAACAACCAGATAGTGGAAAAGAAATCCATAACCGTTAAAACGGGCCTGGAAGTACTTAAGGAACAGCATTTTTCTTGTCTGGAAGGGAAACGTGTAGGTCTTATTACTAATCCTACCGGGGTGGACAACAATATGGTCTCCACTATTGATATTCTTTTCAATGCGCCAAATGTCAATCTGGTAGCTCTTTACGGACCTGAGCACGGCGTGCGCGGTGATATTCATGCGGGAGATCAGATTGCCACGCAGACCGATTCTCTTACCGGCCTTCCCGTATATTCTCTGTATGGAAGTACACGAAAACCTACGCCCGGGATGTTACAGGGTATAGATGTGCTGGTATACGATATTCAGGATATTGGATCGCGTTCTTTTACCTATATTTCCACTATGGGTTTGGCCATGGAAGCCTGTGCAGAACAGAATATTACATTTATTGTGCTTGACAGGCCCAATCCGCTTGGCGGACTGAAAGTGGAAGGTTGTGTGGTGGAGGACGAGTGCTTCACTTTTGTCAGTCAATACAGAATTCCTTATGTTTACGGTCTGACCTGCGGAGAGCTGGCTTTGTTGCTAAACGGCGAAAGAATGCTCGGATCGGGGGCCAGGCCGGGAGAAAGCCTGCGCTGTAAATTACAGGTAATCCCCATGGAAGGCTGGAGCCGGGATATGTTCTATGAACAGACGGGACTTCAGTGGATTGCTTCATCGCCGCATATTCCACAGGCGATCACATCGTTTTTCTATCCCATGAGCGGGATAGCCGGAGATCTGGAACAGGTATCGGTAGGTGTTGGGTATACGCTCCCGTTTCAACTGTTTGCCCCGGTGGATGGACATATTTCCGCCGAACAACTTGCTGCGAACCTGAACGCGCTCGCTTTACCCGGAATCCATTTCAGACCCATTTATTACAGACCATTTTACAGCAGGGGACAAGGCTCTGCCCTGGCAGGTGTCCAGGTGCATCTGACAGATCCGGCTGCTGCACCTCTTACCGATGTGAATTTTTATGTGATGCAGGAAATGCACAGACTGAACCCCCAAATAGGGTTCAGTCTGGATCGCATTACCAAAGTTTGCGGGAGTCCGTACATTACTGCAAAATTTGCAGAACGATATCTTTTTGAAGATATTAAAGACTACTGGTATAAAGATGCCGAATCTTTCAAAACGCTTTCGGCAAGGTATTATTTGTATTAACCTATTTCTTTTTCAGTACTATTATTGATCTGTACTGAAGTGAATTCCAGGTGTTCAACAGGGTCCGGAAATCTGCATAGGCGTCCGGACTTATGTTTTTTTCAGGGAGAGAGAGGAAACGAATGATTTTAATTTCGTTAGCCTTTTTGGAAAATGAGATTTCAAGTTTTCCGGCCCGGTTGGAGATGATCTTCTGCATTTCCTTTACCTCGGGACATACTTCTCCGTCCCATGTAACAGTATACTCATATCGTTCGGAAATAATTGCAGGCAATTCCACCGGATTTATACGTACTGAATTTAAAGTGCCCAGCCTCCAGGCCGCAATCCCTTTGTTCGGGACAGGCAGTTCAAAAAGTACTTTTTCTGCCTCTTTTGCGGTAAGGTGTATGGTTTCTGCCTGGTCAATCACTGTTGCGATCTCATCTGAAGGCGGGGTAAGGGAAATGCCCATGAGGGAAGCGAGGCCTGTGCCGGGCCAGGTGAGTTGGGATGGATATTGCGGATAAATCTGCGGATCATGACCCGAGGAGCGAAGCAGGACATAGGCAAGCAGCATTTTCTCGGCCTGAGTGCCGTAAGCCGAACGATATATCTCACGGGGCGACCTCATCCTGTATCCTGTTTGCTGAATGGAAAGACGGGAGTTGCCCAGCTTTTTGTTTACATAATCCATCACTTCCTGTTCGGAGTTAAAAGAAGAAGCCAGGGTCCCGAGTTCGGGACAGGATTCTGCTCCTTTGAACTGCGCCCTTATATAATCAAACGGATCCGTTCCTTTCCCGTACGTATTAATAACCACTCTGGCTCCCGTCGAATAAGCCGGCATAAGGGTCTCGCCGGGGCGGGCAGGAATGTTTTTAAAAACGTAAAGGTAGATATCCTTGTTTTGCTCTTTTTGAAATTTTCTGGAAGGATTACCAAATAACGTTTCGTTTACATGCATCCCCGAAGGAACCGTGACGGTAACGCGGGCTTCGCAAACGGGAGAAAGCTCTTCCAGTGACAGGTCAAAGTCAAGTGCGGGAAGGTATCCCGGTTTGGACGTTACCGTATAATCAAGGTATATTGTGGCACCTGTCTCAAGACCTGTGTGTGTAATTACAAGTTCTTTCAGATGGTTGTATGCCGGTGCATCGGCGGCGTCACGGGGAAGCACTTCATTGAATGCGTTTTGGGGCGTTTGAATTACGTTACCGTCTGCCTGAACCGTATAGGATTTATTCACTTTGACCGACTGGTATAAAGGATCATAGACGATGAATGTTTCTCCGTAGAGATTATTAAAGGAATTGTGTGTGTGGAGATTCAGCTCTTTACAGTAGTTCATTTCTACGGAACCATTCTCAAGAACATTCCATGATATGAGGACTTTTTTGAATTCCGCTTCGGGACCGGCAAATGAGTCAATGGCAGAGAAGACGCAGAGAAGCAGGGTGATAAATATATTTCTGATCATTTTATTTCTGTTTTATTACTTTTTAACCAATACGAGCGGCTGTGCTGCAAAATCGTTGTGAGCCATAATAGCGTTGCGGAATTCAGGCCATTCGTCTGCCTCGAACACCCGTTTACCTACTTTGATATCCTGATGGATACGAACCGTCTGACCTTGAGTGATCCTGTATCCGCTGAACGAGGTAACTTGCCCGCCTTTCATTTCTTCACTTCTGTCCGGCGTCTCCAGTCTGAACCCTTTGGGAAGGGATAGCGTTTCATCCAACACTACCCGCTGGGAACAGCGAACCTTAAATCCGTACTGCTTTGTTTCCGGCGTAAGATTAAGTGCGTTGTATACACGGTTATTTCTGTATAAATTACTAAAAACAAGCGGCGTGCAGACAAGGGTGTTTTCACCTGCCACCGCATATCCGGGTATAATGAATTGTATGGTCATGCAAATGGGGCCTTTCTGATAATCCGAGGGATTTTTACCGGCATCTGCCTTTATCAGACGGGCGTTTGGAGAGACGCGCAACAACTCGGCTTCCAGGGCATTGGTGACCAAATCCCTGAATCCGGTGGTAAAGGGGCGGCGTATGGCTGCATCTGACTGGCCTTCGGCCGAGACGGTAAATTCACCGGTAAGTGTTCCGTCGGCACTCAGCCGGGATATGGCGGAAATTTTAAGGTAGTGATTGTCCGGATCGGAAACTGGGGTAATCAGCAGATCAGATCCTTCCGGAATCCCCGGCAGGTAATTTTGCTGCTGTTCGGCACTCGACCAGAGTTCCCTGGTAAAAGGCACCCAGGTAGGGTCAAGAGGAATGTATGATCCGTTTGAAAGCTTTACTACAACCACGCAATGGTTGAAATGATCCGCCGGAATGGTTTCAATACGGCTGCCGGCCATCGTCATGGCCGGGTATGCTTCAAAACCGGCCATGCGTAACATGGATATAAGCATACCTGCCTTGTCTTTACAAACCCCGCAACGGTCGGTAAAATTCATTAGGGTGTTGTGAAGGGTATAACCTTCTCCCTTACCCATAGAAATGCCTGAATAGCGTATATTGTCTCCCACCCAGTGGGTAAGCACAGAAATTTTATCCATCTCGTCCGTGAGGCCCTTAAGCAGTTCGTCTACTTTCTTCTGTGCGGCAGGGAGCGGGTCAAAGCTGCCAAAATCTTCATTTACCTTGTTGAACCAAAGCGATTTGTCCTTCCATTCGGGAGTGGATGACAGCATGAGCTTGGGAGATACGTCAAAGTGATCTACCTGGCCCTGTTCGTTTACCGGGGGCATGGCATAGGTGACAGCAAATGAATAGGTGGCGGTTTCTCCCGCAAATCTTACGGAACTGCTGCAGGTCCCGTTGAAAAATTCATATTGTAAAGATTTTTCCTTTGGAACGGTAACGTTATAGATCTTTTTCTCGGTAGGCAGATCCACCCAAAAAGGAATAATATCGTAAAACTGGCCCCTCATGGGAGGAATAAAACGTTCATCGTCCTCCGGAGAAAATGCACCGGGGTCCATAGTGAGCAGGGCATATGTGAATCCTTTTTTCTGTATTGTGTAGTCAATAACATCTCCCGGCTCGAGACGCCCTGTCCCGGCCATGATCTGGCGCGCACCCCAGTAAATAGAGCGGGCGGGTGCCGCATAATCGCAGAACAAAGCCGGATTAAGGTCGGTCTGGGAACCGTCAGGATGTATAATACGTACGTATTCGAATGCCGCAAAAGCAGTAAGAGGATCATAATCGTATTTGATTACTCTGTTGGCAAGGGCTCCTTCGGAAGAAAGGATACGGACTATCTTCCGGATTACAAAGGTGCCCGATCCGTTGTCCGAGACATTTACATGAGTACTGTCCAGAACTACCAGGGCACCGTATCCGGCTTTCACGGAATCCCAGTTTCTGGCTTGCAGTCCCGTATAAGATACGGCACAAAGCAAAAGACCGGCCAGGAACGCCGGAATCGTTTTTTTTAAAAATGGTTGCATATATCTTTTTTTGGTTAAAGGAATTTTATGAAAAATACTGAACAAATATACTATAATTGTCATTAAATTCACGTTATGAAACGTTTGCTGCCTGTGATAATTCCCCTCTTGCTGCTGACCGCATGCGGCAAGGAAATACTGCCGGAACCCGAAGAGGAAGTGTATGTGCCTTCCGCGAGGATAGAAGGCAAAGTAGCTTTGGCCTATGTAACTTATTACGGACAGCGAATTCCGGACCCTTCTCTTTTAACTCACATTGCGTATGCCTTTGCAGAACTGTATGTCAGTGACGGAGCGTACCACGGGTTCCGGCTGCAGGGGAGCGAGGCCCGTTTTGCCTCGGTGGCCGCATTAAAAAATCAGTATCCTCATCTGAAAATCCTGTTGTCATTCACTCATACGGTTGCTAATGCCGACAACTCACAGGGAGGCGGCTTTTCGGTTATGGCAAAAACTGACGAGGGAAGGAAAGCGTTTGCGGAAGATTGTCTGGAATTTATCCGTACCTGGCATATCGACGGTGTGGATATAGACTGGGAATTACCCGGCATCTCGTGGAGCGGACATGCGTGCGATCCATCCTGCGATACACAGAATCACGCGTTACTCATGAAACAGTTGCGAGAAACACTGGGTAACGATTACCTGGTGACTTTTGCAGGTTATATTATGGACAAAAAAGGTACCATTGGCGGATATAAATACGTAGACCTGGCCGCAGTGGCTCCGTATGTCGATTTTGTGAATATCATGACTTACGATATGGACGAGGCCCCGCATCACCATTCGGCTTTGAACGATCCCGACTGCTACTGGGATTGTGCACGTACCATTCAGGCATACAGCGGAGCCGGATTTCCACGCAATAAAATGGTACTTGGCATTCCTTTCTACGGAAGGATTTCATACAGCGGAAGTCCTTCTGCCATTACATATAACAAGATCCTCTCACTGGATCGGAATATGTACCGGATTGATAACTGGGACAGTGAAGCTTCGGTGCCTTACGTGATAAACAGGTATACCGGGCTATATTACTGCGGCTACGACAACCCCGCGAGCATTGCAGCCAAAGGAACATGGATCCGCGGTCTGGGGATGAAAGGGATGATGTTCTGGAACTACGACGGCGACGATGCAAAAGGAACCTTGCGGAAGGCCGTATGGGAGGCGGTCATGAAACCGTCTGTTTAAGCAGTGTTCCCAAGTATGTTTTTTTTAAGTATTTTTGCAGGCAAATCTTCTGCTTGAATAATGAAACAAATTGAAACCCTTTACAAAACATATACCGGTTCACTTCCGGAATCCGTTACCGAGTTGCCTTCTTCGGGAAGCAACCGCCGTTATTTCAGACTGACAGGTAAAGACGGTTCACTCATAGGCACCAAAGGCAGCTGTATTGACGAAAATAAGGCTTTTTTGGCTATTGCAGACCATTTTGAAAAACAGGGACTGCCTGTACCACATATCTACTGTCATAGCCGTGATTTCTCATGCTATCTGCAACAGGATCTGGGTGATGCCACTCTTTTTCAGGCGGTTGAAAACGGACGTTCAAGGGGCAATTACAGCAATACAGAAAAAGAGCTTCTCTGCAGGGCTATGGCTGCTTTACCTTCCATTCAGTTTAAGGGGGCGCAGGGTCTTGATTTTAATGTTTGCTATCCGCAACCGGAATTTGATGAGCGCATGATCTCTTTTGATCTTAATTATTTCAAATATTGCTTTCTTAAAGCTACCGGTTTGGAGTTTAGTGAAATTAAACTGGAGAACGATTTCAGGGAAATGTCACGATTCCTGCTTGAAAGTGATTCCAACACTTTCCTTTACCGCGATTTCCAGGCCAGAAATGTAATGCTTGTTAATGGAGCTCCTTATTTTATTGATTTCCAGGGAGGAAGAAAGGGCCCGATCTATTATGACGTAGCTTCTTTCATATGGCAGGCAAAAGCCAATTATTCTGCCGAGCTGAAAAGCGAACTCATAAACACTTACCTTGAATCGCTAAAAAAATATATTCCCGCAGATGAAAAGAAATTCCTGAAGCATTTGCGTCATTTTGTGCTTTTCAGAACTTTACAGGTTTTGGGCGCCTATGGCTTCAGGGGCTATTTTGAAAAAAAACCGCATTTCCTGCAAAGTGTGCCCTTTGCCATAGATAATATCCGTGACCTGCTTAAGGAACCCTTTTCCGAATATCCTTACCTGACCTCGGTCCTGAAAGAACTGACCGAGATGCGCCAGTATTCGGAGATGGGGTACGATAAAAAATTACAGGTTTACGTATGCAGCTTTGCCTATAAAAAAGGTATTCCAAACGACCTGAGCGGCAACGGCGGCGGTTATGTTTTCGATTGCAGAGGCCTTGCCAATCCCGGTAAATTTGAGCATTTCAGCCATTTTACGGGAGAAGATCCCCAGGTAGTGGATTTTATGGAGAATGACGGGGGAGTGATTACTTTCCTGGAACATGCCTATGCGCTTATGGATGCTCACGTACAACGTTATATGGAGAGGAAATTTACTAATCTCATGTGTGCATTCGGCTGTACAGGCGGTCAGCACCGTTCGGTTTACTGCGCCGGTCACATGGCGGAATACATTGCCCGGAAATACGATGTGCACGTTCACCTGTACCACAGGGAACTGGAAATTGAAAAAGACCTTTGATATCTGCTATGCAGGCTTTACTATTTGCGGCCGGGCTGGGAACTCGCTTAAAACCCCTTACAGATCACCTGCCAAAAGCGCTGGTTCCGGTGCGCGTGAACAATACGTACCCTGAAAGACCCATGATTGAAATCCTGCTCGATAAGATGTATTACAGCGGATTCAATCACGTTGTTATTAATGTGCATCATATGGCCGATATGATAGAGCGTTTTGCGGCAGAGTACCTGGAGCGGCACAGCGATTGGCACATGAAAATCAACTTCTCGGACGAACGTGATCTGTTGCTTAACACCGGCGGAGGTATAAAAAAAGCCGGAGATCTGCTGGACAGGTCCAGGCCTTTTCTGGTACACAATGTAGATATCATCTCAAATTTGGATTTGCTCTCTTTCTTTCTGGCTCATAACCCCGCTGAATGTTTGTCAACCCTTTTGGTAAGTGAAAGAAAAACAGAAAGATACTTTTTGTTTGACAAGGGCGGACGTCTGGCAGGATGGACCAACCTGAAAACCGGTGAAGTGCGTTCTCCGTTTGCTTCGCTCCGTCCAGAAGACTGTCAGCTGAAGGCTTTTGCCGGGATCCATGTGATCTCCCCGGAAATATTTGATAAAATGCAATCCTGGCCCGACGTTTTTTCTATTGTGGATTTTTATCTCAGCCAGGCAGCAGGATCTGTTATCAGAGGCTATGAAATACCCGGACTGCGCATGGTTGATATAGGAAAACCCGAATCATTACAAAATATTACCATCTGATGTACCATTTTGATAAGATTATTGACCGTCGGGGAACCGATACCGTAAAATACGGAAGACTTAAGAGTCTCTTCGGGCGCGAAGACCTGATTCCCCTATGGGTTGCCGACATGGATTTTGAAACGCCTCCTTTTATAAGGGAGGCTCTTATCCGAAGACTTGAACATCCCATATATGGTTATACAATGCCTCCCGACTCATATTGGAAATCCATAACAGACTGGCAGTATGCCCGTCACGGATGGCATGTAGAGCGCGAATGGCTTGCATACATTCCGGGGATTGTCAAAGGAATTGGACTGGCTGTGAATGTATTCACAAAACCGGGCGATTCTGTGATCATTCAGCCGCCTGTTTACCATCCTTTCCGCCTGGTCACCGAACATAACGGCAGGAAGGTGCTCAACAATCCGCTCATATGGGACGGAAAACGTTATCATATGGACTTTATTCACCTTGAATCGTTATTGAAAAATCAATATTGTCCCTTGCTGCTGCTTTCGAATCCTCACAACCCGGGAGGCTGCATATGGAGCAAAGACACATTGAACGAACTGGCCGTCCTGTGTGCGAAATACAATGTACTGGTCGTATCCGATGAAATCCACGCCGATATGGCATTATACGGAAATGAGCACAATCCGTTTGCTATGACCGGGTCTCGTGCGGCAGAGATTAGTATCACCTTTGGAGCTCCCAGTAAAACATTCAATATGGCCGGCATCGTCAGTTCATTTGCGGTTATTCCCAATCGGGCCGTTCGTGAACCGTTCTATAATTTTCTTCATGCTAATGAGCTTAGTGATACTACTTTTATGGCTACTGTTGCTACCGAGGCAGCCTTCCGCCTTGGTGAAGACTGGCGCAAAGAGATGCTCGCTTACGTGGAAGATAATATAGATTATGTTGCAACCGCAATATCGGAACGTATTCCGGCCATTAAGGTTCCCAGGCCCGATGCTTCTTTTCTGGTATGGCTGGACTGCCGCGGTTTAAAAGAATACGGAATAGACGACATACCCGGCTTTTTTACAGAAGCCGGCCTGGCATTGAATAACGGGGCTATGTTCGGTCCCGGAGGGGAAGGATTTATGCGTTTGAATGTGGGTTGTCCCAGGTCTATTCTAAAAACGGCTATTGACCGTCTGGCTGAACATTTTGAAAAGACAAGAACAAATTAGCGGTGCCCGATGTCTATGCGTTCCCATATCGCCTGGGGAATGAGTTTCCAGAAAAACGTAATGATCCCGAACCGGTAATCGATAATAACGCGTCTTCTCTTCTTCATAAGGGCATTGAATATCTTTAGGGCCACATAACCCGGATCCATTAGCAACGGATAATCCGCATGAGATAACATGGGTGTTTTTACAAAACCCGGACGGATATCGGTTATCCGAACGGGAATTTTAAGATTTCTTGCCAGCTGGGCCAGCGCGTCCAGGTATGTGATCTGGAATTTCTTAGTGGAAGAATAGGAGGGATTGAGTCCCATGCCCCTTGTGCCGGCAACAGAAGTAATAACCGCAATGTGACCCCCGCCGTGTTCTTTCATATAATTGAAAGCACATGTGATCATGTTTACGAAACCCATGGCATTCAGCTGCGTAGTATTCGTTTCTATTTCCGGGATCAGCTGCGGGTTTCTTTTCCCTGTTCCAGCACTGTGAAAGTAGATATCCATCCCGCCAAGCCTTTGTATCAGATCCAGCAGCTGTTCCGGAGCCTCGGGCCGGGTAATGTCCATGACCTGGTATTCCACCTGATCAGGGGCAGCAGACTTCATTTCTTCCAGCACAGAGGATCGTCTTCCGGCAATACCGGTTTTCCATCCCAGGGAAATGAAAATTTTGGCGAGCTCATTACCCAGACCCGAAGTGGCTCCAACAATAATGATCCGTCTCATAGTATTAGGGTTTTGGTTATTTCTTTTTCCTGAGCAGTCCGTAGCCTATTCTTTGAGTATTCCTTCTTTCGCGTATGGCCTGTAATGTTTTGAGCGTTCCTCTGGAAGGCAGGTCGTTCTTTATGGCATTTTCCAGAAATTTCCAGGCATATTCCGAAGCTATGACCGCATCTTTTACTTTGGGGAGCGAGGGATCCATAACACCCTTTTCTACCGATTGGGCAAACAGGCGGCACAGAATATCCAGGTTTTTGTCTCCGAACGGTTCTTCAATCCGCCGGGTTTGAGTCACTCCGTGTAATTCTACGGTAGCGGTGACAAAATCGTGCGTCATCCTGGCAATACCTTTTGTGCCGATGATATCGGTATATCCGTTATGTGTAAGATCTTTGGCAAGCTGACCGTAAACATGTCCCTGCGTGATGTCAAATACAATGCCGTTTTCGAAAGTTCCGTGGCATTGCAACCACCAGGGATCCACGTAGTTCCACATCCTGATTCCCTGGGCATGCCAGGTTTTGAATTCGCTTTCTGCATACCAGCGCGCAATGTCTACGTAGTGCATTCCGCAGTCGTGGAACAGCGGACCTTCGGCCCAGTGTCCTTCACCGGGAGCCAGTCCCGGGGTCATGTGGCATACGCGTACAATAGCCAGATCTCCAATTTCGCCTGAGCGAATGAACTCTTTTATAGTATTATGGTACCAGGCATTTCGCAAAGGCAGGTTCACGGTGACCATCACCGGGGATTTTTCCAGCCGGTGCAGCAGGTCCCATTCGTCTTCTATGGCCGAAGCAACCGGTTTTTCTGTTATAATATGTTTTGCGTAACGGATAGCTTTCAGCAGGTGTTCTTTCCTTGAGTCGGCAAGGGTGGCGAGCACGACAACACGGATATCTGGATCTTCAAACAGGATCTGATTATCGCTAACCAGCCGGGTAGTGTCCGGAGCCAATTGTCCGGCAATGGAAAGAGCCTCGGAATCAATGTCACAAATATAGGCGATATCCCATCTTTCATCCAGCATCATCTGCTTCAGGTACATTTCGCCCATACGACCGAAACCTATAATTCCGGCTTTGATTTTATTGCATAATGGCATAGGTAACGGATCGGTTTAAAATATTAACGAATTTATAGGTTCTTTTGAATTCCTGTAAGGTGTTATCAAGCAATTGCCCGCTCATAAGAAAAGCTTCGTCCATGGTTCGGGAGATCAAATGATGTTTCAGCTTGAAATATTCTGCATAACGGGAATCTTTGGGAAAACCGTTGGGAACTTTTTTGAGCATATCTTCTGTATCCAGGGTAAATCCCCTGGCCAGGCGTATGGCCGATTCGTATTCCGTTCCGTTTATCATTATGTCTTCACGGACGCTTTTAAGAATATGTGGTTCGGGGCAATATAAACCGCTGCTCAGGAGGTGGTTCCCAATATATTCCGAGCCCGGAGCTTCTACATGAAAATAGTAGCCGGCATATCCCGATTTTTTCCCCTTTGGACAGATATAGGCTCCCATATGGGTCTTGTACGGAGTTTTATCATTGCTGAACCGGATATCCCGGTAAATTCTGTAAGTACAATCTTTTATAGTAAGGCCAATGACGTCCGGATCGAACAGTGCAATCCCTGCGATCAATTGCTCTGTAAAGGCTTCAAATTCTTTCCTGGCAGCCAGGTACTGCGTTTTATGTGCATCAAACCATATCTTGTTATTATTTGAGCGCAATCCGGTTAAAAAATCGACAACCTGTCTCATATTTTTCTATTTTTAACAAATATTATCCAAATATAACCATTAAAATTATTCAAAATGAATAAAAGATTATTGGCTTTTGTTATCCTTCTTTTGACGGTATTTGTAGCTCCGGCACAAAATAAGGATTCCCTGGCTTTTGTAAACGGCCCGTGGAAAACCAGGATCATTCACTGGGGAGGCATTAAACTCAGGCAATGTGCCTTTACGGACAGCTCTCTGTTCCGCTCCAACCAGTTTGTCTCCATACTGGAAGTCCGTAATTCGTTTCGATTTGATATTGTGGCCGACAGCATATTGGTTCTTACGGAAGATTTTGTGGCCTATTCCGGGGCTCTTGCCGGGATTAACGGATCATTTTTTGCGTTGGACGCACCATGGAATTCAGTGGATTATCTAAGGGTGGATAACCGGGATCTTGCCCCTAACCAGATTAAGGAAAACAGACGACTGTTTCATCAGACGGCTGCTATTGCGGTTTCGAATAAAGGAAAACTGTCCGTTTACCGTGTTCCTGACTCCGACATGGAAACAGCCCCGGGAGAAGACTGGGAGAGGAGTATTGTGGCCGAAGATGTGCTTACGAGCGGACCCCTGTTGCGGTTCAAAGGGGAAAACATGCCTTTGCTTTCCTCGTCGTTCTATACTACAAGACATCCGCGGACCGCTTTAGGGATCCGGCGGGGCGGAAGAGTTTTGATGGTTGTTGTGGACGGCAGGGCTGCCAGGGCTGCAGGCATGTCGCTGGAGGAACTGCAGCAGATTTTAAAGTGGATAAGGGCATATGATGCGGTGAATCTCGATGGGGGAGGATCCTCAACTCTTTGCGTTAGAAAAAATGCAACCTTACCGGTTCAAACGGTCAATCATCCCTCGGACAATAAGCAGTTCGACGCGCTGGGAGCAAGACGTGTTGCCAATGCGATTGTAGTAAAATGATTAAAGATTGTACATTGATTCAGGGTCAATCAACTCAACCTCATTTCGTTGCAGTACTTCAATACATTTTTTCAGGTCATTTGGCCTGATGACCGTAATGGTGGCATGATTCAGGGCAAAAGAATACATATATTCGATGAATATCCCTGAGTCAGCCAGTTTCTTCAGGATCAGGGAAAGCATACCCGGTTTGTTGGGACAGCTTATGCCCAGTACATCGGTCAAACTGGCTGCAAAATTCTTTTTCTTTAGCACATCGCAGGCCTTTTGAGGGTCAGAAACAATGCCGCGCAAGATGCCGAATTCATTGTTCTCGGCAATGCAAAGGGCCGAGAAATTGATGTTTTCTTCTGCCAGAACCCGGGTGACTTCCATAAGTCGTCCCTGCCTGTTTTCCAGGAAGATGGAAAGTTGTTTTGCTACCATTTTCATATCAATTGAATTTCCGGTTGTCAATTACTCGTTTTGCCTTCCCTGTACTGCGCTCTATGCTCCTGGGTTCCGCCAGTTTTATATCAACGCCAAGTCCCAGTACATTCTGCAGTTTATCGCCTATGCGTTTTTTCAGGGCCAGCATCTTGTTGATCTCATCGGAGTAAAACTCCGGTTTAACCTCCACCTTAAGCTCCATCCGGTCCGTATTGTTTATCCTGTCTACAGTGAGCAGATAATGCGGTTCAAATTCCTGCAAGTCCAGAATGACAGATTCAATCTGGGTAGGGAAAACATTAATACCTCTGATTATAAGCATATCATCGCTTCGTCCCAGGATGCGGTCCATTTTTACAAGTGTGCGCCCGCAGGAGCATTTTCCGTAGTGAAGCGAGGTGAGGTCTTTAGTGCGGTACCTGAGCAGAGGCATGCCCTCTTTTGTCAGATGCGTAAATACAAGTTCTCCTTTCTGTCCTTCGCCGAGCGGTTCCAGGGTGACCGGATCTATGATCTCGGGGTAGAAATGATCTTCGTTCAGGTGTGTCCCGTTCTGGCATTCACATTCAAAGCCAACACCGGGGCCGCTTATTTCACTCAGCCCGTAGATGTCGTAGGCTTTTATGGCCAGTTTTTCTTCAATTTCCCGGCGCATATTTTCGGTCCAGGGTTCCGCTCCAAAAGCACCTGCTCTCAGTTTGAGGCTGTCCCGGTCAATTCCCATATCTTTTATGGCGTCGGCCATAAACAGAGCATAAGAGGGAGTACAGCAAAGTACCGTTGTGCCGAAATCGTGCATCAGGTGAATTTGTTTTTCAGTATTTCCGCTCGAAAGAGGGATGACTGACGCCCCAATATTCTCGGCCCCGTAGTGGGCACCCAGACCGCCGGTGAATAATCCGTATCCGTATGCTATCTGAAAAATATCGTCTTTTGTGGCGCCGTACGCCGTAAAGCATCGGGACAGGCATTCGGTCCACAGATTGATGTCTTTACGCGTGTAACCCACTACAGTAGGTTTACCGGTAGTTCCCGAGGAACCGTGAATTCGCGTGATTTGGCTCATGGGAACGGCAAATAACCCGAAAGGATAATTGTCGCGCAGGTCTGTTTTTGTGGTAAAAGGCAGTTTGTGAATATCTTCCAGGGTTTCAATATCCTGTGGGGAAAGACCGAGTTCCTGCATTTTTTTGCGGTAGAAAGGCGTATTATGATACACATATTCTACCATTTTTCTGAGCCGGATGGTTTGGATTTTACGTAACGCACCACCATCCATACATTCGATAGATTCGTTCCAGATCATGGGTACACTATTTGATATACAAATTTAGGATATCTCAGATGTCCGGCGTAAAATCCACGATTTTGTAACATTCTGTAGCAGAAAAGCCCCATTTTGTTCCACGAACAATTAAATCGCCTTCTTTATTAAAGAAAATGACACCTTTTCCTGCCGTGATGCCGAAGTTGGGATGGTATAGGTAGGGAGCTATCCATTTACCGTCTACGTATTTGATACCGCTCGAATAGACCAGGCCGATAATTGGATTCAGTCGCTTTGATTTTTCGGGGTTGCGGAAATCCAAGGGAGGTTTTCCGTCTGTAAAATGAGAATCGGGAACCCAAATAATTCTTGCCAGATAGGTACTGTCCGTTTCTTTTTCAAAACGGCTGCGGCCCGCCTCCCGCTGTGATTCCCAGGTGTGTCCCAGTATCCGGTCCTCAAAGGTTTTCCTGTCCATATAAACCGGGTCCCT
>Ga0116172_10000717_pt1 | contig 31888 bp, 52 predicted proteins | sample AD_UKC083_MetaG_FD_89799 | JGI IMG/M metagenome (GOLD analysis project Ga0116172, IMG submission 89799) | Active sludge microbial communities of municipal wastewater-treating anaerobic digesters from USA - AD_UKC083_MetaG | ecosystem: Engineered > Bioreactor > Anaerobic > Digestate | place: USA... | reverse complement strand
TTCCACAGCGCCTGCTTAGTGGGGCGGTCAATACGGCTAATGATGCCCTTTTTGGCTGCACGCTTGAATACACCGCCTAATGGTGACCAGTCATTTAATCCGTAGTCTGCTGACTCTAGGAAGATTTGGACCATATCAGACACAATGTACTGATTGTCACGCGCCAGGGCTTCTAAAAGCTTGTCTGCGGCATCACGCCAGGCTTGTGATTTACCATCCATTAGTCAGTCACCTCAGTCTGCTTAAAGGTTAGTATGTTATCCACTTCCATATCACGCCGGGATGATGCACCTTGCCAGATGATCTCACCGTTTTTAAGCATGCGGACCGTCATTACATTAGTGGCAGGATTTACATTTACCTCTACATCTTCAAATGGTGGCTTGCGCTTTAGCTCAGCGGTAAATTTATTGAGCTGTGCGGCTACTGCTTCCATTGTCTTACCCAGAGTGCTTATAAAAGCAATCAGGATCAGTGGGCTTAAAATACCGCCTACAATGGCTATGGTTACTAAGAATGCCTGTATTGCTGCATCCATATTATTGATCCTCCTTAATGTATGAATGCCATAAAATCTCACATACTGACACATAAAACCTACGGCTAAATTTGATATGTGGTGCTGACCATTTGATTAGCTTTTCAGCATTCCAGCGTTTAAGCCAAAATTTATCATCATCAGTCAGTACCGTGTTAGGAATGACGGTAGCAGGACCGTTAAGCATCACTTCTGGCAGTAAGTAAGATATTAGGGTTAATGCCCTCTGATCTATCTCATAGCCCAGATGCTCTATGGCTCTGGTGTTTACTTCTGGGGTTAATAGTGGCTTGTCTGCCATATTAAAACTCCGTCACCTCATTAGTTAATTCATCCAGGTATTTAGGATCACCGGTATGTAGGTAAGTCTCAAATGCCTGGCTATTCTCTTCTGTTGCAGGGTAGTATTTGCCTCCTACTCTAAAAATTATAATGACTTCTGCGTTTTTGCGTAGGACTTTGCCGACTAATTGACTCATTTTGATCTTCACTTTCTGCCCTTTTTAAGCTGCCGTAGTGCTGCATTTACCGCAGCGGCATGATTGTTAAAACCCCTCATAATGACCTGGCGCTTGCCGTCTTTTGCCGGCGATACTATATTTGCCGCTTCTAGAAGCCTGAGTATGTTGACTACCTTAACCATTCCAAGCCGGGTACTGCGGTTGAGTGACATAGTTGATACTGTGCTGCTCATCACAGTTGCCTGTACAGCCAGGCGTACATCGTCTTTATTTAGTGGCTTGCCGAATGCATCAGTGTAAGTAGTCATTAATGCGCCTCCTGGCAATTCAGCCGGTGTAGCCATTTGCTAAAGCGGTTCATGCGACCATATACCCGGTCATGCAATCGTAGGTATACTCGGCGTTCTTTGGTATCGGTTGCCCGGTCAATGAATGTCGGATCGGTAAGCCCCTCCAGTTTTACATTTAGGTCATTGACTCGGCGGCGCTCTGCCTGCCAATTACTGAACAATAATTGTATGCGGTTAATCATTTTTTGGTACTACCTTTTTGTCTTTACTTGGTGCTTGAGCCTTTTTAGGTGCTTCGGGTTCTGGCTCGTTTTCAATAGCAGCTTTCAAATCATCCGGGTCAGTCTGCAGCAGCATATCTAAGTCGCTGTCTATCTGCTCGTCTGTAAGCCGTTTTGATACTAGCTGGGTAGTGGGTTCATCTTTTACGCGAAGTACCTTTGCAGCGTCTTTATTTGCGTTGCGGTAAATGGTGACTACTTTAAGCATTCGCTCGTAGTCTTTTTGGCTCAATCCAAGTAGCCAATCCAATACGCTGTCATAGTTTACCGGGTCTTCTGGCTGTAACAATGCTGGCACTTCCACTGGCTTAGGCTCGCGCCTGCCAAATAGCTTATCCCTCAACCCCATAATCCCTCCAATTCGTTTACGGTTGTTACTACTGATAATACAAAACGGTAGACCGTTCGTCAATACTTTTTAGTACTTTTTATCCCCAGCATTTAGGTGACTGATTACGGCATCCGCAATCTCTTCTGTGATGCCCTGTTCAAATGTCGTTTTGAATAACCATTGATGCGGCAAAAAGTCGCTATCATCGTCTAGTATGGCGTACTGGCTTACTGACGGGTGACGATTGAGCCAATCCTGCACCTCTTCACCGCGCGGCACAATACCGCGCTTAGAGCCAGCCTGCATGTCTTTGGTGCAGTCAATGAAGTTGCATACATCGCGCCGGACTACTGCCTTAGCCTCCGGGTATAACCGCCAGGTGCTTGATAGTACGACAACGCATTTGGTTGCCGCGATAATGCACTGGACCAGCTTTACTGCCTGCGGATCAGTGCCATGCCATAGGCTATTACCTTGCTTTGCCCAGGCAGCTGAATTACAAACACCGTCTATATCCAAAAACAGTACTTTCATGACTACTACTTTAATTCGTTAATATCAATAAAGACAATCTCAGATTTTTCTTGCAGCTTGAGTACACAGCTGCCAAATGCAGGTGATTTGCCCTTTTTACCAAGACCACTCTGAAAATTAATACGACCGCTAGGTACATATATGCGCCCCCCCCACAAATGTCATGGAAGCGTCTAGTTGTCAAAAACTCAATAGGAAAAAGCACATATATCTCATTCTTCGCTAACCTGTATGTTTTTACCGCCTTTGCTAAAAACTCATGCTTTCGCGTAAATGGCGGATTTATCCAAATACGATTGTATTTTGTCCAGTCCTGGGCTAATCCATCAGTTTCAATAGTATCATAGTTCGGTATTCCAAGCTCTTTTGCTTTTGCCGGCACTGTTGCAGGATCATAGTCAAACTGACCAAAATATTTTACAACTTCTGGCGGTGTATAGTATTCGTTATCTTTAGTGAATACTAAGCCCCCTTTAGCCATTATAACCAGCGCCGATCACGTTTTGCTGGTAATACTGGCGCGGTGTTTTGCAGTTTTTGAGCGCCCTAGCCATGTATTTTTGATTGATACCTTTACGCTCAGCGTATTCCAGCAGCTCTACAAAGCCAGCCTGCCCGTTTACGTTAATGAATTCCTGGGCTTTGCGCACCCAATACTTCTGATACTTACCAAAGCCAAACTTAATAAGCTTGTCATGCACATATAGCCTAAGCTCACCGGCAACCTCTGCCACCTTTTCAACAAATTTGTATGTGCCGTCTTTGACCATTTTACAGAGCTTAGCAAAGTAATGACTAGGGCGCTCTTTAGTAAGTGCTACCTCTATCATTTTGCCCCATTCATCAGCCCTGCCCATCTTCTCAAGCTTGATCTGTATGGACCGGTAAAACGGTAAAAAAGCCTGATTGTCTATCAGTTCCACCGCGTCACCTAGCTTAGTAATCATTGTTTGTTTTCTTTGGTCACTAACTTTGTAAGACATTATCCCTCCAATTCATTGCTGTGGTATCAATATAGCACCTTGCGCATTTATTTGCCAAGCCGCTTGTGTAAAAGTGCCTGAATTCTGGGGATTACTTGTGTAAAACCAGCTTTATGCTCTTGTGTTTCTATATAGTGTATAAAAATGTTTTAAATAAACATTTCTATATAGTATGTAAAAGCAGTGAATTAACAGATGTCAGGAATTAGCCGCGTGTATGAGTCAGCTGGTAAAAGAATGCACTACGGTTGCGGATGATCCACTTAATACGGTAGGCATGGAATTCACGTTTATTGATAAGCTCACCACCTGAATAGATTGGTAGGAATTCACCAGGCTGGAAGCGATAATATTTGTTTTTGATGATGTTTGTTAAATGTTTCATAACACTATTATGTTATCACAGAGGGCTTTATTTGTCAATACCCTGCACCCCTGTAAGCTTGACACTGTAAAGTATGAGCGTGATAAACTCAATATTGTCATTAACTTTATGGGAGTAATAAATCAGAGCCGCGCCATTGTCCTTATCTTCAGGCTCAAGCGTTATGAAAACTCTAATATTAACATCAGCAGTCACAGCAACTTTTATGGTCACACCACCTGCAACGGCTGCGGCAAATCCAATATTCTTTAATCAAAACAATGATATTGGATCAATACTAAACTTGAATTACCAGAGATCAAACACACCACAGATACAGCTACCACAAAAAGAAGATACAAAACCACCAGTCAAAGAAGAGCCAAAAGAGCCGGTTAAATCAGAGCCGGTAGTTTATACGGTTGTAGATGGTGACAATCTCACTAAGATTGGCACGGCTCATAATGTCACCTGGCAACGCCTATGGGCTAAAAACACCCAGCTTACTAACCCTGACTTAATCCATGTGGGTGATAAAATCACTATCCCACTGGCAGATGAAAAGCTTGAGCGTGAGATACCTGCGGCAGTAAGCCTGCCTGCTGTCACTCCTAATGTAGCTACACCTACCCCACAAGCCACTTCTGGCAATTTTGGTGGTGGTAATACCTACTCTTACGGTTATTGTACCTGGTACGTCAAAAACCGCCGGGGCGCATCCCTGCCTAATGGTCTGGGTAATGCTAATACCTGGTATGCCCGTGCTTCCGCTATGGGTATGGCAGTAGGATCAACACCAGCCAAAGGCGCGGTAGGCACTACTACACGCGGCGCATTAGGGCATGTGGTGTATGTAGAGGGCATAAATGACAATGGCACTATCCGCATCAGTGAGATGAATGCACCACACTGGGGCAAAGTTACCTACCGTGATGCTAGCCCTAGTGAGTTTGTCTATATCTACTAGGCAATGCCGTCAGGCTGTTCTGGTAGCTCAAATTTGATAATCCTAGTCATGTCTTGTAGCGCCTGGCGGACCGCCGGGCGTGCTAGGCGTTGTAGCCTAAGCTTCTCTTCCAAATGTGGGTACTCATCAATGTAGTGTACGTTTTCTGTGTTTGGCTCATTTTCCATAGCTCTATGATACCAAAAACCGCCTGCTGTCCTAAGACTACGGCGGTTATTTTTTGGCGAATTGGAGTTCTGGGCTAAAAGGGTGTCTTACTTCCCTGATAGCTTGATTGCACTATATCATAACCCTCTGGGTAGTACCACCACCGGATTTGTAGTTTTTAGCAAAGTTAATAGCACCATAATGGCAGAATGCAGCGCACTCAGTAGGATCAATTTGAAAATCAGGATTGAGCGTGGCATAGCCAAACATACCATCCTTGCCTATTGAGCGCTTTTTTGCGGTCTTTATAGAGCCATTTAGCGCTGGCTGGTCATAATGGGTTAGCTCATGCTTCTCTACGGCTGTCTGGAAGCCACTGTAAGCCGCTCCTGCCTGTTTTACGTTAGGAGTGAGTATTTTCTTAGTAATGCGCTTGTCAGTGCGTATAAGCTCTTCTACAAGCAGCTGTGAGCCTGCCTGACCATCAATGATAATCTTTGCGCATTTGCGCCACCTGAGCTTAGACCGGTCAAATAGCCAGTTAGTGATCCATGTAGTGCCTGCGCTCATTGGCTTACGCTCAACCAGCTCTACATGTGGTATACCATTAGGCATGTAGACACCTACCCCTAAGCTCATGGCACTGCCGTCAGGTGCAAATTTGATGCAATACACTAAGCGTGGGTTATCTTCCAGCTTTACCTGCTCTACCTTTGTAGCCTGCCAATCTTCATCACTGATGGCGCGTTTGCTTTCCTTACCGGCAATCCAGCCCAGGCGCATCTTATTGAATGAGTCAATAGCCATGTCATGGGCTTCTGTGCGGACCGCCGCCACCATCAGGTGATAGCCTAGTGATGGGTTAGCGTAATACCAGGCATCCTCATCATGCGGATCAGTTAATAACTCTACTGACCACTCCTGCCAGCAGGTCTCATGGTCTTTACCCTCAAGTACATTCTGCCTAATACGGATAAACACCGTACCAGAGCCACCACCACTAGGCGGCGTACCGGCACGCAATATCTGGCTGTTTTGGCTCTTACCGGCTGATATGGTAGGCAATAGCGCTTCCTGTTGCGCGTCAGTCTCTTCCTGGGCTTCGTCTAGGATCAATGTGTCATTGGTAGTACCCAGACCACCAGTGCGCGTACGGGTACGGAATACGCAATATCCGCCACCGCGCAATTCCACATAGTCTAAGCTCTTAGGCTCTTTATCAAATTCAGCTGTCAGCAGGTCTCTGATCTCTTCCTCTGCCTGGTAAAAGAAGTTCATAACACGGCGGCGCACCGCTTCTACTGTTTTATCAGAGTGGGCAGTATAAATAAGCGCTTCATTCATAAAGATCATACCGCCAATGATACGGGCTATGATGATCTCTGTTTTACCATTCTGGCGCGGTACAAGCAGACCAGCTTTAGGATTAGCCCAGCGCCATCTTTGCTCATCTTCATCCCAGATCACTGCCAGCCAGCGGTAGACTATCTTTTTTTGCCAGGGCAGTAGCTTAATGCCGTATTCATCAAGTAGGGTTAGTGTTTTGTCAGCCAGCCAAATATCACCATCATTAAATTGGTCAATGCGTGGCTTTTGGTTACCGTATCTGCGTGCCATACCTAATCCTCTAAATCTTTAATTGTTACTCTTGATGCAAAGCTAGTCTGGCGGTGACCGCTGCCATTTTTTGCCGGGCGCTTTGGTTTAATCTCAGTGGATGCTGGCGCACCTGGTATGCCAGCCATCAAATCACCCAGGACCGTCTTTTTATTACTCTTAGCCTGGCGCTTTTCATAATCTGCTATTTGTGTCATTACCTCAGTAAGCTGTTTAGATAGATCAGCCGTATCACGGTTGCCTGCACCCTTTTCAAGCTTAGCAGCAATGCCGTCACGGATTGCACAGAGTACGCCATAGCGGTCATTCTTTTGCGCCAGCTCTACAATAGATTTAGTCTTACCATCCACACCGCCGGTAAGCCCGGCTTTATGGATTTTATCAATGCGGCTAGGGTTACTGATGATGTCATGCCACCGGCTCAGTGCTGCATATCCCTCAGTGGGCAGGAAGTCCAGCCCTGTCTGGGCAAGCATGCGGATTTGATTAGGTGGCAGTGTTTTAAAGTAATTGAGCCAGGCATCATAATTTGCTTGCTCTTGCAGTTCTATCCTTAGATTAACGTCATTCCAGTCTTTTGTAAGTTGAATAAATTTTGTATACGGCAGGCTAAAAAAGTAGTCCTCAAATACTTCATGGAATAAATCACGCTTTGTGGGCTTCTTTTTACCCTTTGGTTTTTTAGCATGGACCGGCTTGCTCAGTAGTTTTTGTAGGGCATCAGTTTTTACGCGCATCTTTTTTTGTAATTCCTGCATGCTCAGCCCCCGTCATTCCTAGCATGAAAACCCATCTCTGGCTTTGGCTTTACGCGTACGCCATCACCTACGCGCTTAGCATAGGCATCCGGCACATATTCAGTGCGCTGTGGTACACCACCATCATCAAGCGGTGGCTGTAATATCCATTGGATTGATCCACTTAAGTACTCAACCTTGCCAATAGCAACTCCGCGCAACCCACTGGTTACATCTTCAATCTCATCACCTAGCGTAATACCCTTTTTATCAGACATGGTGTTACGCTCCGGCTAATCGTCAGACTCAGACAGTTCAAAATGCTCACCACAATTAGGGCAAGTTACCTCATGGTTTTTATAGCTCTTCTCACCACCACTGCCGTCACCGCCAGGGATTTTGAATTTAGGCACACCAAATTGCTCAAGCTCATCCAGCTCCCAATGATTGGCAATAATATCAGCATCCCATTTACCTGAGCTGACGTTATCCTTAATCATAAATTCACGTTTTTGTTTTCTAGTGAGTCCAGTGACTTGCAGTACAAGCACATCCTCATAGTTAAGGTCTTGCAACGCATACAGCCGCTGGTGTCCAGCAAGTACATTATTATCCTCATCTATTACAATGGGGCGTATTTGCTTCATCTCTGGGAATTCAACCAGTGACTCTTTTAGGGCTTCATACTCTTTGCGCCCTATGCTGCGTGGGTTTTCTTCACTGGGTATTAAATCAGCGATCTTAGCCACATATTCTTTTGTAGTTACCTCTGCCATTTGCGCCTGCTCCTTTCTTAACCGGGTAGTTCCCGTCTACGCGTCTGGTTTATGGTGTAATTATAACACAAGCATTTAGTGTACAATTATTGTATTCAGTAATAGGAGGTTTCACTTGTCAGGTATAGATAGATTTCCAAAAAAGCCCTGCAAATTTTGTCAAAATCCAAAGCCTAACCACTTCCCGTACCAGTGTCCAGTAAATCCAAAAGTGGTACTCAAGCGCAAGGTAGGCATGAAGCGCACACCTATTAAGAAAATAGGCAAGCAGACTAAGCAGTGGTTTGTTACGCGTGCTACATGGATTAGAAAAAATCCGCCAGATAAAAATGGTAATTGGTACTGCTACCTGCGCATCCATCCCTGGTGTCCGGGCAAGCTCACACTAGAGACTTTGACACTGGATCATGTAATACCGCGCTCCCATGATCCTAAGCTACGGTTTAACCTTGATAATTTAAAGCCAGCCTGTGAGTACTGTAATAGTGAAAAGGGTAGCAAGTCACTTGACCGCATAAAGCCAAAACCTGTACAATAAAAGTATTCAGTATTCAAAATAAACACTGACCAATAAAAAAGAGCGCTGTTGCGAGGGCGCTCTTTTTGGTTTAAATGCTACTGCTTATTACGGTCCACCAGCGTAGTGGCTTCCACATCCTGAGCCGCTACACCTACACCCGTAGGCTTCCAAAGCCCGTAGTAGGTTGCTACTGATATGGCAAATGCTGGAATAGCTGCCAATAGTGCAATGCCTAGATCAAATGGTGTAGAGCTTGATATAGCACCTGCAAGCTCAGTAATCACTGATGTGGCTAAAGTTAGCCCTGCAAGCAACCAAGCCTTTACAGAGCCTGCTGTGACGCGTGTAGTGACCAATCCTACTAATATAGGCAACACTACTGCCAGAATTAGCTGGACCACTACCTGCCAGTCTAGGGTAAATACCACTACTGGCGTATTAGATACTGCGGCAAACAAATTCATAGCTATACTCCTAATTTACGGTTTACTAATGCCTGGACTGCGTTGTAATCGTACCCTGCTGCTATGAGCTTCTGCTTACGCTCAGGGTTATTACCCCACTTGCCAGCAATGACTTCATTGGCTACCTGGTCATTTGACTTTTTGCCAGATACACCCTGCCCTAACTTCTGATTAACAATAGCCTGGACCGCGCCATAGTCATAACCTGCTGCACTCAAGCGGTTTTTACGATCATCACCATTACCCCATGCGCCAGCTAGTACTTGATCCGCCACTTGCTCATTGCTCAGGCGTGCTGGCTTTGATGGTGTAGGGCTACCAGCCACTTTTTGATTGACAATGTTTTGGATGGTGCGGTAATCATATCCAGCTGCCGTGAGCCGGTTGCGCCGGTCATCCCCATTACCCCATGCTCCTGCAAGTACTTCGTTTGCAATGACTTCATTGCTCTTACGCGGTGCAGTAGTAGGGTTACCCACTTTACCATTCACAATAGCCTGTATAGCATTGTAGTCATATCCAGCGGCAATAAGAGCATTACGCCTGTGCGGATTATTACCCCATTGACCAGCTAATACTTCATTTGCAATCTGCTCATTAGTCTTTTTACCTGGCTGTGGCTGTGGTGTAGGCTGTGGGGCGCTACCGCTGTCTAGCAGGGCATTTACGCGCCGTGCAAGTTCTGGCAGGAAGTCAATCAGTGTCATAGGGCATGCGGTAGGCTTATTTGGCGCTGCTACTTGCTTGTGACCAAATAGGTTTACACCTGGCTGCAATCTGCCAATGCTAGGGTTACGGCGGCAAATGTCAGCACAAAGCTCTACTAGAGTATTCTTTGTCTCATCCGCTACATTCCAGTTAGGTGCGCCGGTAGAGTTCACATTTTCAATACCTATGGACTCTTGATTAACCGGATAATTACCACAGTGCCACGCGGTAAATTTTTCAGGCACATACTGATCCACATTGTTATTGCGCCCTACACCGTAGTGAGCTGATGCGCCCCTGCTAGGATTAGCAAATACCTGACCAATACTGTCAAAGCTGGTGCTGGCGGCGTGGTGAATTATAATCTTTTTGATTGTTTTACGGCTGGTATCGTAGTTAGCGCTACTGGCTGGATATTGGCGTACTGAATAAGACATTTATTCATCCCCCTTGCCCATAGTTTCCACCTCTGCGGCGTGTTCTGGGGTAATTGGCTCATCTTGATCTTGCATGTCAAAACTCCTTTTCTTATGTACTCAGTATAGCACAAGCATCTACCATTGATTGGACCAGGGTACTTGATTAGTTACTGCCTGCTCTTCGTAATCCTCAGCCATTTTTGCGCCTTTTCTGCGGTTGCAGATCATGTGGCTAAGTTGTAGGTTTTCAAGCGCGTACAAAGCCCCACCGCGTGAGCGTGGGGTAATGTGATCTACTTCTACTGATAATGCGTTACGTTGCCCGGTGTCAGGATCAGTCATAGGTAGGCTGGTATCAATATATTTGTGACATATAGCACATACAGGGTCTAGGGTGGCTAATGCACGCTGTCTGGCAAGCGCCCACTCCGTCTTATTCCACTTCTGCACTCTAGCTGGTGCATCCATGTGACTACTCTGCTATGTTTTTCTTAATGTAAGCATCAACTTTTTTAATTTGAGCCGCTGTAAGCTTGCGCTTTGTGTAATTCTCTTTGTAATCAATGATTGGGTTGTCATTTTCGTCAAGCTCATCAGTCTCAACAGGTGTAGTGTTGCCCTCTTTCCATTCAGTCTCATAAACAACATTGACCAGCTTGCCAAATTCGGTAGTAACTGACACAGGGAATTTTGCGCCTACAAGCTTATGAAGCTCAGCAACATAATTGCGCTCTGTTTCAGGTTCTTTGCCAAATGTTTTTGTAGCCATATCAATGCTCCTAATTCTTACCGTATATTACTAATTCCGTGCCAGCAGCAAAGCTACCACTTCCAGCATTATTCACAAGATCAATACGGGAGATAACTGTGCTGGTATTTATCCATTTAGAAAACGACAAACGACCGGTTGGCACTGTGGTAGCACCTGAACCAGCGTCATCAACTGACCTAGAGAAAGCCACCTTCTCTCTATTACTAACATTTAGTATATCGGTTACCGTAAAACCAACGCCACCGCTTCTAACTGCGTTGGATGGAGTCAAAACATTCTCGCTTACCGTATCTGTGGCGCCTGCGAAAGACAAGGAATATTTACGAGCATAATTAGTACCACTGTCATTATTAAATCTCATCTGCGCAAATGCTGTGCCACCAGTAGGCATAACAAGCGCTTCAGTCCGTAGATATTTATAGGGCGGTAAGTTCTGCGCTGAAAGTGACGATACTGTGCCGGTGGCAGTAACACGCGCAATTTCTACATAGCCATCAAGTGGATCAGCTAATAATTGACGGGGGAAGCCAGTAGGCACACCAGAATAGCTATATGCAGGCTTATCAATAGGTGTATTGCTAAGTGAGTATGTGCCGTTACCTGTCACAGTAACCGTAGTATTGGTACTGAATGTAGCGCCAGTAACAATAAAGTACTTAAGTGAGCCGCCTTGATAAACACGCAAGCGCGTGCCTACCGGGAATTGTGCAGTGGCATCAACACCGGCAATAGTAAAAGTAGTAGCACTGCCATATACCCAGCTATATACTGCATCATGTATCCAGCCACCTTGATTTACTGCGGTTGCCATTAGGCGTAAATCATCAATTACTGAGTTACTGATTGATGTAGCGCCAGCCGCCACCCTCACGCGCGCCAGCTTAATAAATGGGTTACCAGAGCCTACTGAGCTTTGGATAGTAGCATCACTAGGATCAACAGGGCTACCTGCGGCAGTACCTGATACGCTAGTAATCTTTACTACGCCATTGGTGTTGTTAGCTACACCGGTGCTAGGTGTCTCACCGTAGTCAATATACATTACTATAATGTCACGGCGCGGGTTTGATCCGTCAGCTGCGGCAATAGCCTGGTTATACACTGCGTCATTCCAGGCAGGGTGACCATAAGTACCGTCAGAGCGCTGGATTATAGCATCACCAATGGCTACATCTACACTCATATTTGCGCCAGCACCACGCTGGCTGACATCTAAGCCACTGAGTACACGCCCCAGGAAGCCTTTAGTGACACCTCTTAAGTGTCCTGCTTCGTTAGTCCTACCGCCATCTCTGTTGCTTGTTGCTAAACTCATAGTCTAAATCCTTATGCCTATTATACTACAATTATTGCTCATTAAATACCAGATTGCCTTTTTGTGGTGAAAAAATCAGGAAGCGCATTTTAATCCCAGCTGGATCACTATTGTAATCCACATGTTTTATAGTAAGCCAGAAGCTATACGGATCGTCAGCCACAGGATCAGTGTAAAATGATATGTCCTGCATCTCAGTATCAAATTCATAGAAGTAAAACCAATTTATAAATCCGCGTGATGGATCAGGTACTTCATAGGTTACTTTGTAGGTTTTTTTGTAACTAGGGTCAGTGACATTGTGTACTTCAAAATCCCACTCTGGCGCGGCATCATGGCGGTAAAATACCCAGCTATCACCTGCTACGGCTTGCGGTGTTTTCTTAAGCTCTTCTAGCGTGCGCATGGCTTCCCTTACACGTTGCTGCAATGTCTCAATATCTTGCCTATTCATACTAAATCTCTACCGCAGTTATTGTACCCGTGTCCGTACTGTCTACTATAAACCTTACTTTTATATTCATGCCACTCCGGTAAGCCGTCACGTTAAAATACCACCCATCTAGGCGCGGCTGTGGTTGTAGGTTTGCGTAAGTCAAAAAGCTATCATGTACATAGCCTAATACGGCTACATCCTGGGGATGGTCATTAAATGTGGCGGTAGTGAATACCACGCTATTATCTATTAAAATCTCATACCGCATACTGTTTACTGGCGCATCCTGAGTATCAGCCAAAAACTGCACACTAAAATCTTTACTTGCAGATACCTGGGGGCTTGACCAGGTAGGTGTCCAGTCCAGATCCCAGCCGCTATTTTGATTTACATAAGTCTGGACCGTATCAGTGCCAGTGAATTGTTTTTGCTTAAGTTCGCGGATTTGATCCTCAAAACTTTTAAGCTCTACTGCTAGCTGGTTATAAATAATGTCTGGGTTCATGTTATAAGCTCCGGTATTACTTCCAGCACGCCCGTATCTGTGGCGTACATGTAAAACTTCAAATATAGCAAGGTGGTGTCCATAAACACCGCCGTACCAATAGACCCCCTATAAGCAATAGTGCCAGGGTTAGTATTGTTCTGGCTAAGATAAAAGCCACCGCTCATTTGACCATCTTGCACTGGTACGCCTGGTGACCCGTAAAAAGCTTTTACAAATAATGTCCCCCAGGGTTCTTGCTGATTATCTGCTGTAAATGTGGCGGTGAAGCTTGTACCGCTACCAAATCCATCAGGTACGGTAACTAGATCATACGGCGTAGGATTACCATTACCGTCTAAGCACTCTACAATTCTAGGGCGCATAATGTCACGCCCTATCCGCTGCGCTTGCTTTATCTCTTCAATATCACGGCGTAATTGCCTAAAATCCTCAGCAAATTGTTGCTCCGGTATCATGTTTAATCTTGTCATAAGCCATAATTGTCTACTATTAAATCAATATCTTCTGCATCATTTGGATCAAGTGAGCAATTTATTTGTTCAATCCTAAACATTCCATCCAGTGGTAGGGAAGTATAGCCCTGAGTGCTAACCGGGATGCGGTCACCTACCCATATAGTATTTAAATCACAGAATTCACCACTAACCTTTAGCTTAGGTAGCATCAAAACATCTTTACTCAGTAGCACATCACCTACTGCATGCTGGTCTAGCGTGTTCTGGTCACTGACAGAATTGTAGCTAATTATTTTTTGGCGCGTACCATAGTTTAACCGGCTAGCAGTATCACCAGCTTCACTGCGTAATGTCTCTTCACCAAATCCGCTACCTAGTGCAATGATGTAGTTGTATAAATTCAATGCTGTGCGCGGCACTGTCATACTCTTTACGTTGTATGGATAGGTGAATTTAAAATTATCACGGGTAGTACCCATACTGGTATATGTTTCAAATGTCCGATCTGCCAAAAACTTAAAGTCAAAAGTACCATCACTAAGGTTAGTGAGGTTAATGATGCCATCTTTGACATTCTGATCTACATAGTTACGGTCACGCAATACACCAGCATCCTGACTCACACCGTTAGTAATGCCAAAATCACCCATCAATGCCTGTGTCTCAGCAATCAGGTCACGCGCAATAGCTGCTGCATCTACCTGGGAGTAGCTTATGGTGACATAGCGATCCATCATCAAATCTAGGAAGCCAGTGCAGCGCACCTTTACGCTAGCTCCTGCTTCATTAAAGCTATACTCCATGTCTACTACCTGCACACCAAACAAATAAGCACCGTTGCGCTTTACTCTGACATCAGTGATATAGGGTTCAAGTACCTCTACTGGCTCACTGCCTAATGTCGCACAATATGCTTCAAATGCTTTGCCATCCAAATCAAAGCTCAGCTCTTCACGGTCATTGCGTTTGATACTAAAGCTGCGATTTTGTGCCAGCCTGCTAATATCACCCACCTGCACATTATTGATCCATAGCTCTAATTCATATTTTGGTTGCATACTAGATACCTAATACCCCGTTACGCCATGTCAGATCAGCATATACATGGTCATCACTTGTTACACTTGTTAGCACAATAGAGTTGTTACCAGGAGTCAGACCCCACCAGGTAGAGTCATCTGTGCGGTTACCCATGATATTGCTACCGTTAAGTGTTACGGTACGGTTTGCCATATCTATGGTAATGACATCACCATCCTCAATGCTTATGTCTAGGGCAAATGTTTCACCAGTAGTCTCATTTGTAATGCGCGGATTGTGGGCTTCATCCTTAAGCTCAATAACAGGGAAGATTGTAGCAGTACCAGAGTTAAGCACAGTGCTAGGTGTTGCACCTGGTAGCCAATCCACTGGCAGATCATACGGTGTCTCATAGCCACCAGTAGCGGCTTGCAGCGTAACAGTTGCAGTCTGCTCATCACCGCCATCAGTTGAGTAAAATAATGGGTCACCTGCGGTTAGCTGGATTAAAAAGTCACTCATATAGCCGCCCTGGGTATACTCCATCTTTACATCAGTGACATTACAATCAATACGGTAGGTATCACCGCTAAATGTAGTAATATACACCGGTATTACAGTACCAATAGGCAAAGCAGCTACCATTGCACTGCGGTCAGCTTGATGCTGTTGCCGGTCACCGCCTACGCGCCCTATTTTGCCGGTAATGGCAATGATGCGGAAGCCTAAGAATTGATCTGTGACTAGACCACCTGAGCGCCCACTAAATAGGAAGCTAGAAGTGCGTATATCAGCTATACCTAAGCCACTAACACCTTTGATGATGTATGGACCGCCATTTGCGTAAGAGCTTAGATTTAGTAAATTGTTTAGTGATATATTCATATTAACGCCTTGTTTCCCATGCCAAATCCCTTGTTACTGAGTCTAAATCAACCTGGTTATAAATGCTATTGTTTTGGACTACCTGCGGACCGCCAGCACCTGCCATTACTGGCTGTGCTGCGCTCACTGCACCAGATGCGCGTAACGTACCTGCAATATCAGCATTCATGGTAGCTCCAGCTAGACTGCTTATAGCTTCATTTGCCATGCCAGTTACCGCACGGGTTACCAGACCAGCTTTTTTGTATATACCCTGAGCCAGACCAGCCGGTACTTCCATACCTAGCCCAGCAGCAACCTTTGATGGTGAATGGATGCCCAGAGCTGATTTAATTGGACCAGGGATTTTGTCTTTGACAAAGTTTACTACCTTGTCTTTGAGCCAGTTGCCCATTTGACTGATACCATCCCATAAGCCCCTAATGACATCTGAGCCAATACGGATTAGGTTGCTAGGCGCTAATGTTTCACCAATCACCTTAATGATATTCCATGCAGCTTTGCCTATTGAGCCTACCATGCTGGCAATACCGCTGATGGTAGCTTGTAGCATTTGCACACCGGCATTCATCATCTGCTTAATGAATGTGGCGCTGGTAAGTGTTGCTATCAGGTTCTTTAGGATGATTGGTATTGCATCAATAAGGGCAGGGATGATGATAGGGATTGCCCGGACCAGGGCAAGCAGTAGCTCTACTGCGCCCAGGATCAATGCCTGTAATGCTTCTGGGTTAGTAAGCCCCTCCACAAGCGCCGTGATGATTGTAGGCATGGCATTGGCTATTGTGGTGACTATTTGCGGTAGTGCTTTGACAATGGCTAGGAAGAGCTGAATAAATGCGTTTATAAGCATTGGCAGTGCTTGCAATAGGACACTGACCACAGTAGGCATTGCATTCACCAGCGCCTGGATTAAATCAGTTGCTGCCTTAATAAGCGCTGGTACTAGGGTAGGGAGGGCTTGCTGTAAGGCAGGTACTAAGGCGGTCAGCACAGCGCCAAGCCCATCTACGATCTTAGGCAATATCTTTGTGATTTGCGGTACTGCTATCTCTATGGTGTTTAGCAGGCTATCAATAAAGTCATTTACATCACCCTGACCAGTAAGTAGATTATCAAATGCCTTTTTGGTGGTATTTAGGCTACCTGATAATGTTTCATTTTCTTTGGCATAGTTACCAGCATACTTTGCGGTCTTTTCCATGAAGAGCTGTTGCGCCAAGCCCACCTTTTCCTGGATAGACATTTGCTGCGTGGTCTTACCTAATCCCTTTTCAAGCGCATAGGCATTTAGGGTGGTGTCATTCATGGCAACACCCAGGTTATCCATCATGGTGAAGTTGCCCTTAGCCATACCGGTGACGGCTTCTAGGGCATCTGTGGTGCTAATACCCATGATTGATGCAATGTCAGCTGCACGCTGCATTGACTCACTGGACATTTGCATTGATTGCTGGACACTAAAGCCTGCTCCCTGGAAGAGTGACCCCATTTTGTTAGCGCCCTGCAAAAACTCCTGCTGTGATAGACCGGCATTTTTATAGGCATCCTCTGCGGTCTTTTTGATTGAGTCTGCATATTGACCAAATACTGCTTCTGCACCGCCAAGCTGCTGCTCAAGCTCAGCACCTGCTAGTAGAGCCTTACCAGTCAGCGCTGCAAGCCCTACTGCGCCAGCAGCCAAGCCGCCTGCAATGGCAATACCTGCACCCTTAGCAAATCCACCCAGCTTGCTTAGTGCGCCCTGGAATGGACCGCTATTGCTCTCTACTTCATCACCTAGTGCTTTGGTGGCAGGACCGGCACTACCTTTAAATCCAGCCGCTATTTTGGACTGGATGCCCGTCATATTCGGGGCTACTCTGACGTATGCTGTTCCTAAATCTGCCATTGTGTTGCTGGTTTGCTACCTTTTCTTAAAGCCAGTTTTACCGCAACCGTAGGCGTAGTACTTATATGGCAAATTATACCATAAGCTGTTATACGCGCCCAGCGTCACGCGCTTTTGCCAAAGCCACATTGCCAATGTATTGCTTATGGGCATCACCGCCACCGTCTGCGCGGATTGTAGCTATGGCACGCGTACCGCGCCGGATCGTACCAAATTGAGTAGTAACTGCAATATTAGGCGGACTGCTAGACATGCTACCAGCCATGCCCCTGGCTCTTGCAGCTATGGCATCTGCGGCTTGTTTAATGACTGGCGCTGCCATTTTTGTCAGCACATCCTGACCGCCTTTAGTGTCTAATTGGAAGCTCACATCTTTGCTCATGCTTATAGTATACCTCACGCGTAATGGTGGTTACTATTAGGCACTCCCCTACTCTGCCATGTGTTTGCCATAAAAAAAGCCGTCAAGGTGTTTGACAGGCTGTAAAAATAATGTTGATAGGGCAGGGGAGTGGTCACCACCCCTGTTAATTGTTGTATTGCCTACAATGCCATATTTTGCCTAAAAAAGCCAGCAGGGGAGTGGTTTTTGCTAGTTTCGCGGTCTATCTAGGATGGCTTTTATGGTCTCTACATCCGCTGCCACAGTGTCTTTAGCAATGCCCTCTTTAGGCTTGCTCTTCTTCATAAAGCTAGGTGTATATAATTCTGGTTTAAGTAGCTTATGCCGCGCCTGCTCAGCCTTTTTAGATGGTGTAGAGTTCTGCCATACAAGTGTCTCAAGTAGCCAGACCATTTTATTTTGAAAAATCTCTGTATAGCCCCACTCAGTGGCTGGCTCAATCTTCCTAAATACACGGCTGTCACGCGGTAGCTGGAATAGCAACCGCGCCGCTTTCCTGCGATCAACAGCCGTAATATCTAGGTGGTAGTATTGGTGAAAATCCGCTTCTAGTTCGTCAAAGTACTCACGGCGTACTTGTATGAGCGCTAGCCTTTTGGGTCAAATTTCTCAATGATTGCCATGTAGACATCATTAAGCTTGCCCATGCGCATGCGCGGCTGATAGCCCTCTACGTCTTTATGCTCTTCTGCATCCTGCTTAATAAATGCAGCCTTAAGCTCTTCAAATGCCTTATCACCCATGATGAACTTTAGCAGTGGCAATACGGCAGCAACCTGCCCTTTGTTTTCAATACGCTCAATGAATTCAAGTGACTCTACGTCATCCAGGCGGTCAGTATCAACTGTGAATTTTACGCCTGCTACTTCAATCTCTTTTACAGTGCTATTCTCTGCTGTGTTTTCAGCCATTGTGATTGCTCCAATCCTTTATTTAACTGTAAGCATATTGTAGCACAAACAAAAACACCCGGCATAGTGCCGGGCGCTCTTGCTTTGGTAAACCGCTTAAGATGATGCGATTGTAGTGATGTACTCTTTGTGAGTGTCACCGTCTGCATCTGGGTAAGCGCGTAGGTTGATTGGATATGCAACCGGCTCACCATCTACATAAGTGATTTCGCCACTGCGATCTGCGATCTGACCACGCCCTACCACAACACGCTTTACGCGGTTGCCGGTAAGTACCAGCTCAGCTACAAACACAATCTCTGGCAGCGGCTTGCTGTTTGCCTTGATTGTGATGTTTCCGCCATCTTCAATGACATTATCCTCACCGTAGTACAACTTCGCTACTTCTAAATTGGTCTCAATGAGATTAAATGTAAAGTTTTCAGAGTAGGTGGTTTGACCTGACAACACGTTGTCACCGCCCCACGCATACACATCCTCTACATCTGTCTCTACACCATTGACCAAGCCCTCATCACTGACGTAACCTAAGCCGCTAAAAGCTGGATCTAGCTCATCAGTGGCGTTAGTAGGCAGTGTAGTACCAGCAGGCGCTACAAAAAGCGCACCGGTGGCTTTTGGCTTACCAAATGACACGTTACTGGAGTCATTCATAGATGTAACCTTTGTCTACTGTTTGCGGCACAACACACCTCACTGGTGGCTCTGCTTATGCTTGTATTATAGCACTACTTGCTCTTTTTTTGTGATGTATCTGTGCGCCAGCCGCTAATGCTATTTTAAGGGTTATGCCGTTTTCTACCAATAGGTCTTTAAGGTGTTCATTAACTATCATAGCTTTTTGCGCGGCTTTTTCACTGGCATCCTTATGTAATTCTACCTCTACACGGCTGGTAGGGGGTGGTGCTATTACCACTGGTGGCACTTCCTGCTTCTTACTGCGCTTAAACCAACTCATATATTACCGCCTGCCTTTTACGGCTTCTATTTTACCACTAAGTAGCTCTTGAGACTGTGCAACTCCTAACAGTACCGCCTGGTCATTTTTCGCCATCTCACGGTAATCCACTGTATGAGTTTTATTGTCATCAAGCCGGGCATTTTGCAACGCTTCAATCTTGAGGTCTTTGTCATCAAGCTTCTTATTGTAGTAGGTAAACATAAAGCGGACCGTTAGGATCAATACTATCACCGTTATGCCTAGCACGCCCTGAGTGAAGTAATAGCTAAATACATTGTTTGCCGGATCACTGGCAGTGGTAGATGCAAATAATTCTAGCATGGCTATGAGCTTTCATAAGGGCTATATATATCACGCTGGCTAGTACTTAAGCCTTTTAATGTCTGGTTGCCGTAAAGCCCCAGATCATGCAGCTCTGACTTCTTAAACCACAGATCACCAGCAGGGTTAGTAAATACAATATTCTCAGAGTATGGACCGGCAGTCTGCTGGATGCTGTTTGCTGGTGGCGCATCAATAGGCGTAAGCATGGCACGCTTAGCGGCTTCCATGACTACCCATTGGACAGTAGAGAAGTATGCAGGGCTGTTATTAACCTTGTCATCAACATCAACACCTACGCGCTCACCGGTGAGCCGTAAGCGGTTACTGGCACGCGTCAGCAAATCATCAGCACGGCTGGCTTCGGCTTCTGTGAGTGTACGCCAAAAAGCCGCTAGATCATCCGCATTAGCGTATGGGTTTGGTGATACTACCGGTGTAGTTACGCCTGCCATTACTGTTGCCCTCCATTATTCATAAAGCTTGCTGCGCCTAACTGCTGACGCTTCTGCACAAGCTCTTCTGCTTGCCTAATACCAATACCCAGCATGCGGTAGCCCTCAACAGTGCCTACAAGTTCTGGCATTGCCTGGAATAGCTTAAACATTGCATCACCAGCTGGACCAATATCTACCGCAAAGATTGGCTTAAATGCCGGTATAATCTCTTTGAGGTGCGCTGGTACTTCATCATTGCCATTGAGTGCCAGGCGTAGGGTAATACAAATCTCTTTGAATTGTTTGCCCATCTCTTCCTGGGTTTTTTGAGCTTCCAATAACAGATCATCTGACATTGCTACTAGGCTCTCACCGCTTGATGGGTTTTGAGTCTCATAGCCCAGGTTACGCATGGTAAGTCCAGTCTCAGCACAGAAGTCACGGGCTTTATCTTTTTTGCTGGTCTCAAAGCCCTGGATGCTCAGCTGTGGTAGCTGTCCAATATCAGGGCTATTGCCCTCTTCATCCTGGGTAATTGCCCATACGCGCCCTATGGCACTGTCCATAGTAGGGTCTTTTTCAGCACCCTCAGCCAGACCAGTAATGTAGCGCTGTGGCATAGCATAAAACTCTTCCGCAATCTCTAGGCGGCGCTTCATGCGCCCTACTTCGTTAATGATCCTGCGTGCAGTGTTTGTAATGCGTGATTTACCTAGTGGGCGGTCAGCGCTTGCCCGGCGCGTTACTGGATGCAACAGGGTACGCTTTGTAGGGTTTGGTACTACTTCTACTAAGCTGCGGTTTTCAAATACAAATGTAAAGTCAGGAGTAAATACAATATAGTCTTTTGGTGCATACATGATGCCAGGCTTTTTAGGCTTAGGGATATGCCATTTAGTAACAGCCAAGCCCCACTTAAGCAGTCCAGTAGTCTGGTCAATCTCACCAGTAGCTTCTTGCGCTGTGAATGGTATGAGTACCTTGTTACCGTTTTCATCATCAGCCACAGCCACAAATGCACAGCCAGCAATCAGGGCATCATCTTTTGCCTTGCTCAGCACGCTAAATCCATTGATTTGCTCAAGTAGCTCATTGATGCCAAATGTGTCTTTAGCAAAGCCCTCAAATACTACACGGTCACCTAGTGTATTAACTGCGCGGCTTGCCCAGCCAATGCCAGGGCGTAATTTGCGCATACGCATAGGGGTAGATATGCCAAAATCTGGCACATCATTATCAGCGTTGTAATAGTCATATTTGTCCTGGACTTTTGCCTGCTTTGACTCCAGGCAATAGATCAGCTTGTTTGCTAATCTGTATGCGTGATCTACGATTGGGTTTTGTTCCGGCTGCATTTCCTATTGCTGATCCTTTTAAGCCGGTATTTGCCGCGCCGTACGCGTAGATTTATATTGATGATATTATATCAGATATTGTCATTGTAGCATAAGTGCAATGCAACGTCAGTCTATCTCTGTAAGCCTTATAAATGCGCCAGGTTGCCGGGGGCGGTGTTCTGCCTGCACTTTAATAAGCGGTACATCCTGCCATTTGTCATCACGGATCACTAAGGACTCTACTAACATATCCAAAATGCTGGTTAATCTATTATCTAGGTCAGCTTTTCCTAATGTCGCAAAATATATAATCACCTCAAGCTGGACCGGTTTATAAAAGCGCACCCTAGTCTGACGGCGCACTTCTATGATTGCCATGTTTTGCCATTGAACAAATTTATTGTTCGGAATTGATACACCTGACTTAAGGTTTATTCGTGAATTCTTTTTGCTAGGTACATTACCCTCTAGGACTATCTCAGCGGTCTTTTGGTTTGACATAGTTATTAAGTAATCCATTACGGCTGCGGTAGCCCTGAGTGATGATTGAGCAATCACAGCCACCATGCCGTCTAAATACTTCACTGTCTGGGTTTTCGTATGTACCAGCTAATGATGTACACCATTTGCAGGTCTCACCGTTTGTCTTACGGATCACCACAGTGCGCTTGCCAGACTGCTTAGCATTTACAGCTGCATCATACTGAGCTTTAGCTGCTACGTGATCTAGGTAGTTTTTAACATATTCATCAAGCCCCAGCGTGCCGGTGGCAACACTTGCTGATGCCACTTTAGCTAATCCCAAGTATCTATCATCAATGCCTGGACCGCGTGTATACTCAATCTCAAAGTCAAAGGCATTCATGTCATACACTTTGGCATAGACTGCTGCGCCCACTTCCCTAAATAATATCTCTTGATTAAGCTGGCGTATTTCAGGGTCAATCTCTGGGTTATTTATCAGCTTGAGTGCTGCCATTACCTTAGCTAATATGGTGCGGTTTAGTTTGGCGTAATCCATTCCCTAAAACTCCCAATTATCAATGGTATCTTTAATATCATCCAGCACCCGTACAGTAGTCTCTACCCGGCGCTGTGAGTAAGCCCTGCCGCGTGCTGGTGTTTTGGTGGCTATCAGTACATCTATGAAGCGTGAAGCTTGCAGATCATCCAGGGCGTGGGTAATCTCAGCAATGCTCTGGGCATTTTGCACTGTTTCAGCATTCTCACCCACAATGCCACTGGCTACCAGCATCTCTTTGACCTCTTTAAATTCTTTGGTCTTAATGACTGCTAGATCAGCAATATATTTACGCTGCGCTTCCGTTGCCATCTTCTGCTACCTCTGCGGCTTCTACTTCGGATATATCTACAATGGCTGTGCCAGTCTGAGTTTTGCCGTTTTTATCAACAAATGATGTGGCTATTTTAAATCTAAATACATCCTCACCCTTGTCATTAACAGCCATCTTAGCCCTAGCCCAATCTTCACTGAGCTTCTTACCGCTGCTTTTGGTCAATATTTTGACCTCACCAGAGTATTTGTTTACAAATGGATATAGTTTTTTTGCCATAACCTTATTCTACCATAATAAAAGCGCCCCGTATGGAGCGCTTTTACTTTTAGGATGCTAGCTACTAGGAGCTAGGGACTACGCCGTCAATAAGCGCAAATGCTGTGTCATCCATGATGCCAAATCCAATGACTGACTCAGCGCGGATTGCAACTTCGTTAGTCTGCTTAAGGTCACCATTACCGTCTGGATCACCGTACTCAATCAACTCAAGTGGCATGTCGCGTGCGATACCCCACTTGAATGCGTTGAAGTCACCCATGATGGCATTAAGGGTTGCATCTTCAGAATCAAGCTCTTGCCTACCAGATACAGTGTCGCTAGAAGCGGCATTTAAGCCCTGGAAGTTGTCAAAGGCAAAGCCAAGTCCAAGCTCTGGGTAGAGTGGGCGCTTGTCCTGATCCTTTGAGCGTGCAAGCTGACCTGCAAATACTGGATCAAATCCAATACCAGTAGCTGTGTAGCCACTGCTTTGCAGCAATGATGCAGCACTTTCAATGTCTGCCCGTGCATCAGCAGTACGGGTAACGCGGTGTACGTCATTACCACTCTTATTGAAGTAATCAGTGACTGCACCAGTATCACCAGTAGCAGGGTTTACGCCATGAATTGCAAGCAAGTCAAGGGCGCGGCTGATAGCTGTTGCAGCATTAGCTACCAAGTTCTCAACAATTTGAGTCTGGTAATCTTCATCTTCCCACTGGACTTCGTTACTAAAGCGGTAAGTGATCTGCACTTTGTAGGTGCGTACCGTTTTCTTACCAGGTACACCACTCATTGACTCTTTGGTAGCGCTTTCACCAACTAACTGAGCCTTTGGAGTGCCGGTAAACACAAAGTGATCTGTGCTACCTACTTTTAGCTCTGGCTCACCTGGGGTAAGCTTAGCCAAAACACCACCTCTAATATTTTTACGCCATGTCTTACCCTGGTGGTTTGCTAGGTTAAGCACGTTAGTGCGTAGGGGGGTTGCAGAAGCCATAATATGGTCTCTCCTTATAACAATTAAAATGGTTTTTAATCGTCAGAATTCTTGCTGAACAATCCCTTAGTGACCTTTTTAATGTCAGAGTTCTTTTTATCCTCTGGCTTTGGTGTCTTATCAATCTTCACTGATGCACCGCCCACACCCTTTGATAGCTTTTCAGCCTGGCTGCGGATTGTGTCCTCATCAGTTCCGTTAATGAATTCAGACAGGTCATCAGACAACTTGAATTCGTGCATAACTTTGATCTTTACAGTCTCAAGCTTTGCAGAAGCTAAATCTTTTTCCAGGGCTGACTTTTCATCACCCACTGTCTTAAGCTTCGTTTCCCATTCCGCGTTGATAGAGTCCAGTTTGCCAGCCTTTTCTTTTAGATCGTCATAGTCCGCAAATTGCTTTTTCTGACGCTCTAGGCGTGACTCAACAACTTTATCTACCTCTTCTTGTGACAGTAGCTTATCTTCTACTGGCACATAGTTTTCGCCGTCTTTTTTAAAGTATTCAGCCATTTCCCCTCTTCCCCTTTCATTTGAGCCGGTGAGTTAAACCGTTTTTCTGACTTGCTACTAATATACCATAAGTATTTTTAATTGAACAAGTATTTTATGCGCTAGCGCCGTACCGCTATATCACAGTAGACCTGATAGCGCTCATAGCCGGTAATTAGGTCAGGTAAATGAACAACAGAATTAACCTGTGCGGTGGTGACATTATGGGCGTAGGCTTTTAGCTCTGGCACGCGGTCAGCAATCTCATTGGCTTTGGTCTTTGCATCTGACCGGCTAGATTTGTGGTACACCTCAATGAGTATCTGCGCGGCATCCAACACCATAGCAACACGCGGACCGCCGGTGCGATCTACCAGCACATATTTGTCTGGCGTATTCTTTGGCTTATTGCCACTAGCTGACCAGTCAGCGCCTAGTATGCTGTTAAGCCAGTTTATGACTATTACCTCTACATCATCCATTTACACATTCCGCCCTTAAGTACCTATTCCACCGCGTGGGGGTGTTTTCATCCATAAACTTAACACTATCACTATCCACCTTGAATGTCTTGCCGTCATAAACAAATGAAGAGTCACTAATATCCTGATTGGTAGCTTTTGGCAGATGCACCCGGACTTGATCCCGTTGCTGCTCAAGCGCCTGAGTCTCACGCGCATTGGCTGGCTCAGTAATTGGCGCAATCAACACATCATCAATGCTGATGCTCTGGGTAGTGTAGGTAGGATTGTTTAAATCATCCGTACCGGCAGCAACCTTTTTGATAAATGTTACGGTCATGCCTTTCATAAGCATTATTTTACCATAAGTTTGCTGTGCTAAAATGGTGTTGTTAATAATCAGAGGTACATTATGGAAGTATGGAAAGATATAGAGGGCTATAAAGGCTACTATCAAATTAGTAACATGGGGCAAGTTAGATCAGTGCCTAGAATGGTTATGAGTGGTGGTGTTGCCAGAAAAAGAGTAGGTAAATTACTCAAGCAATACTGCGGCACTGACGGCTATATGTATGTAAGACTATGCAAATTAGGAAAAGCAAAATACTGGCGTGCGCACAGGCTTGTAGCCATTCACTTCATACCTAACCCCAATAATTACCCAGCTGTAAACCATTTAGATGCTGACGTAACTAATAATCAAATCTCTAACCTTGAGTGGTGTACTATCAAGCAGAATAATAAGCACACTTATAATCTAGGACGTAACAATCAGCGGTACGGATCAGAACACTGGCAGTCAAAGATAGATGAAATCAAAGCCAGAGCTATTAAGCATTTGCTAAAAACTGATATGCCAATGACACACATTGCGGCTGCAGTGGATACCACCTACCATATAGTAAAAGCTATCAAACAGGGTAGAACCTGGACACGCATTTAGCCTAAAATCAGTCTGCCAGAATTTTAATGTCAGAAAGACCCCCCAAAATTCGGCATTTACACGGCGGAGTCTAGCTGGCGTAAAGAAAGGGCGCCCTCCCCCCCTGTTATTTGACGCCCCTGCAAGGTTATTGAAAAATAAAATATTATTAAATTGATTTGCAAAAAATTATATATGTTTTGTTTGTGCGGTGGGGGGTTCTATGCCAAGCCGCAAGCCATGTTGTATACTTGTTTTAGTCATAAGAAATGGAACATAACTTGGACGTACTAATAAACAATGAACGTTATATAAAAGCAAGTGCCGTGCAAACACAAAGCATTGGCATTGGCGTCACGACACACAACCGCAATAAGCTAGTGGCCAGCACGGTTGCTACCATACAGGCCCACACACCAGGCGCTAAAATTGTAGTAGTGGACGATGCCAGCGCACAGCCAGTAACCATTGACGGCGTGCAAGTGTACCGCTTCAAAAACAATGTAGGTATTGCACGGGCCAAAAACAAATGCCTTGAATTACTTAGCGACTGCGATCATATATTCTTATTTGACGATGATACATACCCGTTAAAGCCGGGCTGGCATGAGCCATACGTGGCCAGTCCTGAACACCATTTAATGTACCTGTTTGAAAATTGGGCAAGCGGCAAGCCGGTGGGTGACGATGCCATAGTGTATAAGGACGCCAACGTTGTGGCGCACCACCATAGCCGGGGTTGTATGCTGTACGTTGATAGCACGGCACTTGCAACGGTAGGCGGTATGGACACGCGCTATGGTAAGGCCATGAATGAACACCTTGACTGGTCTAACCGTATACACAATGCCGGGCTAACTACTTTTAAGCACATGGATGTGGTGGGTAGTGAGCAACTTATTTATTCAATGGACCAACACCAGCTTGTGGCCAGTAGTATTGCACGCGCCGACCGGATCACATACCTACAAAAGAATAACGAGCTATTGGCCGCGGCCGCTGCTTCAAATGAATACATACCCTATGGCAAGGACGTTGTAATAGCCTGCTACTTTGCCGGCGTACTTGACCCACAACGCAACACCAAATGGGCTGCCGACTTTACCAAGATAGAAAAGCTAAAGCGATCTGTTGAGGCCAAGGGCATAGAATTTGTGTTAATACATAATTGCTTTGACTTGCCAAATAAAGTAACCATATCAACCACGCCATACTTTGAACGCTGGCTAAAGGAGTGGCAATACCTACGGGACCGGCGCGACATAAATAATGTGTTCGTGGTGGACGCTACCGATGTTGATATGGTAGCCAACCCATTTGCCCACATTAAGCCGGGTGTGCTGTATGTTGGCGATGAGCCGGCTGAAACGCTAAATAATAGGTGGATGTTGGTACGGCACCTTGAGCCAACCGTTAATAGGTACCTACGTGAAAATGGCACGCTACCATTGCTTAATTGCGGTGTGGTTGGTGGTGAGCGCAAGCTTGTAATGGCCCTATGCCAAGATATGTACCAATACCACTTGGAATACCCACAGGACCAAACAGATATGGGCATATTTAATAAACTAATGCACACCAAGTATGCCGAGGCTATTGAATATGGCCGGCATGTAACGTCACTATTTAAAAAGTTTGAGGTACGCACCAATGCATGGTTTAGGCACAAATAACCCAAGAATTATAATCATTGCTGCCGGGGACGCCACGCGGTGGGGTAACTACATGGGCGTGCCAAAGCATTATGCTGTTATAAACGGCGAGCCTATCATACAGCGTATTGTGCGACTATTGCTTGAACGCGGCCAAGACGATGTTTGGGTCGTTTCAAAAGGCTACCAGATACCAGGCGTACACGCATACCGGCCAAAGCTTAATCCCGACAACCACGATGCCGACAAATTCATTTCATCAAGTAGCTTATGGGCCAAGAAAAAGCGCACCATCGTAATGTATGGGGACGTTTATTTTACTGAACAGGCCATAGACACCATACTTGCCGATGAAACGCCGCTATACCGCATGTTTTGCCGGCCAACGGGCAATAAGCGCTTTAACTACCCGTATGGCGAGTGCTTTGCATTAAGCTTTTACCCGGTGGACCATGAATTTGTAATGTACTGCCTTAATAGGCTGGTGCATTTGTACCGTGCTGATGTTGTTGATCGCATAGGCGGCTGGGAATTAACCCGGCTTATGGCAAATGTACCTATTGGCCAAATGAATAAGCACAAAAAATGGCTTGATAATTACATAGTTATAGATGATGAAACAAACGACATTGACTACCCAAGCGATTTTGAAAACGTAAAAGCGGCGGTGGAAAAGTGAAAATTACCGTTACAGTAATGGCACATCCTAAGCGTAAAGCGGCTGCAAATGCGCTACTCAAAGAGCTTAAGCAGTACCCTTTTGCCAAAGCTTCTATCACATGGGATAAGGTTAATGAAGAGTGGCATACTGGCAAGCGTGCGCTGCAAGCCGGTATCAATAAAGGTGATTGGCATGTAGTAATACAGGATGATGCCATATTAACACCTCATTTTTATGACAATCTGGTAAATGCTATTACTGCGCTTAGAAAAGATACGCTTATTAGCCTATATACCGGCACTGCTAGACCACTGGCACGGCGCGTCACCGCTGCTGTTAATAAAGCACATGATGGATGGTGGCTTAGGCATCATACACTTTTCTGGGGCGTAGGTATTGCACTGCCTAGTAATCAGATCAAGCCAATGCTGGACTTTGTAGAGGGCATTGAGCTGCAATATGACAATAAGATTGGTGAATTCTATTGTAGGCAGGGATTGCCCGTTTATTACTGCATTCCTAGCCTTATAGACCATGATGATGATACTGATAGCCTTTTGCCTGGTCACGGCAAAGCAATAAGCCCAGAGCCGCGTGTAGCACACCGCACAGCTACTGGACCAGTGCTATGGACTAGAAAAGAGATTTATATATAAACCAAAAAGCCCCTCAACAACGGGGGCTTTTTAGCTTTAAACTACACCTCACATGTAGATGGTACTGGCTGCTGCTTGCTCATAACAAGCCATTTAACTGTATTAACTCCCATTTTGGAGGGCGCACCAGCATCTTACTTATCTTGTAGCCACTTAATAGCTTCTGATTTTGGACCAGTAAATACCTTGCTCATATTACGGCTTGATAGCCACATAAACACTATAAGTATAAATACAAAGTCAATCCAGCCGTTACCAGCTAGTACACGGTGATTAAAGTACATCAGACCGCCAAATAGCAGGAATGTGCCAGCATCCTTTATGAGTGATGCTATTACGCTCTCTTGCAATATTACCACTAATTTATCTTGCTTCTTATCCATATTAGGACTCCTTTTGAGCCATCAGCTGATAGCCCTTATATAAAATTTTATATTCATTACTAAACTGCTTCATAAAGGCATCAATAGCACCTCTAGGGCGGTCTATGCGGTTAGGATCAGTAGACTGGCTGTAATCATCAAAGATTAGGTAGCCACCCTTTTTGAGCTTATAGTGAGCCATTACAGCATCAGTCAGCACGCTCTTGCCGTCATGCGCACCGTCAATGTATATCAGGTCATAAGCGGACCGGTCATTGCGTAGGAATGCGTATGTGGATGTTTTAACCTTTTTTACATTCTTGTAGGGCTTAATATTATGGTCAAAGTTTTGCTCAGTATTAAAATGCCCTTTGTTTTCAAGCCACTCCTGATCCCACCAGTCTACTGCGGTTAGGCTCTTTACGTTTAGGTTTTCAAGCATCCATACTACTGATCTGCCCTCAAATGCGCCTAGCTCTAGTATGTCCATTGGCTTTGTAGCATCTATATGGCGTTGCCAGTGGGGTATGTTATTGCTAAACCAGTCTGATGTAAATATTGGCTCACTCATTGCACTACCTTTGAATGTGGTAATCCCATTGCAAACTGGAATTTTTTATTAAATTGATCTGCTGGTACTTCAAACTCATAATGACCGCCGCGCCTGCTTACGCGCCACCACATCATCCAAAACCATGTTTGATCCAGCACACTAATTATATCCTCATTACCGGACCATCCCCAAGTGCTTAGGTAGCAACGCTTTACTGATTTACGGAAGTTATCACGCCCATTTTTTACAGTAAAGCCATCTGCCCACCACATATCATTGATATGCTCTATGAATTCTGCCGGTGTACCCTCAAAATCTAGCAATGATTGTAATTGCTCCCTAGTAGGGTATTCATTGTCTAGGCTCATATTAGCCTTGCCTGGTTACTGTTTGATGGACCGTAGTTAGGGCGGATGCCTACGGGCTTGCCGTTATCGTCAAAGTACTCAAAGCTGGTCTGCATGGTATCTTCACCGCGCCATACCTGATTAAAGCCTACAAGCTCATCTGACCGGCTCTGAATGTGGTTGTTTTTAACCAGGACATAAGCAGGGAGCTGCTTTTCACCGCGTAGGAATGCCCAGCCGTTACGGGTAATGCCCCATCTGCCGCGTATCTCTTTGCCCTGGTCATCACGTTGCTTAAAAATCAGACCATGTAGGCGTAGGTGGCTAAACCAGTTATACTGCTTAAATTCTGATGGCTCAGTAAAATCCCGGACCATAAAATCATTCTGCATGGTGGTCATTACATGCCCTGCTGCACGCTTGAGCATTTTAACCATCTGCTTATTTAGTAATTCCTTGCGTGCTAGTGGTATGCGCTGACCGCAATGGTCACATACTTCATTTGTTTTTACCGGATCAATAGCCGGTACTTTCACCTCTGGCATAACTCCAATCCTCCTTAATGCCTTATTTACGCTCTGCACCTAAGTCATAAGTGCTGTTATCTTTGCGCGTGACACGCATTGCCATAATGCCAGCTTTGTTAAGCTCCCGGCACACATCATCACGGTCATCAAAGAACATATCTAATCCCAGCTTTTTTGCTTTAGCAACCTTGAGCGCTGGTGACTCACTAGGATGCTCAAATACTACTGTATGGATATTTTCAGGCTTGAATGGGTAGCCCATACGCTGGACCGCTTCAATTACGCTGTCTGGCGTATAATTGCCGCCTACGGCTGATATTACATGTACCTCAGCACCCTCACTGATGAATGCACTGAGCATAAAGCTACAATGCTCTGGGTAATGACTTAGTACCTGCCAGTAATCAAATCCTATGCGCTTCATTTTCGCTTACCTACAAATGCTTTAAGTGTTTTGCCATCATCCTGATAGCTCAAATCAACTTTTACGGGTGATCCGTATATAGAGCCTTTTACATAAGCCCTGCCTGTATCATCAATTACTTCAAATCTATCTACCTTTTCTGACTCTACTGGCTTTAGTCCATCCTGCAAATAAGCAAATGCTGCTTTGAATGCAGTGGTTTTACCTGCTGATCTGCCACCTATTTGAATTGCTACACGCTCATCTGGGTTAGCTGCAATAATGGCTATGATCTCTAGCTGGTGCTTAGTGAGCTTGATGCCGAACTGTTGCTCTACAAATTGCTCAATTTTCAACATGGTTGCACCTCACATAAATATTGCTCTTCCACAGCGCCTGCTTAGTGGGGCGGTCAATACGGCTAATGATGCCCTTTTTGGCTGCACGCTTGAATACACCGCCTAATGGTGACCAGTCATTTAATCCGTAGTCTGCTGACTCTAGGAAG
>Ga0116172_10000714_pt1 | contig 31977 bp, 33 predicted proteins | sample AD_UKC083_MetaG_FD_89799 | JGI IMG/M metagenome (GOLD analysis project Ga0116172, IMG submission 89799) | Active sludge microbial communities of municipal wastewater-treating anaerobic digesters from USA - AD_UKC083_MetaG | ecosystem: Engineered > Bioreactor > Anaerobic > Digestate | place: USA... | reverse complement strand
TCCGATAAAGATTTCTTAAAAGATTAATCCATAAAGAGTTTTTAATTTTAGCCATTCACCCCTAACCCCTCTGCCCAAAATTCAAAACGGAAAAAGAAATTTGAAAATTTTTTAAAACGAGTTTTCTTATCAGAAAACAAAAGAAAAGGAATACATCAGCTAACACGGCATATCTGGTTACGGCTTTTTACAAAAGCCTCCACCCATATTTGCCTCCGCTACGCTACGGCGAACATCAGATATGCCGAAACGTTAGGCGATGTTTATAAATTGGCAAATAAATCTTTTAATATGGAATCTAAAATTAAATCAGCCACAATTGAAGATTTGAAAAGAGTTCAAGAGCTAAACCTCATGCTGTTTGAAAAAGAGTACGCAGAATTCGACAGTACCCTTAATTGTAAATGGACTTTCGGTGAGGATGGCACGGAATATTTTAAAGGACGTATTACTGATGATGACGGCTGCGTCTTCGTGGCAATAGTTGATGATGAGATTGTCGGTTATTTGGCAGGTGGTCTTATGGATACTAAAAAAACTTACAGGGTTCTGCCGAATTCTGCTGAGCTTGAAAATATGTTCGTGCTAGATAACCGCAGAGGCACTGGCATCGGTTCAAAACTTTATCAAGCATTTGTTGAGTGGAGTAAGTCTAAAGGTGTCAAAAGGTTGCGCGTAGGTGCCTCTGCTCAGAATGTGGCTGGTATCAACTTTTATAGGAAAAATGGTTTTGTGGATTATGATTTAATTTTAGAAACTAATTTGTAATTTATTTGCCAATTTATAAACATCGCCTAACAAAGAATATCTGGTTCAAGAATTTTTCATTAATAATATTAATTGGGAGCAAAAAATTCTTTCACCCAAATTTGCTTTCGCTTAGCTCAAGCAAACTTCAGATATTCTTAAACATTATCTGAAATTTTCTCGGGCTTAGCTCGGTGCAATTAACAACGAAAACATTTTTTATTCTATGGAACAAATAATTTGTATATTTGGTGATAGTATCGCTTGGGGCGCTTGGGATCCGGAAAACGGGGGATGGGTTTCATTATTACGACGTTATTTTGAAATGAATAATTATGATGTTGTAGTTTATAATCAAGGAGTCTGTGGTGATAATACAGATGATTTATTAACAAGGTTTAAAGTTGAATGTATCGCACGCGAACCGCAAACTATAATTTTTGCTATAGGAATAAACGATTCACAATATGTCAATTCCAAAGATAATCCGCGCATGTCTCTTGAAAAGTTTCAAAATAATTTAGTGGAATTGATAAATCAAGCGAAAAATTTTTCCAATAAAATTTTATTTATTGGCTTAATAAAAGTAGAAGATGGGCAATTTTATAATAATGATAATATTGCTAAATACAATAAAATAATTGAAAAAGTCAGCGTCGATCATAAATTACCTTTTTTAAATATGTTTGATTTGCTGGAAACGAGTGATTTGTATGATGGTTTGCACCCGAATTCAAAAGGACATGAGAAAATGTTTTTGAAAGTAAAAGAGTTTTTGGTGGAAAATAAGGTTTTCTAATAATTAAAATTTTTAAACCACCTCTATGCACGAAAGACCAAAAGTAGGAATTGGAGTAATCGTCGTCAAAGACGGCAAAATCCTCCTTGGAAAAAGAAAAAATTCACATGGTGACGGCGCTTGGAGTTTTCCAGGCGGGCATTTGGAATTTGGAGAATCTTGGGAAGAATGTGCAAAAAGAGAAACCATGGAAGAAACCGGAATTAATATCAAAAATATTCGCTTTGGTACTGTGACCAACGATATTTTCCAGACAGAAGAAAAACACTACATCACTATTTTTATGTTGTCTGATTATGATTTTAGAGAAGTGCAAATAATGGAACCGGAAAAATGTGAAAAATGGGATTGGTTTTCTTGGAATCAATTACCCCAACCTCTTTTTGTGCCTATTCTAAATGTATTAAAAACAGGATTTGAACCTGTGAAGGGGGGTTAAAAGAATAAAAATTTTATAAAATAATACAGACCCAAAAAGGTCTGTATTATTTGTGCCCGGGGCGGGAATCGAACCCGCACGACCGAAGCCGCAGGATTTTAAGTCCTGTGCGTCTACCAATTCCGCCACCCGGGCAAAAGCAATTGGTGAAAAAATTATAGCACAAAGATTAAATTTTTCAAGTCCCGCTCGCAATATTTAGTATTTAACATTTTTTGTGCTATAATATATTCATGACAAAAATGAAAAACAATCAAGGCTTTACATTGATAGAGCTTCTTATTGCCATAGCCGTATTGGCAATTTTTGCAGTTGGTGTTTATTCTACTTTGATTTCTGTTTATAAAATTATTCGTTTAGCAAAAATAAAAAGTTTGGAAACCGCGATTTTGAGTGAAGAATTGGAAATAGTGCGCAATTTACCATATAATCAGATAGGTTTGCAAAATGCCTTTGATGTTCCAGGGATTCTTTTGCCAACCAAATATTTGACTCGTCAAAATTTGAATTTTAAAATTATCAATACCGTCAGATTTATTGATGATCCTTATGACGGGACGATTACTTCTACTCCGCAGGATACCTCGCCGGCGGATTATAAATTGGTAGAAATGGAAATTTATTGTTTGACGATTGATCAAAAAACCCCTTTGATTTTGAGCACCATCATTGGTCCCAACATCAAAGAAGACGAGAGTAATTTGGGGGCTTTGTTTATTGAAGTGGTTGACTCACTCGGTCGTCCGGTTCCGCAAGCCAATGTCAATATACAAGTGGTTAATTCATCTTCTTACAAAGACGATGTTACGGATAACGATGGACATCTTTATATTATCAATGTTCCTACCGGAACTTTTAAATATGCGATTACGGTTAGTAAAGACGGTTATACTATCGATGCCACAATAGCAACCTCTACAGAAAATCCAAGCCCGGTCAAACCCCATGCCACAGTTTTGGAAAACAAAGTTGCGGAACTTAGTTTTTCTATAGATTATCCGTCCAATTTGCAGATAAAAACCCTCAATCCCACTTGTGGCGCCATCGGTAATGCTAATTTACGTGTTTATGGTAAAAAACTTTTGGGCATCCCTGAACTTTTGAGATTTGATATAACCAGTAGTACCGATGCCAGTGGAATTTTGAATTTCAATAATATTGAATGGGATGAATACTATTTTGCCCCCAGCGGCACTACGTATGCTTTGGGCGGGTCTATTCCTATGTTGTCTTTAAATCTCAACGCCGGAGAAACTCAAGTTTTGACTTTGATTTTAAGGTCTTATGAATCTTATCCTCTTTTAGTTAGTGTCAAAGATAATATTACCGGTATGCCGATTTCCGACGCAACAGTTAATATCATTTCTACATCTACCGGCTATAGCGACACCTATCAAACCGGTTTGGGTTATAGTCAACAAACGGACTGGAGTGGTGGTTCCGGACAGCTCATAATGTCTGATTTTACGAAATATTATAGTGATGACAATAAATTGGATATTGACGAAGAAGGAAAAATAATTTTGAAAAAAATCGGCGATGATTATTATGAAGAAGGGTGTTTGATGTCGTCAATCTTTGACGTTGGCGCAGAAGTTGATTTCCGCAATGTTTTTAGCGAGCCTTTTATTCAGCCAACGGAAGTCGGTACTAATTCGGTCAAAATGCAAATCGCCACTAGCGATACTTCCACTCCGGCCAGTTGGGATTTTTGGGGACCTGATGGGACAGAAAATACATGGTATTCATTTGAAGAGACATCTATTAATTCTGCCCATGACGACCAGAGATATTTTCGTTACAAAATTTGTTTGAGCACCGCCAGTACCACTTTTACTCCGGAAGTTACAGATATCTTTTTTACTTATACCAATGATTGCGTACCGCCGGGACAAGTTTTTTTCAGTCCGCTGGATTTTGGATCTTATTTTTTGGAAGTTATCAAAGACGGTTATCAACCGGTTACAACAACCGTTGAAATACCAACCACTTCTCATGAAGTTATAAATATGTTGGCATTATAAGTTATGTTTAAAATATTTGATAATAAAGGGATGACTTTGATGGAAGTGATGTTTGGTTTTAGTATTTTTTTAGTGGTAATTTTTGGTGTATTTGCTTTGTTTAGAGCCAGCTCGCAAGCTGATAAAAATGTGTGGGAAAGCACTTTTGTGCAAGCGACAGCCTCTAAAACAGTACAGAGATTTGTTGATGAATTGCGCACGGCCAATTATTCCACAATCGGCAGCTATCCTTTATTGACCACTACAGGCACGGAAATAATTTTTTTTGCTAATATTGATGGTGATAGTTTGATGGAAAGAGTTCGTTATTTTGTCAGCGGAACAACATTTATGAAAGGTATTACCAAACCAACCGGAGATTTGTTGTATAGTTACAATACCAGTACGGAAGAAATTTCCGCGCTTATTTATAATTTACAAACTCCGCTTGAAAATATTTTTACTTATTACGGAGAATCCTATGATGGCGCTACCAATACTTCCAGTATGAGTTATCCGATAATTATGCCTTTGGTAAGAGTAGTGGAAATCAAATTAAAAATAAAACAAAGCAATTTGGCCGATGCGCCTGTTTTTGAAATTCAGTCCAAAGCGCAATTGAGAAATTTGAAAGCGAATTAACGAGAATATCAAATGTCAAATTACCAATTTCCAATCAATGACAAATATCAAATAACAAATTTCAAATTTTGACATTTGGATTTTGAAATTGATTTGACATTGGATATTGGAAATTTGAAATTAAAAAGTCGGAAGAAAAATATGTTTTTTAAGTTGAGAAAAAATAAAATTATAGATAACCGCGGCGGTGCGCTCATTTTCGCGCTTATTTTTGGCACGATAAGTTTTTCTCTTGTAGTAATGGGGATTTCCGGCTATGCACTTTATCAAAATAAACTGGCGATGTCCAAGCATGCCAGAGAAATGGCTTTTCAAATAGCCGATGCCGGCGTAGCTTATTATCGTTGGCATATTTTTGCCAATGAAAACGATTATCAAGATGGGACCGCTACAACCGGCCCGTATATTCATGATTATTTTGATAAAAATAAAAACAATATCGGTAAATTTTCACTGGACTTGACTGCTCCGCGCACCGGCTCCACTGTTTCCACTATCAAATCTACCGGCTGGTTAAATGCATACTCCGGGGCAAAAAGAACTATCAAAGCCAGGGTCGGTAAACCATCTTTGACGGACTATTCTTTTTTGACCAATTCGGAAATTTGGATAGGACCGGGTGAAGTGGTACATGGCAGGATGCACAGTAACGGAGCGGTAAGATTTGACGGTGAAACAGATTCTCTTGTCAGTAGTCAGTTACTCGGTTATTACTGCCCGCCATCTCAACCGCTTTGTTCAGGCAGTCCCCACAAAGGCGGTGTTTGGGGCGCTGGCGGACCAAGTGTGTTTTTTGTTTATCCGGCCGGATTTAAAGATTTTGATTTGGTAAATAATAAATTGGACGAGATCAGAACAAATGCCATTAATTCTGGTATTTATTTGGATGATTCTCCCAATCGCGGTTGGCATATAATCTTTTCTACCACCACTCAAAACGAACAAGTGGTTATGCAAGTAAAAGTATATAATGTTAGTCTTTGTGAAGGAGACGGGTGTTCTTCAAATTGGCGCTCATCTAATTATTGTGGTAACTATAAATGTCGTAATTGTTATAATACTGATCATAAAAAACCCGGAGCTACAGCTTGTTGTTTGGATATAAGTAGTGAAACATTGTATTTGACAACCACTACTCCGGAAGTGGCTTATATTTATTCAGAAGCAGATGTGTGGGTGGAAGGTGTTAGTAAAGGGAGTGTGATAGTCGGTTCAAATAAAGATATCATTATCAAAAGCAATCTTGTTTATGCGGAAAGAGCTGAAGAAAATATTTTGGGTTTAACCGCCAAAGAAAATGTTTTGATTCCATATAAAGTCAGTTCAACTTTGGAAATACACGCCTCTATGATTGCTCAAACCGGGGCTATTCAGCGTTATGATTATTATGAAGGTGTTTCGCCTTATTTAATTTTAGATACTATCAGAGTAAACGGCTCCATAATTTCTTTTAAGATCTGGACATTTACTTGGGTTGATAATCAAATGCGCCTTGTAAGCGGTTTTGCCAACACAGAAACAACCTTCAATGTTTATTCATTGTTTAATCCGCCACCGTCATCTCCGGTCGGTGCTAATCATGTGTTGATTGAATGGCAAGAAATAAAATAGACTGTGCGGTGGACTTCAGACTACAGACCACAGACTACGGAAATATGAAGTCTAAAGACTGTAGACCGAAGACCAATATGTTTGCGGAAAAGAAGAGACAATGTTATAATAAATAAGTCAAAAATAGACGTCTATTTTTGTTATAAATAACTATTTTTATGGGAAGTATTAAAAAATTAGTTATCCCGGTTGCGGGTCTTGGAACTAGGTTTTTACCGGCTACCAAGGCTCAACCAAAAGAGATGTTGCCGATAGTTGATAAACCTACTATTCAATATGTGGTAGAAAATGCCGTAGCTGCCGGAATTACGGATATTATTTTGGTTACTGGTCCGAGTAAGCGCGCAGTAGAAGACCATTTTTCTCCCAATTACGAACTTATAAACTGGCTTAAAAAACAGAAAAAAGATGATATTGCTCGCGAGGTCAAAAAAATTGCCGATTTGGCCAATTTTATTTTTGTTCGACAAAAAGGACCTTATGGCAATGGTTCCCCAATACTTTCAGCCAAAAGTGTTGTGGGCAACGAGCCGTTCGCAGTTTTATGGGGTGATGAATTTTTTTATACTCCACGCAAACCCCATTTGAAACAACTGATAGAAGTTTTTGAAAAATATGGCGACCCTGTTTTGACCGCTCATAGAGTAGATAAAGAAGGTACTAAAAAATATGGCATTTTGGATGTGGTAGAAGTGGAAAAAGACACATATCAGGTAAAAAATTTAGTAGAAAAACCGGGCCCGGATAAAGCTCCTTCGCAAATTGCAGCCCTGGGTGGTTATATTTTAACCCCAGATATTTTCGAAGCTTTGGAAAAAACCAAGCTCGGCAAAGGCGGAGAACTTTGGTTAACAGATGCTATTTTCAAATTACTCAAAAAACGTCCTATTTATGCCAAATTGGTAGACGGTCAATATTATGATACGGGTAGTAAGCTTGGATATCTGAAAGCCAATGTTGATTTTGCTCTTCGCGACAAGAAGTTCGGAAAAGAATTTAAGAAATACCTTAAAAAGATAATAAAATAAATTTCAAATTTCCAATGTCCAATATCAAATCAATGACAAATACTAAATATCAAATTTGCAATTGGTCATTTGAGTTTTGAAATTGATTGGAAATTAGTAATTTGACATTTGAAATTAAGAAAGTATGTTTTTCAAAAAAATAAATTTTAAAACCATAAGCCTTTTTTTGATTTTAGGTCTATTTGTGGTGTCTGGTTTTGGCTGTAAAGGCTCGGTTACTCAACAAGAAGCCGCAGCAGTGAAAAAAGTAACTTTGGAATATTGGACCGTGTATGACGATGTCGGGGCTATAAATTCGGCAGTGGAAAAATTTCGACTTTATCGTCCTTATATGACGATAAATGTTCGTCAATACAAACCGGAGGAAATTTATGAGAGATTGGTAGAAGCTTTAGCCGAGGATAGGGGTCCGGATATTATTTCCGTGCCGGTAAGACAATTGCCTTTTTATCAAAGTAAACTGGCAACTATGCCATCTTCGGTAAAAGATGCTATTGTAGAAACAAAAAAAACGATAACCGGCTCTACGGAAACCGTTATAAGTTTACGAACGACAGTGATGCCAAATGCTTTAAATATAGAAAGAGAATTTTTTCAAACCGTAAAAAAAGATGCGATTATTGATAATTCTATTTATGGATTACCTCTCTCGTTGGATAGTTTGGTTATTTATTATAATAAAGATATTTTGGACAGATCCGGCGTACCGGAACCGCCGCGAACATGGGAAGAATTTCAAGAAGCGGCGCGTAAAACAACGAGATTTAACAAAGAAACGGGAAAAATAGTTCAATCGGGAGCTGCATTGGGCTTGGCAAAAAATATTAATAATTTTGACGATGTTTTTTATGTATTACTCAAACAAAGCGGTATAACTTTGGGCAGAGGCGGTTTTGTTTGGGGTGGTGGCAAGAACGACAATCCGCTTTATAATGTTTTGGATTTTTATACCGATTTTGCCAATCCGACTCGCGACACCTATACCTGGAATGCGGAACAAGAAACAGCACTTGATAGATTTGTTAAAGGCGGCTTGGCTTTTTTCTTTGGTTATAATTATCATTATAATTTGATAAAAGCCCAAGGCGCTAATTTGAATTTTGATGTTCTGCCTCTGATCCAGCTCAATTCGGAAAATCCTGTTAATGTTGCTAATTATTCTTTGCAGTGCGTAGTTTCCAAATCAAAAAATCAGGAAGCGGCTTGGAATTTTATAAACTATTTGGCCAACCAAAACGTCAAAGAATATTTGGATGCCACCGGTCGTCCGACAGCTAAAAGGGCTTTTTTGGTGGAGCAAAGAACTAAATCGGAATTGACTCCTTTTGTTAATGATTTGTTGATAGCAGAAAATTGGTATCGAGGTAAAAATTATGAAGCGACTAAAAACGCTTTGGAGTTACTTTATGAGGATTGGTTAAATGTACCAACCTCCGTGAGAGAACAAGATATAAGTAAGTGGAAAGAAAATTCCGTAAATAGAGCGGTAACCAAAATTAATCAAACGTATTAATATATGGACAGAAAAAAACTCTTTATTTTATTGACGATTGTTTTTTTGAGTTGGCCTCATTTTGTCAAAGCTCAAACTTGGACAAAGATCTACCCAGAATGTATACGGCAGCAGATGCTCGCCAAACCCGGAGAACAATTTGACAGGAGTTGCGACGATGTTGGAGTTTTTATCGAATTGGCCATAAACATAGGCGCGTTCATGTTTACGTTTATCGGCGCGTTGGCACTATTGGTTTTTGTTTATGGCGGTTTTAAAATAATAATTTCCGCCGGGGATTCTGCGAAAATAAAAGAAGGCAAAGATGCTATGATAGCCGCGGTTATCGGTATAGCTATAGCATTTTCGGGGGTGGCGATAGTGAAGTTTTTGGGCGACAGCTTACAATTGAAACCCGAATACGGACTAGAGCAGGTTACGACGACTACAAAAAATTAAAAAATAATTATGAAAAAATCAATCTATTTATTTTTGTTTTCAATGTTTTTTTTAGCGGAAAAAGTTTTGGCGGAAGAAAACACAGAAGTGAAAGAATCTCTTTATACTCCGGAAAAATTACAACAGAAAGCCGTCGTCAATTTGAATCCGGCCGGTGTTTGGAGTACGGATGATTTGTTTTCTCGCGGAATAAACGCTATGGTAATGTTTATGGGCTCTATTGCCTTGGCATTGATAGTTTACGCCGGATTTTTGTGGATGACTGCCGGTGGAAACGAAAGTAAAATAGAAAAAGCGCGAGGGATTATGGTTTGGACGTTGCTTGGGACCATGGCTATCGGCGGTAGTTATGTTTTTGTCAGATTTATTATAAATATTTTCGGATAAATAAAAAATTTATCTTTTGATTATGAAAAAAATATTCTTATCCTTATTGTTTGTTTGCCTTGTTTTTTCGGGAATAAGTTCAAGTTTGATTTTGACGGCTGATCAAGGAACGGTTAAATTGGAAAATCCGCTCAAAGTTAATATGGACGATCCTGCCGAGTTGATAGGTTATGTCATCAGGGTTTTTTTGAGCGTGGTGGGCGGGGTGGCTTTGGTGATGATGGTGTATGGAGGTTTTCAGTGGTTGACAGCCGCCGGCAATGAAGAAAAGATAAAAAGCGGAACCCAAACCATGTTTTGGGCGGCGGTAGGTTTGGTTTTGGTTTTTTCCAGTTATTTATTAGCCGAAACCGTTTTGGCGATTTTTCGTAAAGTTTAAAAAAGTTGAATAAAAATACAGGCTATTATAAAATAAAGAGAGAAGATAACTTATTTTGAATCATTATGCAAATAATAAAAATAAATTATAGAAAGGGGGTGAGAATATGCAAAAATTAGTTTCTATGATTATCATGGCTTCCATGATGGTAAGCGGCGTTTTGTTGTTGGCTAACAATGTTATGTCACAAGAAATTACTCCGACAGATCTCGGGATTGAATACGGAGAAAAAACCGGTTTGGGAAGTCAAGATGTGCGCGAAACAATAGCCAATATTATTCGCGTGGCAATGGGACTGCTTGGTATCGTAGCTGTAGTTATCATCCTTATCGGCGGTTTTTATTGGATGACAGCCGGCGGCGATGAGGGTCGTGTAGAAACCGGTAAAAAATGGATATTTTCAGGTATTATCGGTTTGGCGATCATTCTGTCAGCTTATGCTTTGGCTACTTTCGTGGTCAATTCTTTGGTTGCAGCCACTACAGGCACAGGCGACGGTGGCGGTATATAATCTTTTTTTCAAAGGGGGTTCGCGCGCGCAACCCCCTTTGAAAAATTGTTTTTTACCGATAAATTTTTATCGTTAGAAAACAATATGAAAAAAACAATAAAATTTTTATTATTTCTTTTGATTATCGGAGTTTTGTTGGCACCGTTTTTTGGGGTTGTCAAAGGTGCGGATTTGAAGGATAAAGAATATGGCGCTAAATCTGTTTATCAAAAGAGTTTACTATCCACTATCGGATTGGCTAACAAAGAAACTCCTTTGGAGGTTGCACAGTTTTTGGTTCAGATGATTTTGGGTTTTGTCGGTATTATTTTATTTGGTTTGATATTATACGCTGGATTTATTTGGATTAAAGCCAGAGACAATACCAATGAAGTGGAAAAAGCTAAGAGTATTATTGAAAATTGTATTTACGGGGTAGTAATTATAGCCCTGGCTTACGGTATTTCCGAATTTATATTTAGTCGTCTGATAGGGTTTTAAATTTAAGTTTAAAATATGCGCAAAATATTTTTATTTTTAATGATTTCCTTGTTTGTTTTGAGTTCAGCGACGGTTTTGGCTCAAGGAGGATTGGAAAAAGCGGGAGAAGTTTCTGGCCTTAGTCAAACGGCTGTTACTAAAACCGGCAGTGTTCCGGCGGCTATAGGATTGATTTTGGGTCAAGCGGTCTTATATTTGGGAATAATTTTTTTCTTGCTTATAGTTTACGCCGGATTTTTATGGATGACCGCCAGTGGCAATGATAGTAAAGTGGAAAAAGCAAAAAGTATTTTGATAGCCGCTGTTTCCGGTTTGGTAATTTCTGTTTCTGCTTACGCAATAACAAATTTTGTTTTTGGTAATATCTTGGCGGTGAATCCAAAGGGTTGTACAGCTGAAGGGCAAGGAGCGAAATACGCCGCTTGCCAAGATATAAACAGTCAAAATTGTGTTTTTGAAGGGCAGACTGGTGGCTATGTTCCGGGTCTTTGTGAAGGCGGAGCAAACATCCAATGTTGTGTGGTTAAAAAATAAATATCAAATATTATTTATATATGAAAAAACTTTTTATTTTATTTTTAGCGGCCAGTTTTTTGTTCGGAGGTGTTATTTTTGCGCAAGATTTGGGAGTTGGTAATTTGGGAAAGGTGGTAAACAAGGTTCCCGGTCTCAAAACAACAGGTTTGGAAGCTAGAGTCGGGGGTATTATCGCTTCTGTTTTGGGAATGCTTGGAACCGTGTTTTTAGTTTTGACTATTTATGCCGGAGTGCTGTGGATGACCGCCAGCGGTGATGAAGGAAAAATAGAAAAAGCCAAAGAAATTCTCAAAGCCGCGATTATCGGTTTGGCGATAGTGTTGTCCGCTTATACTATAACTTATTTTGTAGGTAATCGTTTGGGGGGGCAAGGTTCAAGCACCGGTTTAGTTGAGTGTAAAATAGGCGAAGAAACTTTAATGGTTTCCCAGAAAGAATGTAATGAATTAAAAGCTGCGGGTTTGCCACCAAGTTCATAAATTTTAAGTATGAAAAAAATAATTATTTTTATTTTTCTTATTTTCACGCTGATATTCTTTTGCCAGCCGGTTTTTGGCATAGAAGAAAAGCCGTCTCTTAGTTCTTCAAAAAAAGAACTCTCAACGTTTGCCACAGGGTTAAATTTTGCCGGTTTTGACGCTTCGGCGGAAAATATTATCAAGAGTATTATGCTTTTGGTAAATACTTTATTTTTTATTTTTATGATTTATGCCGGTATTTTGTGGTTGGTTTCATCCGGCAATGAAAGCAAAATAGAAAAAGCCAAGAGTATCATAGTTTGGTGCGTTATCGGCATGGCGATAACTTTGAGTTCTTATGCTATTACCATTTTTATTTTGGGTAAAGTAGGTTAAAAATATGTTTAAAAAATTTTTTATTTTAATGATTTTTGTTTTGGGATTTTTGCTTCCGATATTTTGTTTGGCGGAAGAAGCAAAAGACCAAGATCCTTTACAAATCATTGCGGAAAAATCAGGATATTCCACCGAGGTTGACGAATATTCTCTTTCGGAAAGTATCGGCGGATATATCAAAGCCGTTTTGGGATTGCTCGGAGTGATATTTTTTGTGCTTACTTTTTATGCGGGATTTTTGTGGTTAACCGCCAGTGGCGATGAAGGGAAAATAGAAAAAGCTAAAGAAATAATAACCGCCGCCACTATCGGACTCATAATCATTTTTATGTCTTACGGCATTACAAATTTGGTAATAACCGCCGCGCGCAAAGCTTCTACTCCTCCGCCGGTTGGTAATTAATTTTTTTATGTTTAAGAAATTTTTAGTTTTTTTTCTTTTGTCTTGGGTCTGTTTTTTTGGCACGGTTTTGGCGCAGCCTGATATCGGTTTGGGTACGGCGCAAAACATCGCCCAACAAGGCGGATTGTCGGCTTCGGGAATGACAGATACTGCATTGTCGGAAACCATAGGCAGATATGTTCGCTTTTTATTGGGTTTTGTCGGAATAATATTTTTGTTATTGACTTTGTATGCCGGATTTTTGTGGATGACGGCCGGAGGTGATGAAGGTAAGGTGGAAAAATCAAAAAAAATACTTACTTCATCGGTTGTGGGAGTTGCAATATTGGTTTTATCATACAGTATTACAACTTTGATAATGTATATTTCTATCGGTACTCAAAAACCCGAACCATACGGCGAGTTGGACATAACCGGTCCGAGCACATTTAGCGGTTGTTGTTTTGTGCCCGCCGGTAGAGAATGTTGGGAAAACATCGGCGAAAAGATTTGCACTACGGATAAAAAAGGCAGATGGTTTACATATGGTTGTCAAGAAACTATGAAAAGATATAATTTTGTCGTTTGTGATATTTTTAAATACGATTTTTAATATTAAGATATGTTTAAAAAAATATTTTTAACTTTTGCGGTCGCAGCGTTGTTGTTTGGCGGGTTTGAAAAAACATTGGCCCAACCCGGAGAATTGGAAAAACAACTTCAAGCCGCTGCAGAGCAAGGAGCCGGTTTTGCTAAACCGGTTGATCCGCGCGATACTGTCTTTTTGATAATTCGTTATTCGCTGAGTTTGCTGGGATTTATCTTTTTGTTATTGACTTTGTATGCCGGGTTTTTGTGGATGACAGCCGGGGGCGACGAAGGAAATATAGAAAAAGCCAAAAAAATACTAACCGCTTCGGTTATCGGATTGGCGATAATATTGCTTTCTTACGCCATTACTCTTTTTGTCTTCAGAACCCTTTTGTTGGAGGGCGCGCCGTTTAGAAGTTGGCGGACTTAAATTTATCAAAAAACACCTCGGTTTAGACCGAGGTGTTTTTAAAAGCGATTTCCAAAATTGTTTTTCCGGGGTTTTTGATCTCTGTTTTTTTTGGTTTTTGCTCTGTCAATAGAGATTTTATTTGTTCAACAATTTCTTTTTTGTTTTCTTTTATTGCCAAAGTTTTTTTCAAGAAATATTCCTCGTTTAGTTTTTCTTGACCGGGAATCGGTTCGGTCAAAATTATTTTTTTATTTAATAATAGGCATTCGGTCAGAGTTATACCCCCGGGTTTGGTGATGATAATATCGGCAACACTTATTAAATCATCTATTTTTTCTATAAATTCAAAAACTTGGTAATTTTTGGTATTTTCTTTTTTTAAAGATAAATATTTTTTGACCAGCTTTTTATTGTTTTTTCCGGCAATAACCAGCAAGTTGAAATCGGGAAAATTCTGGAGAATTTCTTTTATCAAAAATTTTTGGTTTTTCAGACCAAATCCGCCTGACATTATTAAAATAGTCGGACTATCGGGCTTGATACTATATTTTATTTTTAGAGAGTTCAGATTTTTTTCTTCATAAAAATCAGGGTCAATCGGTAGACCAGTGTTATGAGCCAGTAAACCGCGAGTGGTCAGAGCTTTGGATATTTCCGGTGTGGCGGTATAAAAATTTCTTATTTTGGGGTTTAACCAAAAACCATGAAGACCATAGTCTGTAATAATCATATCTATGGGCAAATCGGGAAAATTTTTTTTGATCATGGCGGGAATCAGAAAATGAGTGGCAATTATCAAATCGGGACTGTAGTTTTTTATAAATTCTTGAAGCTTCGGGCTATTTAGGGCAAAAAGCCCGGAAAGTTTTTCTATTAAAATAGCGGTTTTTGGAGAATCGGTAAATTTATAAGCCAGACGGTAAATAAAAGGAAAATATTTAACCAAAAAGTGATAGGCTTGTGCCGTATTTAAGTTTAAAAATTTGGTAGAATAATCCAAGATATCTAAATGATAACAATCAATAGCGGGATAATTTTGTTTACAGCTCAAAAAAAGAGCTTGAGCCGCTCTTTTGTGTCCGGCGCCAGCAGACATAGATAAAAACAGTATTTTCTGGATTGGCTTGTTCATAGTTTAAGTATAGGGGTAAAAGAGGTTATTTGTAAAGAAGGGTAAATTGAATATTGAATACTTGTCCGTCCGTAGCTTTAGCGAAGGTGGATTAAATATTGAATATTAATCAAAATAAACAATTTAACCCATAGGCTGAATTGTTTAAAATAAATCGTCCCGACCTGTCGGGACACCAAAGCTTTGACTTTTGAATTTAGAAAAACCTGTCACTATAGGCAGGTTTTTCGCTTGGGGTGTCCTAGGGAGCTGAACGTCGCTTATCGGCATTAGTCAATTCGCTCCCCCATGGGGCTTCCGCCCCCTATGGCGCCCCTTCGGAACGCTAAGCGTCCCTTCGGGGCTGTTACCCCCGTCGCAATAGTGGGAAAACATGCTCCGCTTGTTTTCCCAAACCCTTTCAAGTTCGACTCCCGTAGAAATCATAAAAAAATTCACCCGCAAAAGCGGATGAATTTTTTAGGGGTGTCCTACGGGAGTCGAACCCGTTTTATCGGTACCACAAACCGATGTAATAACCGTTATACCAAGGGCACCGTATGTTGGACTTCAGACTAAGTCAGACTTCAGTCCATCAGACTACGGACTAAATTGGACTCCAGTCTATCAGACTACAGACTACGTTAGACTTCGGTCCACCAGACTTCAGATTACGGATTATCTTTATTTTTTGTAGTCGGAAGACTGATAGACTGAAGACTGGCACAGTCTGTAGACTGAAGACTAACTAAATTGAAATTTTGCTAACACGTTTGCGTAAAATTTTGGTTTTATTTTTCAAAATTTTACCGATTTTAGTGTTTTTTTTGCAGTGTTTTATGCGGGCTTTATAGGCGCTGTTCATAAAATATAAATTAAAATATTAATTAATTATTATGCATTATAACAGAAAGTTTTTATTTTTCAAGCCCCCGGCTTCGTTGCACTACGCCAGGCAAGCACCAGGCTTCGTTTAGGTTTCGCTAAAGTTACGCCGGACTATGCTAGGCAAGCTTTTTTTATCGGGTTTCTTACAAGCTTTACTGCTTACTGGCTTACTAGCTTATTTTGTATCCCCAGTAGGAATCGAACCTACATATTCAGCTTAGAAGGCTGATGTTCTATCCATTGAACTATGGGGACAAAAAATTCACCAGCAACTATAACACATTTTGCTTTAAAAATCAAGGTGTGCTAAAATAAAAATAGCTTAAATTTACATTTCTAAGCCTTTTATATGTATTTTGAAAACAAAAAACTTAAAAAAATATTTGTTTTAGCGATTTTTTTGATCTCCCTTTGTTTGCCTGTTTTTGTTTTTTCTCAAAGTTTCGGTTTAGGAGAAACCGCTTCCAAAAGCGGTTATAGCACTGCCCCGAGCAATATATACGAAACTATCGGCAGGATAGTAACCGTAGCCTTTGCTACAATAGCTTTTATCTTTTTTGCTTTGACAGTATATGCCGGATTGCGTTGGGTCACCGCTCGTGGACAAGAAAATTTAATAGAAAAAGCCAAAGGAACGATGGAATCCGCGATTATTGGTTTGATTATTGTGTCTTTATCTTATGCCTTAGCGAGTTTTATAATCGGCAGATTGGGATTTCAACCATCTCCTGAGGAAAGTCCCGCTAACATTGTTGAAAGTTGTGCAGGAGATTGTGCCTCAGGGTGTGCTTTTGGAGAAAAAATTGATTATAACGGTGTTTGTAAAGACGAAGGATATGTTTGTTGTGTTAAAGAAGCTGAACAATCAAAATATCCAGATTCAAATTTTTGTTGTGTAAAGACGTTTGCGGACCCAGGTTCAAAAAATAAATGCCTACCGTTAAATGACAATAAAGAAACTGGAGGTAGATTAGATTGTTTAAATTTTATTGGCGGGGGTGGAAATGTGGGAGCGGGCAGTTGTAATTTAGCTCAATATAATTGTGAGTAGTCCTTGACAAAACCCCTAGTTTCTGCTAATATCTTTATATCAAAACTTACCCAACCCGTTCGGGACCCATACCCCAGATCGCGGTATAATTAATTAAAACGTATGTTGGACAACAAAAAGAAACAGCAAATCATCAAAAAATTTGCTACTCACACCGGAGATACAGGTAGCTCCGAAGTGCAAATTGCCATTTTGACTCATGAAATTGAGGAATTGGCCGGACATCTAAAATCTCACCCGAAGGATCATTCTTCTCGCAGAGGTTTACTTCGCAAAGTTAGCGCTCGTCGTCGTTTGATAACTTATTTGAAGAAAGATAATCCAGAAAGTTTTGAAGAATTGGCAAAAAAATTGAAATTAAAACAAGCCAGAATAATCAAAAATCCAAATCTGAAAGAAACAGAAGATTTGGAAGAAGAAGTTTTGGAAGATGAAATTGAAAAAGAATTAGCAAATGAAAATATCGCAGAATAAAAAATCACATCCGCTTAAACACCCCGAACAACGCGTTGGGGTGTTTATTGATGTGCAAAATATGTATTATAGCGCCAAAAATTTATTTGGCGCCAAGGTTAATTTTGGGGAAATTGTCAAAGAAGCCGTAGCCGGACGTAAATTGATTCGCGCTATCGCTTATGTTATTTCCACAGAAACCAAAGAAGAACAACCGTTTTTTGAAGCCCTCTATAATCTGGGTATTGAAACCCGTGAAAAACCACTACAGACATTTTATGGTGGAGAAAAAAAGGGTGATTGGGATGTCGGAATTACGGTAGACGCCATTCGTTTATCACCAAGCCTAGATACTATTATTATAGTATCTGGCGACGGAGATTATTTACCGTTGGTAGAATATTTACAAAATCAAGGTAAGCAAGTAGAAGTGGTAGCTTTTGGCAATACGGCTTCCGCAAGACTTAAGGAAGAAGCCGATGATTTTATCGATCTGGGAGAAGATAAAGGAAAGTTTTTGATCAGAAATTATAAAAGAAATTAAAAAGGTGTCATTGCGAATCCGAAGGATGAAGCAATCTCACGGCGAGATCGCCACGGTCCGCTTAAGGCGGGCCTCGCGATGACAATATTTATTCACGGGTTGGTTTGGAGACAAGAGAGACTTCATTTTCTGAGGTCTTCACAGCTTCCAAATCATCCCATAACATTTATATGTTATGTTAGACGTAAAACAATGGTCATTGGACTGGGGCGGTCGCACTTTGACGGTGGAAACCGGCAGATACGCTCTTTTGACCAATGCCTCTTGCACTGTGCGCTATGGCGATACGGTGATTTTGGCTACGGCGGTTATGAGTAAAAATACTCGCGACGGTATTGATTTTTTCCCGTTGATGGTAAATTTTGAGGAAAAAATGTATGCAGCCGGAAAAATCAAAGGCAGTCGTTTTATTAAGCGTGAAGGTAAAGCTAGTGAAGAGGCTGTGCTTTCCGGCAGATTGGTAGATAGAGCTATCCGCCCTCTTTTTAATCAAGACATAAGAAATGATGTTCAGGTTATCTTAACAGCACTTTCTTTTGACGGAGAAAACGATTCTCAGGTTCCGGCTATGGTAGCCGCGGCAACAGTACTGTCTATTTCAGATATTCCTTGGAAAGGTCCGATAGCCGGTGCGCGTATTGGAAAAATTGACGGGAAATTTATTTTGAACCCGAGTTTTGCTCAAAGAGAACAGGGAGACTTTGATTTATTTGTTGCCGGAGTTCCGGAAAAAATAGTTATGGTAGAAGCGGAGGCCAAAGAAACACCGGAAGATGAAATGATTTCTGCGATGCAATTCGGCGCGCAAAATTTGAAACCGGTTTTGGATTTTATTGCTAAAATTCAGAGTGAAGTTGGTAAAGAAAAAATGGATTTTGAAAATAATTTATCCGAGATAGAAAAAAAATTACGTGAAACTGAAATCAAAGTTCGCGATTTTATCAAAAGCCATGTTGAGGATTGGATTTTTGATGTGCCTAAAAAAGGACGTACGGAGCGCGTGGCTATGGTTGATAAAATTAGTGAAGCGATAAAAGAAATGTTGCAAACCGAAGGGGCGGAAGAACAAATTCAGACAGTTATTTTATCCAGAGTAAAAATTTATATTGAAGAATTTATCACCGCTAGAATTTTGGAAAAAGGACAGCGTTTGGACGGTCGAGGGATAGAAGATGTTCGACCGTTGCATTGTGAAGTCGGTTTATTGCCGCGCACTCACGGCACTGGCTTATTTATGCGCGGAGATACTCAAGTGCTTTCCGTAATTACTTTGGGCGCGCCAGGAGACAAACAAACTTTGGACACTATGGAGGAAGACGGCACCAAGAGATATATGCATCATTATAATGATACTCCGGCCACTTATGGTGAAGCCGGCCCGCTTCGCGGTCCGGGTAATCGCGCTATCGGACACGGAGCTTTAGCAGAAAAAGCGCTTCTCCCTGTTTTACCGGAAGAAAAAGATTTTCCTTATACTATACGCGTAGTTTCTGAAGTTATGGGTAGCAACGGAAGTTCTTCTATGGCTTCTACTTGCGGATCAACATTGGCTCTTATGGACGCTGGTGTGCCTATCAAAAAACCGGTAGCCGGTATTGCAATGGGTTTGGCCAGTATCGGGGATAGCTGGAAAGTTATTACTGATTTACAAGATATAGAAGACGGTCCGGGCGGTATGGATTTCAAAATTACCGGAACTCGTGACGGTATAACCGCTATTCAAATGGACACCAAAACAGAAGGTTTAAATTGGGAGTTGATAAAACAAACTTTTAAACAATCCAGAGAAGCTAGAGAAAAGATTTTGGATTTCATGATTCAAACTATCAGCGAACCAAGAAAAGAAATGTCCCCTTTTGCTCCGAGGATTGTCACTATTGAAATCAATCCAGATAAAATTCGTGACGTTATCGGTCCGGGTGGCAAAGTTATTAACAAAATTATTGATGAAACCGGTGTACAAATGGATATTGAGCAAGACGGCCGAGTGATAATCACATCCTCGGATGCTGTCGGAATGCAAAAAGCGATTGAGTGGGTAAAAGCTTTGACTCACGAAATAACTGCCGGAGAAACTTACGAAGGCGAAGTTGTGCGCTTAGAAGATTTCGGAGCGTTTGTGAATGTATTACCAGGACAAGACGGGTTGGTACATGTGAGTGAAATTGCTTGGAGCCGCACCAACAAACCAAGCGATGTTTTGAAAATCGGCGATAAAGTAAAAGTGCTTGTAAAAGAAATTGATAATCTCGGACGCGTGAATCTGAGTATTCGCGCATTACTGCCAAAACCGGAAGGATATGTGGAGTATGAAAGACCGCAAAGAAATGATAGAAACGACAGAGGTGGTAGAAGTGGTGGAAGGTCGTCTCACGGAGGAGGACATAGAGGAAGATAAGTAAAAATAATTTAAAGAGAATTCTGGGAACAGAGTTCTCTTTTGTTTTTAGTTTAAATTTATAAAAAGAGTTTTTTAATTTCAAATTTCCAATTTCCAATATCAAATTTACTAAGGATGTTCAAGTGTCATCCCTGCGAAAGCAGGGATCCAGGAAAAGTAAGATGGCCACTGGATTCCTGCTTTCGCAGGAATGACAAATTGGACATTTGGATTTTGATATTGATTGGATATTGGAAATTGGATATTTGACATTTTTATTGTTTTAACCTTTACTTTTTACATTTTATATGTTTTAATAGTCACACAATATAAATGCGGGCGTGGTGAAATTGGTATATTCACCCTGTCAAATTTTATAACTTAAGGGGATATGGTGAAATTGGTATACACGCGTGCCTTAGGAGCACGTGGAGCAATCCGTGAGAGTTCGAGTCTCTCTATCCCCACTTTGTTTAGTAAATTTTAAAAACTAATTTAGAATAAAAAATTGACAGGGCAGGCGCATGCCTTAGGAGCATGTACCTAACGGTTTGAGAGTTCGAGTCTCTCCGCCCGCACAAAAGAATACGATAGTTTATTATAAAATATTTTTATCCCGCTTAATCGGCGGGTTTTAAAAATTATGTCTGACAAAAATCAATTTTTAAAATTATCTCTTGAGCTTGGATTGAAAATTCCGGAGTTAGATTTGCATGGAGAAAATATAAATGGAGTTGAAGAAAAGATTGATCAGTTTATTTATCAAAATTTTTTAGAGTGTGAAAAAGCAGTGAAGATTATTACTGGCGGAGGGACGGGAAAGTTAAAAGAAAAAGTAAAAAGTTGTTTATTAAAAAATAGCTTAGTAAGTGAGGTTGTGGATGAATTTGGTTCGTTGGTAATAATATTAACAAAAAAGGCTTAAAACAAAGGAAAAAGGGAGATATTTTCTTGTGGATAACTATCCACAAACCGGCTCTTGACACCCTCAAAATAATTTGCTATCATTTGCTTTGCAATAAAAAACTATTTAAAACCACGTCCACATTAAACTTTTCGACGGCAACGTCAAATTGGACCTCTGGGTAAGAAGCTTATAAGCTTAAAAAAATGTTTACAGAAAAAACAAATTATCTTACTTAGAATCCAAGCGGTTTAATGGGGCGCCCCATAATTTTGACACCGCTTAGATAGGCGGTTGTTTTTTTTAAAAAATATTGACAGATGATTTTAACTGAAAATTTTGGTTGAAAACATCTGGCAAGATTACGGATCGTAACTTGACAATTTAAAAGAATATTTTGGGGCACGACAAAGAACTTTTTAACGTTTTTGTCGTGCGCAATTTCAAATAAGAGCATATGGTGGATGCCTTGACACTAAAAGGCGATAAAGGACGTTGTAGGGTGCGATAAGCCTCGGTTAGGTCCCAAACAACCTTTGACCCGGGGATTTCCGAATGGGGAAACCCGTCCCGCTCAGCGGGACATTACATACTGAATACATAGGTATGTAAAGCAAACCTGGTGAAGTGAAACATCTCAGTAACCAGAGGACAAGAAATCGAAGAGATTCCCTTAGTAGTGGCGAGCGAAAAGGGAAAAGTCTAAACCGTATAAATGTTTTTGTAAAAACAGGTTGATCGCAAGATTTACTATGATTTACAAATTAAAGGACAGGCCGTTGTTTATACGGGGTAATAAGATAATGACGTCAATTACCTGTTATATTGGACAGTCGTTTAATGCTTAACAAAATAAACTGGAAAGTTTAACCACAGAAGGTAATAGTCCTGTATGTGAAAAGTTTTTAAACGGTTGTTGTCATTATTCTTGAGTAGGACGGTACTCGTGAAATTCCGTCTGAATTCGGGCCGACTATGGTCTAAGACTAAATACTTTTAGTGATCGATAGTAAACAAGTACCATGAGGGAAAGGTGAAAAGCAGCCCGGGAGGGCGATGAAATAGTATCTGAAACCGTATGCTTACAAAGAGCCGGAGCCGGTGCTTCGCACCGGAAATCTTAAATTCGAAACTCTAAATCCTAAACTTAATTGTTTAGAAATTAGAAATTAGAGCTTATGGTTTCCGATGCGTAGCGTCGGTGACGGTATTCCTATTGAAGAATGAGCCTGCGAGTGTGTGTATGTCGCGAGCTTAAGCCCTTATGGGGCGTAGGCACAGCGAAAGCGAGTCTTAACGGGCGCCATTAGTGGCATATACACGACCCGAAACCGGGTGAGCTATCCATGACCAGGATGAGTCCTGTAGAAATACAGGAGGAGGTCCGAACCCACGCGCCGTGCAACACGCGGGGATGAGTTGTGGATAGGAGAGAAATTCTAATCGAACTCGGTAATAGCTGGTTCTCCTCGAAATAGCTCTAGGGCTAGCCTTGAGTGTTTCTTTTGGTGGTAGAGCACTGGATAAGAACTGGGTCCTTCGGGATACCGTTCTCAACCAAACTCCGAATGCCAGAAGTTAAAAACTCAGGAGTCAGACAGTGACGGCTAAGCGCCATTGTCAAAAGGGAAACAGCCCATGATCATAAGCTAAGGCCCCTAAATCCATGTTAAGTGTAAAAGGTGGTTCTAATTCTTAAACAACCAGGATGTTGGCTTAGAAGCAGCCATCATTTAAAGATAGCGTAACAGCTCACTGGTCAAGAGTTTTAGCGCCGAAAATGTATCGGGGCTCAAACATGGTGCCGAAGCTATGGGATGTCACAAGAAACTTTCTGTTCAACAGAAAATCCTTAAATAACAGTTCTCAGAAAAAATTATAAATAATTTTTTCTGCAAATGAGAGAAAGGAATAAACAAGTTGAATAAAAAGTTTCTTGTGGCATCGGTAGAGGAGCGTTCTCAACGCGCTGAAGCTAAAGACGTGAGTCATAGTGGAGTGTTGAGAAGTGAGAATGCAGGCATAAGTAGCAAAAAGGCATGTGAGAATCATGCCCGCCGTAAACCCAAGGTTTCCAGGGCAACGAGAATCGTCCCTGGGTTAGTCGATCCTAAGGCGAGGCCGAAAGGCGTAGTCGATGGAAGAGCAGGTCAATATTCCTGCACTTTATATAGTTTGGTTTAGCTGCGCATTGAAAAGCTTTGAGCGTGTTTTGAATATACACGTTTCGCAAGATGAAGATGAAGCCTCCGGGTGGAGTCAACTCAAGGGGATTTGGTGCCTAGAAAAGGCGAAAACCGCTAAGCTGTATAAAACCGTACCGTAAACCGACACAGGTGGGTGAGTCGAGTAGACTAAGGCGTACGAGAGAACCTTCGCTAAGGAACTCTGCAATACAGCGGCCGTAACTTCGGGATAAGGCCCGCCCCCGTTCGCGGGGGTTACAACAAAAGACACACTGCGACTGTTTACCAAAAACACAGCTCCCTGCAAAAGCGTAAGCTGAAGTATAGGGGGTGATGCCTGGCCAGTGTCAGAACGTTAAGGGGAGAGGTTAGCTCGCAAGGGCGAAGCCTTGATCCGAAGCGCTGATGAACGCCGGCGGTAACTATAACCGTCCTAAGGTAGCGAAATTCCTTGTCGGGTGAGTTCCGACCTGCACGAATGGCATAACGATGGTGTGACTGTCTCAGCGAAGGACTCGGTGAAATTGCAAGGGAGGTGAAGATGCCTCCTACCCGCAACTAGACGAAAAGACCCCGTGAAGCTTTACTACAATTTGATATTGGTATAAGGTTATTTATGTTCAGCGTAGGTGGGAGCCGCAAGGCGCCAATGAGACACCACCCTTAAATTATTTTATATCTAATTTTCTCCCTTGAATCAGGGAGAGAAGACAGTGTCTGATGGGTAGTTTAACTGGGGCGGTTGCCTCCTAAAATGTAACGGAGGCGTTTACAAAGGTCAGCTTAGCTCGGATGGAAATCGAGCTGGACGCGCAAACGCACAAGCTGGCTTTACTGCAAGGACAACAATCCGAGCAGTCACGAAAGTGGAAGTTAGTGAACCGACCATCCTATATAGGAAGGTGGAAGATCAACGGATAAAAGCTACTCCGGGGATAACAGGCTGATCGCGCCCAATAGTCCACATAGACGGCGCGGTTTGGCACCTCGATGTCGGCTCATCGCATCCTGGGGCTGAAGAAGGTCCCAAGGGTTTGGCTGTTCGCCAATTAAAGCGGTACGCGAGCTGGGTTCAGAACGTCGTGAGACAGTTCGGTCTCCTATCTGTTGCGGGCGTAGAATATTGAGAAGTCTCATTCCTAGTACGAGAGGACCGGAATGAACGAACCTCTAGTGTACCAGTTGTTCCATCAGGGGCATTGCTGGGTAGCTATGTTCGGTTTAGATAAACGCTGAAAGCATATAAGCGTGAAGCTGTCTTCAAGATTAATATTCGTTTAGACCCCTTGTAGACTACGAGGTTGATAGGCGCTAGGTGAAAGCACAGTAATGTGTTAAGCCGAGGCGTACTAATTGGTCAAAGCGTACGACGAAAGCATTAAGCAGTGCTTTGAGTGTTCCAAAATATTCTTTTAAATAATTCAAATTTGAGTGTAGAGTTCAGGTGCTTTAAGCGAAGGGGTCACACCCGATCCCATCCCGAACTCGGTAGTTAAGCTCTTCTGCGCCGATGATAGCCCTAAAGGCAAAAGTAGGCCAGCGCCTGAACCCTATACTTAAGAAAAAATAAAACACCTGCTTAGCGCAGGTGTTTTGTATTGTGAAATGATGTTTGAGGCAAAAGCGTAGTCCGCCCCATAGGCGGACGAAGTCCCGTATAGTTGCATCAGCAACTTGTACGGGATAGGCCAGCGCCTGAACTTTACACTTAAGAAATACTCTGATTTAGGTCAGAGTGTTTTTATTTAATAAACATTATATTAAGCCTGCCTGTCCGCCTTAGTTCCGATACAAAATCGGGACGGGGCGGAAACTTTACACTTAAGAAATACTCTGATTTATACCAGAGTATTTTTTGTTTTTATGCTTGTCCCGCCCTTATCTAAGGGCGGGATTTATTTCTTTACTTTTCAATCCAAGATTGGTAAAATATGGGTAGATTTGTAAAATGAAATATATGCCAGATCTAATCAAAAAGACAATTGAATACGTTAAAGTCAAGCTAAAAGATGAACACACCGGTCATGATTGGTATCATACGGAAAGAGTTTGGAAATTAGCTAAAAAACTCCAAGAAGAAGAGGGTGGAAACAAAGAGTTAATAGAACTCTCCGCTTTATTGCACGATTTGGGAGATTATAAAAAATATGAGTTTAATCAAATCAAAGGCAATTTTGTGCTATTAGGGATGATGGACGTTTTGGGTATAGAGGAAGAAGATAAAGAAAAAATTTCTCAAATTATTGAAGACGCTCAATTTATTGGTGATGATACCGAACCTCCAAAAACAATTGAAGCAAAAATAATTCAAGATGCTGATTTTCTTGACGCTTTGGGAGCTATCGGAATTGCCAGGACTTTTGCCACGGGTGGCAAAATAGGTCGTGTGCTTCATGATCCTTATCGTAAACCCAGAACCAGATTGAGCAAAAAAGATTATCAAACCAAGAAAAATGCCGGCACCAGTATAAATTATTTCTATGAAAAAGTTTTGAAATTGCCGAAAATGATGAATACCAAAACCGGTAAAGAAATGGCACAAAAAAGAGCCGAATGTGTAAAAGATTTTTTGGATAAGTTTTCTAAAGAGTGGGAAGGGAAACAATAAAAAAATTTTTAATTTTCAATTTTGCAATTTTTAATGAATGTAAAATGTTTAATATTGCAATTTTGAAAATTATAGCATTGAAAATTAATTGAAAATTTTAAATTAAAAATTGAAAATTACATTGTATGTTTCTATACCAGAAGTTTGGATTTGTTAATACAGAACAGCTTTTTAAAAAAGCAATGCAGGGTCATTATGCTCTTCCAGCGTATAATTTTAATAATATGGAGCAATTACAAGCTATTGTTGAAGCTTGTTTATTGACTCAATCCCCGGTGATTTTGCAAATTAGTAAAGGTGCTCGTGAATACGCAGACGCTACTATGCTCCAACACATGTCCTTTGGTGCGATGGAAATGATGAAAAGAATGGCGAAAGAAAAAAAATTAAAACAAATTCCGGTTGTGTTGCATTTGGACCATGGCGCTGATTTTGAAATTTGTAAAAGCGCGATTGAAAGCGGTTTTTCATCAGTGATGATAGACGGTTCTTATTTACCTTATGAAAAAAATATTATTTTAACCAAAAAGGTGGTTGATTTTGCGCACAAACGCGGAGTTAGCGTAGAGGGGGAGCTCGGAGTGCTATCCGGAGTAGAGGATGATGTTAAATCCGAAGTTGCTCATTATACCGATCCGGGGCAAGTAGTAGAATTTGTGAAAAAAACAGGCGTTGATTCACTGGCTATTTCTATCGGCACATCTCACGGTGCTTATAAATTTAAACCTGGAACTAATCCGAAAATTCGTTTGGATATTTTGAAAAAAATCGCTCAAAAATTACCAGGTTTTCCTATAGTGTTACACGGCGCCAGTTCAGTCCCGCAAGAATATGTTAAAATCGCCAATAAAAACGGGGCAAAACTCAATAAAGCTATCGGGATAGATGAAAAACAACTCAGAGAAGCTGCAAAATCCGCAGTGTGTAAAATCAATGTGGATACGGATGGGCGATTGGTGATGACCGCGATGGTTCGTCTTGTTTTAAACAATAAAAAAGAAGAAATAGATCCGCGTAAATATCTCGGAGTTGCCAGAGAGGAATTAAAAAAAATGTACATGCGCAAAAATAAGGAGGTTTTTGGCAGTAATGGCAAAGTTTAAATTATGTTCGATTATATTTTTGTTGATTTAGATGACACAATTTTTGATACTGCGAAATTTAAAGCCGACATTTATAAAATCTTGTCGGTTTTTGATGTTAAAGAAGCAGATTTTAAAATTGCTTATAAAAACGCAGCTGAATTGCCGTCTTTTGGTTACTATGATTATACTTTTGAAAGACAACTTGAAGCGTTGCGAGAAATGGGGTATATTCTGGAAGACAAAATCATCATTTCTTTGAATGATTTGTTTAATAATGATTACAAAAAAGACGGCGCAGAGGATTTTTTGAAGAGCTTGCAATGTGTTGGTAAAAAAATAATTTTATTGACTGCAGGTAACCATTTTTTTCAAGATAAAAAAATAAAAAATATTAATTTAACGAAATATTTTGATAGAATAGAAATAATAGACGGTGGAAAAGATGATATTGTTGGCGAGGCTATAAAAAAAGGCAAAGTTTTGTTTATAAATGATAATTTGGAAGAAAATAAAATGATGAAAGAAAAATTTCCGGAAGTGGAGGTATTGAGTATTGTAAATGAGACGTATTGGACGGAAGAGGAATATAAAAAAGCGGGACTGACCTATTTCCACAAGTTAACGGAAATAAAAAGTTATTTGGAAAAATCAAGTTCGGTTGGCTGTAAAGAATTTTAGATTTTTGATTTTAGAATGATTAAAAAATGTCATCCCGCGGGCCAAAGGCCTCCCTTTGGGAAATGCGAGGGATCCAGGAAAAATTAAGATGGCCACTGGATTCCTGCTTTCGCAGGAATGACAAGATTAAAAAATGTTTATGAACCTAAATAGTTTCGGCGCTGTTATCCTTTCCGCCGGCAAGGGTACTCGCCTTGGTTGTACGGACAAACCAAAAGTCATGCTTGAAATCGGCGGAAAACCGATAGTTTCTTATTTGGTTGAAACTTTAAAAAACATGGGATTGGAACGCGAGCAGATTTGTCTGGTCGTCGGTTTTTGCAAAGAAAAAGTGATTGAATATTTTGACGGACAAACGATTTATGCAGAGCAGAAAGAATTGCTTGGAACCGCACACGCCGCCTATACTGGCATGACTGCCTTACCGCCAAACATCAAACAAGTTTTGGTAATGAATGGCGATGATGGCGCTTTTTATACAGCAGAAACTTTGGAAAAGTTTATGCAAGGACACACGGAAAGTGGGGCAGTGTTGTCTATTTTGACTGTGGAATTACAGGACCCTACAATGTATGGTCGGATTGTGCGAGAAGAAAACGGAACTACACATATTGTAGAAAAAGAATATTTGACTGATGAACAGAAAAAAATTAATGAAACTAGCACCGGCACTTTTTGTTTTGATCGGCAGTGGTTTGAAAAGATGTTTCCGACCATGCCGATGATGAAAAAAATCAATGAATACGGATTACCGACAACTTTGTCTGTGGCCAATGAACAAGGGAAGAAAATACAAGTGATAAAGCTTGAAAATAATGATGAGTGGTTTGGAATAAATACACAGGAAGAGTTGGATAAAGCCAACGATTTGAAGAATCAAGTATCTAGTATTTAGTATTAAGTATGGAAACTTAGTACAAAATTTATATACTAGATACTGTATACTAAATACTTAATACTAATTTTATGTGCGGAATCATGGCTTATATTGGCAAAAAAGACGCAACCCCAGTTTTGCTTTCGGGATTGCGTCGATTGGAATATCGCGGTTATGACAGCGCCGGTTTGGCTATTTTACAAAATGATAAATTAGTTCGTTTTCGCGCGGTTGGTAAAGTGGATAATTTGGCGGAAAAAGTTAAAAATGAAAAATTAAACGGTGTCGTCGGTATCGCGCACACTCGTTGGGCAACGCACGGTGGAGTAAACGAAACAAATACCCATCCTCATGGCGGGTGTGATGATAGTTTGATGATTGTGCATAACGGAATTATTGAAAACTATCGTGAAATAAAAAAAGAGCTCGGTGGTCATGAAATAAAATCCGAAACCGACACGGAAATATTGGCGCATTTGATAGAAAAAAATTATGAGGGTGACCTCAAAGAAGCAGTAGTAAAATCTTTACTGCAAGTGCGGGGAACTTATGGTATTGTGGCAATGCATAAAAACGAACCGCAAAAATTGGTAGCCGCGCGAATGGGTAGTCCGTTGGTGGTTGGTATTGGTGAAGGAGAATATTTTTTGGCTTCCGATGCTTCGCCGATTTTGCCCTATACTAAACAGGTGGTTTTCCTCAATGATGGTGAAGTAGCGGAAATTACGGAAAATTCTTTACAAATTTATAATCTCAAAGATCAAAAAGTGGAGAAAAAAATAGAAGAGTTGACTTGGAACGAAGAGCAAGCGCAAAAACAAGGTTTTCCACATTTCATGTTAAAAGAGATTTTTGATCAACCCACAGTGTTTGAAGATGCTATCGCCGGGCGTATCCATTTTGAAGAAGGCACGGCAGTGCTAGGAGGTCTGAATATGACACCAGAACAGATGAAAAGTATCAATAGAATTATTTTGATAGCTTGCGGAACGGCATCTTACGCCGGGATGATCGGTAAGTTTGCTTTTGAAAGATTGGCCGGTATTCCAACAGACGTAGAAATCGCTTCCGAGTTTCGCTACAAAGATCCGATAGTAGATGAACACACTCTCGTATTTGGTATTTCTCAATCCGGGGAAACCGCCGACACTTTGGCAGCTCTGCGCGAAGCCAAACGCAAAGGTGCGTATATTCGTGGGATTATCAATGTAGTTGGTTCTACTATTGCGCGCGAAACTGATGGTGGAACTTATATTCACGCCGGACCGGAGCTTGCCGTGGCTTCTACCAAGGCTTATACAAACATGGTGGCGATTTTACTTTTGTATGCGATTCAGTTTGGTCGCAACAATAAAATGACGCTAGCTACTGGTAAACGTCTCATCACAGCGCTCAAAGAAATTCCGGAAAAAATGGATGCGATTTTAGCGCAAAGTGAAAAAATAAAAGAGATTGCTCTCAAATACAAAGATTACAGAGATTTTTATTTCCTCGGACGCGGAATAAATTATCCGGTTGCTTTGGAAGGATCTCTCAAGCTCAAAGAAATTTCCTATATTCACAGTGAAGCATATCCCGGCGGAGAGATGAAACACGGCCCGATATCACTACTGGACGAAGATTTTCCTGTTTTTGCCATAGTTACTCAAAATCAACTTTATGAAAAAATGGTCAGCAACATTACCGAAGCCAAAGCGCGAAAAGCAAAAATAGTTGTGCTGGCTACAGAGGGAGATGAAGAGATAAAACATGTGGCTGAAGATGTGATTTATGTTCCGCCGACCATGGAACTTCTGGAACCACTACTTAACACCTTGCCTTTGCAACTTTTTGCTTATCATATTACCGTAGCGCTCGGGAAAGATGTGGACAGGCCAAGAAATTTGGCGAAGAGCGTGACGGTGGAATAGTTTATATTTTGAACTTACTCCCTGTGAAATGTCACGGGGTTTACCCCAGTTAAACAGCGCTTCGCGCTAATTTTTATCTTGAGATAAAAATTGTTTAACGGGGTAAAAAAAAGCCCCGGGTTTCCCCGGGGTTTATGTTAATTTTTTTCTCCTTTGAACACCTGCTCACGAATTTTCGTGAGCTTCTCTATCCACTCTTCACAATCGCTTATCTTGTCCTGGACAAGCTTCATGGAAGAGGTGTTGAGTTCTTCAGTGACAACACGCAGTTCATTTCTGAATTGCTCGAGTTTTTCCTTGTATCCCCTGATCTGATCATCAAGCCCGGCTAAACGAGCTTCACGATAGGCAGAAGTTCCTATCTGGAAATTGGCATTGAGCTCGGCGCGAATTCCGCGCTCCTTATCTTTGGGGAGGAGACGGACAAAAACCATATCCGAAACCCACTGCTGCATCTTTTTGATTTCTTGATGAGTAGTGGTATTGGCCGCCACTTCACGGATATTTTCCGGAGTGATATCCGGATTTTCCTGAAGATAAGGAATGACCACTTTTTCTTCCCAAAGATCATAGATCTTTTTTAAGTTATCTTCCTTCATAAAGAATTTGGAAACCTTCTGTAATTTGAAACTGACCAGATCCTTGAGCTTTTTCTCTCCGATGTTTTGAACGAACACATCAAATGCCTTGAGGAATTCATCAAAATGAAACTGAGAGATCAGGTTCTTGTGGTCCTCAAAACTTTTTTTAGTTTGTTCAATTTTTGCTTTTGCGTCAGCAAGAAAAATTTCAAACCTCCTTGTGGCCATGTTTTCTGCAAAAAGAATTTCCGTTTCAACACCCTCAACATCTTTGAGAGTAGCTGATGTTCTGATCCTTTCCTTGAGATCCTGAAGCCTTTGTTTAAAAAGCTCATAGAGTTCATTTTCCGTAATCGGCTCTTGGGCCTCTGGCGGAAAATCTAAGTAAAAATTTCCCATTTTTGTTTACCTCTGTATGTTTTGTTTTTAAAATCCTGCCAATATATAAAATAAGCCTTATTGTTGTAAAAGAACAACATACAAAGATAGCATATTTTTACTATTTTGTCAAGAGGGTATCTTGCTTTTTTCCTTAATATTAGCTAAAATACTCTCATAAAGGCAATTTTTGCTTATATTAGATAAAATTATGTTAGAACCAATCATAGAAATTTCCAAGCCGAGTGCGGATTATGCGCTTCTTGATAGTGGAGATGGAGAAAAACTTGAACGATACGGCGAGTTTGTTTTACGTCGTCCAGACCCACAAACTCTTTGGCCAAAAAGTTTGAGCGAAAGTGTTTGGGAAAAAGCGGATGGATATTTTGAACGCACAGGGAAAAACGCGGGTTGGAGATTTAATAAAACAATTCCAGAACGTTGGGAGATAGAATATGAAGGTTTAAATTTTTGGATCAAGCCCAGCGCTTTCAAACACACCGGGTTATTTCCCGAACAAGCTAGTAATTGGCGATGGTTTGGCAAGTTGATTGAAGAAAAAACAAAAAAAGGCGAGGAAGTGAATGTTT
>Ga0116172_10000709_pt1 | contig 32076 bp, 18 predicted proteins | sample AD_UKC083_MetaG_FD_89799 | JGI IMG/M metagenome (GOLD analysis project Ga0116172, IMG submission 89799) | Active sludge microbial communities of municipal wastewater-treating anaerobic digesters from USA - AD_UKC083_MetaG | ecosystem: Engineered > Bioreactor > Anaerobic > Digestate | place: USA... | reverse complement strand
CAACACCTCAGTAAGTCTATCTGGATTGCAGGAAGGCGCGACCTATTACTGGCAGGTTCGGGCGTGGAACGGCACCTACGGACCCACTTATGCTAACGGCAGCGCCAGCGCTTACTGGTCCTTTACAACGGTTCTCCTCCAACCCGGAGCGTTCAACAAGTACGCGCCAACCCACGGCTCGACCGGGCTGATCCTCACCCCATATTTAAGTTGGAACGCCAGTGCCAGGGCAACCCGCTACGAATATTGTTATGACACAACGAACGATGGAACATGCTCGAATTGGGTCTCCACTGGCACCAATAGAAGCGTAGGTTTACCAACGCTTCAATCGTCAACCACCTACTATTGGCAGGTCCGGTCCTGGAATGGCACCTACGGTCCTGCTTACGCCAACGGCAGCAGCACGGCCTTCTGGTCGTTTCGCACTCTGGATCCGGGCGTTCATGTTCTGGATAATTGCTCGATGTACGCAACCACCAACGCTACAATCCACCTGGTGTGTGAGGTTTATAACAACTCCTCCTCCAACATCGAGAACGTCAAGTTGTATATCGATATTTACAACTCGCTTGGAGGCCTGGTCGATACCGATTATGCCTACGCTCCAGTTGATATTGTTCACATTCGCGGGAAGGCCTGTATCGATATATCGTTCCCCAGACCATCCGATCCGGATTTTTATGTCGAACTGGGAAATTTGAGCTGGGATGACACCAGCCTCTCTAGGCCTTATCTTACTCTCTCAAATCATTCCGGGAACGTGGGCAGTTCCTTGTATACTGTTTTAGGGATCCTGACGAACAACTTGTCTCAAACAGTCTATTCCGTGAAAGCAGTTGATAGCTTGTATTTTGGCAGTGGGCATATTGTTGGATGTGATTACGCGTTTATCAACAAAGATCCGCATGACCTCTCCCCGGGTCAATCGAGTTCATTTGAAATCACCACTTCCCTCCCGGATCCCTCCTCCGTTGTGCGATACGCCATTCAAACCAAAAGTTCGTTTACAGCGACTGCTTCAGAACTGGCGAAAACGGGTGAGGAGCATGTTGTCAGCATATCCAAAATCTATCATCTGATGGACCTTCAGTCGTTGATGGAGGAAGCTGAGAACACAGTCGGTGAGAGGGGTCTCGGGGAGTGAGTATTATTTGAAAATGGAATAACCCGATCTGCTGATGTTTGCTTGCCAAATCGGGACTGGCTTGAAATTTAGGCTACTCCGTGGGGCGAAATCGAAGGTTTTAGGAAAATTGCCGGGAATATTTGATCACTATCTGTAGTCAAAGTGAGTATAATTTCTAATTGACATGAATGATGTGAGTGCATGTTCAGGTTAGGGGAGAGATTGTTCCAACCACTCCCATTTTGCTTTTGGTTTTTTAGCGCGCCTATTGTTCCAAATTGAGGGAGGTTCTCCGTGAAGTCTACAAAGTCCACTCTGGTTATCCTTTTCTTGGCAGCTGTTCTCATTATTTTTGTCGGTTGGAATAGCGCTTCAGCTAAATCCACCAATTCTCAGATCCACGGCAGCATCCTGTATGTCAAGCAAGGCGCGAATGGTGACTGTCTTTCTTGGGATACAGCCTGTGAGTTGCAAGTAGCTCTGATTAACGCGATTGAAGGCGATCAGATCTGGGTGGCAGCGGGTACTTATAAACCAACAGCGGATACTGATCGGACTGCTACTTTCCAGCTCAAATCCGGCGTCGCCATATATGGCGGTTTTCCGACTGATGGCGGTGAATGGGAAGCCCGCGATTTGGAAGCCAATCTCACTACTCTGAGTGGAGATATTGGGGCTGTTGGGGAGACAAGCGACAACAGCTACCACGTTGTCAATGGCAGCAGTGTGGATGATACAGCCCTGCTGGATGGGTTCACCATCTATGGCGGGAATGCGGATGGAAATTACTGGAGAATTGCTAGAGGCGGCGGGATGTTCAACGAAAACGGTTACCCCAGCCTGAGCAATATTACCTTCAGTGGCAATTCGGCAGATGTCGGCGGAGGCGGGATGTACAACTGGAACAGCAACCCTAGTCTGACCAATATCACCTTCAACGGAAACTTGGCAACATATAACGGCGGCGGGATGGTCAACGAAAACAGTAGTAACCCCAGCCTGACCAATATCACCTTCAGCAACAACTCGGCAGCCAATTACGGCGGCGGAATGTACAACGGTAGCAGTAGCCCTTATCTGAGCAATGTCACCTTCAGTGGCAATGTGGCTTATAACGGCGGCGGGATGAGTAACGGGAACAATAGCAATCCTAACGTGACTAATTCAATCCTCTGGGGCAACACCCCCGACCAGGTCCATGGCGACGCTGCATCAGCAACTTACAGTGACATCCAGGGAGGATATCCCGGTACAGGCAACATCGATGCTGACCCACTTTTAGGTTCTTTGGCAGATAACGGCGGTTTCACCCTCACCCATGCCCTTGGCGCTGGCAGCCCTGCCATCGACGTGGCAAACCCGGAGTTCTGTCCTGAGTATGACCAGCGCTATTATGCCAGACCGGTGGATGGCGATGGCGATGGAACTGCCATCTGCGATATGGGCTCGTTTGAATACGGAGCTGTTGCGGATGGGTTTGACTTATCCGTAATCATCTCGGGTAACGGGTCAGTCACCAAAACCCCAGACAAGCCCGGGTATTCAATGGGGGAAGAGGTCACTTTGACAGCCGTGGAAGACCCTGGTGAGGCCTTTGTGGGTTGGGGCGGCGACGTGTTTGGGACTGATCATTCTGTCACTGTGACAATCGACGGTCACATGAGAATCAAAGCAAATTTTGGATTGGATCAATGGGCACTGGATCTTTTTGTGAACCCGGAGAGTAGCGGCTCTGTAACAGCTGATCCACAGAAAGAGACTTATCAATATGGGGATGTGGTTACCCTGACAGCAGCATCCGGACCAGAGTGGGCTTTTGCTGCCTGGAGTGGCGATACAAGTGGCACGGATAACCCGCACACAGTGACGATTGATGGAAACACCGCCATTACTGCCAACTTTAATCCAGCCACCTACACTTTGAGTGTGGTTGTTGAGCCAGAAGGTGCAGGCACTGTGGTGGTTGAACCCGCCCGAGACATCTACAGTTACGGTGACACAGTCACCCTGACTGCAAGCGCAGGGGCTGGCTGGACCTTCTCCAATTGGTCGGGTGGTGCTTCGGGGACGGATAATCCGGTCACCATTACCATCCTGGGTGACACAGTTATCACTGCGAACTTCATGCAGAATGAATATTCACTCACGGTAACGGTCGAACCGGAAGGGTCGGGGATTGTTACGATCGACCCAGTCCAGGAAAGCTATCACTACGGGGATGTGGTTATTCTGACTGCGATAGGCAACCCGGGATTTGTACTCGACCACTGGGGTTTGGAAGAACTTGGAAGGGCTAACCCACTCGCTTACACAATTCTGGGTGATAGTGCACTCACCGCTACGTTTATTGAACATGATCCTGAAATTCTGTATGCCAAAGAGAACGGCATTGGTGAGTGCAAGTCCTGGGAAGATGCTTGCGAGCTAACGCTGGCGTTGGACAAGGCTTATGCGGGAGATCAGATTTGGGTGGCGGCTGGAACCTATGTGCCAACGACCGACGGAAATCGCGAAGCCACCTTCCAATTGAAATGGGAGGTGGCCATTTATGGCGGCTTCCCGGCTAATGGTGGAGCTTGGGAATCCAGGAATTGGGAGCTAAACCATACAGTTTTGAGTGGGGAGATTGGCATAAGCGGAGAAAATTGGGACAACAGTTTTCACGTGGTAACTAGCAGTGGGGTAGACAGTACTGCCATTTTGGATGGTTTCACCATCACGGGCGGTTATGCCGATGATTGGTTTTATGAAAATAATTCTTCAGATGATAATGGCGGCGGAATGTATAACTTTAATAGCAACTCCACCCTGATGAATTTGACTTTCCACAGTAACCATGCGTATAACATGGGTGGTGGGATGTACAATAATGAAAGTAGTCCTGCCTTGACCAATGTCACCTTTTCCAGTAACACGGCGACCTATGGCGGCGGGATGTATAACGATGACAACAGCAGCCCCACCATGACCGATCTTACCTTCAGCGGCAACTCGGCAACGTATTATGGTGGTGGGATTTATAACTCTTACAGCAGCCCCAGCCTCATCAATGTTGTCTTCTCAGGAAATACTGTCATAGGGGGAGGTGGTGGTATGTACAACTCTTACAGCAGCCCTACCCTGACCAACGTTACTTTTTCAGGTAACACTGCTGAGGTTGGTGGGGGTATGTTTAATAATGATAATAGCAATCCTACGCTTAAAAACTTTACCTTAGCTGGCAACTCTGCTATTGGTGATTATCCCTTAGGAGGTGGGATTTTCAACTTCCATAACAGCAATTCGACGTTAGTGAATGGAATTCTTTGGGGAAATACCCCCGACCAAGTATCCAACCATGACGGTGGTAATGCCATCATAAACTACTCGATCATTCAAGGCGGATATTATTCAGGCACAGGCAATATCGATGCTGATCCACTTCTCGGTCCCCTGGCAGATAACGGAGGATTTACATGGACCCATGCTCTTGGTGCGGGGAGCCCAGCTATTGACGCAGGCGACCAGGACAACTGCCCGGATACCGATCAACGCGGTTTTCCTCGTCCGATTGATGGAGATGGAGATGGAACAGCAACCTGCGACATGGGAGCGTATGAATATGGGTCTGCTGAATCCGATTATTCACTCTTTTTGCCCGCCATCTTAAGATAGTTGGTCCAAGCCACAAACGAAGAGAGGGCAGCGTCCGCTGCCCTCTCTTCGTAATCTTATCCAATTAATTGCTGGCTGGGTACTGCTAATAACAAAAAATATGTGGGAAACCCACTACATCTCAGGAAGGAGACTGTAGCAATACTGCGTTCATTACAAAGTCACTACTTATCTCTGGGCTTTCTTGACCTGACTGCAAAAATGACCACCGCACCAACAACCATCGCAGCCAGCAGCCATGGCCAAGCATTACCACCATCACCATTCTCAGCGCCCTCCGTAGTTATGCTCATTGCGGTGGAAGTGGGTTGGAGAGTAGCGGTGGGGGTCAGGGTAGGGCTTGGGGTGAGAGTTGGCAGAGGGGTCTCCGTCGGGGGAATGGGCGTAAAGGTTGCGGTTGCCGGCGGGGTGACCTGCAGCAAGAGCTTCTCTCCAGGGTAGATTACGCTGGAATCATTGAGGTAATTCCATGCCATCAGGTCAGTGTGCAAGATACCATACAAATTCGCGATCCACACCAGGGTCTGCCCTTCAGCCACCGTGTGATAATACTTGCCGTCCGCAGCCAGGGTGAGCTTCTGCAGCGGGGTCAGCGGGAAGGGAGTGGGGGTGGGGGTCTGATCCGGACCTTTTATCAGCAGCCTTTGTCCAACCTGCAGCGGCGTTTCCGCGGTGATGCCATTGAGCTCCACCAACCTGTTCACCGAGACCCCGTACGCTTCGCCAATCCTGGACAGGTTCTGGTACGCCTCAACAACGTGCACTATCCGCCCATCGCTGTCCGGCGTAGCTATGATAACATTCCCCATCGGCGTTGGGGTCACCAACGCGCGGGACTCAGGACCAGCAATTTGCAGCTCGTCTCCGGTCTGCAGCATGGTGCTATCAGGCAGGTTGTTCCAGCGCAGAATGTCCTTGATGGTCACGCCATACGCCACCGCGATCGACCAAAAGCTCTGCCCTGGTTTGACGATGTGCAGATAGTTGCCGTTTTCGTCCGGCTCCACCAACTCGACCGGGGTAATAATGCCAGGGACGATCGGGGTTTGCCCCGGGATGGGGGTTCCCACGACGGGAGGACCTGCTTCGCATGGCACGCCGGAAATGTAGGCCGCCTGCAGAATGAAATAGGTCATGCCGTTGCTGGCTTTGGCAGTTCCCGCGCCGACGTGGCAGTAGTTGGCTGAGGTGGCAGGGCGCATGTGGTCGTAATCCGCCCACATCAGCATGATCTGATCGATCGTGACGCTGTCGCCAGCGACCGCGAAGTTCTCCGTGGCGAAGACGGTTCCGCCTCCGCCATAGCCTGCCGCTGCCAGGCGCCCTTTGACGTCGCCGATGTGCCACGAAAGCAAGTTGTCCGCCATGATTTGGGCGGTGCCTTGCGCCACGGCGTCGATGATGGGATGTTCGATCAAGGCCGGCAGTCCGTTGGACATTCGCAGAACGTTCATTGCTGCGATCAACTCGTAAGCACTTACGGTTTGCAGGGGTGCTTGTGAGTTCTTAGCGTCTGTAGCCAGGTTCGGCTTGGCGAAGCTTGGTGCCAGGAGCAGAAGGATGAGGAGAAAGAGGGTAATCTTTCGCATGTGTTTTATATACCATAAATTTAAGATGGGGAGAAACTGCGTGGTTGATGATCTCGCCGGTGTCCTCAGTGCGAAGCCTCCCTGTGGGACCGTGCGAAGTCCTTGACCGTGGGTCTCCGTTAGCCATTGATAAAGAACAGAGAAATTAAACGAGCAGATCACCACAGTCGCTTTTGCTCCCTCGCGATGACGGGTAGCGACGTAGTTGTAGGGCGAGGTTGAGGGCACCGTGAACAATGTGATGGACGGATGTATCGTGCCCTCAACCCGCCGTGTGCGCCAATTGAGAGTTCTGGGTACGGCGGATTGGAAGCACGGAGAGGTCTCGCTCTGTTTTCTGCTTGATGAACAAGACAAACGGTAGATCGCCATACCCTTCTTCGCGGGCACAGGTGGTCGCGTTCGCTCCCTCGCGATGACGTTCCGACCGGTCATTGCCAGCCCCGATTTTTTTATTCCCTCGTAGGCCGGATTCCGCTTTTGAATCCGGCTCTTTTTCAGACAGCAGATCGTCGCGGTCGCTTCACTCCCTCGCGATGACGCCCCCTCCGGTCATTGCGAGCCCCGATCCTGTAGGGTGCCTTGACCAACAGACGTGTTAGGGGCGTGGCAATCTGATTTTTGTGCTTGGTGAAATGAAGCAAGGGCAGATCGCCGCGTTCGCTTCTCTCCCTCGCGATGACGATGTTGCAGAAGGTGTTGTTTATGGCGGATTGGAAGCACAGAAAGGTCACGTTATATGAAGGATTCCAGTGCTTCCAATCACGCCCTGCGAAAAGAATTGGGTTAAAAATTGCCTACAGCCTGCGAAATCTATCGTACAATTGTTAATCATGAAACTCGTTGTCCAAATCCCTGCCTACAACGAAGCCGGACATTTGCCGGTAGTGCTTTCCGAGATACCACGGCAGTTCCCCGGCGTTGACGAAGTGATCGTGCTCGTGATCGACGACGGCTCCACGGATAGCACTGCCAAAGTGGCGCTGGAAAACGGCGCTGACTACGTCCTGCGGCACCGCCATAACCGCGGTCTCTCTCGCGCTTTCATCAGCGGCGTGCAATTCGCTCTCGCGCTTGGCGCGGACATCATCGTCAACACCGACGCGGACAATCAATACCCCGGCAGCGAGATCAGCAAGCTGATCGCCCCCATCCTCGCCGACCAGGCAGACATGGTCATTGGTGACCGCCAAACCCTGGCTAACGAGCATTTCAGCAAGAGCAAGCGCCTGATGGAGCACCTCGGCAGCTCGATCATGCGCCGAGTCTCAAAAACCGACGTGCCGGACGCAGTCAGCGGTTTCAGGGCCTTCTCGCGCTATGCTGCCCTGCGCCTGCAGGTCTACAACCCCTACTCTTACACGCTTGAGACGCTCGTGCAAGCCGGCAAAGGGCAGATGAAGCTGGTGAACGTACCCATCCGCACCAACCCTGCAGTGCGCGAATCGCGCCTGCATAAAGGCATCTTCAATTTTATCTGGCGCCAGGGCGGCGCGATCATCCGCTCCTACGTGCTCTACCAGCCGCTGCGCACCTTCGTCAGCACAGGTTCAGTGTTCTTCTTGGCAGGTTTGATCCTTCTGGGGCGCTTCCTGGTCAGTTATTTATTTTTTGCTGAAGGCTCCCGCTACATCCAGTCCGTTTCAATCGGCGGCACGCTCCTGACCGCCGGTATTACCCTGATCATGTTCGGTTTCCTTGGGGATGCCATGCGCGCCAATCGCCAGGCGGCAGAAGAAACCATGATCAGCCAGCGGGATCAAGCGCGCCTGCCAAAGCCGGCTGATCTGCACGAATTCCAGGGGCATCCAATTTATTCTGCCAGTAATCCACCCGTTTTCAACGTCAACGAGTGACGCAATCTTAAATCTTTAAAATTTCCCGATCATCTGAATCGCTGTGCTATACTCATATTCCACACGGCTTTTTGACGCGCCTGGGATAACATAAATGTCATTTGTGCATCTTCACGTTCACTCCGCTTACTCTGTGCTCGACGGCTTTGGCAGCCCGACAGCCTTGGTCAAACGTGCCAAAGAACTGGGCATGCCCGCCCTCGCGCTGACCGACCATGGCACCATGTTTGGCACGCTGGATTTCTTCCAGGCAGCCACCACTGAGGGCATCAAACCGATCGTCGGGCTCGAAACGTACCTTGCTCCGCGTAGCATGCACGATAAGGACGTTTCGCGCGACAAGTACTCCTCGCATCTCGTCCTGCTGGCCGAGAACATGACTGGCTACCGCAATTTGCTCTCCATCGCGTCCGCTTCACAGTTAGAGGGTTTTTATTACCATCCCCGCATCGACAAGCCTTACCTTGCCGCTCATTCTGAGGGGCTGATTGCCTTATCCGCCTGCCTTTCCGGCGAGCTTTCGCGAGCGCTGTTGGATAACGACCCGGACCGGGCTGAACGCACCCTGGCCTGGTACCTGGATGTGTTTGGCAAGGACCGCTACTTCCTCGAGCTGCAGGATCACGACATTTCCGAGCTCTACCGCGTCAACCGCGGCTTGATCGAGCTTTCGCAAAAGACTGGCGCCCGTGTAGTGGCGACCAACGACGTGCATTATGTGCGGCGAGATGATGCCGAACTGCAGGACATCCTGCTGTGCATCCAAACCGGAAAATTGCTCAGCGACCGCAATCGCATGCGCATGAACAACGACACCTACTACCTGCGCAGCCCTGAAGAGATGCAAAACCTGTTCTCCCAGGTGCCCGAAGCCATCAGCAACACGCTCGAAATCGCCGAAAGATGCAACATCGATCTGACGCGCAAGGGTTATCACCTGCCCCAGTTTGAAGTCCCAGCCGGCCAGACCGCTTCCACCTTCCTGCGCGATCTTTGCCAACAAGGTTTACGCAGCAATGCTCCGGAGCAGGCCGACAGCGAGGAGTTCCAAAAGCGGCTGGACTATGAACTGAGCGTGATCAACCAGATGGGTTTTGCGGAGTACTTCCTGATCGTTTGGGACCTGTGTCGCTTTTCACGCGAGAAAAAGATCTGGTACAACGTACGCGGCTCGGGCAACGGCTCACTGGTGGCTTTCGCGCTGGATATCACCTCCGTGGAGCCCCTCAGCCACGCCCTGCTGTTTGAACGCTTCCTCAACCCGGACCGCGTTACCATGCCGGATATCGACCTCGATTTCCAGGATGATCGCCGCGCCGAGGTGATGGAGTATTGCAATCAAAAATACGGCGCCGATCGTGTGGCGCAGATCATCACCTTCGGCACCATGGCAGCCCGTGGCGCGGTACGCGACGTGGGGCGGGTGATGGCTATCCCGCTGGCGGATGTGGACAAGGTCGCGAAGCTGGTTCCGGGACCGGTGCAGGGCAAGAACTTGCCCATTACGGAGTCGCTCAAATCAACTTCGGAATTGCGGGCAGTGTATGAATCTTCCGATCAGATGAAGAACCTGCTCGATACCGCCGGACGCATGGAAGGCAGCCTGCGCAACGTGGGCACGCATGCCGCCGGCGTGATCATCAGTGATAAACCGCTCACGGAATACCTCCCGCTGCACCGACCGACCAGCAGCAGCGATGAGCTGCCCATCAAATCCGTGGCGCAGTACGACATGGACGGCATCAATTACCTCGGTTTGCTCAAGGTGGACTTCCTGGGCTTAGTGACGCTCACCATCATGTCCAAAGCCTGCGAATACATCGCCCAGCGACATGGCATTCAACTGACACTCAGCAACATCCCGATTGACGACCCCGAAGTTTATCAATTCATCAGCGAAGGACACACGGTTGGCCTCTTCCAACTGGAAGGCAACGGCATGACCCGCTACCTGGTGCAGATGCAGCCCAAGACCATCCATCACGTCATCGCCATGGTGGCGCTCTTCCGACCGGGTCCAATGGAAAGTATTCCGGAATACATCGCCAACATGCACGGCGAAAAGCCAGTGACCTACCAGCACGAAAAGCTGGAGCCGATCCTGCGTGAGACTTATGGGCACGCGGTTTACCAGGAACAGATCATGATTGCCGCCATGCAACTGGCAGGCTACAGTCCCGGTGAATCGGATGACTTGCGATCGGCAATCTCCAAAAAGAAGGTCAAGGAAGTCAAAAAACACCGCGACAAATTCATCAAAGGCGCGGTTAAGAACGGCATCGAGAAGAAAACCGCCGAAGATATCTTTGCCCACTGGGAAGCCTTCGCGCATTACGGCTTCAATAAGAGTCACGCCACCAACTACGGCATGATCGCGATCAAAACCGGGTACCTGAAATATCACTACCCGGTGGAGTACATGACCGCGCTGCTCTCTGCCTGGAAAAACGACAACGACAAGTGCTCCACGTATGTTTCGGAATGCCACAACATGGGCATCGAAGTGCTCCAACCGGACGTCAACCATAGCGGTTATGATTTCACGATCGAGGAACACACTGAAGGCAAAGCTCGCATCCGCTTTGGGCTTGGCGCGGTGAAAAACGTGGGCCAGGGACCAGTGGATACGATCATCCAGGCTCGCGGTCACCAGGCTTTTTCGGACTTAAATGACTTTATCCGCCGCGTCGACCTGCGCCAGGTAGGCAAGCGCCCGTTGGAGTGCCTGATCAAGGTGGGTGCACTGGATGCCTTCGGTCCGCGCAAGGCGCTTCTGCGCTCGATTGACCAGATGGTAAATGTCTCTGCCAGCAACATCAAGGCGATTGAAATGGGTCAGCTCGATCTTTTTGGCGGTGGAACGGTGGCTTTGCCGCATGTGGTCCTGCCCACCAGCGTGAGCGTGGACACCAGTGAGCAGCTCGGCTGGGAGAAAGAACTGCTTGGACTGTACGTCTCTGATCATCCATTGAGCTCGCACATGTCCCAGATCGCCGACAAGATCAGCCACAGCTCCAATCAGCTGGCAGAAGTCGAGACCAACAGCAAGGTTACCATCGGCGGCTTGGTCAAACGTGTGCAGCCGATCCTGACCAAAAAGAATCAGAATATGGCTTTTGTCACCATCGAGGACCAGTTTGGTGAAGTGGACCTGGTAATGTTCCCCGCGGTATGGGAACGCGACAACCGCATGGTGGAGCAAGGCAGCCTGTTGGTGGTGGAGGGGAAACTGCAGCACCAGGAACGCGGCACTTCCGTCTTGGTGGATCGCGTCAGGCGGATTGGGATGGATGAGTCTGTTGGAGAATTGTTTAACCAAAACAGCGGCAAACAATACGAACGCATGCTTGAGAACTACCTGCCTGATATCCGCCTTTTGTCGCGTTATCGCTTTGGTGAGGAAACAGAACCAATCCCTGAAGATGCGTCAGAACCATTGGCTGAGTTTGAGGAACCGGAAGACGAACTCTGGCGGGTGGGCTTGGACCTGGATGAGGAGACTCAGTCAGAGAATTTCCTCGCAGACGAACCGGAATTGACCGACGATCTTCCCCTTGAGGCAATTGAAGCTGGGCTGCAAAACTCCGAACCCGAATTGGAAACCCAGGCTCCAACACACGCACCTGTAGACCATAACCCCACTGCCAATATGGTCAGTTTTGTTGAAAGGCGCGTGTTGGTGGTGCAGATTGCCAAGGATGAAGCCCCAGACCGCATCACTCGCAAGATCCACCATCTGCACGGCTGGCTGGGCTCCCATCCTGGCGATGACCAGTTCGCTTTTCAATTTTTTGCTGAAGGGAGCTGGCATGAGTATGTCTTCCCCAACGAAAGCGTTCAGATCAGCGATTACCTGCTGAACCAGTTGAATGGATTTGTCGAAGAAAACAGCTTCTTTATTCGCACAGAAAGGTTTGAAATTCGCGATGAATGATCATCAACAAATCTTCCGGCCAGCCACAATCTTACGTATCAACGCGATCGGCGCGCCAGGAGAGCGCACCTTCTTTTTGCAGGGTGGTGATGGCGACAGACTCGTAACCCTCCTGGTGGAGAAGGTTCAGGTTCAAGTGATGGCGGTAGGGGCGATCCGGATGATTGACGGCATAGAGTCTGAGCAATTCGATTTTGAAAAATCCCTTGCCAGGTACAACGAAGCGGAGATGCAGCTCGTATTACCATTGGACCCGCTTTTCAGGGTGGATGAGGTCGCATTGGGCTACGATGAGGAAAAGGATTTGCTTCTGCTGCAGGTCGCTGAGGAAGGCTCTGAGGATGACAAGCAGCAGGTGATGTTTTGGGTTACCCGCGAGATGATGCACGGACTGGCGCTCTGGGCACTGGAACTGGCAAACCGCGGCAGACCTGATCCACTGGAGCCAAAGAAACCCAGCGGGAACGGCTTCCGCCACAGCAACAACGGTCACAAATCCTGATTTTCATTCCCCATCATTAATGGACCACCAGGCTGTTTTGCGTATTCTGGAAAAAGGCGAAGTCAGCCTGCAGGGGCAGTTCCTGGACAGTTCCAATGCCACATTTTTTGTCACATGCCAACTTGGGGAGGAGAGTCTCCGGGCTGTTTACAAGCCTGAAGCCGGCCAAACTAAACTTTACGACTTTGAGCCTGCCACTCTGCCACGCCGGGAAGTAGCCGCCTGGTTGGTCTGCCGGGCTATCAGTTGGAATTTTGTGCCGCCCACTGTTTTTCGCAAGGAAGGTTTGCCTTTTGGGGTGGGATCGTTACAGTTGTTTGTTGAGCATGATCCGAGATTGCATTATCTTGCCCTTGAGGAAAAGGAACGCATCCCTTTCCGCAAGGTTGCCTTGTTTGATCTGGTTGTCAATAATGCCGATCGCAAATCCGGGCATCTCCTTTTTGGGGAAGATGGGCGCTGGTGGGCGATTGACCAGGCACTGTGCTTTCATGTTGAGCCAAAGCTGCGTACCGTGATCTGGGACTTTATTGGCGAGCCCTTTGATGAGCAAGAATTGGACGCACTCCATCGATTGGAGCGAGCAATGGAGCCAGAAGGTGAACTGACCCAAGGCCTGGAAGGGTTGCTGCGCAAAGAGGAAATCGACGCAACGCGTGAGAGGCTGAAGGTTTTACTTGAGCAAAGGGTCTTCCCCGAGCCTGACCCTGCCCGCCGCCCCGTCCCCTGGCCATTGGTTTGAGTAGTTTGCAGGCGCAAGCGGGCGTGTTGGAATTGGCTATAATTGAAACTCAAAGGAATCACAGGTGACCCATGAGAGAAATTCGTTTGGCATTGGTAGGATTTGGAAACGTCGGGCAGGCTTTCGCCCACTTGTTGATGGAAAAGCAACACGAACTGAAAACGGAATATGGCATCACGCCTGTGGTCACCGGCATCATGACCGGTCGCCATGCTTCCTGTATCAACCCGGCAGGGATCGACCTTGAGCAGGCATTGGCGTTTATTGCCCAGGGGCGTCTTCTATCTGAGCTTGACACCTTTAGTTTCACTGGTGACACATTAGAGTTCATCCAGGTCTGCCCAGCGGATGTAATGTTTGAGACCACGCCGGTCAATCCCATCAGCGGGCAACCAGCCCTGAACCATCTGCGCAACGCCCTTGAGCACGGCATGCACGCCATCACTGCCAATAAAGGTCCCGTGGTGTATGGATACCACGAGCTCAAAGAACTGGCTGCCAGGCAGAGGCTTGGTTTTCGCTTCGAGTCCGCCGTGATGGACGGCGCGCCGATTTTCTCCCTTTTCCGCCATCCACTGCGTGGTGCCCGCCTTTTAAGCTTCAGCGGCATCCTCAACTCCTGCACCAATCTACTGCTTGATCGTATGGGTCAGGGCGAAACCCTCGAAGAAGCCATCGCCTACGGCGCGTCTATCGGCATCACCGAGACCGATCCCAGCAATGACGTCGATGGCTGGGACGCCTCGATCAAAGTGGCAGCCCTTTCCACCGTGTTGATGGATCATCCCCTTACCCCAGTGGAAGTCGACCGCGAAGGCATCCGCGGCATTACCAGGGAGATGATCGCTGAGGCGGAAGCTGCCGGCGAACGCTGGAAGCTGGTTTGCAAAGCCCACTGGCAGGATGGAAGCTTCGTTGCCCGGGTGCGACCTGAACGCGTTGGCCCCGGGTCGCCCTTGTACAGCGTGGGAGGTACCTCTTCTTTCGTCAACTTTGAACTCGATGTGCTTCCCGGACTGGGCGTGCTCGAATCCAACCCCAGCCCAAAAACCACTGCCTTTGGCATGCTTGCGGACCTGATCGACCTGGTGGCGGAGTAGGTATGACCTGCGTTTTCCTTGGAATAGGCACCAACCTTGGCGACCGGGAGCGCAACCTTCAAGAGGCGCTGGCGGTTCTGAGCCAAAAAATGGTGATCCTCAAGGAATCATCCATCTACCAAACCGCTCCCTGGGGCTATCTGGATCAACCCGTCTTTCTCAACCAAGTGATTAAAGCCCAAACTGATTTGAGCTCGTTGAACCTGCTTGGTTTCCTCACGGAGACAGAAAAGCTCTTGGGGCGGCAGGCAAACTTCCGCTATGGACCCAGGCTGATCGACCTGGATATCCTGTTTTATGGCAATCGCATCATCCAGACACCTCGTCTGCAAGTGCCGCATCCGCGTTTGACGCAGCGTGCTTTTGTGCTCATTCCTCTGGCAGAAATCGCGCCGGGATTTGTGCACCCGCAAAACAAACAGACCATCACCCAGTTGCTTGCAGCTTTACCGGATTTGGGAGGGGTGGAAAAGTGCGTCTAGCGCTGGCATTTGCCGCTCTGCTCTTGCCAGGGCTGGCTTGGTGGCTGTGGTTTGGCGACCGCCGTAAGGATGGCGCTCAGGCGCTGGCTGAGATTATCGCCATAAGCGCCAGCTTCATTGCGCTTGGCACGCTTGGCTTTTATACCGTCCGCCTGAAGTTCACCCCGCTCTTGCTTGGGATCGTGCTGGGTGTGTGCTTTGGGGTCGCTTTTGCCGGGCTCATTCGCCGGGGCAAAGGCGCGTTCAACAAAACCTGGCTGTTTGCCCTGCTCGGTCTGGCTGTTGCACTGGTTTGGCGTTTTTGGCAGGCAAGGGATTTGCTCCTCCCTAATTGGGTCGATTCCCAACACCACGTCCTGATCATTCGGAAAATGATCGAATTTGGCGGGCTGCCGAGCACGCTCGAACCCTACCTGCCCGGACCGTTTTACTATCATTTTGGCTTCCATGCAGTTGGCGCGCTGTTTTCTGTGCTCAGTGGGCTTGACCCCGCCGCCAGCGTTTTGATGCTGGGGCAGGTGATCAATGCGTGTGTCGGTCTGGCGGTTTATGCGCTGGCCAAACAGCTCAGCAAAGACTGGCGCATCGGACTGCTGGCGGCATTATTTGTCACTTTTGCCACCAAAATGCCCGGCTACTACCTCACCTGGGGGCGCTACACCCTCCTGATCGGCGTGATGATCCTGCCTGTGGCAATAGCGGAAGCAATTCATGCTTGGGAGAACCATGACAAATGGTGGAAGCTGTCAGGTCTCAGCCTGCTCACCGCCGGCACCTTGCTCAGTCACTACTTTACGGCATTTTTGCTGGCTATCTACTTGGTGGTCTTTGGAATCGATTGGATCGTTGGGGCTTTCATAAAGAAAAAAGCGGAATTGCAGGCATTTTTGACTCTGTTCACTCCTGTTTTTTTAGGGCTTCTATTCAGTGCCCGCTGGTACATCCGAGTCATCCGATACTCTGCAGATTTCATCAACAAAACGTTCCGACTTTCTTCCAGAAAAATAATTCTGGATCAAAGTCAACTCGATTATCTAAGATATATTCTTGGCCCTACGCCTGCGTACTTTTTGGTGTTATTGACAATTGTTGGATTGGTTTTGGGCCTTTTTAGACCAAAATGGCGTCCATTTGCCATTTGGTCTTTCATGTTGATTCTATTTACTCTTCCATTGGGATTTGAGATCCTAAGTTTTCGGAGCGATCATTTCGGCTTAATTTTGTTCTTAATAATATCCCTAATGAGTGCGATTTGTTTGATCTGGTTGTATGACCAATTAAGTCAAAAACTAAGAATGGGAAAGCTGATACAAATCTTCTTTTTCGTTATTATCTTGGTTTTTGTTTGTTGGGGTGCTTATACCAACATGGATGCAATAAACGACTCAACCCTCCTGATTGCTGAGGATGATATTGCTGCCCTTGATTGGATTGACACTCACACGCCTATGGATGCACGATTTTTTGTGAACACAACTTCCTGGGGGTATGGTTTATATCGCAGCAGGGATGGTGGAGGTTGGATCCTGCCGAATACAGGACGATGGAGCCTTTCGCCAACCATATTCTATGCTTATGGCGGAGACCAAAGCGTAAGCGCGACATGGACAGATTGGAGTAAACGCGCAAGCAATATTACGACTTGTGGGAAAGATTTTTGGGAATTAGTTGAGGAAGCTGATCTGGATTATGTGTACATACGCAAGGGGACGGGTGGTCTTCAAAGTGAGGAATTAATCAATTGCGGCGGACTAATCTCCATTTACCAGGGTGAATTGGTGTCCATTTGGTTAATAGAAAGACCATAGTTAAAACAGTGACTGTCTTCTGAAGAAAGCATTTGCACTATTGCTTGGTTGGAATCAAACGTTTAAAATAGATGATTTGCACAAAAATGGCTTTAGGGTGTTAATTCATAGTTAAAGATATTCCCCTCAACTTCAAGGGATATGACGTTATCGGAATAGTCCAAAAAAAATGCATTTTTAAACGAACCAGGCAAAATAATCGTTAACAAGTTCAAATCCCCGTTTTGTGGGCTTTCATATTCGACCAGAAGTTCATTCTCTTTCCTAACGTGCGTGATTGACCCCTCTTCTTGCCCGACAAGCAAGAAAGTTACATTACCACCTGGCATCTCTAATTTGTTTTGATTGAGTTGATAGTCTGGAGTGAAGTGCCAGTTTATTTTTGCACTTTGGCTCTTTTTACTTGTAGCATTATCGATGATAAATACTGGTCCATCCTTAAAAAAGTGTATAGACCGATCGAATGTCCACCCGTTCCAATCTTCAATTTGAGTCAAGCTGTAGTCATAAGACTCAGACGTTTCAAACTTCTGAACTTTTGCATAAAAAGGCGGGTCTTGTGCGTACGGTCCAAAGAGGCTGACCAGTGAGTTTAAAACTGCATCCAGACCCGTTCTGGGGATTAGCAAAGTGTTTAATTGTTCTATCGGAATTCGTTTATCCCGAACCAAAGCCCTTCCAATCGGCAGCCACGAAATCGATTCTTGTGTGTGTTGCTCTTCAACCAAAGGAGAACCTGCATAAATCAATGAAATTGAGTTGCTTGCTTTGTAACGATGCCAACCTGTGAAACGGAGGTTTAGTGAAATATATAGGTCATCTTCAAGCCAACCATTTCGGAAGACAATCTTATCTGGGGCGAGGGGTCCATTCTGCTCTGGTAATCCAGAATCACCATACAACAGACATGTTCCAATGTCGGGAATGTTGGCCGTTAGATCACGGGAAATTTTTTCTTCTGTTCCTACTTGAACAGGAAATCGGTACGTATCGCCCAATGTTTGCATACTTTGATTAGAGATCCATAAAAGGGATTCATCTTCAAGCAAGTTTGCTCCAAAAAGCATGATCGGGGCAATAGAAACTTTTCCTGGAAAGTTGTAGGTTTGCAAGTCTCCATTGGGCAATGCTTGAGCTTTGATCCACTCAAAGGACAATCTTAGATTAGTGTCATTGACCTGTTCAGAAAGTAATGATTGAAAATAAGAGTTAGTAATCCAGACTGGTTGATATGAAATTGCATCATCGGTTACACGAAAGTTATTTATCCATCCGCGGTCGTGTTGATCAAGAAAATTTGTGTTTCTTGAATAGAGCGTTTCATCGAGAAAAGGGATTTGGTTTAGGATTGCGTAAAGCCCAGCTCCAATATCTTGATTGAGATATGCTCCAACGGGTTTATGCGAAAAGGCAAGTCCATACATCCAATCAACCCAGCCTACTTTTAATGCACGGGTATTTATTGCTGATATCCAGTCCTCAATAATTGATGTTTCATGAGAATTGAAAAGATTGGGTTTTATTTCCCGGATTTTCAGATAATAATATAGGACTTGTGAAGCTTCCCATTGATCCCATTTAACACTTCCAGGGGGAGTTGTGTAAGACATAGCTTCTGCATCAAGTAAGAGATGCTCTTTGAATGATGAGAAGAATGCATCAGTTTGGTAGTAGGTTGCGAGAAAACCATAGTCTAGGGTTTTAAGGTTATCTTTGTTAGCGACATTGTTTGCGTATCGCTCTTGAACACTTTGTCCTGTAATTATTTCAGACTGCTCTTGGTTAGGCAGGGTCTCGCAGATAAACGGGTTCTTCTCACTGATTTCCTTAAAAGTATCCTCAATATTTTCTGGATAGAAGCTTTTCTGATATGCCAAAGAGACGTAATTCAAAAAAGGAATGCTTGAGATTGTAATAACCAGAATTGTGGTCTTGGGTGAAAGCGATAAGCGAGGAAAGGGGTTAATTTTACTTTTTAGCGGAAGCTTTCGAACGAATATGTGATAACAAAACCACAATAGAAACCAAAATATGCTAAAGAAAAGGATAAAAAGTGCTGTGAAAAACTCCTCTTCAGAGAAACGAATTAAGATTTGATTAAATAATACCGGGAAAGCCCCAGAGGCAACTGTTAGAATAACTCTCCCAAACCATTTTAACCAGGAAGGCTGGTTTGATAATCCCTCAGATATTAAGATCAAAAAAGTGTAAAAGGAAAATAAAAACAGCCAGCCAAATATTTCTTCATCGAAGAAAATACAAATTGCCAGGAACAACATTGAAAAAATAAGCAACAAGAATTGATTTCCAAACTCGTGATAGTTAACGGATGGATCTAACCTTAGCAGCCAACTGGTAAAAATTATCGCTGCCACAAACAAAATTAGATACACATTATTGATCAATTTTATCTGGGAGAGAAGGTTTAGAAAGAGGACGGGTAAAAAAATGGAACTAATGAACCTAATTCCAATACCTACTCTTGAAAAAAAAATATTCATTTAGAATCTACCTGCTTCCAACGCAAAGGGATGAATCAAATTGATAGATCCTCACATGATCTTCTGCAAACGCTAAAGTAAGATGTGGCACGCTACTCCATTCTTGCCAATTTAACAAAGGAGTCGAATCATTTACTGAGCCTTGTTTTTGACCGATATAAATATAGTCGATACCCCAAGAACACATAGCGGCTTTGCCTTCGTCGGAAATGGGCGGATGAGTTTCAAACAGATTAATAACATCTACCGTCCAATCAGTATAGTCTGGGGCTTCGGGCTTTTCGTTTAACACAGCATACTGCGGTGGCATTGTATTCTCGCGATCAGTAAGTAGCGAGAGCCACCATCCTGCATCACTACCTACACCAGAAGTGTTGTTGTAAATAGTGAACCCATTTACCAGGAATAAGTCATCTGAGCTTGTGTTCTCGACGATCCAATTAAAAGCTCGCAAATCTGGCCTTGTGACCATTTCATGTTTTTTGTCTGTAACGTTTTTTGCTGTAAACGCAAAGAAAAGGGAAATTGCGCAAAGGAGAAACACTGGAATCCCACGATGAATTTTTTTCAGACCATCAAATATCAGCGCAAACAGATAGGCTATGGTTACGCTCAATCCAATGTATGCCATGATCTGGATTGAAAAATTGTCTATGAAGTTTGAAAAGGGGAGGTTGATAACAGTACCGATGTTGTAGGCATGCAATAGAACCAGTCCTAACGCAGTAGCCAAAACGCGCCATTGTTTCATCAATAAGCCAAACACGGCAGAAATTACAGCCAAAATCACTAACGGTTGTGAGTAATATTCTTTAGTCGATTTTAAATTTGTGATAAACGTTGAAGTAGCTTCGTTTAAAGTTGGTGACTGTGCGTAACCCACGGATTCAGCGAGTGTGCCACCCAAAATACGCGAAAATAAAGGAATCAACAACACCACCATTCCAAGCGAGATAAGAGCAATTCTCGTGAATAACGGTAAGAACTTGTTTTCTTTGGTTTTAAACCAAACCAACATTTCTCCAAGTAGTAGCGGTAGCCATATGATGAGGAAAAAAGGCATTCTGTAATAACACAAGGCCATTCCTCCAAGAAATAGAGAAACAATGGCCAAATTCTTTATGCTGTTTTTATTTGAAAATAAGGACTCAACTAACAGAAAGCCAACTAAAGGAAGCAAGACCTGTCCGCTAAGTTGAGCGTATCTACCCCAATTTACGTAATAATTAGGATATTTCAATGCTAACCCGGCAAGAATTACTGCAATTATGCCAGCCCATTTTTTATTGCCCGAAACCTTAAATGCGATAGGGTAAAGACTTAATGCGGCAAGGGTATTACTAATTTGACCAATCCATAAAACGGATTGACTCGCACTTTGATTGCTTATCCAGGCATATACCGCTGAGATGGCATGAAAACCAAAATGCACAGTGAGAGATTCATACGGAACGTAAGGTTGCCACGAATCAAATAAACCTTTGTTATCCAACATCAATTGGGTTATTACTGTATGTTGGTATGAGTCTCCCCACATTGGCGTATCCAGCGTACGGATTGCCCAAAATTTTACCAAGAAAATAATGCATAAAATGAAGATAAATAACACATTTTGCCAATTCTCAGAATTTATTTGAAAACTTTGAACCAACTTTTTTATAGAAATTTTCTTATGATTCAAATCTGGCCAGTAGTAAGTAATCATAAAAAAGGCTGATAATCCCATTACTGTCCAAACAAAAAATGGCTCTCCTGGGTGGAAGTTGAGTAAATCAGTAAATAAGAATAGGATAGGATACAAAGCGTAGGAAACCCCAAAGGTTAACGCAAGCTTCAAGAAGAAGTCATAATTTTTCCACCCAGACCAGCAATAGGTCAGTATCGTCCAACCCGGTAAAACCAAAATCAATACTGTCAGCAAAAATTGCCAGAGCCATTTAAATATATTCAATATTAACCCAAGAGAAAGTTGCAGGCGATCGTAGGTTAAGCTAAACGACAATTGAGACATAACGGGTGAAGAATTAATGTATAGACCGCCCATGCTATAACTTTCGGGGGCGTTAGTTTGAAAACTAATAGGGTCTGAGCTTGCCCAAGTTAGTTCAAGAAAATAATCTTTAAGATATGAGTCGGTTTGAGTTTCAAATTCGAGGACAAAATACATTGGTGCGCTGACGGCAACGGAATATTCTTTCGATAATAGCAATGTTTTTGAGACATTGTGATAAAGATCCAACTTTAAAATCCCAGTTACAGGACTCTCAGATGATAGAGTGACACCTATTTCATTGAGTCCTCGATGGAGTGAGGTGAATGTTTGACCAACAGATTCACCTGAAGTGATCGATACCAAGGGGATTGGATCTAATTGGGCAGTCGCTTTATCTCGAGAGAAAGCCACAAAAAAAAGAAGACAAAGGAAAATTACAATTGAGTTTGTAGCTTTGCGACGATTCATAATGTGTTGACAAAGAATTCCTGTAAAGAATGATATCCTTTTCTCTGACTGCAAATTATAACAGCGGAAAAATTTCGTGTGGTCAAATAAGCTAGTGGCACATGAAGGCGAAATTAGAAAATTAAGATAAGTAATTGGGGCTAGAACCAGGACAAACAATAATAAGATAAAATCTTGAGATAAGAGAAAAGCAATTTCTAAAGCCTGTGAATTTTAGTTTCGATAAGTTTATTAACCACGTGTTACTATAATGAAGGAATTTACCACTTAACGAATAAGCGAAAGTGACAACGAACTTGAGGAAAATCGTTTTAATTGGACCGATGCCGCCTTATCGTGGGGGCATTTCTCGTTTCTCTGCTTCTTTGGCTGAAGAGTTATTGGAAATGGGTCACGATGTCAAAGTAGTATCTTTTCGGAAACAATATCCAAAACTACTGTATCCTGGCAAAGCTGAAAAAGACTACACTCAAGATCTGTCCAAAGTGAATACAAATTTTGTCTACAGCCCTTTTTGCCTAAAGGATTGGAGAAAGACTGTAATACAGATAGAACGTTTTCTGCCTGATATCGTTATTTATCAGTGGTGGACTACGTTTTGGGCTCCAGCCACCTCATGGCTCATCCATAGGTTGAACAAGGCCGAGATATCCACAAAAATATTGATCCATAACGCTTTCCCACACGAATCGACCTGGTTGGATAAGAAACTTACCACTTGGGCATTACGCGGAGGTAGGTCCTTTGTGACTATGACCGAAATCCAAGCTGAACGCCTTCGTAGCGCGGTCAGCTCTCAGGCTGAATTAGTGACTGTCCCACATCCGGTTTATAAACAATTCCCTGTTAGCGGATTGAGTAAAGTTGAAGTACGGAAAAAATTTGGAATACCATTGGAAGTTCCTCTGGCTTTGTTTTTTGGCTTTGTTCGACCTTATAAGGGATTAAACACTCTGATCGAAGCTATGCGGTTGCTCAAAAGTAAGGGGTCAAACATTCACCTCTTGGTTGCAGGAGAATTTTGGGATGATCAGGACGCCTATGAAAACCAGATTACTGAACTGGGAGTCCAGGACATGGTGACAATCCGCGCAAGCTACATACCAGAGACTGAAGCAAGTCAATTTTTTGAAGCTGCTGATTTGTTTGTGGCTCCTTACCTGGCTGGAACACAAAGTGGGTCGGTTAAAGTGGCGATGAGTTATGGATTGCCAATAGTCGTGACTGATGTGATCACTGATCCTCTTGTCCTGGAGTATAAACGGGGCTTGAGTGTTGTGAAAAATGGAGATCCTGAAGAACTTGCAGAAAAAATCAACGACATTTCACATGGAAAGCTGGACACAAAAACGGAAAATGAGATCATTTTGCATAATTCCTGGCAGCCTCTTTTGGATATTTTGTTAAGGCTTTGATTACGTTAAGATATTTGCTTGTACGGGAGTTTATAATTGAGAATTGCATTGTAGACCATGGACGACAGGAAAAATAAAGGCCTAGGAAAATCAGTCGTTGTTGTTGGATTAACAGCGGCACTGTCCCAATTACTGTCTGTCGGCTATTTGACGTTTTTAGCACGATGGATCGGTCCAAATACCTACGCCTTACATGTAGCCATCTTTAACCTTTGCGCAATCAGTGCGTTTGCTGTTAACTGGGGACTGGACACCTGGTTGTTGAAAAAAACCTCGGATGACCAACTTTCCAGCAAGGATGTCTTACAGACTGTCCTGCTTATTAAGCTGATTTTTGGGATACTTTGGGCAATCTTGCTGTTTTCAATCGCCCCGTTGCTTAAGCCCGATATTTTCCTCAGGCCACTCCTGATTTTGGCGATTTTGAGCACTTTATTTGAGTCTTTAACCAACTCTATATATACGGTCTTGCTAACCACTAATCGATTCAAATGGTCATCAGCAATTCTCTTAATTGGTAGATTCTCTCGATTGGGTTCTCTGATTGGGCTTTATTTCTTGTCTGCCAACAACCTTAGTCTCATTATTACCTTACGAACAGTGATAGATTTGCTCGTTTTGATTGTTGCTGGGGTGATTTTTGGATTTCAATTTACTAACTGGAAAATCGCGCCAGACGATCTTAAGAAAGCATTTACCAGTGCGACCCCATTTCATGCTTCTGACCTGATAAACATTGTCTTCCACCATGTCGATGTTACACTCGTGACATTTTTATCCAAAAGTTTAGAAACTATCAGTAGTTATTCATTGATGATTAGTTTGTATAATGTGATCAACACCATCATTTTGTCATTGATGAACGTTGTGGTACCTTCCTTATCAAGAGAGCGAAATCACTCCGGTCCTGGTCATAGAAAAACATTACTTTGGACCATATCCGGATTCTTCCTGCTAGGATTGGCTGGCTGGGTGGCTATCACATTGTTTGGCCAGAATGTGATCCAATTAATTCTTGGCAATCAATACCTGATGGTTGCTGAATTAATCTCCAGAACAGCTGTGATTGTTATGATAAATTCCCTGAATGTTGGCTTTACGGTAACTATAATAGTCAGTAATAGGCAGAAAGCACGAGTTGTCCCTCAAATTGTGTCGCTTATCTTCAAAGTGGCAGCCAGCCTCTTGCTATTTCCCGTTTGGCAAATTGAGGGTTTGAGGTGGGTTTATATACTCAGTGAAATAGTATTGTCTCTTGGCTACTTTCTTGTTATCTCGGGTGTTTTACAAGACGTGTCTGAGTCAAAAGACGCAGACAAGAAATTTTGTGACAAACTAAATATTGTCCTGATTACCTTCAATCAAGAAGGAAAAGGCACCTATCTAAGGGCGTATTTTCTCGGCAAAGAATTGACCGAGTTAGGGCATAAGGTCACGATTTTGGCAGCAGAAAATGACGGAAGTCGCACTCGGGAGCGACTTGAAGATGGAATGAAAGTAGTAACTTTCCCCCGGCTAGTTAAAGGAATATTTCTTTCTGGATGGGGATTCGACGAATTGATCTTCAGATTGTTCTGGCTCAGGAACAAAGAGTTTGACCTGGTACATATTTTTGAATGCAGACCAACCACATATTTTCCGGCAAGAGTGTTGCAGAGAAAAGGAGCCGCCTTTTTTACCGATTGGGCGGACTGGTTAGGTAAGGGTGGATCTGTAGAAGAAAGGCCAAATGGCATAAAGAAAAGCTTGTTGACATTTTTTGAAACATATTTCGAAAACAAGCGTTTTCAAAACAGCGATGGGAACACGGCCATCTGTTCCACGCTAGCAAATGAATGCGTAAAGAGAGGTTATCCTCAAGAAAGGGTTTTATTATTGCCAAACGGTCTATGTAATCCCTACATACAATCGGTCGCGATTGATGTGGCTCGTACCGAAAAGCACTTGCAGCAAAAGGATTTGATAATTGGTTATCTCGGGTCCGGCTTCGAAAAAGACATAGCTCTGATGTATTCATCATTCAACACTTTGCATAAATTAGTCGAAGAAGCCAAATTATTACATGTTGGCAGGTCAAATTACCAATTGGAGCCGGATGGAGCAATTATTTGTACCGGACCGGTTAGCTATGAAGATGTATCCTATTTCTTATCCGCTTGCGATATTTTCTGGTTTCCACTGAGAATGACCCAGGCGAATTATGGGAGAATGCCGTTAAAATTCAGCGATTACCTGACTATTGGCAGACCAATAGTTTGTACAGATGTTGGTGACTTGGCAGATTGGATAAAAACATTGCAGGTAGGGCTTGTTGGATTGGATGATCCAGAAAGCATACGCCATCTTGTTTTGGAAATATTTCGATCTCCTGAACAGCAAAGCAAGATGGGCGTGAATGCTATCAAAGCCAGCAAAAATTATGAGTATAGCTGGAAAAAAAGGGCTGAAGAACTGCAAAACTTTTATTTCTCACAGATCACGAGATCCAAGGAATTAAATGAAGGTGGAATCTATGAAGTGCAAATGTTGCAACAGCGAGAATCTTAACCTTCTTTATGAAGGAAATGACCGCTTACATAATGTTCAGGGCGAATTTTCCTTGTTTACATGCTTGGACTGTGGTGTTGTTTCTGTCCGACCACTGCTTTCAAGCGGCGAAATAAATCAATACTACCCGGAAAATTACATATCTTACCCGGTTCCGATTGGAAAAGAAAAGCTGACTATCAAGCGCCTCGACCGGCAATTTGGGGTGTTTAAACGACGTAAAAAAATTGAACGTTACACTGGAAAGAGGCATGGCAAGATACTGGACGTTGGTTGCGCGACAGGCGTATTCCTAAAAGAAATGCAGAATCATGGTTGGGAAGCTTATGGCGTAGAACCTTCGGTGTATGCAGCTGGTGTTGCCGTGGATCAACTGGGGCTGGATGTGTTCAAAGGATACCTGAATGAAACAAAATTTAAGGAACATTTTTTTGATGTCATAACCCTTTGGGATGTTTTTGAACATCTCCCAGATCCTGTTGAGACCCTGCAAATCATAAAACGCATACTGAAACAGGATGGTAAACTGGTGATAACTATGCCGAACACAGATTCGTGGGAACGAAAAATTTTTAAACAATATTGGGCTGGATGGGATGTACCGAGACATTGCCATATTTTCTCACCTACAGCAATTAAAATGTTACTTACTACCCAGGGATTGCATATTGAAAGATTAATCAGCTTTACGGGTATGTTAGGGGCGATTAGGATTTCTCTAGACTTTTGGTTGCAAGCGAGCAGATTTTCAAAGAAATCCAGACAATTAATGAAGAACGTTTATTATTCGTCAATCTTCAGACTGCTTCTCTACCCATATATATTGGTATCTACCATGTTGAACAAAAGTACGAGCATGACTATCTTTGCATCACATGACGCTTCTTCAAGAACATAATCCTTTTTTACTATCTCTTTTTTGTGAAAAAAGGACTTTGATAAAGCAAATAACCCAAACGAGTTATTGAATTAGCCCGGAAATCACATACAATAAAAGTAAATATTCTAATGGAGGTTCAAATGTTCAAAAAGTTCTTAGCAGTACTGTTTATTTTAGCTTTAGCATTTGGTATAGTCGCCACACCTGCACATGCTGCAGTGCCTGTTACCTATGAGTCAAGTATCCAAGTGCGAAACCTGACCAGCACAGCAGGCACCATCACCCTTACTTTCTACGATCTAAGCGGCACAATAGTCGGTACTCCCCTCACCGACACTATCGCTGCGAATGAGACTAAAAGTTACTATCGAAGCACAATGCCTGTGGCCTCAGGCTTCAATGGCTCCGTTGTAATTTCTTCCGATGTGCAAATTGCTGCGATGTCCAACCTTGTTGGGCTCAACGCCGCGACCACTCCAATAAGTTATGCGGCTTATTCTGGTTTCACCGGAGGATCTACTTCAGCATATCTACCTACACTTTTCAAGGATAACTACGGTTACAACACCTTCTTCTACGTCCAGAATACTGGCGCCGCAAGTACTGCAGTGACTGTCAATTATTCTGATGGTACAACCGCTAGTACCGGCACGATTGCTCCAGGACAATCTGTTGTTGTGAGTCAGAAAACTGAGGCTCATACTCCAAAAGTCTTCTCAGCAACGCTTACTTCGACTGTAGCCCCAATTGCAGTAACTGTGGTTGAGGAAGGTTCAACCCTCTTTTCATATACTGGGTTTGGCTCTGGTGCCACTAATCCTCTGATGCCTTTGATCAACCAGAACAACTATGGATACTTTACTGGCGTTCAGATCATGAATACTGGCGCTACGGCTTCTGTCGTAACCGTTAGTTATACACCCTCCTTGGGTGGCACTGCTTGTTATGAGACCCGTACTCTGGCTGCAGGGACCTCCAAGACCTTCTCTCAGTTCGTGTTCTATCAGAGCCAGAACGAATCTGGAGATCCTGCTTTCGCTACTAATTGTGTTATGGGTCAGACATTTATCGGATCCGGAAAAGTCACTGCGAATACGACTTCAGCCCCACTGGTAGCGGTCGTAAACCAGCTTCAACCTACACAGGTCAAGGGTGGAGCTTACGTGGCCTTTGACCCTGGTCAAGGTGGCTCGACAATTGTGTATCCTTTGATCATGGATCGGAACTACGGATACTTCACCAGCCATAGTATCGTCAACGTCGGCACTTCTGGAATTGCTGCCGGCGCTTTGAGTTGCCTCTTCACCGGTACTGCCACGACTGGTCCTGTTAGTGTAACAATCACCAACAGTGCTGCTATCCCAGTTGATGGCAGTTGGACTCTAAACCATCAAGGTTTGCTCGGTAATGGCTTTGTCGGTGGCGCAACCTGTGCAGGGCCCGCAGGAGCACTGCTTGTTGGCACCTCCAATCAATTGGGTGCTACTGTAGGTGTTGATACATTGCTAGTTTCTGAAGGCTTTATCGTCAATTAGCGGATCAACCCACAGGTTTTTTACAGAGGCTGGCAATTGCCAGCCTCTACTTTTTTCTCCCTTAAGGCAAACGAATTCATAGAATGAGAGAGGCAATAATCCCCTGTGGTGTTGTTGGAAATGCGTTATTTATTTGGTTGAGAAATGGAGAGAATTTCGTCATTTAAATTCACTTGACCCCCTGCTAAAAACAATAACTTTTCATGGTTCATAATTTGACTACCGATTGTAATATTCCACTTTACAAGAAATGGAAAAATCTTCGTAAGGGGATGATAGATGTAAATTATTAAGCTACGAAGGATTACTGATTTGATAATGGAAGAAAAAATATTGATTACAGACTTCGACCAAGTTATGTCAGCGGTGTATGCTGAACCACTAAACAATTCTCTAAACCTTTCCTTGCTTAATAACGAGCTTAAAGTTGTGTGATTGAAATACCATACATGGCCAACTGGATAGATCATGTGCCACTTTACCCCATAAAGTTTTGCGAGGAAATTGCCAATATCATGGGTTGTAACAACAAGTATTCCATCTGGTTTTAACAAACGGTTGCATTCTTTTAGTAATTTACCGGGAGCATAAACATGTTCAATTACATCAAACATAGTAATTACATCGTATGAACTAGCCTGCAGATCGAGGGAATCCAATTCTCCAGAGTAAACAGTCAGATTAAGAGTATGACGGCAAAAATCAATAAAAAGGGGAGATATCTCTTGTCCTTCTACTTGGAAACCGGACTCCCTAGCACGTGTTAAGAAATAACCATTACCGCAACCGATATCGAGTAACCTTCCTCGCGATTTGGTTTTCTTGATCATCCGGATATACCTGTCAATTTGCTTCTGGTGAACAGAATATGTCTCAAAGAAATGTTTGTCCAAGAAAAACTGATCACCAATGAGTGAAAATTCGTAATATTTGTTGTTAGCTTCAAGTGATAACCTCGGATTCACATATATCAATCCACATTGATTACATTTGACGATAGGGAAAACATCGAGGTCGAAAACGCCTTTTTGATGATTCTGGACAGGTGCAGCAAAAAGGCAGCAATAATTGGAAGTGTCACAAACACAACAATCCGGGTGTTCTAAACCGCCATATGTGCCTGATTGTGTAAAATCTGAAGCAGAATCACTCACTAATCACCTCTCAAGATAAAAATATACCACATCCAAAAAAGCAATACGGATAGAGTGATAATGGAAAATTCTTGAGATGGAGAAACCCGGATCAACTTAATTTTCTGACTAATCGAGGCTTTGTAGTGATTCCTAGAATTGTCAATTGTGTATAATTACAGAAAAGGAATCCTCCATGAAAACCTCTACGAAGACATCTCTGTTGCTGTTACTTTTAATCTGTGTGTTATCTGGTTGTAATAAGATTGGTTCTACCGCGCCACAATCAACATTTTTGGCAATACCAACAAGTACAGTAGTTCTTGAAACGCCGACAATCCCGAAGCCAGCTGAAGGAAAAGGGGTGGTTTGTGGTTACCTTCTAGACAAAGAAACAAACCTACCTCCCCAAGCAGCTCTTTTCCTTTCAGAAAATATTGCTGCTGGCAGAAAGGATTTGCCCGCTATGATGTCTTTTTCTTACCAGACTAATCCAAGATCTGAGATGAATGAAGAAGGGTATTTTTGCTTCACTGATGTCGAACCTGGTATTTATGCTCTGACCTTATGGACTCCACCAGGCAACACAAAGTTTGTCGAGAATACAGATGGACAAGACTACTTGTGGATCGTGGTAGAGTCTGGATCGATTATCGATTTGGGTCACCTCTCAAAATAGCATAAGCAATTGGAGAATCACTTAAAGTGAACTTTACAATAGCAGTGGTAATAGTTGCTTGGAATAATTACCTTGATACCCAAGAGTGTATAGATTCTATATTTGATCAGCAAATTGTAAAAACAAAAATCTTTCTTGTTGACAACGGTTCGGATATTGAGCCGCTGGTAAATCTTAGTATAAAATACCCAGACATTAACTATATTCGCTCGGACACAAATCTTGGTTTTGCGGGGGGGTATAACCTGGGACTGCAAAAAGCGCTGATGGGGGATTATCATTTCTTTCTAATAATCAACAACGACACCAAGGCTGACCAATTCATGATCTATGAATTGGTCGAAGCGTTTAAAGACGAAAAAGTGGGTCTAGCTGCTCCAATAATTTACTATTATGATGCCCCTAATCGGGTCTGGTCCAGTGGTGGGAACATTAATAAGTTATTTCTAATGCCCCTGGAGTCCCACAGCCAACGGAAAAAAATTACGAGTCCAACTGAGCGAACCTTTATATCTGGTTGTTGTTATCTTCTAAAGCGGGATTTATTAGAACAGGTCGGATTATTCGATGAGCGCTTCTTTCTATATTTTGAAGACCTTGACTTATGCATGAGAATAAATAAATCCCAGTGGAGAATGATCGTAATTCCTACTGCAAAGTTGTGGCATAAAGTTTCGCGAAGTAGTGGCGGACAGGACAGTGAGAGAGAACGTTATCATTATGCTTTGTCCAGTGTACTCTATTTCCAAAAACACATTAGTGTCGTCAACGCTATTCCAATTTCATTATTTCGCTTGGGAAGCGCACTGAAGACGACAATTACGTTGCTGCTTCGCGGAGAGACCAAAGGAATATCTGGTTATTTCAAAGGAATTTACATGGGTTTGATAAAAAAGAAGTCAGCTTAGAGCGGTAAAAATTAACTGCAGTCATTTTACAATTCCCGGAAGTGATATGGAATAAATCATCCTATAACCCAGCAGTTGATCGGAATTTGTTCCATCGGTATTATTACCGCCCAAAATGTATAGCTCCCCGCCAATGACGGAGCATCGTGAGTCTTTTGTGTTAAGCGACTTGTTGTTGCCTATTGCACTCCAAACATTTTGTTGGGCATCATAAATAAAGAATTGTGTGCCTTCTTCACTATCAACGGCCGTATAAATCTCTCCAAGAAGTTCGAACAGGCAAGATACTGAACCGGTGATTGGTAAACCTGCTCCCTCTTCCCAGGGATTTTCACCAGTCTGATCACGATCCGGGAAATAATTCAACATAGATAATTGTGAAGTCGTTTGTTCCGAATTACCTATTAGAACAATTCTATTTTCACTTTGAACCGCAATCGCTGAAGTAATTGAATGGGGTAAACCAGTTAATTCTGACCATTTGTCTTGTTCCGGATTGTATTTGAGAGTGATATCGCTTGCTTGCGACCCATCCCAACCTCCAAAAAGATAAAGGCTTCCCCCGAATGTCGCTAAAGCGTAATCGCTCAATCCAGTCGGGAGACTTGCTTTCTCTTCCCAGAGGTTTCGTCTGGGATCAAAAACTTCCAATTTATCCGTTACCACACCGTCTTTTGTTTTTCCACCCGGTACAAATATTTTCTCGCCTACCAATTCAGCTGTTGTTTCGGTCACGGGCGTGGGTTTGTCCTGTAAAGTTGTCCAGCTATTTGTAGTTTGTGAATAAGCCTCGACTCTGTTTGAGATTCCGTTATCTGAGACGCCAGAAATGACATAAATGGTTGATTCATATGTGGTGACAGCCATATTTGATCTTGATGATGGGAGGGGGGCATAGGTAACCCAGCGATCTTCGGTGGTGAAATCGACCATTAGTGTTGCAGCGGGTTTTGTGGGCTTGTTTGGTCGGCTTAACATGAACATAACGAAGGAAAAGATGATAATTGCCAATATTATCATTCCCAAAATGGTTGTCCTGTTAAAGAAAGACTTCATTTCGGCTGGTAAACTGTCGGATTCAACAGTATTGCTCTCAGGTTCCTGATTATCCGGTGGAAGAGCAGGGCTGATAATGCCATTTTCGATGGCGTAAAGTGTTGCCCCAGTGCGAGAGGTTACGTTAATCTTTTTGAATATTCTGCCAATATGCACATGGACCGT
>Ga0116172_10000706_pt1 | contig 32309 bp, 29 predicted proteins | sample AD_UKC083_MetaG_FD_89799 | JGI IMG/M metagenome (GOLD analysis project Ga0116172, IMG submission 89799) | Active sludge microbial communities of municipal wastewater-treating anaerobic digesters from USA - AD_UKC083_MetaG | ecosystem: Engineered > Bioreactor > Anaerobic > Digestate | place: USA... | reverse complement strand
TCTCATATCCGGCATGATATTAACTGTGTGCCTAAGCGGATGCAAAGGCGAGGATAACTCGTCTGAACAAAATCACTCTGATTCGGCTGTAGTCACTACAAGTGTTACGAATGCTGAAGCTGCAACTTCCTCTGTGATAACTACAACTGCGCTTGCCGCTGAGGAAACGACAGTTCCGCAGACGACAACTACTCCGGCGGTCAGTGAGACAACTTCCGCTCCGGAAGAGACTGAGACTGCTGACGAGAAAGTCACGGGAGTAACTGACAGCGAAAACATAATAACAGATGTGCCCGAAACAGAAGATAACAACGGATTACCGGATAATCTGAATCTTGATGAAAATGAATGGGCATAATTATTTATCAGTGTACACCAGTATAAACTGTTGTATAAATAAATATACCGGGGAAGGAAGTGAAATAAAATGAAGTATACTACACCTGAGATCGATGTTATTGCTTTCGAGGCTGAGGATGTTATCTCAACATCATGCATAAACATTGATGAAAATGAGTGGGCTTGATCAATCCCAATTCATTCAGCAGCATAGCACCTTTTTAGAGTGTGCCGGCTGAATGTCAGCTTATCAATCAGCTGATAAAACTCGAAGGCAAGGGCTGTACGGCTGGTTTATTGCTGTGCAGCCTTTTGCTGAAAATAAAGGCGGTGATCATATCAGGATTTTGAGACAAGGTGACAGCCGAGTCACAAGGATCATAAACAGGAAAAAAATCAGCGAAGATGCCGGATTCCGGATCTCGCTGTTCACATATCTGTATTCAGAAAACGGCAGGTATCTTATCACCAATACGCTGACAAGAGAGGTCATTGAGCTTACTGAAGCAGAATGGAAGGCACTTCAGCAGATCAGATCTGAAACGGTAAACTTTAAGTTTGTTGCTGAAAACGGACTTGAACAGCTTGTTGTATCAAGATATATTGTTGAAGCGGAATATGATGAGGTAGGACAGTACAAGAATGTAGTGTTTATCATGAAAACAGTTGCCGGGAAAAAGAAGGGCTACAGTACATATGACATGGAATTTTGATTAAGCATTATCAGATGAACGAAGAAAAGCACCGGTTATTTGACCGGTGCTTTTTTATATTCCAACAAGGAAGTCACATGAATTGATTGATTAAAGAAATGTAATCTTGTTGACTTCTGCCGAAACGAGAGAAACTATTTAGTGCTTCTGCCGAAATGAGGTGAAAGGTATGGATTTTTCGGGAGAAGCGTGGTATTGTTGTCGTGACGAAAGTCACGATAAGGAACGATTTGGGAATTGAAAGGAGGATGCCAATGAAAATAACCACAGGACATTTAGCTGAGAAGAGCGGCAAATGGTATGCCGTTATAAACTTATACGATGCCGACGGTAAGCGTCACGAAAAATCGCGCTCCCTCGGACTGGACGCAAAGAAAGGCACCAAGACCGAAGCCAACCACCGTCTGAACGAGGTGCTGGAGCAGTACAATCTTGGTGACCAGTACCTGCACGAAGGTATGTCGAGAGCCGACAAGGAGCGCAACCGCATAGCTGATATGCGAGTTGAGGACTACCTTGCAGAGTGGCTGGAGTCCTACAAGGGCAACATCACGAAGTCCACATACACAAGCTACAAGCGGTACATGGACGTACACATGATACCATTCTTCAAGAAGATGAAGATAAAGGTCAAGGAGATCACAGGCGACGAGATAAACGAGTACTACGCTTACCTCAGAGCCAAAGGTCTGAAAGGCACAAGCTGTCAGCGACACCATTCGCTTCTGCACCTTGCATTCAAGTCTGCGATGAAGCGTCGTATCATTCTGACAAATCCCGTTGATCAGGCTGACCGCCCGAAGTCGGTGCAGTTCATCGGAAACTACTATAACGCTGAGGAGATAAAGCAGCTCATCGACTGCACAAAGGACGATCCGCTGCACATCGTCATCATTATAGCTGCCTATTACGGACTCCGCCGCAGCGAGGTCATCGGACTGAAATGGTCGGCGGTGGACTTCGTAGGCAAGACCATAAGCATCAAGCACAAGGTGTTGCAGGACGAGGACGGAGTTGCAGGCTACGATGTGATGAAAACGAAATCGTCGTACAGAACGCTTCCGCTGATACCCGTAGTCGAGCAGGCGCTCATCGCTGAGCGTGAGCATCAGGCGGAGACGAAGAAGGCTTTCGGCAGAGGATACTGCAAGAAGTACGAGGACTACATCTGCGTGGACGCTGTGGGAGAGCTGATACGTCCCAACTATGTGTCAGACCACTTTCCCATAGTGCTCCGCAAGAACGGTCTGCGGAAGATACGCTTCCATGACCTGCGGCACAGTTGTGCCAGCTTACTCCTTGCCAACGGAGTACAGATGAAGCTGATACAGGAGTGGCTCGGGCACAGCGACATAGGTACAACGAGCAACGTGTATAGCCATGTGGACAGCGAAAGCAAGAAACTGAGCGCCGAGGCGATTGCTAAAGCGCTCTCAGAGTAAAATAAAAGCCTCCGGACGTTATGTCCGGAGGTCTAACATAAACAGTATATTTGAAATTGTAATTTGTATAATGCGCGGAATGAAAATCGCGTCCCAGAAAAACTGAGACGCGAAATTGGCTGCGCGGGCTCCGCGCTGGCGCAGTGGGTGGGATTCGAACCCACGTCCCTCAAGGGGCATCATGATTTCGAGTCATGTCCGTTATGACCACTTCGATACCACTGCGTATTTAATTTAACTATAAAATTGCGAGAAAACTGCGAGAAAACCAATTGCAAACACAACTGCGAACACCGCCGAAACCACGCAGAACAGGGATATATCAAAGTACGGCAAGCTCAGGAACGACTATGTTTCGAGTCATGTCCGTTATGACCACTTCGATACCACTGCATAAAATCACTATAATATTATATCATAATGGCAGTTCAAAATCAATAGGCTGGTAAAAAATTAATATTATAACAAAAGGTGGAGCGTTACAGCTCCGCCTTATTTTTCTTTGAAAGCAGGAATAATCTGCCGCTGAATGGGGGAATATCCATGTTCAGCCTGCCGTCTGCAAGGGTGAACTCCGCCTTGCCCTCGGGAGTAGTTCCGCTGTAGCGCTGGTTGTCGGAGTCAAGAAGGAGTTCCGCTCCGTAGTTGCTGCCGATAATGACAGAATAGCCGAACTGATACCAGTCTGAGAAGTTCAGAACTGCCAGTATATCGCCCTCCGCAGCCTTTCTGCGAATAGCGTAAACACATCTCTCCGCGGAGCTGCAGTCCTCCCACGCGAAATTGGTAGGGTCATAGTCATAGTGGAGCGCCTTGTGCTCAAGGTATATCTTGTTGAGGGCTTTTATGTATTCTCGGAACGAGTCGTGGAGGGGATATTTCAGCATATCCCAGTCCTGCTGGCGCTTTTCGTCCCATTCGCGGAGCTGGGCGAATTCGCTGCCCATGAAGTTCAGCTTTTTGCCGGGGTGGACCATCATGTACATATACAGCGCTCTTGCCTGGGGGAACTTCTCATTGTACTGACCGTTCATTTTCTGTGCCACAGTCGCCTTGCCGTGAACTACCTCGTCATGGGAGAGGGGGAGTATGTATTTCTCGTTGTAGAAATACAGCATAGAGAAGGTCAGCTTGTGATAGTCCCGGGAGCGATACATGGGAGCACTCTGGAAATACTCCAGGGTATCATGCATCCAGCCCAGGTCCCATTTGTAGTCAAAGCCCAGTCCGCCGTCAAATACGGGTGCCGTAACCTTCGGATATGCTGAGGAGTCCTCTGCGGAAATAATTGCGGTGGGATGACGGGCTTTGAGACCGCTGTTCATGTCTTTCAGGAACTGTATGGCAGTTCTGTTCTCGCCGCGGTGCTCGTCGCCGTTCCAGTATATCATATTGCGGACCGCGTCCATGCGCAGACCGTCGAAGTGGTAGACGCTGAGCCAGTAGTCCGCCGCAGACTGTATAAAGGAGCGCACCTCGCCCTTTGAGTGGTTGAAGTTGCGGCTGCCCCATTCGTTATAGCCTATGTCGTCCGCAGGATACTCATATAGCCTGGTGCCGTCGAACTCCGTCAGCGCATAATGGTCAACGGCAAAGTGCACGGGGACGAAATCGATGATGACGCCAATGCCGCGGCGGTGGCACTTGTCCACCAGCTCCATGAGCTGTAGGGGAGTGCCGTAGCGTGAGGTGGGAGCGAAAAAGCCTGTGCTCTGATAGCCCCAGGACTTGTCGCAGGGGTGCTCGCTGAGTGGCATGAGCTCGATGTAGTTGCAGCCTAATTCGCTGACGTAATCGATGAGTTCATCGGCTATTTCCGTGTAGCTGAACCAGCCCTCCTCGTCCTCGTCGGAGCGCCTTTTCCAGGAGCCCAGGTGCACCTCATAGATGTTGAGAGCCCTGTCACGGCAGTCCGAGCGCTGACCGAGCCAGTCCTCGTCGCCGAACCGGTAGCCCTCAATGCTCCTTATGACGGAGCAGGTGCCGGGGCGTACCTCCATTCCGAAGCCGTAAGGGTCACAGTGGTCGATGAAATCGCTCTTTGTGTCGTAGATACGGTACTTGTAGCGTTGTCCCTCCTCAGCCGCGGGGACCGTGAGCTCATAGAACCTTCCGTCATTCACAGCCTCCATGGGAAGCTCCTCCCACTTGCTGAAATCCCCGATAACAGAGACCTTTGAGGCATTGGGCGCATACACCCTGAAAACCGCGCCCTTTTCCGTGAGATGAGCACCGAAATACTCATATGCGGAAAACTCCTCGCCCTTGTAAAATCTCATTATGTCCATAAGCCCACCTCGCCGTTTTTCTTGATTATACCACGATATACCGTTAAAGTCAATGATGTGGAACTGTACAAAAAGGGGAGCGGCGGACTATACAAAATAACTATATACTTTATCGCTTTGAACCTGCAAATCGTTGAATTACCGTGTTGACATATTCTTACCAAAGTGGTATAATTTAAAGGCAGTCCGAAGTGTGCTTTTTCACGTTATTCGGAACTTTTACACAGACCAGAGGAGATGTATATATGAAAAACACCTTCGGTTCCAGCGTTTCCGTCACCGTTTTCGGCGAGAGCCACGGTGAGGCTATCGGCGCCGTACTGGACGGCATAGCTCCGGGAATTGCTGTAGATGAGGAATTCATCGCGCATCAGATGAAGCTCCGCCAGTCAGTCAGCGCACTGTCCACCGCCCGCCGCGAGGCAGACAAGGTAAGGATAGTCAGCGGAGTATTCAACGGTAAGACAACAGGTACACCCATAACTTTCATCATAGAAAATCAGGACACAAGAAGCAAGGATTACGGCGAGCTTGCCTATAAAGCACGTCCCGGCCATGCGGACTTCTCAGCCCAGATGAAGTATCACGGCTTTCAGGACTTCCGCGGCGGCGGACACTTCTCGGGCAGGATAACCGCAGGAGTGGTGGCAGCCGGTGCAGTCGCCATCAGCGCTCTCCGCAATAAGGGCATAACTATCGGCACACATATCCTGTCCTGCGGCGGAGTCTATGACCGTCCCTTCGGGGATATGGCAAGGGATATCGCTCAGCTGGGTGATATGGAGTTCGCAGTCCTCGACAGCCAGAAGGCAGAGAAAATGCAGGCTGCCATAACCGCTGCCAAGAATGACGGCGACAGCGTAGGCGGCAGACTTGAGACCGCAGTCATGGGCCTTCCCGCAGGCGTAGGCGAGCCCTGGTTCGACACCCTGGAAAGCCTTCTCGCCCATGCGCTTTTCGGTATCCCTGCCGTCAAGGGCGTTGAGTTCGGCGCAGGCTTTGCCGCAGCTGATATGCTGGGCAGCCAGTGCAATGACTGCTTCAGCTCAGAGAACGGCATTCCCGTATCTGATACCAACAACAACGGCGGTATACTGGGCGGTATAACCACGGGACTTCCCGTACTCTTCAGAGTTGCCGTAAAGCCCACACCATCAATTTACAAGGAACAGCAGACAATCGATATAAACACCATGGAAAATACCACGCTTCAGATAAAGGGTCGTCATGACCCCGCTATCGTGCATCGTGCAAGAGTTGTAGTTGACAGCATTACTGCACTCGTGGTCTGTGACCAGCTGGCAATGAGGTTCGGCACAGACTGGCTCAAATGATCTGGAAAGGAAAATTCTTATGGCACTTAATATCATCCGCGAGCTGCCTCACCCTTCGGAGCTGAAGGCTGCTCATCCGCTCTCTCAGGAGCTTATCGACATCAAGGCTGAACGTGACAGGGAAATCAAGAAAATATTCAGCGGAGAGTCCGATAAATTCCTGCTTGTTATCGGTCCCTGCTCTGCTGACAATGAGGACAGCGTCCTCGATTATATCACCCGTCTCCGCGGATTGCAGGAGAAGGTCAGCGACAAGATAATGATGATACCGCGTATCTACACAGGCAAGCCCAGGACTACAGGCGACGGCTACAAGGGAATGCTCCACCAGCCCGACCCCACAGCTATGCCCGACCTCAAGAGCGGTATCATCGCAGTGAGACACCTTCACATGAGAGCCCTTGCGGAGACCGGCTTCAGCTGTGCGGACGAGATGCTCTACCCCGAGAATTACAGCTACCTCGACGATCTGCTGTCATATATCGCTATCGGAGCCCGTTCCGTTGAAAACCAGCAGCACCGTCTGGTGTCCAGCGGCGTTGATATACCCGTGGGTATGAAGAACCCCACAGGCGGTGATATATCAGTAATGATGAACTCCATTACCGCTGCCCAGCACCACCATGCCTTCATTTACAGAGGCTGTGAGGTCAGAAGTGACGGCAACCCTTATGCTCACGCTATCCTCCGCGGATATGTAAATGACAGGGGACAGTCCTTCCCAAACTACCACTTCGAGGATCTCTACGGTCTGGCAAAGATCTATGCAGAGAAAGATCTGAAAAATCCCGCCCTCATCGTGGATACCAACCACTCCAACTCGGGCAAGCAGTTCGAGGAGCAGATAAGGATATCCAAGGAGATACTTCACAGTATGCGTCACAGCGAGGATATAAAGAAGCTGGTTAAGGGACTTATGATAGAGAGCTATATCGTTGACGGCTCCCAGAAAATAGGGGAGAACGTTTACGGCAAGTCCATTACCGATCCCTGTCTGGGCTGGGAGAAAACAGAGCGCCTTGTTCTTGATCTTGCAGACCAGCTCTGATGAAGAAGCACCGTTCTGTATGTGCAGTACTGAAATAGAAGTTCTGAGCCATAGTATTTCTGATGTACAGTCAGAAGGACTATGGCTTTTCTGTTGACTTTTACTAACATAAATCAGAATTTTGCTTCGCAAAATTCTGATTTATGTTTAGAGTTGAGAGTTTAGAGTTGAAAGTTTTGGAGTCGCCTGCGGCGACAATATTTAAATATTGTGAGCGAAGCGAACACATTAACTCTCAACTCTCAACTTTCAACTATCAACTTAGCGCATACGCGCTAAATTATGATTTTTCTCAGTAAATAAAGCCGGACTATTGCAATTTATAGGCTGCTATGCTATAATGAAGGCAGGCAGCAATGCCACAAAACAAAGAAAGCAGGTGAACACAATGAATATCAGAAAAATCACAGCTGCACTTTCAGCAGCAACACTTCTGTCATTCTCAGCAAGTATTATCCCAATGTCGGCCAATGCTTTCAGTTCAGACCCCGACAGCGATGAATACGCCCCCGAATGGGTACCCGATGACCTTGAGTCTGCCATCAAATTCAGCAACACCTACGGTGCTGCCCACTTTGAGAACGGCTATCTGTGCATCGTATTCCCCGAGGATATAATGACAGGTCCCGCCGACTCAATCGGCAAGGAGCGTTACAGCTTCGAGACAGAAGGAAATGCAATGCTTGAGGTGGGACGCAAGAAAATACTCGGCAGAATGGCAAAAGACTTCAATGTGCAGGTATACCGGGCATGGGGCACAGGCGACTTTGAAGTTTCCGTTATCGACACATGGGCACAGCCCGCTGATCCCGACAAGGGTATCACCAATGAAGCTGCTCACTACTCATTCTCAGTTGACGAAAACTATGATATCACCGAGACCGATATACTCGGCTGGGCTCCCGACTGTCTTGCGGAGTTCAGCAGGTACGTTGAAAAGAACGGTCCGCTCTCCGTAAAGGATAACAATGTTGTGTTCTGCCTTACATATAACAGCGGAACTCCCGATGAATGGACGAGGACAGAGTACGACGGTGACTGCCTGAAGCTTAAAGATGTGCTGTCGGCAAATGTGACCGAGGATAATATCAGAGACGGCGGCGATGTCAGCAACGTCTATGTATACGAGGCGGTAAAGGACGGCTATGGAAAGATCTCCTACGGCTATGCCCCGGTATACAGCTCATCGGCGCCTAAGGAGACCATTACCGCAGACTGCGTTGTGCTGGATAACGCACAGACCGTTCTGCTCTCGGAAGACAAAAGGATAACCGTTAAGGACTACGAGAGCGGCGGGCTCATTGACGTTGTAAAGAACAAGGGCTTTTCTGTAAATCAGATAGTCAATACTCCCGGCAGCGCTCCAAAATTAGCGGATATTACCTCAAATCCCTGTATAGTCCGCAATGTGGAGTATTCCCTTGACGATACGACTTTTTTGCAGACTCCCGACGGCTTCTCTGTTCCGACTTTTCCTGATACAGCTCTCACTGCTGAGGATCACAAGGAAGTTACAAAGTACGATAACGGCGCTGAGGACATCGTGTACAAGGTAATTGCTGAGCCCACGGGTGATGTGAACGGCGACGGCTACCTCACCATCGCAGATATGCTCCTTATGCAGAAATGGCTCCTGTCAGGCTCTGATACGGAGCTGGCTGACTGGAGGGCAGGCGACCTGAACAAGGACGAAGTTATCGACGCTTTTGACCTCGTTCTCATGAGAAAGGCTATTATCAGCAAGCCTGTGGCTCCAGTTTCGGTGAGCATTACACAGACAGGCGGAATAATGGGCGTTCATAACGAATGGAAGATATATCAGGAGGACGGAGAATATAAGCTGTCCGCTCCTGCGCACAACGGAGACTACAATAATGATGTAAACCTGATCTATAATATAACCAAACAGGATTACAGCAGTATCATGTCTGAGAACTACGCCAGAATAATTGAAGAGAGTGCAAATGACACGGGGCTCCTTATTAACGACGGCTTCGCATATCACTATGTGATAACCTACGCAAACGGTGATACTGCCGAAACAACACGCTCATTCAGCGAGGTGGCGATCAAAATGCAGGATCTGACCTATAAGTATCAGGAGCAGTAATGCTACCAGAGGAGTTTTTAATGAAGCAGAAAACAAGCAACGATATAAGGGAATTCAGCCTCCTTGCTCCACACAGGGAGGCTCCCTCTTTCAGGCTGGGAGAATGTGCCGTAAATGACCTGTCGGTGGACTTTCTGGCGGAGAAGATAACGGGCAACAACACTGAAAAGACCACGGTAATGAAGATACTGACAGATATGCCCGTAAGCGCGGAAACTGTCAGCTACAGAAAGAACATATACGCGGAGCTCCGCGATGACAGCGAGCTCTGCGAGAAGCTCTATGAAGTCTTCGACGCCATGCGTTTCTACATAAACAACCGCCCCCATGCAGATAGGCGGCGCTTCCACCATATGGGAGTTCCTCACCCGTCTACGCTCACTGGAGAGCTACATAAACTCGGTGCTGAAAATAAAGGAGCTCATCAGCGGACGCACCTTCCGCTCAGAGGGACTCAGACGCTTTGCAGAGTACGTCAGCAGCATCTACACCGACAGCGGATTTGATGAGCTTTCCCAGGACATTTCAGGTATCGCCGAGGAGTTCGAGACCGTAAGGAGCATGACTATCGGTGTCAACTTCAACCAGGACTTTTATCCCGAGGAAGTGGGCATAGTTTCACTCAACAGGTTCTATTTCGGCGAGCAGAGCGTGCTGAAGCGCTTCATACAGTTCCAGCGGAAAAACCAGGTAACGGACAAGGACCTGTTACCGTTCACTATGGAGATACCACACGACAGTCTCAACAGAGCCGCACAGAAGGTGGGCAGGGCTACTCCCAAGGGGGCGGCAAAGGACAGTCCGCTCATGCACAACCTGACCGCCATAATCGAGCGTATGCTGCCCGCTTCGGTGTCGAAGCTGAAGCGCATACTCAACAGGTATGCGGACGTCAGCGGAACTGCTCTTGCGGAGCTTGCTGATGAGTTCCTGTTCTATCTGCGGTTCATAGAGCTGGAGAAGAAGCTCAACGCCGCAGGTCTCCCCACCTGCATGGGAGAAGCCTCGGAAAAGGATACGGACTTCCATGACCTTTACAACGTAAAGCTGGCTGTATGCCGAACTCTCGGCACTGTCAGCGAGGATATAGTCTGCAACGATATCTCCTTCACCTATGACAAAACCGTTCAGATACTGACGGGGCCCAACCGCGGCGGCAAGACCATTCTCACTCAGGGCATAGGACTTGCCTTTCTCATGTATCAGTGCGGCGTGTTCGTGCCTGCCGCCTCAGCGTCTGTGGAGCTGTGCACGGGTATCTACACCCACTTCCCCGTCGAGGAGGAGCGCACTGTGTCCCTGGGCAGACTGGGCGAGGAGGCAGCCCGCTTCTGCGAGATAAGCCGAAGTGCGGACAGGGGCAGCCTTGTGCTGCTGAATGAGTCCTTCGCCACCACCAGCCACACCGAATCGCTCTATATCGCGGAGGACGCTCTCAGGTACCTCTGCTGTCTCGGCGCAAGGACTGTCTTCAACACCCATATGCACGAGCTTGCAGCGGAGGCTGACATCTTCGGCGAGACAGAAAAGGCAGTCTGCAAGGCGGTCAGCATGGTAATGGAAAATGACAACGGCAGGCGTTCATACAAGGTCAGCTACAAAAAGCCCGACGGCAAGAGCTACGCCCGTGAGATAGCCTACAGCTTCGGTATAACCTTTGACCAGCTCATGGATAATCTCAGCGCGAAGGAGGACAGCCATGTCACTTCAGACAATGATATTCAGAATGATGTGCAAGCGCAGCGATGACGCAAGAGACAGGGGGCTCACCGTCCCCGACGGAGTGGAGTGCCTCTGCGATATCAGATACGGGAAAGACAAAAAGTACGGACTTCTGGATGTTTACTGTCCTACGAATGCCGCGGGAGCTGTTCCTGTCATCGTGAACTTTCACGGCGGCGGCTGGATTTACGGCACCAAGGAGACCTACCGCTTCTACTGTATGTCCCTGGCTGAGCAGGGCTTTGCTGTTGTTGATCCAAGCTACCGCCTGGCACCTAAGCATCGCTTTCCTGCTGCCTTTGAGGACATCAACGATGTGTTCAGATTTGTACTTGATAACGCCGGAAAGTACGGCTTTGACACCGACAAAATATTCGGTCTGGGAGACTCCTCGGGCGCTGCGGGAATGGCAGCCTATGCAGCTGTGCTCACCTGCCCCGAACTTGCGGCTGAGTTTCCGGTAAAGACTCCCGAGGGACTGAAGCTGAGAGGACTTGGTCTCAACTGCGGCACCTATACTGCAAGAGGGAGAGCGGATTTCTACATAAACACCCTGCCGAAGGGGAGTGCTGACAAGGTGCTGGAGCTGCTCCATACCGTTGACCACATCACCGCGGACTATCCTCCATGCTTCCTTATGACTGCCACAGATGACTTCATGAAGGATCAGCAGGCGCCCATGGAGGAGGCTCTCAGGGCAAAGGGAGTGCGGTTCGTATCGAAGCTTTACGGCGACGAGAACAACAGGCTGGGACACGTTTTCCACTGCAATATCAGGGATAAAAATGCGGCAGCAGCCAACAGAGAGCAGCTGGAGTTTTTCAGAAGCTGTATAATAGAATAAAGGTAAACGGCACCATGCGTTTTGCAGGTGCCGCTTTTTTATTATAAAAAGAAAAGCCGACATTACGCCGGCTAAAAAAGAGAGGGGTCAAGATATTTCTTCTACTCTTACATTTGAGATATACACAGTTGCTGTGGAACCTCTGTGTCCAAGGTTGAACTCCAGTCTGCCGTTGGGATCGTCCTTGTCCTTCATCTCAAATTCGTAGGTAAAGGTCTGTTTTTCGGGTGTTACTGTCAGCTTTGTGTCCTGTAAGTAACGTATCCAGCCTGCTGTGGGAGCTGAAACGCATACAACAATATCGCGCTCCTCGTCGGCATAGGCGTCAAATGTGGCTCTGTACTTCTTGCCCTTTATCATGGGAAGCTCGGGCAGCACCAGCTGTACGGAGTAGTCCTCTGTGCCCTCAGCCTCAGAGCTGATGACTATCATGTTGTCCCTTATCTCGGCACTTCCCTCGCCGCCGTTAAAGAGCAGGAACTTCCAGTTCACATCGTCGGTGAGATCCTCGTCCTCTGAGAAGTCGCCGTTATAGATGAAGTTTCCGTCCTCCAGCGCCTCGCGGTAGGTCTTTTCGGGCTTGGTAACATTGGTATCGTACTCGGGCTTCTGGTAAACTCTTACATAGTCCACCTCGAACTCCGCCTTGTCAAAGTCTGTGGTCTCGTCGGGATCGCCGGGCCATACGCCGCCTACTGCCAGATTCATCTGAACGAAGAAGGGCTGATCGAAGGGCGCGGGATAGGGCTTGTCGTCCTCGCCCTGTACGGCTGTGAACCAGTCGTTTACAGTATGGTAGAGGCTGCCGTCGATATACCAGCGTATCTCGCCGGGCTCCCACTCTACAGAGAATTCGTGGAAGCTGTCTGCGTAGGTCTGACCTGTCAGTCCCCAGGTGCCCTGCTGCTCGCCGTGGGGCTCACCGTAGTGGAGGGTACCGTAAGCGGTATTCACGTCATTGCCCAGTATCTCCATGATATCTATCTCGCCGCACTTTGGCCACTGACCGTAGTAGCTCTCGTCCTTGGGCATCATCCATATAGCAGGCCAGAGTCCCTGTCCCTCGGGCACCTTGGCGCTTACGACTACCTTGCCGTAGGTAAAATCGGTCTTGTTCTGACCTGTGACCTTGCCCGATGTATAGTGGGCTCTGCCGTTGTTCTCGGTCTTTATAGCCTTGATGACCAGCTTGCCGTCACGAATGAAAACATTGTCCGTGGAGGTGGTATACTCCTGGAGCTCCTCGTTTGTCCAGCCGGGCTCGTGGGGCTCATAGTTCCACTTTGCTGTGTCCAGCTCGTTTCCGCTGAATTCGTCGTTCCAGAGAAGGTCATATCCATCTATCCCGGGTACGTCCTCCTCCACAGCTGCGGCAGTGGTCTCAGCCGATGTAGTTCCGGGAGCACTCTCGCTTACCTGGTTTTTATTATTGTTTCCGCAGCCGCTTGCAGAAGCTGAAAGTGCAACAGCAGCAATAAATGATAATGCCTTGATTTTTTTCATATTTACTCCTCCGTGAAGTTGGGGTTCATTTTATCTTGGCATTATTATAGCTTTTTACATCGGAAATTGATAGCAAAAAGCGGAGAAATATAGTAATCTGATGATGTAATACATTTTTTACAAGTGCTCAGGGAAATGTGCTTTAATGTTGCTGTAAATCAAAATTTAGCTTTGCTAAATTTTGATTTGAGCCCTTAGCCCTTAGCCGTTAGCTAATGTAGGGGACGCTGCCCTCGGCGTCCCGCGAGATATATTACACTCCCAACGGGACGCCGAGGGCGGCGTCCCCTACATTATGATAAATTATGATTTATGTTATCACCGTGGACTATACCGTGGCATGGTCATATTATTATCTCAACAGAAAAGACATTTCCAATCATCTCCGCTTCTGTCTCCCAGTCAAGCCTGCCACAGAGCAGCTTCACCACATACAGCCCCAGCCCGGAGCCGCCTGATGTCCGCGAAGCCATACGGTAGAATGGCTCAAATACTCTGTCGATGTCCACGGACTCGCTGTCCGCAACGGTGTTCTCCACGCGGAGTCTTATGTGTTCATCACTGCGGCACAGTGTAACGCAGAAGCGGTCAACTGTGTACTTCTCGGCGTTGGACATGAGATTATTCAGTATCCTTGTGAGACTTCTGCTGTCAGTGCTGATGATTATGCCGTCGGCAATATCTATATCCGCGGAGATGTTCCGCTGTGATATCCATTCATGCTGCTCCAGAACAGCTTCCGTCAGGAGATTGCTGAGATTTACCCCCTCGAAGGCAAGCTTCTCGCCGCCGCTTTCTGTCTTGGTGAGCTCGAAGAACTCGTCGGAGAGCTCCTTTAGATAGCGGTTCTTCTCCATGGCGATACTGAGATATTCTGAGCTTTTTCCCGTAAGTCCGCCGCTTTTCTCTATCATTTGCAGATAGCCCAGGGAAGCCGTCAGCGGTGTGCGGAAGTCATGGGAGATACCCGAGATAACAGTGCTCAGCTGACGCCTGCTCTCCTCGTATTCAATGGCAAGTCTGCGCTGTATGTCGGTGTGCTCGTTGACCTTTACCGCCAGCTCAACTATGTCCTTGTCGAAGTCCGACACCTTCAGAGGCTGGCTGTAGCCGCTGTCCTTCAGCTTTTCAAGCTCCTGTGAGAAGCTGCGGATATTACGCTTTACTGACAGATATTTCCGCAGCAGCACTGCCGAAAGCACAAGGAGGCACACGCAGACTGCTCCTAGCAATATTTCCATAGCGCGAACCTCCTTTTCTTGATTTATTAAACGTGACCGCCGATAGTTGTCCTTACATACCGCTTTCTCTTGTGGGACGTATAGGCAAGAGCATACATTATCGCAAACTCAATGATAAAGCCGGTGAGTGCCTTTACCACAAGTTCTCCGCTGAGAAAACCGTTTGCCGCCAGTGTACATTCTGTTGCGGGTAACCACCCGAATATGGCAACAACAGTATCTGACATTGAGATAACTGCGTCTTCATTTGAAGAAAGTCCAAGTATTGCAACGATATACTCCAGAATTATTCTGACATAGGCTAAAATGACGCCTTCCCCTGTCTTTATTGTCATTGCTATGCCGATGACAAACATTATCATTCTCAGAAAAACGATATAAAGCAGTGCAATAGCCATGATCGTCTTCATGTTATGTAAATATATCAGCATTATCAGACTAAGGGGGGATAAAGTACATCACCGTAAGAAGCGATGTATATACTATGATCCTGTACCATATTAGCTTGTGGACGTTTGCGCCGTCCGTTATTTCGTAGTGTGCAGTGCGGTTTGTCTAATGCGTTCCTAATAACGATCCTGCATACATTGTCATCATGCAAGCCATTATTGGAAAGCTGCCGGCTGCCACCTTATAGCTGGGGTGAAGCGGATCCGACATGAAGGTGCCTAATACTAATGTCAGCGGCATAAAACCGATCAGTATGTAGAACAATACGCTTCTTCCTCTTGTTATGCGGTAAAGCTCTGCTTTTATGTAATTACTCATGACTGCCACCTACCGTTTCAAGATAATAGTCCTCAAGGGACTGTCCCGATTCGTAAAGCTTGGTGATTATGCAGCCACTGTCGGTAACGGTCCTGGAAATACGCTCAACCGCGTCAAGCTGCTCATATATCTCGATGTCTCCGCTCTGGAGCACCTTGTAGCTGCCGATGGAAAGCTTATCCTCAAGCACGGCTGCGGTCTTTTCGGTGTTGTTTGTCCTCAGCACTATATGACTGCGGCACCTGTCGTGAAGCTGCTCAATACTGAGATTTTCCACCAGCTGTCCCTTATTGATTATTGAGAAGTCCGTGCAGAGCTCCGAAAGCTCGGACAGCAGATGGCTTGATATGAGTATGGTGACGCCCTGATCCTCCGAAAGCTTTTGCAGTATATGTCTTACCTCTACTATGCCCTCTGGGTCAAGACCGTTGACCGGCTCGTCCAGCACCAGCACCTCGGGCTTTGTGAGGAGAGCCATTGCGATGCCCAGTCGCTGTCTCATGCCGAGAGAGAACTTGAGTGCCTTCTTCTTGCCTGTGTCCTTCAGATCAACGATGTCCAGCACCTCGTCAATGCGCTTTTTGTCGGGATAGCCCCTTACATAGCGCACATAGTTGAGGTTCTCATATGCGGTCATGTTGTAGTCTACAATGGGAGCCTCTATCATGAAGCTCATGCGTCTGCGGTTCATGTCCAGGTCATCGCGGCTGCCGTAGAAGCTCAGCTCTCCCGAGGTCTGGAACATAAGTCCCGCAAGTATCTTCGTGATGGTGGTCTTTCCTGCACCGTTGGGACCTATGAGTCCCGTAATGCTGCCCTTTTTTACATCAAGGCTGAAATTCTTAACCACCTCGGCTTTTTTGAAGCGCTTGGTGATATTGGTCATTGTTATAACGCTATTGCCCATAGCGCCGCCTCCTTTCGTTTTCACTGACCTTATTCTAACATGGAAAGGTTCAGAAAAGGTAAAGCCAAAGGTAAAGAAAGTGTCAAGTTACGAGGCGGTATCCCATGCCCCAGACGGTCTCGATGTACTCGGTGCCGGGGTCAAGCTTTTTCAGTTTCTGGCGGATATTGCTCATGTGCACCTTAACGGTCTTGTCGTCGCTTATGTAGGACTCTCCCCACACGCTCTCAAAGAGATTTGCCTTGGACCACAGCTTCCGGGGACTTTTCAGCATAAGCTCCAGTATGGCGAATTCCTTGCTCGTCAGGGACATGACACTGCCGCAGACCGTTGCCGTACCTGCCGTGATGTCAAGGGTCAGGTTCTTGCAGGTGAGCAGCTCTGCTTCCTGTTTACGGCTGCCAACGCTGTCATACCTTCTCAGCACAGCCTCAACGCGGACAAGGAGCTCGTCCAGGTCGAAGGGCTTGGCAAGGTAATCGTCGGCGCCCATGCGGATAAGGTCTATCTTTGAGCGGGTCTCGCTCTTGGCGGAAACGATTATGACGGGGATATCCGAAAACTCCCGTATTTTCTGGAGCACCATGTCGCCGCTCTGGTAGGGGAGCATGATGTCAAGTATCAGCAGGGAGATGTCTTCCTGCTCGCGGACCATGCGCACTGCGTCAAGTCCGTTCATTGCCGGGATGGTCTCATAGCCCTGAGAGGAGAGATATTCGCAGATAAGGCGGTTTATCTCCCTGTCGTCCTCGGCGGTAAGTATTTTCTTCATGATGTACCTCCCTGGTGGTCATTTTCGCTTCTGAGGTGCTCCCTTATGAGAGCACAGAAGTCCTCGCCGTACTTTTCAGCCTTGCGCCTTCCCACACCCGAGACCGTCAGGAATTCCTCGGCGGTGGTGGGGAGCACCCTGCACATATCCTGCAAGGCGGCGTCGGTGAAAACTATATACGCAGGCACTCTTGCCTCCTGAGCCAGCCTGCTGCGGAGCTGCCTGAGCTTTGCAAACAGGGTCTCGTCCTGAGAGAGACCGCTGTCCCTTTTCTTCTTTTTCTCTGTTTTTTCTATGGGGAGCTTCATTGTGACGGGAATACGCTCCTTCAGTATCCTTGCGGATAGGGCGGTGAGCTCCGCCACGGGGTATTCTCCGTCGCTGAAGCCCAGATAGCCTTCGGCTGCAAGGTGGTCCAGCTCTGCGCGGATACGCCTTGCAGGAGTATCGCTCATGATGCCGTAGGTGGAGAGCTTGTCAAAGCCCAGAGAGAGCAGCCTTTCGTTCTCGCTGCCCCTGAGTATGTCAACTATCATGCCCTTGCCGAAGTATCTGCCCTTCTGCTTTACCCTGAACACGCAGGAGACTATCTTCTGGGCGTCCACGGTTATGTCCGCCTCCTCGAAGCCGTCGATACAGCAGGAGCAGTTTCCGCAGTATGAGGGAGCTTTTTCACCGAAATACCGCAGCATGAACTCCCTGAGACAGCTTGTGGCGGTGGAGTAGAAGGTCATTTCCTTCAGCCGCTCCTTGTCCCTTTCAAGCATTATCTCCTTTTCCTCGTCGGAGAGCTCGGTGTTCTCGTCGCGGCTCCGCTCTATCATGAAGTCATTGGTACGCACGTCCGATGGACCGTACAGCAGTATGCACTTTGCGGGGCTGCCGTCACGTCCTGCGCGGCCTGCCTCCTGATAGTAGCTCTCGATGTTCTTGGGCATATTGTAGTGGATAACGAAGGACACATCGGACTTGTCGATGCCCATGCCGAAGGCGTTGGTCGCCACCATTATCCGCTTGCGGTCGTAGATGAAGTCCTCCTGATTTTCGCGTCTTTCCCTGTCGGATAGCCCTGCGTGGTATCTTGTGGCGGAGAAGCCGTCGCTGCAAAGCTTTTCGCAGACCTCCTCCACGCTTTTCCGCGAGAGACAGTAAACTATACCGCATTTGTCCTCCATATCACTGATGAGGCTGCGGAGCTCGCTGTACTTGTTCTGCGGTTTTTTTACAGCAAAATAGAGATTTGGGCGGTCGAAGCCCGTCACCAGCGTAAAGGGCTCACGCAACCCCAGAAGGCGGACTATATCCTCCCTGACCGTATCCGTGGCAGTTGCCGTAAAGGCGCTGACTATGAGGCGGCGGGGAAGATTGCCGATAAACTCTGAGATATGCATATAGCTGGGGCGGAAATCCTGTCCCCACTGTGAAACGCAGTGCGCCTCGTCGATGGTGACCATAGATATTTCCACCGATGACGCAAGGCTGCCTATCTCACGGGTGCCAAGGCGCTCGGGCGCTATGTAGATGAGCTTGTATTCGCCGCGGCAGGCGCGGTACATGGTCTCTGCGTACTCCTCCTGAGTGAGGGAGCTGTTGATACAGGCGGCGCTGACTCCTGCTGTGGTGAGAGCGCTTACCTGGTCCTTCATAAGAGAGATAAGGGGGGATATGACTATGGTGACACCCCTCAGCATAAGGGCAGGCACCTGATAGCACAGGGACTTTCCCGCTCCCGTGGGCATGATGCCCAGCACGTCGCAGCCGCCGAGTATATGGTCGATAAGCTCCTCCTGACCGCTGCGGAACGCCCTGTGACCGAAGTATTCTTTTAGTACGGAAAGCTTGTCTATTCTGCCCGCTCCTTCTCTTGTTAAGCTGATATTTATATTATTATAACACTGCTTCCGCCGAATTGCAAGGCGGGAAAGAGGTGTGAAGGGGCTTGCAATTGCAGGGAGTTATGGTATAATTATAACAACAGCTCCGTTTTCACAGACTCAGTATAAGATTTACAAAAAATTCACATTTGGATCAACTTTTATCACACTAAAAAATTGTCTATATAAGTGAAGGAGGCAGAGCAATGGAAGATCAGGAAATAATCGAACTCTATTTCCGTCGCTCGGAAGACGCTATTGCCGAGACCCGCAGCAAATACGGCGCATACTGCAATACTATCGTCTATGGTATACTCCATGACAATGAGGACTCGGAGGAATGCCTGAATGATACATATCTCAGGCTATGGGATACCATACCGCCTGAAAAGCCCGAAAATCTCAAGGCTTACATCGCAAGGCTGGTAAGGAATTCCGCGTTGAATATGTACAAGAAGAAAAATGCCGCAAAGCGCGGCGGCGACTTCGTAAAGATCGCTCTTGAGGAGCTCAGGGACTGTATCCCCGACAGTACTTCGGGCATAACAGAGAAGCTGGAGCTGAGAGATCTTGCGGAGAGATTTCTGCGCACCCTCCCCCGAGACTGAGCGGGTGGTGTTCCTGCGGCGGTACTGGTATATGTGCACGGTATCGGACATCGCAGAGGACTGCGGCATAAAAGAGTACAAGGTTGCCTCCATATTGAAGAAAACAAGGAAATTACTGAAAAAATACCTTGAAAAGGAGGGGGCGGGGATATGAAAGAGATGGATATGCTGGAGATGTTCAGCGAAATTAGCGACGACCTCATTGAGGAGGCGTCACCCGAAAGGAAATTCAGTATCAGAAGAAAGCCTGTCTGGAGACCGTGTCTTGCGGCAGCCTGCCTGCTGGCGGCGGTCTCCGCGGGGGGAGTACTGGGATACCGTACTCTCGGCATGAGCGAAAGACAGGTGGTACGCCGGGAAGCAGTTGCATCTGAGGTGACGGGACGGAAATACAGCCTTGGCGGTTCAGGATCAAAGGATAAAGATGCAGCAGAATACGAAGCTGAAGGCGGAGTGGATACTACCCTAAGCCGCGATGATGATATAAAGGAGAAGGAATTGATAAAGCAGGATACAGGACACACAGGAAGCGTTTCCGAGATGAAGGAGGTCAGCCGTGCGGTGTCGGAGCTTATGAAGACAGAGGGATTCAGAGCAATGACCACCGAAGAAAAGCTGGAGAGCCTTTGCAGCCGCCTTGAGGAGCTTGCAGAGAGCGGAACGGAAAATGCTCCCTACAGTCTGATACAAAAGGACAGTATAACAGTTTCAGCAGACAAAGCAGTTATTTCATACAGATACGCAAACGGAAACATTGCACTGATAAACCTTTCAGAGAACAGTGAGAAACGCTATTGAACCATTGCTCCTTTTTCAGTTTACGCGCAGAGCCTATGTGACTTTGCGCGCTTTTTTTGTCAGATAAAGGCAACAATTTTGTTATGATTGTATAATCTGACACTTGTCAGACTGGCTCTGCTTGTGCGATATGACGTTTTGTCGCGGCAGGTGTTGACAAGGAGAAATCGACCATATATAATGAAATCAGCGCTTTATAAAAAATGTACCGCCAGTATCAGAAATCATCGCAGCAAGAATTACACTAAGTATAACGATATCATTATTTTACTAAAAGGAGCGTGATAAATAACGCAGGACGAGGCGTTTGTTATTCTGATTTGCGGCTGTGGTATTGCTGACCTGAAATGGTCCGGGATACTGCGGCTTTTTGATTTATATCCGTATATATTTGTTCGTTTTTCGTGCTCTGACGCTTTCTGTGAGGGGAGCTGCATTATTTGTACAGCCGCTTTATTTTATTTATCTTATCAAAACACTGACTAAACAAAGGAGTAAAAATGGGAACAAACAAATTTATCAGAAGAGCCGCCAGCGGTCTTCTTGCGGCAGCTGTAATGACTACCCTCGTACCAAGCGCTATCTATGCCAGCGCTGCGGCAGATGTCACCACCTACAGCTATGAGGGCTTTGATGTGACATATTCCGTTGAAAAGACATGGACAGGAGCACAGAGCATCTGCGTAACACTGACAAATACAGGCGATGAGTCCATCGTGAACTGGGCTCTCAGATATGACCTGGGAGGCACCCCCTCGAATATGTGGAACGCACAGGTATACAGCAGTGATGAGTCGGAGTATATCATCAGGAACAGCAGCTGGAACTATGAGATAGCTCCCGGTTCATCGGTATTTTTCGGCTATATCCTCTCCAGTGAGGAGGACATCGCAGTACCGACCGGATTTGAGCTTTGCAGCGAGCGTGTTGACATTGCCGAGGGCTATGATGTTGACGTTGTCTACACAAATGAGTGGAACACAGGTATGCGCGGCGAGGTGACCGTGACCAACACCACCGACGCTCCCATCGAGGCGTGGACACTCTCCTTCGATACCAACTTTGAGATAACCGACCTCTGGGACGCGAGAACAGTTGGTATCGACGAGGAAGGCAGATATACCGTTGCAAGCCCCTACTGGCAGGACGCTATCCCCGCAGGCGGAAGCATTACCTTCGGATTTGTGGGACGTGTCGCTGACAAGGGCGAGGACTATACCCCATATGTGGGCAATTATGCTCTTACCTCAGTTGTCATAGATCCCGAGAAGAATGACATTCCTCAGCCCTCTGACGATATCGTGCTCTCTGCAAGCGAGACCGAGATCCGCAAGGGAACAGGTACAAAGACTGTATATTTCTACGCACAGACAGAGCTGGACGTTACCTCTATATCGCTTTATGATGCAGAGAGCGGTGATGTTGCTGCAGCTATGCTTGATGACGGTAACTACAGCATAAGCGGTGATGATATGCAGGGTGACGGAGTATACAGCTGCAAGCTGACCATCGATATCGCTGAAAAGTATGACTTCACCTTTGTGGCAAAGACTGCTGCTGACGGCGAGGATAAGGTCTCCAATGAGGTCTCGGTCGCTGTTTATGAGAGCTTCTCCGACGATCAGAAGGCTTGCGTCAAGGAAGTGAAGCAGGCTATCTCAGCCCTTATCGACAGCGAAGCATTCCACGCTCTTACAATGGAGGAGAAGGCTGCGCAGACACAGGCACTTCTTGAGAGCCTTGCCGAGAACGGCACCGAGAACAAGCCCTTCAGCCTTATTGACCCCGACAGCATCTGCTATAATGAGGACAGCAACGTATTTACCTTTGCTTATCCCTCAGGAATACTCAGTCTGGTAAGGCTCAACGGCAGCAAGCCCGGCAAGAAGTACGATACAGACCCTGCCGGTATCCCCGAGAGCAATGTGACTCTTGACGGACCTATCGCCTCCGGAGTTCCTCAGGGCAGCGTCAGCGGAGTGGTATTCTATGCCCTCGATCCCGTTGATTTCCCCATTTCGCTGTATGACTCATATCTTGATACACTGAGAAGCAAGGGCGCAGATATCGATTTTGATACTACCACCACTATCAGGGACCTCAAGACAAAGATCTCAGGCAATGAGATAGTATACTTCCTCATGCACGGCGTATATGCTACTATCCCCGGTATCGGAACACATTCTCTCCTTGTGACCACCAAGACAGTCACAGATGATAACCTTGACGAATACGCCTTTGATCTTGACAACGAGAGGATAGGCGTAGTTATCGAAGAGGGTGACTCTGAGGAGATGGTATATGTTGTACTTCCCGCTCTCTTCAGCGATATCTATGCAGGCAACAGACTTGATGAGTCTGTAGTGGGCATCTGCTCCTGTGAGGCATTCGGCGCAGGCGATACAGTGGATTCAGGCATGGCTGATGCATTCATCGACGCAGGTGCAGAGGCGGTAGTCGGCTTCCACGATTCAGTATTTGTTGACTACTCCGATGAATTCCTGCTCAGCTTCTTCAGCCTTATGCTTGACGGTTCCACAGCAGGTGATGCCTATGATGACTGCATAGAAATTCTCGGCAGCGACGATATCGAATACGCCGAGAGCGTCGGCATTGATCCCGAGCTCTATGGACTTCTCGGGGCATACCCCATCTTAGCAGGCGATGAAGATGCTATCCTCAACTCAGGAAAGCTTATAAACGGCGATTTCGAGAGGATCATCTGGAACGCGCTCTCAAATCTGTTCATTCTTGGCTGGAAGAAGGGCGGAGACGCCAGGATCGTCAACCAGCTCGGACCTATCGAGCCTGTTCACGGAAGCAAGATGGCTATGCTCACAACAGGCGTAGGCTCAGGTGAGAATGTCTATATCAGCGGCGGCACAGAGGGAAGCTATCTCTCACAGACCTTCAAGATACCCGAGGGTGCAGAGACACTCAGCTTCTATTATAACTTCGTATCTGAGGAGCCTATGGAGTTCGTCGGCTCAAAGTACGATGACAAGTTCTCTGCCGACATCTATGATGTAAATGACAACAATATCCTTCAGGCATCATTTGAGTCCGTCAATACTTCAAGCTGGACTGCTGTAAGCGGTATCAACTTCGACGGCGGCGACAGCACCTGCTATGAGACAGGCTGGAAGAAGGTCAACATTGACGTAAGCGAGTGCACAGGCGCATTTGTTTCACTGAGATTCAGCGTAACAGACGTTGGCGACTCTATCTATGACACAGCTGTGCTCTTAGACAATATCTGCTTTGAATAAGTAAAGATAAACGGCTGAAGGCTGTTATCTTAACGAAAAAAGCTGCACTTCCGCAGATATAGCAGAAGTGCAGCTTTTTCATTTTATCAGCAGATTATGGGAAGTCCAGTTTCGGGATCAATAAGCTGGGGAGATGAGGAGGTGATAACGTCCTCGCATTCAAATTCTACCATCATAAGCTCGGGAGCTGTGTATTCTTCTTTCATATCATTTTACCTCTGTTCTGTATATTTCAGTCGGGGAACTGCTTTGTGCCCTTGACGGGAGTAACATCATTGTCCTTTAGGTCAACGCCTTCTTCGATGACAACATGACCGTAGATGTCGGTGATCCTGAATGTGAACGGACCAGGTTCGACTGCACCCTTGAGATTGAAGTAATTGTACTCTTCGCGGGGGACTTCGATGTATTTGCCGTTCTGGAGGAGCTCCAGTGAATAGATGGGGTACTTCTGGTTGAAGACCTGCATCTCGAACCAGTACTTTGTAGCACCTGTCTTGTATCTGTAGCTCATAGGCTCTGTCTCGGCCTTGTCGAAGGGGATTATCTTCCAGGTTATAGGAACTCTGCCGTCCACCTTGTCGGCTATCTTCTCAAATGCAGCGGGGTCAAGGTCGATGTCTCCCTTTGCGCCCTCGGGGAGCCTGTCCACTATGTAAACATCAACGCTGCCCTTGGGACCTGTTACCTCTACATAGGCGCCTGCCAGCATAGCTGTATTGTAGTCGGCGGTATTCATGGCGGCGTAGTAATAGTCGCCTCTTACGTCATTGAGGCTGGCGTTTCCGAGGTTGTCATCGGCAAGGTCATAGTATGTAGCTTCTCCGCTGTGGACCTTGCCCTTCTCCTCCAGTATCCACTGGGGCTCGTCGGGAGTAACGGGCTTGTCCTTCTGAGCCTCGGCAGCCTTGCCGTAGGCATAGAGAGCATTGCATACATTGACCAGCTTGGTATACTTCGGGTTGTTGTAAACTGCTGATTTCAGATAATATACAGGCTTGAAATCCTCTGAGATAGTACCGTTGGTGAAGGTGTAAGCTTTGTTAAGAGCTGTTGCAGGAACATCAACTGAGAATGTCAGGTAATTGTTTGCACCGGGCACTTCCTTGACTCTGTTCCCTGCGAAGGTGAATCCCTCAAGGAAAGCCTTTGCCTCAGCTATGTCTGCACCATCGGCCACACGGAAGTAAAGTGTGAACCTTAACTCCGAGCGGAGGGAAAGGTTCATGCCGTAATAGTACAGCCCGGTGCCGCTGAATTTGTCATTAAAGGCAAGATTGTCATGTCTTTCAGAGTCGATAGTCACGCCGCTGTAGTCAGCACCTTCTATATCCTTGTCGGCGAGGTTGTTCGTGTCCACGCCGAAATAGGCCTGTGCGGCACCGCCGTATCTCAGCATAGCCTTTGCCAGGTCGTGATATGAGGCGTATGTGCTGTCATCAAGGATACTGTGGAGGTAATCGCTTACCGAGACCTCCTTGCTGAGCAGCTCATCTCCGTCCTTTGAGACCTTGACGGTATGGGTTTTGTTCATATTCATCGCAAACTCGTCGGCGGTGATGAGCCAGCCCTTGTCAGTGACCTGTGGAGTGGCTGCTGCGCCGTCAAGAGTGATATCATAATCCGAGGGCTCTCCATCTGCGCTGAGATAGAAAGATATGCCTATCTTTGAACCTCCTGCGGAGAGACCCATGCTCAGTGTAACATCGGAGCTTTCACTTTCCGACGCACCTGCTGCAGCGGCGGGGAATGTCTGTACAGCGGAAATGAGATATCCTCCTGCTGATACTGCCGCAAGGACTGCCGAGACAGCTGCTGCGGTCAGCCTTCCTGTGATGACCTTGTTTTTCTGCATAAGTACCTTCCTCTCCAGATAAAAATATACGCTTATGTATATTTTTTGCAAATGATACATCTGCGTTTTTTATAATTATAGCACATAAATATGAATAAATCTACAAAAAATCTATGCAAAATCCCGTATATTCAGCGCTGATATATACTTGCCGTATTTTTCGGCAGTTATTGGTCTGACCTATTGACATTTCGGTTTCAGAAACTCTCACAAAAGCGACAATTTGATAACAAACTGCCCTTGGCTCTTGATTATTGCCGGCAATTCTGTTATAATGACTTTGAAAAAACGGGGGTATTCCTGAAAGCAAGGAGATGTGTATATGACTACAGATGTGAACAAGATAGCTCAGGACGCTATAAACGCTATCTCTGAGAGGATAAAGAACCTCAACAGGCTCAATATTATCGTTGCCGGCAAGACCGGCGTGGGCAAGAGCACCCTTATCAACGCTGTTTTCCGCGACAAGCTGGCTGAGACAGGCATAGGCAGACCCGTTACCGACCACATGAGGAAGATAACCAAAAAGGGCGTGCCCCTTTCCATATATGATACCCGGGGCTTTGAGCTGGGCAAGGAGGTCCAGAACGAGGTCAAGAGGGAGATAACCGACACCATCAGCAGGGGGCTTGCCACCAATAACGTGAACGAGGCTATCCACTGCATCTGGTACTGCATAAATACAGCCTCCAACAGGATAGAGCCCGAGGAGATACAGTGGCTCAGGGAGATATCTAAGGAGAATGAGATAACACAGGTGCCTATCATAGTGGTGCTGACACAGTCCTTCTCTGAGGCTAATGCTCAGGAGATGAGAAAGACCCTTCTGGACGAAAACCTTGACATTATCCAGGTAGTCCCCGTACTTGCGGAGAGCTACGAGATAAAGGGGCTGGGAGTTGCTCCCGCCTACGGTCTTGACGTGCTGATACAGGTGATGGAGGAAGCCCTCCCCGAGGAGCTCATGGACACCCTTCAGAACGTGCAGATAGCTTCACTAAAGGCAAAAAACTGAGAGCACAGGCGGCTGTGGCGACGGCAGCCCTTGCGGCAGCAGGTGAGGGAGCTGCACCTCTGCCCTTTGCCGACTGTGCGATGATGATACCCACACAGCTCGGAATGATAGCTTCTATCACCGTTATCTTCGGATTTAACGTCAGCAAGAGCATAATCACCGCTCTTCTCTCCTCCACTATCGGTTCGGGAGGAGCTACGGTCCTGGGAAAGACTGTGGTATCGAATATCCTCAAGCTCATCCCCGGAGCAGGCTCCATTCTTGGCGGAGCTATCTCCGCAGGCACGGCAGGAGTCATCACCGCAGCTCTGGGAGAGGCTTACATCGGCGTCATGGAGCTGGTGTTCAAGGGAGATATGAGCCTTGACGACCTTAGCACCTCCAAGGGCAGGGAAGCTATGTCAAAGCTCTTCAAAAAGAAGCTCAAGGAGTCTGAATAAACATATAATGAGCGCCTGATTTTTCCCGGGCGCTCAGTCTTTGTATGACCAAATTGTAAAAAAGGCGAGAGAAATCCCGCTGTCATACGTCTAATTAATGAAGGACTTGATCATATGAGTGACAGATATACCAAAATGAAAAGAGGTCATTTTGATGAGGGGATATATGAAGCAAATGTTCATCAGGGCGGTGACTCTGATGACTGCGGCACTTATAGTCCTTGCTGCGGCAGTGCCGTCTGCGGGCATTGCTGCCGACAGTGCAGCAGATGAGACAGTACTTGCATACAAGGATATACCTGTTGACGATTTTGAGGTCAGTGAGCTCTCACCTGATACCGATACCTGTCTGGACTATGTCAGATGGTGGTACAGCGAGTGGGAGGACTGCCGTTACATTTTCCTGCCATCAACTGCGGACAGGAGCAGTCTGATGGTAAATTATATCGCCGATGAGGAGATAAGTCTCAGCGGAGTTACTCTGGTCTCAGGGGAGATGACCTCCCTGCTTGGAGAGGCTGATGAGTTCGATATAACTGTTGGTAATACCGACTGCGGCAAGCTGAGGATAATGCAGTCACAGCTGGGCTGTATCTATATTTCCACGGACCATATGGGACTTGATCGCCTTGACAGGAACCGTGCCCTTACGGAAACAGGCATGATAGTAGCCTTGAATGCAGAGGGCGGCACAGAGTACAGCGGAAGATTTGAGAAGCTGTCCGCTCACGGCAATTCCTCATGGGATTACAGCAAGAAAAAAAGCCCTATAACCTGAAGCTCCCACAGAAGGAGGATCTCTATGGCATGGGCAAGGCTAAGAAGTGGGTGCTCCTTGGCAACTACCTTGACCACTCCATGCTGAGGAACAGGATAGCTGCGGAGATGGCGAATGCAGCAGGAATGGAATACGTTCCCGACACGGTTTTTGTGGATCTCTACGCCGACGGCTCCTACCGCGGCACATATCAGCTGTCTGAGAGGCTGCAGATACAGAAGAACCGCGTGAATATCCGCGATCTTGAGGAAAAGACCGAGGAAATAAACGAAAAGGACCTTGAACAGTACCAGTATCTGGCGGAGGGAGCTGCGAACACAAAGGAGTATATCGAAAACAGCTATAAATACTATGATATCCCCAACGATCCCGAGGATATCACAGGCGGCTATCTTATGGAGTTCCAGCAGTGGAACCGCTACGGCACCAAGGCAAAGAGCGGCTTCATAACCTCACGGGGACAGGCCATATCACTGAAAGGACCTGAGTACGCTTCAAAGGCTCAGGTGGAGTATATCCGCAGTTTTGTACAGGACATGGAGGACGCCATTTATTCAGAGGACGGCTATAACTCCAAGGGAAAGCACTATTCCGAGTATCTGGACGTGGACTCACTCATAAACGCCTATCTGATACAGGAGATAAGCGAGAACGTTGACTCCACCTATTCCAGCTTCTATATGTGGAAGGACTCCGACAAGAAGGGGGACGGCAGGATACATTTCGGGCCCGTCTGGGATATGGACTTCACCTACGGCAACTTCAAAAGGTTCATGACCAATTCCGATGGTGAAAGCGGCTTTTCGGGCAATCCCGAGACTCTGTACACTGCCTGTTTCTTCATCAACGGCTACAAGGACTCGGGACGTGATACCCTGGGAATAAGCTGGCTGGGAAAGATGTACAAGCGCGAGGACTTCCGCAGGCGTGCGGCAAGTGCCTATAAGGAGCGGTTCGAGCCTTTTCTGAATGAGCTCATAGACGGTGATGAGCCCTATATCAGGCAGATGGCGGAGGAGATAAGCTCCTCGGCAGAGATGAGCAACGCCCGCTGGCACACCTACGGCGGAAAAGACTTCCTGGTATTCGGCGACTCCAGCGGAGAGGACTTCATGGGCTCAGTGGAAATACTGAGAGAGTTTGCGGAAAAGCGCAGGAATTTCCTGACAAAGACCTGGGAACCTCTCAGCTTCGTCCGCGGAGACGTAAACGGCGACGGAAACTTCGACACAGCAGACCTTGTGCGGCTGAAAAAATGGCTCATAAAGGCGGAGACCGAACCCATTGAGGAGCCCATTGCGGCGGACATCTATCCCGACGGCTCCATAGACGTATTTGACCTGTGTACCCTGGAAAGGGAGCTGCTGAAGCAGTCGGGCTGACATTACCGATACAGACCCCTGAGGAGTGGAAAGCCCTCAGGGGCTTTTCTGTACCCGAAAAAATTTCCGCAGGTATGAAATATCCTTCTGTGTAAATCGACTATATGGGTAAGAGGACCTCATGCCTCATGAAAGGGGGCGCATACCATGGACGACGCGTCTATCATTGAACTTTTCCGTAAAAGAGACGAGAAAGCCATAACGGAGCTCCGTCAGAAGTACGGGCGGCTCTGCTTCTATATCGCAGGGAATATACTCTCTCAGCGTGAGGACGCGGAGGAGTGCGTGAACACGGCGCTCTTTGATGTCTGGCAGAACATTCCGCCCGACAGTCCCGACGACCTGAGAACATATCTCTGCCGCATAGTTAAAAACAAGGCTATCGACAGGCTGAAATATAACTCCGCAGGGAAGCGTGACCCTAAGTTCACGGTGTCCCTTGACGAGCTTGCGGAGTGCGTTCCTGACCGCGCAGAGGAGAATATCTCCTCAGAGAGACTTTCGGAGCTCATAAGCCGCTTCCTGAGAACTCAGGACGAAAGGCGGCGGAAGATCTTCGTCAGGCGCTACTGGTACGGGGACAGCCTCGGCAGGATAGCAGAGCTGTTCGGCATGAACGAAAAGACCGTGGCTACCGACCTTTATCGGACAAGAAAGAAGCTAAAAGCGTTTTTACAGAAGGAAGGTTACGATTATGGATAAAATGAATATATTTGAAGCCATGAACAATATCGATGACGACCTTGTCAGGGAAGCGGCTGAGGAAAACATCGTATCTGAGAAGTCTCATGAAGTCACTGAGAGCAATGTGACCGTTTCGGGAGTTGAGACCTACCGCAGGATAACATGGCATAAGATAGCCGCCATAGCTTCCGCAGTCCTGCTAATTGCAGGGGTGGGAACAGGAGGAGCACTTATGCTGAAGAACCATCCCCCTCTCCTTGAGGAGGTAACAACAACTACCACCACCGAAGCCGAGGACGCCACAGCCGTGCAGGCAAAGGGCAGCAAAGAGACTACAGAGCCGCCCACAGCGGCTGCTGTCACCGAAGCTGAAACAAAAGAAAGTGAAAATAAAGTCCCCACGGAGGCAGAGAAAGAAGAACGCCGCCTTACAGTCAGGGCTGAGGAAAAAACAGAGTCTACCTGTGAGGAGGACAGCGACAGCAGAGAAGATGAGGTACCTGCCGTAACTACCGCAAAGGCAGTTCAGCAGCAGAAGACCTCACCTGCCAATGCACAGACCCTTCCCAAGCCTACTACAGTCACCACCGCAGTACAGATACACTATCCCGATGAAAAGACTACAGAGCCGACTGCCGCTCTTGACGGCTGGCAGTGGAGAAGCGATATTCCTACACTGGGAGCAGCTCCTTCAACTATTGATGCTCTGAATGAGATACTGGGTAGACTCAGTTTCCAGCCCTGTACCTGTGACGGTTTGCCTGAGTTTATTTTTAACGGCAGCGACGGCAACGTCTATCAGCTGAATTTCTCTGAGAGATGGATATGGCGGAACGGCTGTGAGGAGGCATATATGCCCGAAGAGTTTTACAGGTATTTCACCAACTGATGTTAAGGACATAATATGAAGATGATAAGAATAAAGCAGCTTTACTGACGGCGCTTATCATGAGTCTCAGCACTATGAGCCCTCTGTCCGCAAGGGCGGAGGGCTTCTTTATACGCGGAGACGCAAACGGCGACGGAGCCTTTGATGCTGCCGACCTTGCGGCTCTGAAAAAATGGCTCACGGGTGACCCCGAAAGCGGACTTGTTTCACCAAAGGCAGCTGACCTGTGCAGGGACAATGTCACCGATGTTTTTGACCTTGTGGCTATGAGGAGGGAGCTCATCTCCGCGGCTGAGCCTTCTCTCATATCAGCCCCGGAATGCAGGGCTGCGGCTCTTGTTTGTGCAGACAGCGGAGAGCTGCTCTACGGGGACAGTATAAACGTGAGGACAGCTCCTGCCAGCCTTACTAAGCTGCTCACAGCACAGGTGGCACTGAAATATCTCAGCCCCGAAACGGTCATCACCGTGGGAAGTGAGCAGAGCCTTGTGAAAAGCGGCTCCAGTCTCTGCCTTATACAGAGGGGACACAGGCTCAGGCTCTATGACCTGCTGACGGGTATGCTGATGGCTTCGGGCAATGATGCCGCCTACACCGTGGCAGTCGCCGCCGCAAGGGCAGCCCGTCCCGATGAGAGCATGACGGATATACAGGCTGTGCAGTATTTCGCGGAGCTGATGAACAGCTATGCTGCGGATATTGGCATGACTCAGAGCCACTTCGTTAATCCCGAGGGCTGGGACGATGAACAGCAGTACACTACGGTCTCGGACCTGCTCATACTTGCACAGCGGGCGTGGTCGGTGAAGGAGATACGGGAGATAACAGGCACAAGCCGCAGATATGTGGTTTTTGCCTCAGGTGAGAACATCACCTGGAACAATTCCAACGCCCTCCTCGACAAGAGCAGCCCCTACTACAACGCAGATGCCGCGGGTATGAAAACAGGCACCACCGCCGCCGCAGGTAACTGCCTTATCGCAGTGTTCAGACGCAATGGCAGCACATACATCTCAGCGGTCACGGGCTGCGGCAGCAACGAGGACAGATACCTTCTAACGAATAAGATATACTCGGCAGTTGTATGAGCCTGCGCAAACGGCAAAGGCTCTTTCTTGACAATGGCTGCGGAAAGGAGTATGATAGTTACTGACGATAATTCCGCAGGGAGAGGGCAGAGCAATGGCAGAGATACGCAGGCATATGATCTTTCACGGCTATGTACAGGGAGTGGGCTTCCGCTGGAAGGCAGCCCATACAGCGCGGCGCTTCGGCGTTACGGGCTGGATAAGAAATCTGGACGACGGCTCCGTTGAGATGGAGGCTGAGGGACAGGAGCAGGACATAGAGGCTCTTGTGCAGGCTCTTGAGGACCACAGCTGGGGCAGCGTGGAGAGTATAGACTCCCGGAATATCCCCGTTCAGGGCGGCTACAGCTTTGAGATAATATGACCGCATCAAATCAAAATTTAGCTTTGCTAAATTTTGATTTGAGCCATTAGCCGTTAGCTAATGTAGGGGACGCCGCCCTCGGCGTCCCGCAAAATTCGTATTATAGTGGCAACTATCATCCGCTCAACCAGGGGACGCCTTCTCTTACAAGGCGTCCCCTCTCCAAAAACAGTCCACCGGACTGTTTTTGGATTCACCCCTTGCGAGGCGCCTGACGTAATAAGGGGCTCTGCC
>Ga0116172_10000701_pt1 | contig 32413 bp, 30 predicted proteins | sample AD_UKC083_MetaG_FD_89799 | JGI IMG/M metagenome (GOLD analysis project Ga0116172, IMG submission 89799) | Active sludge microbial communities of municipal wastewater-treating anaerobic digesters from USA - AD_UKC083_MetaG | ecosystem: Engineered > Bioreactor > Anaerobic > Digestate | place: USA... | reverse complement strand
CTACCGGAGAAGAAGCGCCTAGAAGTCGCCATGTGCCTTGCAACCGACCCCGAAGTCCTCATGCTGGACGAATCGATGGCCGGCCTTACGCCCACCGAGATACAGGATTCCACTGCGATGATAAAGCAGCTCAGGAACGACGGCCTTGCGCTCATAGTGGTAGAGCACGTAATGGAGGCCATAATGCCCATAGCCGACAGGGTTATGGTGCTGGACACCGGAGTCAAGATCGCCGAAGGCACCCCGGCGGAGATTTCGAAGGACGCGAGGGTGATCTCGGCTTATCTGGGAGACAAATATGCTCAAAGTTGCAAATTGTAGTGCGGGTTACGACGGGATCCCTGCCCTGGTGGACGTATCCTTCCACATCGACGAGGGGGAGATAGTCACCATAGTGGGATCGAACGGCACTGGCAAGTCGACCATAGCGAGGCTTGTATCGGGGCTCATCAAGGCCACGTCCGGGACGGTGGAGTTCAGGGGCAAGAGGATAGAGAAGATGCCGGCCTACGAGATAGTAAAGCTCGGGCTCGTCCACGTGCCGGAGGGAAGGCACGTGTTCGGCAAGTTGAGCGTGAAGGAGAACCTGATGCTGGGGGCCTATACGACCAACGACGAGGCCGAAATCAAAAAGAGGCTGGATTACGTCTACAAGCTCTTCCCCATACTGGAGGAGAGGAAGAACCAGAAGTCATGGAGCATGAGCGGAGGGCAGCAGCAGATGCTGGCGCTGGGCCGCGGGCTGATGTCGGATCCCAAGCTCCTGGTCCTCGACGAGCCTTCCCTGGGCCTCATGCCGGTGCTGTGCGACGAGCTTTTCGCGGCCATCAAGAAGATCAGCCAGGAGGGCATAACCATAATGCTCATAGAGCAGAGGGTGTACGAGGCCCTCGAGCTGTGCGACAGGGGATATGTAATCCAGAACGGAAGGATAGTGCTCGAAGGCACGGGCAACGACCTCCTCTGCAGCGACATGGTCAGGAAGGCCTACCTTGGGATGTAACGGCCATAACATACGAGGAGCGTGACGAATTGCTAGTAGAACTGTCTTACGGCAAGGGCAAGCTCAAAGTCGGCCTGCCCGGCAAGGATATAACGGTAGTCGAGCCCGTGTTCATACCCGGGCTCGCCGACGAAACAGGGGCGATCAGGGAAGCGGTCGAAAGCCCGGTCGGCTCGCCTTCCCTTTACGAGCTGGCGAAGGGCAAAAGGACCGTCGCCATCAACTTCTGCGACGCGACAAGGCCCGTCCCCAACAAGAAGATACTACCGGTCGTTCTGGGAGAGCTTAAGCGGGCTGGCGTAAAGGACGAGGACATAGTCCTTGTGAACGCACTCGGGACACACAGGCCGGGCTCGAAGGAAGAGATAGTAGAGCTGTTGGGCGAGGAGATAGCGTCCAAATACAGGGTCGTCCAGCACGACTGCAACGACAGGTCAACGATGGCTGACGCCGGGGTCCTCTCCGACGGGCAGCACATGTGGGTCAACAGGGACTACTACGAGGCGGACCTCAAGATACTCACCGGCTTCATAGAGCCGCACTTCTTCGCGGGCTTCAGCGGCGGCGGCAAGCTGGTCTACCCAGGCGTGGCGAGCCTTGAGAACATCAAGGTCGCGCACGGCTACAGGATACTGTCGGACAAGAGGTCCACATGGGGTATAACGGACGGGAACCCGGTCTGGGAGCTGCTCACCGAAGGGGCGCTCAAGACGGGCCCCGACTTCATAGTCAACGTGACACTGAACAAGGACAAGGCGATTACAGGCGTCTTCGCAGGAGAGCTCAGAGCCGCCCACGCGAAAGGCTGCGCATACGTCAAAAGGACGGCCATGCGGGCGGTCAAGGAGCCCTTCGACATAGTAGTCACGACAAACAGCGGCTACCCGCTGGACAGGAACGTATATCAGACCGTAAAGGGAATGAGCGCGGCAGCCGGCATAGTCAAAGAGGGCGGTGCCATAATCTCGGTCTCGCAGTGCGTGGACGGCATACCTGCGGGCAGCCACTACCACAAGCTGATGCTGGCTGCCGGGGATCCCAGGCGCGCCCTCGAGATGATTGCGGAGACGGGCTTTTCCATGCAGGACCAGTGGCAGGTGCAGCTGCAGGCGGAACTGCAGGTAAAAGCCGACGTCTACCTCTACTCGCAGTGCCTTACCGATGAGGATATACGATCTTCCATGTTCAAACCGTGCAGGAGCATCGAAGGTACGGTGGCGGAACTGCTCGGGAGGTATGGTGCCGATGCGAAGATCTGCGTCCTGCCGGAAGGGCCGCAGACGATACCCTACATAGAAGGATAGTTCGCCGGGAGGCATGAAGCAGCCTCCCTATCATCAAAGCAGGGCAGGTGGATAGGCATGTCTACTTACGAGTACGACCTTAGGGAGAGGGCAAGGTCCCTCCTGATGGGCTTCAAGGGCGAGACCTACGCATTCGGGCTCGGCGTGCTGGAGGAGGCGGGCACCTACGCGAAGGAATTCGGGGACAGCTGCCTGGTCGTGGCCAACTCGGGCGCATGGTTCAAGCCGGTCGTGGACAGGATACTCTCGTCACTCCAGAGCCATGGCATCGCCCTGGCAGGCGGCAGGCTCGTGCCAGATGCGGCTCCGAACGCCCCCCGCGAGGACGTCTACAGGATCACTACCTACATACTGCAGCACAGGCCCAAGTGCCTCATGGCCGTGGGCGGTGGAAGCACCATCGACGCGGTCAAGGCGGCGAACGTGTTAGCGTCCCTGGGGCGCTGGGAGCCGGAGATAGAACCTTACTTCGGCACGGGCCAGGTGTCGGCGATGCTGGCGAAGCACGGGGCGAAGCTTCTGCCCATGATAGCGGTTCAGTCCGCCGCCAGCTCGGGCGCGCACCTCACAAAATACTCGAACATAACAGACCCCGTGGCAGGGCAGAAGAAGCTCATAGTAGACGAGGCGATAGTGCCGCACAGGTCGGTGTTCGACTATGAGGTGACGAAATCGGTGCCGGTCGGCATGACGGTAGACGGAGCGCTAGACGGGATAAGCCACAGCCTCGAGGTGTTCTACGGAGCCAAGGAGGACAAGTACGAGCTGTGCCGCCAGATCGCCGAAGTCGGCATAGAGCTTGCAGTGGCGAACGTCGAGAAAGCGGTCAAGGACCCGAACGACGCCTCCGCGAGGGAGGCGCTGGGCCTTGCCACCGACATCGGAGGCTACGCCATAATGGTGGGGGGCACCAACGGGGCGCACCTTACCAGCTTCTCGCTTGTCGACATAGCCAGCCACGGCAGGGGAGTGGCGCTGATGAACCCGTATTACACGGTCTTCTTCGCGCCGGCCATACAGGACCAGCTGAGGGTTGTGGGCAGGATCTACAAGAAGTACGGCTACATGGAAGAGGACCTCGACGCTCTAAGCGGCAGGGAGCTGGGAGAAGCCGTCGCCAAGGCCATGATGGCCCTGGGAAGGAAGCTGAACTTCCCGACGACGCTGGCAGAGCTTCCGGGCTTCACCCAGGCCCACATCGACAGGGCGCTTGTAGCTGCCAAGAACCCGCAGCTCGACATGAAGCTGAAGAACATGCCGGTGCCGCTGGACGCCTCCAGCGTGGACGAGTACATGGGGCCTATACTGCAGGCGGCGGCGACGGGGGACCTGAGCCTGATAAAGAACATGAAGTAGCCGAAATCCAAGGGAAACAGAGGACCGGGAGCCATCCATTTGGCATCCCGGTCCTTCTTCACGTTTTGACTGGCCATGGATCAGTGGGGGAGCCTCTTTACTTCGCACCCTGCCAGCTGTTCGAAGAACTGCACTATGGCCGAATGGTCGTCGCTTCCGTGCCCTTGCACCTTCATCGCCTGCATGATCTGGGCGACGAGCCCGGTAAGCGGAAGGGGCGCCCCGATCTCCTTGCCGGTCTGGAGCGCATTTGCGATGTCCTTGATGTGCAGGTCGATCCTGAAGCCGGGCTTGAAGTTGCGGTCGAGCACCATGGGGGTCTTGGCGTTCATGACGTTGCTGCCGGCCAGCCCGCCCTTGATGGCGTCGAAGATCGCCTCGGGGTCGACCCCGGCCTTCGTCCCAAGGACGAGGGCCTCGCCGAGGGCTGCGATGTTGAGCATGACTATGATCTGGTTGCAAAGCTTCACGGTGTTGCCGGCTCCGATTGAACCGACAAGGACGACCGACTTGCCCATAACCTTCATGAGCTCGTAGTTCTCTTCGAAGTCGGCCTTGTCGCCGCCTACCATTATCGACAGGGTTGCGTTGATTGCGCCTGGCTGGCCGCCGCTTACCGGGGCATCCAACATCCTTACCCCCTTGGCTTTGGCCGCGTCGTGGACCTCCTTGGCCGCCGAGGGGGCTATGGAACTCATGTCGATGATGATGGAGCCCTTCCTTGCGCCTTCGAGGATCCCGTTCGGACCCATGACGACCTGCTTGACCTGAGGCGAATCAGGCAGCATGGTGATTATCCTGTCTACCTGCCTTGCCACTTCTGCGGGGGTCTTGGCCGCCTTCGCGCCCTCTGCTACCATCTCGTCCACCGCCGCCTGGATTACGTCGCACACTATCGCCCCGTAACCTGCCTTCATGAGGTTCTTGCACATGGGCTTGCCCATTATGCCTAAGCCGATGAAACCGATAGTCTCCATTAACCCGACCTCCTCGATTGGTAATAACATAAGAATTATACCATCTAATGCAGCCACTATCCTCCGGCATGGGGATTAGAATGGCAATATGCTGGGATTCTGACGGGTATAAAATGCATAATAGTTCAGATTGGAACGGATGGGCAGCAGCCTTGGCCTCTGGACAGGATAGAAAATGCTGTTAAACTGCGGCAAATTTGGCAATGTCGGATGACCCGCCGGCCGACAGGGCGCCGGCAACGGTGTCGTGATTCATATTCACGGCTACAGGTCGTCCTTGTGGACTATAGAGTAGATCTCGTCCAGCAGGCGTCCGGCGAAATCCGTCAGCTTATCCTGAGGCATGTCGATTTCAGCCTGCGAGCAGATATAGGCTTTGACGGCATCGCTTACGATCTCTCGAAGGTCCATGTCCAGGTGCGATGCGCCCCAGTAACCGCCCTCCAGCTTCGAAGCCACGAACCCCTTCTTAAGGAAGTACAGCGTGCGGCAGAGGTTCAATATGACGGTCACGGGGTCCTTGAGCACCTGTTCCCTCGCATCTTCGATGTCATACATTAGGGCGTCGATGAAATAGGCCCTCGGGATGCTTCCGAAGACCTCCTCTATCTGCTTGCCGAACAGCCTCACCCCCCTCTTCTTCACTACCGCGAGATGGGCTGCAAGGTCCCTGTCGGTGGTGCCGCCGCATACATAGCCCTTGTCGTTCTCGTAGCGCTGCTTATGTTCGGGAGAATAGTGCAGTTCGAAGGGCATCGGGTGGATGAAGGGCTTGACGTTCCTCTCAAGGATTACGCTCATTTCCAGCCCCTTCTCCGGAAGAGGGCCTACTTCAAGTATCTCATCGATCAGGGCACGCTTCGCCTTGAAGTCCATAGGCTCTTTTACGATCGCTATGAGGTCTATGTCGCTCTTCGGCGTGAAGCAGCCCATGGCCAGCGAACCATGGAGATAGAGCCCAACGAGATTGCCCCCGAGGCTCTCCTTGAATCGCGAGACTATGTCGACCAGCAGCTTTTCGGTATCCATCCAACCACCGCCAATCATGAAAGGAAGTCGTCGGAAAGGCCATTAAGCCATTGTTTCGTAACATGGTACAGCCCTTTGAATCTATAGTAGTATATTTCTTCCGCTGAAATAATGCACTCTATTTGTATGTCCTCGTAAACGGCCGGCAATCGAAAAGGCAGGGAAGGCCTCCACCCTCCCTGCCATTTATGCTAGGCATGGCATCCTATCCTATGCGAAATCACTCGTCAATCATCGCAAGCAGGTTCTCTACCTTGCCCTTAAGCTCCTTGAGCTCCTCTGCAGGAAGCTTCATGCAGGCAGCCATCCTGCCTGGCACTTCAAGCGCCTTACTCCTGAGGTCCTTCCCCTTTCGAGTGAGGCTAATCATGACGGTCCTTTCGTCTTTCAAGCTGCGTCGCCTTTCCAGCAGGCCTGATGCCTCCATCGACTTCAGCAGAGGGGTGAGCGTGCCCGAATCAAGACGCAGCTTCCTTCCGATCTCATTGACGCTAAGCCCGTCTTTCTCCCATAACACCATCATCGTGATGTACTGCGTGTACGTCAAACCCAAAGGTTCCAGGAACTGCCTGTATCTCCTGGTTATAGACCTTGAGAGCGCATATAGGGGGAAACAGAGCTGATTGTCTATAAGGAGCATTTCGTCTTTCATCGTTGCCTCCTATGCATGCATCTTCACCGTTCAGCCCAGAAGCTCGGCTATCTTTGCTTCAAGCGCATGGGGCTTGGTAGTGGGGGAGTACCTGCCTATTACTTTGCCCTCCCTGTCTACCAGGAACTTCGTGAAGTTCCACCTTATGTTGTCTCCGGAAAGGCTCTGCTTCAGCTCCTCAAGCCTCTTCTTGAACTTGGGCATGTCCTCGTCCTCTATCTCGGGCCCCGCTTCCTTCTTGAGGTAGGCGAAAAGGGGCTCCTCGTGTTCGCCGTTTACGTCCACCTTGGCGAACTGGGTGAACTTCACGCCGAAGTTTATCTGGCAGAACTCGGCAATCTCGTCGTTGGTGCCCGGCGCCTGGCCCAGGAACTGGTTGCTCGGGAAATCAAGGATCTCAAGCCCCTTTTCGTGGTACTTTGCGTAAATCTCCTGAAGCGCCTTGTACTGGGGAGTGAATCCGCACTTCGTGGCGGTGTTCAATATCAGAAGCACCTTCCCTTTGAACCGGGAGAGGGGCACGTCGTTCATCTTCCCGTCCTTGACCGTGAAATCATATATGTTCATGTAGGGCACCTCCTGCTAGGAATATATTGGATACAATTAAATTATATACAATATTAAATCCATGTCAAGGATGAGGACAGCCGGGGCCCGATGGAGGCCCCGGCGACAGATGCATGCGCCTTGGATAGGGACTGGTTTAAGGCTGGGAGAATTCCTTCATATATCTTTCGTACTGGTCGGCGTTCATCTGGATGCGCCTGTTGACGATCCTGATGATCCCTTCGCTGGTGAGCTCGTTCAGAATCCTGCTGACCGTTACCCTGGCAGCCCCTACTATTACGCCCAGCTCATAGTGCGTATACCTTACTTTGAGGTCATACCATCCCGGGTCGGCCGGAAGGCCCTTGTCGACAGCTGAGCACAGCAGGCGCAGTATCCTCTCCTTGCAAGGGTTGAAAGTAATGTTCTCGATCTCATAGCGCATGATGAGTATCTTATGGGCCAGGCATCTTATGAAAGCGTCCTGGAAAAGCTTGCTCCCGTCAAGAAGCGCCCTGCATCTGTCCGGGGCTATCTTGTAAAGCACCGTATCTACTTCTGTGGCCGAATAAAGGCCGGTTTTCCTGCCCAGGTAGAATGCCATCTCGCCGAAGAGCCAGCCGTCTGTGAGGGTATACAGCACCTTCTCCAGTCCGTCCGCGTTCGCCATGTAGTGCCTCGTCCGCCCTGACTTTATGTAGAATACTCCGTTGAAGTCTGAGCCTGGTTCCGAGAAAGTGGTCCGCGCCGGATAGAAGAACCTGGTCGAGTTCTTCTCGATCAGCCTGTCGAGCTCTTCATTGTAGATTGTTGGTAAAGTCAGGCTGGTGTTTGGCAAGGGCACTTGATCCACCTCCATAGATACATATTAGTTTGTAAGGCGAGGCAATTCAAACATGAGGGGCAAATTGCTGGGCAGCGGATCCGTTCCGACACAGAAACAACAGGTAGATGGCAATTGTAACCCAGGATACAAATCATGTTTCTATACAGACAGGGGCCATTTCAAGGGATATAGTTCGAATCAAGGACGATAATCTTTCGGAGGTAATGACAATGATCAAGCCGGCCGGCTCCTGGGTCGCCATGCCTACTCCGTTTAACTCGGACGATACGGTCGATTTCGGCGGTTTCAAGACTTTGATAGACAGGCAGATAAAGTACGGTACTTCCTTGCTCTTCGTGCTGGGCTCCTGCGGTGAGACGACACTTCTCACCCTGGAGGAGAAGAAGCAGATAGTCAAGGAAGTAATAAAGATGACAAAGGGCAGGATCCCGGTCTTCTTCAACGCTTCAGCCCCAACGACGGGGCAGAGCGTTGATTTCGCAAGGTTCTGCGAAGCCGAGGGCGCAGACGGCGTGATCTTCACGGTCCCTCCCTATGTGCTCATCCCGCAGAACGCCGCCTTCGAGCACCTGAACACCTGCATGGCCGCAACGAAGCTTCCCTGCGGCATATATAACAACCCGTCGAGGATCGGAGTCCACGTAGAGCCCGAGACCATAGCCAGGCTTTCCGAGAACAACCCGAACTTCATAGTGGACAAGGAAGCCATGCCTCAGGTAAAGCAGCTTGTCGAAGTGAGGAGGAAGTGCGGGGACAAGATCAACGTGCTCTGCTGCGACTATCCGAACTACTCGATAGTGCTCCCCACCCTTGCCGTGGGCGGCAACGGCACCGCCAACATAGGCGGCAACATCATCCCAGAGGAGATGGCCACAATATCAAGGTACTGGGACGATTATGAGAAGATGGTCCGAAGCCGCGAATTGTACTTCAAGTATTTCCCCCTCCTTACCGCCCTTTACTGGTTCTCCAATCCCATCGTGGTCAAAGCCGCGCTTAAAATACTAGGACTGCCTGCCGGCCCGCTCAGAAAGCCGTACCTGGACCTTACAGGTCCGAAATATGACGAGCTGGAAGGGATAATGAAGGACCTGGGAGTCTGCGCAAAGTATTCGGTGAAGTAGAAAAGCCATCAAGTGCGACGAGAAGAGGAAACGAAACGTCGAAGAACATAATATAGGAAAGCGAAGGAGGCAGACCGAATGAAGAAGACGGCAATGCGCATCGCCCTCGCAATCACGCTGGTGTTCCTGATGATGTTCTCCGCCACGGCGGCGGCTCCTAAGTTCCTCACGATATCGACCGGGCCCGTAGGGGGTGAATGGTACATCCTCGGCGGCATACTTTCCGAACTGCTGAAGCCGGTCCTGCCGGAAACGAAGGTAAGTTCAACCACAGGCGGCGGCGTCGCCAATTTGAGCACAGTGGCTTCAGGCAAGAGCGACATAGGCACTACGCAGGACCAGCTGCTGTTCGACGCACGAAACGGAACCACTGACTTCGCTTCAGGCAAGCTGACCAACGTGGTCGGGCTCTGCTACCTTGCGGACATCTACATGAGCGTGTTCCTCGTAAGGGAGGACTACCAGATCAGCTCTTTGGAGGACCTCGCGGCGAAAAAGCTGGGCATGAGAATCCTTACCGCGCCTACAGGCTCCACGCCTTCCAGGGCGGCCACAAGGATGCTGGCTGAATACGGTGTGACACCGGACCTTCTGAAGTCATGGGGAGGCAGCCTCAGCTACGTGGCATATGCGGATGCAAGCTCGATGATCAGGGACGGCCATGCCGACGCCTACGTCGGGCCGATTATGCCAGCGATAATCGAACTCACCGTTTCCCGCAAGATGAAGATGCTGCCGGTCAAGGAAGCCGTGCTCAAGGCCATGACCGAGAAGTACTCCTATGGCCAGGCGACGATACCGGCAGGCGCATATGATTTCGTCAAGGCGAACACGCCCGTAATGACAGAATCGCCGATCCTGGTAGTAAGGGACGATGTCGACGCCGACACCGTATATCTCATAACTAAGGCGATTTACGAGAACCCCGACAAGATCAGGGGCGCCGGCGCGACATATGCCAAGTTCGACCCCAAATCCATGGCCAAGATCTCCGGCGGTCCTATACATCCCGGCGCGCTCAGGTTCTACAAGGAAGTCGGACTGGTAAAGTAACGCTTCATAGAGCCGGGAGGGCGAGACTCGCCCTCCCGGCATGATTTCGGGGGTACGAGCCATGAAGGAGAACAAGGCTTTAAAATACATCATAGCCGCACTTTCTGTGGCCTATGTGGCCTTCCATATGTACACCGCGGCCTACGGCACTTTCGTGCCACAGCTACAAAGGCCTTTGCACCTTGCCTTCGCAGTGGTGATCGGATTCCTTTGCTATCCGATGGCGCAGAAGAAGGATTTCCGCTGGCTCGATGCCATCCTGGCCATTGTCTCGCTTTTCGCCTTCGGCTACATGGCGTTCAAGTACCAGGAAGTATCGATGAGGCAATCCATGGTCACCCCGCTTTCCACCCTGGACATAATAGTAGGCGGGATTGTCATAGCCCTGCTGCTTGAGCTGACCAGAAGGGCCGTGGGTTGGGTAATGAGCGTCATCGCCATCATATTCCTTGCATATACGGTCTTCGGGCCATATATGCCGTCGCTGATATCGCACAGGGGCTATGGCTTAGTGGATATAATCGATTACCAGGTCTTCGGCCTGGACGGGATATATTCGATCCCTCTTAGCATCTCTGCCACGTACATCGTCCTTTTCATCATATTGGGCACCTTGATGGAGTTCACGGGAGCCGGCGATGTGATAATGGACATCGGGAAGGCTGTAGCGGGCGGCTTCAGGGGAGGCCCGGCGAAAGTGGCGACCATCTCCTCCGCGCTGTTCGGCTCTATCTCGGGCAGCGCCGCGGCCAACGTCTACGCAACAGGGACTTTCACCATCCCGATGATGAAGAAGATCGGCTACACGCCGTCGTTTTCAGGTGCAGTCGAGGCTGTGGCTTCCACCGGGGGCCAGATAATGCCCCCCATCATGGGAGCCGCCGCATTCCTGATGGCGGAGCTTCTGGGGATACCGTACATACAGATCTGCAAAGCCGCACTAATACCCGCCCTTCTTTACTATATCTCACTGTTCATCGTACTTGACTTCGAGGCTGCAAGGACGGGCATCAGGGGACTGGAGAAGAAGGAGCTTCCCAAGTGGAAGGACATCCTTCCCAGGCTGTACCTCATGCTGCCTCTTGTGGTCCTGGTCGCAATACTGATGATGGGATACACCCCTTTCAGGTCGGCCTACTATGCCATAATACTGACTTTCATCCTCAGCTTCTTCAGCAGGAAGACAAGGTTCACCTTCGCATCGTTCCTTGACGCCATAATCATATCCGCAAAACGTACAGTCATGATCGCCGCAGCGTGCGGAGCGGCCGGGATTGTGATAGGGGTGATCACTCTTACGGGGATAGGGTTGTCCCTCTCAAGCGTGATACTTTCGCTTTCAGGCGGCGTAAGGATATTCGCCCTTCTGCTTGTTATGGTCTCGTCGATAATAATGGGGATGGGTACTCCGACGACGGTGGCCTACATTGTCGTATCCACGCTGTCCGTGCCGATTATGAAGGAGCTAGGATACGCCGCACTTCCTGCGCATCTTTTCGTGTTCTACTTCGCGGTGCTCTCGATGATCACGCCCCCGGTGGCGCTTGCCGCCTATGCCGCTGCCGATATAGCCAAGGAAAGTTCGATGAAGATAGGTTTCACAGCCATGCGGATAGGGGCAATAGTCTTCACCATACCGTTCATCTTCCTGCAGGACCAGGCCCTGTTGATGGACGGGCCGGCCCTCATGATAGCATTCAGGTTCATAATGGCGGTACTTTCCGCGGTGGCTTTCGCAGGTGCTGCTACGGGCTGGTTCGGAAAGAACATGAACCTGATCGGCAGGGCGATCCTGCTTGTCGCATTCGGCCTGATCATATCGCCCGAAGTCATAACGACATTCATCGGGACCGGGGTGCTGGCGGCCATGTGGTTCCTCAAGGGCATGTTCGCAGTCAGTAAACAACCGGGCATGCAGGCGTCGGCCTGATAGGCCCTTTATGGAGGTAAGCTTATGGAGTACAGGGCTTTGGAGGGCGCGGTGCCCATGGTGCTGCATATGGAAGCCGGCAAGGACGTCTTTGCCGGACTAAGGGAGTTCTTCCTTGAAGGCGGCTTCAAGGAAGTCGTAATAACGGGCTGCGCCGGATCCCTCGAAAGGGCGGTGGCCAATTATCCAAGGGATATGACGTTGCCTCCTGTAGTTGAGCACATAGTCATGAGCGGGGCATACGAGGTATGCACGCTTAACGGCAATGTAACATGGGATGAGGGCAAGCCTAAAGTACACATCCACGGCTCGTTCGCGGAGAAGGGCCTTAAAGTATATGGCGGCGCCATAGGTGACGGCACCAGGATATTCAAATCCGCGGATTTCTTCCTTCTGACGTACAAATAAGCTGTACGCAAAGAAAAGGCCGGCTGTGCCATCCTGCCGCAGCCGGCCTTTGCCTATGGTTTCTGCATTCCTTAAGGTATATACTGCCCTATCTTCCTTCCTGAGTACTTGACCACCACTTTCTTTATCCAGCAGAGCTCCTCGCCGGCATCAGGGATGCCTTGCTTGACCAGTATATGTGGGACGAACGTGTCTGAGGAGAACTGGCTGATGTTGAACGAACCGCCATATTCGCCTGTCATGAGAGCGTCGTTCATTTCGAAAGTAGCTACACCCGCATCTATCGTGAGCCGAAATACATTCAGGTCCGCATTCCTTATACCGGGCACGTTAATAGCCGAATCCAATTTGCTAGAGTTGTCATATAATTCGAACGCGCCGTTGGTGCTGCCGATGTTTACAAGGCTGCATTTGACGCCTTCTTCGGAAGGGTGAGAGCTTATGCCAAGGTACATGAGCAGTTGTTCCAGTACTATGCTTGTATTTGTGTCGAGGCTGAAATGGACTTCATAAATAATCTTGTCTCCGGTGAAACCATATCTTGCGTATACCGTCTTGTCGCTTAGAAGCATCCCATCGCCTGCGCTCGTCATGAAAATACCTGGGTTTGTGTCAGTCTCGTACCAGTGATCCGTGTCGGTCTTTGTAAAATCGGCAACCCATGTCTTCATGCATCCGGCCGTCGCAACTGCAATCAAGGATACGATGATCAACAGCGCTATGCGAAATGTCCTCATTCCCATCCCCCTTCCTGAATAGTTCGATAATTCATTGTTGAAACGTCTAAATCCTTCATCGACCGATTAAAAACGGAAAAGGGCGGGGGATGCCCGTCCTTACGTCCGCATGCAGGCATTGGTGCGTCTAATGCCAGGTATACACATTGCCTGAGAACTCCACCCTTATACTTTTGATGAACACTTCGTAGGTGTAATCCCCCTGGTCGATGTTCAGCACAGGGAACATGGTGTCATAACTGTAACTGGTATAACTGCCGCTGAAGAACTTACCCCCATTTATGGATGCGGTAAGGTTGTTGCCCGACTTCTTTACCTGGAATACGCTTTCTCCCCCAATCCTGAACCCGACAGGGCCGCTGCCGCTTTTCATAGGCCTGAAAGGGCTGTTTTCCGATACGGAATAGGTCTCGCTTGAAGGATCCCCCACGTTCATGAAGTTGAAGCTGATCCACTCGAGGGGTTCGGTGCTTGAGTAATAGAAGCCGAAGTTGATCAAAGGTACAATCGCCGAGGGTCCGATGCCGAGGGTTATGTCCATCGTGAAGTCGCCATCGAAGCCGACGGGAGATATGAATATCTTTCCATCGAGCCAAAGTCCGTCTGTGCCGTGAAGCTCTCCTTCCCACGGGTAAAACCAGTCGATCCTCTTCCAGTCGTCGATATAGGCAGCGGTAGTGAAGTCTACGTACCATGACGCCCCGCCGCAACCTTGCATCGACAGGGCGAGGCAGATGAGCAGGACAATGGGGATGCCCCTTCGGATCCTCACTTGAACCACCTCCAATGGAAAGATTCAATACATGCAGGATTATTCCTTTAATGAAACGCATAAGGCAGTTTATGCGATTTGCAGCATATATTGCGCGCAATTCGGTTGATATGCGTATAAAATTGCAATATAGTAATATAAACACGCAGGACGGCATCGAAATCAGGCCCGGCGAGGGAAGAAGGGGGTGGAGTGGATGGGAACAGGACTTGTGCTGTTCTTCCTGCCTCTTGTGCTCAGCATAGCCGCTGCATTCGTCTATTTTAAGAGTTAGGAGTGAGTCTCATGTCATTGTTCCTGTTCGGGCTCTACCTCATAATGCTCGTCGTCATAGGTTACGTCACATATATCCGGACCAAGAACTACTCCGACTACTCCCTGGCGGGCAGGACCAACAGCAAGTGGATAACGGCCATATCGGCGGAGGCCTCCGACATGAGCGGATGGCTCCTGCTGGGGCTTCCCGGCATGGGCTTTGCCTACGGTTACGGAGTCATCTGGGTCCTCATCGGCATACTGGGCGGGACCCTTTTCAACTGGACAGTGGTGGCAAACAGGCTGAGGACCATCACCGAGCACTACAAGGTGGTGACCCTGACCGACTTCTTCGAAAAGAGGCTGAACGACAGGAAGGGGACCATCAGCATAATCTCCGCCGTGGTAGTCGTCCTCTTCATGGTAATCAACGCGTCGGCTGAGATAATAGGGAGCGGCAAGCTGCTGAACGCGGCGTTCGGCTTCGATTACAACGTCGGCATAATAATGGGCCTGGTGATCGTGCTCATCTACACATTCCTGGGGGGCTACCTTGCAGTCAGCTGGAGCAACCTCGTCCAGGGCAGCGTCATGTTCATCGCGCTGGTCCTGGTGCCGGTCGTGGCCCTTCTGAACATAGGCGGACTGGTCAGCTTCAAGGAAGGCCTGTCCGCCCAGGACCCCAACTTCTTCAAGTTCCTCTCGGGGACTACGGGGTTCTGGCCCGTCTTCGCGCTGATCATGGGCGGGCTGGGGATAGGGATCGGCTACCCTGGACAGCCGCACATACTGACGAGCTTCATGGCGATAAAAGACCCCAAGGAAGTAAAGGGGGCCACGTTCATCGCCATGGTTTGGGTGGGCCTCACCACCTACGGAGCTGCAATCGTAGGCATAGTCGGAAGGGGCCTGTTCCCGTCCCTTGAAGATCCCGAGGTCGTATTCCTCGAGCTTGCCAAGAGGTTCTTCTCAGCAGAGCTCATCGGCATCTTCGCAGCCGCCGTCATGGCCGCCATCCTTTCATCGGTTAGCGCATATCTGCTTGTCGCGGCAGCGTCCTTCGCATCCAACATATTCACCAGGATTGCAAAATCGAAGGACGACAAGAAGCTGCTCTGGGCGGGCCGCGCGGCCATAGTGGTCATATCCCTCATCGCGTTCGTGATGTCGCTGTCTAGCGGCGCCGTGTTCACGGTGGCGCTGTACGCCTGGGGCGGCCTGGCCGCTTGCTTCGGGCCCCTGGTGCTTTATTCGCTGTACTGGAAGGGCCTCAACAAGACGGGCGCCGTGGCAAGCATGGTGGTGGGCATGGTAACCATACTTGTCTGGTACAATACGGGGCTTTCGTCTTACATCTACGAGCTGGTGCCGGCAGTGGCATTAAGCGCGCTTACCGCCTATGTAGTAAGCAAGCTGACGGGCGGCCCTGACAAGGAGACCTCAGACGGGTTCGCAGTCTACCTGAAGGAGATCAGGTCGGGCAAATAGCGGGATACCGAAAGGACTGGTGTTCAAATGAAAGGCAACTGCCTGGTCATTCCCATGGACAGGTTGGGCGTCGCAAGCGCCCAGCCTGACTTCACGAAAGCTGTCGCTGCGGTCAACGGGCTCATCCGCGAGGGCAGGAGGGTCCATTGGCTGACGATCCAGGCCAAGCTCGAGACCGACCGCTTCCCCGAAGGCTTCATATTCCAGCCCGGCGGCTTCGTCATTGACGACTTCAACGACATAAAGGAGAGGCTTGCATCCGAAGGGGTGGAATACCAGTCCTTCGAATCAGACTATCTGCCGGGGCGACCGCTTCAGAGGCTGCGCCTTGCGATATATTCCGGGAAAGGGGCGGCCGAGTTCTGCACCAAGCCCCTTTGCGAGGCATTGGGCTGGATGGGATTCGACTTCAGGATGCTCGGCGACAGGGAGATAAGGGACGGGGCCCTTGACTCCTTCGAGGCCCTCCTCGTCCCCGGAGGCCCCGACGCTGGGGAAGGCTACTACTACGGGCTGGGGGAAAGGGGCTATAGGAACATCAGGGAGTTCATGCAGGACCGCGGCGGCTACTTCGGCATATGCGCCGGTGCTTACCTGCCCCTCACCGACCCTGACGAGAAGAACAGGTTCTGGCTGGGCATGGTAGGCGCCACGGACGAGCAAGGCCTCGACTACTGGAGGACCGGCACCGGTTTCGTAAGGGTGAAGATAGACGACAATGAGCACCCGTTCTCCTTCGGGCTGGCTGCGGGGCCTGTTAGCACACAGGACATGGTCTACTGGGAAGGGCCCGCCATGAGGCCGATAAACAAGAGCGTGCATGTGCTCGCCACTTTCCAGTCGTTCATAGCGTCAGGTGCCGCAGGCGAGCGCCCGGGCTGGGACCTCGGGGACAACGGACCTGCCAAGGACTCGATAGACTCCTGGTACAACGTGCTTACCAAGGACAGGTTCGAAAGGTACCTGGCCGGGCGGGCGGCGATGCTCGAAACGGCGGTCAACGGCCATAAGGTGCTGCTCTACTCGCCGCATGCGGAGTTCGGCAACATCGGCGCCGGCCCAAGGAGGACCAGCCAGGTGTTCCAGTTCCTGAGCAACGCGCTCTTCTACCTTGCTGTGAAATAGGCGTTTGCCATACTGGACACCAAAGTTGTATGTAAAGGTATCATTACAACGGGCGGCTTTGAGGTAACCTTGAGGGAAGGAACCGAGATCGCCGCCCGGTTCTCCAAATGGGCATCATGGGGGTCAGTACATGGCATCTAACCGCAACGAGAAGCTCGGTTACGCCGCCTTCATAGGCGCGTCGGTCATCTGGGGGTTCTCCTTCCTCTTCACAAAAAAGGCCCTTGCCATATTGGACGGAAGGATCTTCGACCTGCTGTCGTACAGGTTTGTGATAAGCTCGGCCATCCTGGCTGCCTTGTGGGCCCTGAGGCTCATCAGGCTTGACTACAGGGGAAAGGACCTGAGGCCCCTTCTTATTATGGCGACCCTTCAGCCCGGACTCTATTTCGTATTCGAGACCATGGGCATAGACAGGGTAGCCACATCGGAGACAGGCCTTATACTGGCCATGTTCCCCATAGTCACGACGGTGTTCGGCGTCTTCTTCCTGAAAGAGAGGGTCACGGCCAAGCACTGGGGCTTCATTTTCCTGTCCGTCGCGGGCGTAATCATGATAAACGCCATCGGCTACAAGCCGGGAGACAGCACCAACCTGGGCCGCTTCTTCCTGATGATGGCGGTTCTCATAGGGTCTGCCTTCAACATGCTCTCAAGGAGGCTGTCCACGAAGTTCACCCCCGTCGAGAGGACCATGTCCATGATGCTGATGGGAGCGCTCATGTTCAGCTCCGCCTCATTCTACGGCCATATAAGTGCGGGCACGATGTCCCTTTACCTCACAAGCCTGCTCAAGCCAGAGTTCGCCTTCCCGATACTTTACCTTTCGATCGGCTGCTCCCTTATGGCTTTCTTCTTCGTAAGCTTCTCGTCCACGCACCTTGAGATGTCGAAGACGTCCGTGCTTGGCAATACCAACACCCTGGTCGCCGTCCTCGCGGGCGTGCTTATTCTCAAGGAGCCCATCTACTGGTACCATGCGGCGGGCGGGGCGGTGATCCTGGCGGGCGTCATAGGCGCCTCCCTTGTTTCCAGGGCCATGGTGCAGGACACGCGTAAGCTGATCGAAAAGGCGATGCAATAGACGGATGCCCCCGGTCAATCCGGGGGCATCGCACTTGTGCCTGCATCGCCTTCTATACGGGCTTAGCGAAGCTTTCGTACACGCCGGCCTTGTTGAGAGCGTTGTACAGCTTCTGCTTCCTTGACTGGAGCTTGTCATATTTGAGGACTTCCTCGGCGACGGGGGCGAAAACCTTCGGGCTGTCCGTTATCATCTTCCCGAATGCGTCCTCGATGTCGCTGTGGACGCCCAGCGTAACCCAGGCGATCATGGCGGCGCCGAGCGAGGTGGCCTCGCTGTTCTGGTACCTTGCCACCTTCTTGTTGTATATCGCGGCCTGCATCTGGCAGAAGAGGTCTGACCTGACCATGCCGCCGGCTACGCTGACTTCCTCGAACTCGCCGATCATCTGCTCTATCAGGTCGAGGTTGTCGGAGATCTCCATGCCGATGCCCTCGAGTATCGCCCGTGCAAGGTCCCCCCTCTTGGTGTTCAGCCCCAGGTTGAAGAAAAGGCCCTTCGCCAAAGGGTTCCAGTACGGCGCGGCGCTTCCCTCGAAATGGGGGATCATGATGACGCCGTTCGCTCCGACGGCTGAATCGGCCGCCTCGGCGTTCATGACGGGATACGGGCTCTCCGATCCCTTCAGTTCGGGATAGAACTGCTCCTTGAACCAGCGGTATATGGAGCCGGTGTTGAATATGCCGGCTTCTAGTATCCACTTGCCTGCCACGGCCGACGCCTGGCAGAGCACCCGGCACTGCTTGTCGAAGGCAGGCTTGGAGGAATATGCGATGACGAAGGAGCCGGTTCCGGTGTTCGCTTCCGCGTAACCCGGACGGATCACGTTCAACGCAACGGCTGCGTTCTGCTGGTCTCCGCCGCAGAGGATCACCGGGAGCCCGGCTTTGAGGCCGACCTTCTTCGCAACCGGCTCAAGCAGGCCGCCAGCTATGCTTCCCGGCGGAAGCAGCTTGGGTAGCCTGTCCTGGTCGACATCGGCTATGGAAAGCAGGTCTGAATCCCAGGAGAAGGTCCTTATGTTCATCAGCATGGTGCGGCATGCCTGGCTCCAGTCCGTCTTGAACTCGCCGGTCAGGAAGCTGACCACGTAGTCCTGTACGCCAACCAGCTTGCTTGCCGCGTTATATACCTCAGGCCTGTTGAGCTTGAGCCACATTATCTTCGGAAGGACGAAGTAGGGGTTTATCCTAAGGCCCGTCTTCTTGTACAGGGCCGGGAGCCCGTACTCCTCTGAGAGCCTTTCGCACTCCTTGATCGTCCTTTTGTCCTGCCACATCATGGCATTCGATATGTGCCTGCCGTCCGGCCCGACCGGGATCAACGAAGAACGCTGGGATGTCACCGCTATTGCCTCCATCTGCAGCCCGTTCTTCCTGGCATATTCCGAAGCTTCGCCCAGGACGTGCACCGCTGAATCAAGCCAGGTCTGGGGGTCCTGCTCAACCTGGCCGGGGGCCGGGAATGTCGTATGGTATTCGTAGCCGGACCCCATCAGCAGCGAGCCGTCATCCGAGTAGATGACGGCTCTCATGCTGGAGGTCCCTATGTCGAGGGTTATCAGATGTCTCACAGGGCCACCCCCTAATATCATGATTATGCCAGTCCGGGAAGCACTCCGGTGAGAAGGCTCAGTATTATTATAACCGCAAGTGCGGTGAGGCCCGATATGGTGCCGGCCACGGTCCAAGCCTCGAAGGTCTGCTTCACGTCGAACTTGGAGAAGCGGTTGACAACCCAGAAGCCGGAGTCGTTCGGCAGCGAGACGCCGATTCCGCCTGCGCATATGGCAAGGCCGACAAGTATCGGGGATACTCCGCTGAGGCCCGCAACGAGCGGCCCCATGAGGGCCGATGTGGTGACGAGGGCGACCGTCGTAGAACCTTGGGCCGCGCGCAGCACCTGGCTGATGACCCAGGCGGTTACTATCAACACAAGGCCGATGCTCTCCGGGGAGGCCATTCCCTGCATCTGTGCCAGCAGGAGCTTGCCTATGCCGGTCTCGTTGATGATCTTGCCGAACGCGCCGCCTGCGCCGGTGATTGCGAGGATGACGCCCGACTGGGTGGCAGCTTCGGTGACCACTTCGCCGAACCCGCGCTTCATGTAGGGGCTGAGCAGCAGGTAGGCTACCACTACGCCGATAAGGAGGGCTATGTTCTTGTTGCCTATGAAGTTAAGGAAGTTATAGGCCGCGCTGCCTTTCTCGAGGAACAGCGACGAAACCGTGCCGAGCAGGATTATCGCTATGGGCAGGAATACCAGGAAGAGGCCGAGGGCGCCAGAGGGGCGCTTGCCTGCCTTGGCGACGGGCGCTTCCTTCTCCTCGTCGGCGAAGGCGTTTGCGAAATCGTTGGAATACTTCTTGTTCTTGCCCAGCATCTTTCCGTAGAGCACGCCTGATATGAGCGCTGCGGGAAGGGAGACGATTATCGAATAAAGGGCGAACCAGCCGAGGTTCACGCCCATGTTCCCGGCAACGGCCAGGGGGCCGGGGGTCGGGATGACGAGGGCGTGCGTGGTAATCAGGCCCATGGCAAGGGCGGTGACCATCGTTATGAACGGGATCTTGCCCTTCTTGGACAGCTGCTTTACCAGGTTGATGAGGATTACGAAGGCCGCGTCGAAGAACACGGGTATGGACACCACGTAGCCAGTGAGGTTTATGGCGGTGACGGCGCCCTTCTGGCCCGTCATCCTGAGCATCAGGGCCGCTATCTCCTCTGTGCAGCCCGTCTCGTACAGGAGCTGGCCCAAGGCGACGCCCAGCACGATGATTATGCCTATGCCCTCCATTGTGCCGCCGAAGCCGCTGGCGAGGAACTTGTTGATGTCCCCCAGAGGCATCTTGCTGAGAAGGCCCATAAGGATGGCGCCCAGGAGCAGGGAGAGGAACGGCTGCATCTTGAACTTGATGATCGTGACGAGCACGAATACGATCGAGATCGCAAACGCTACGAGCAACCAGGTCAGTGACATTTTTCTACCTCCTTAAGTGTTCACATATCGTTAAGCTGGATTGCGGAAACGCACATCAGTTGAAGAACTCTACGTATTTCTTCACGACTTCCTTCACGTACTTTATCTGGCTGAGCGACACGGATGAGAGATGCGGCTGCTTGGCCGCCAGTAGCTCCTTGGTCTTTTCTACGGCGTATACGGATATCTCGGTGTTCACGTTGATCTTGGTTATGCCGTTCTTGATGCATTCCCTGATGGTTGACTCGGGGGTGCCCGAGCCGCCGTGCAGCACGAGAGGTATCCCCAGAGCGGCGTTTATCTCTTTGAGTATGTCTACGCGGATGTTCGGCTCCCCCTTGTAGAGGCCGTGCACGGTGCCGATGGACACTGCGAGCGCGTCTACGCCGGTGAAGCCCACGAATTCCTTCGCGGCGGCAGGGTCGGTGTAGACCTGCCTGTCGTCCGCGCTGCCCTCATGCGACTTCTCACCGGCGGCAAGGCTTCCTAGCTCGGCTTCCACCGTCACGCCGCAAGCGTGCGCCACGTCGCAGACCGCCTTCGTGTTCCCGGCGTTCTCGGAGAAGGGCAGGGCCGAGCCGTCGTACATGACCGAGCCGAACCCGGCCTTGATGGCCCTGTAGACGGTGTCCATGTCTGAGCAGTGGTCGAGGTGCATGCAAACAGGTATCTCCGACCTCTCAGCCATGCTCCTTACCAGGGCTACGAACGATTCCAGCGACATGTTCTCCAGGTACTTCGCCCCCAGCGCGATTATGACGGGCTTTTTGAGCTCTTCGGCCGTCTCGAGGACGCCCTTGATGGTCTCGTAGTTGTATACGTTGAAGGAGCCCACGGCGTAATGGCCGGAAAGCGCCTTTTTGAGCATCTGATCGAAGTTTACGAGCATCGGTGACCCTCCTTAATCTAGGCAGGGCCCGCGCCGCCTCCCCGGTCCGGAAGACGCCGCGGGCCTTCTCGTGTGGCTTACGACCTCACGGATTTGAGCCATTCCTTGAAGCCCTCGGTTTCCAGCACCTCGGGGTTGACCACGAAGCGCGGCTTCTCGCCGTTCAGGAGCTTTGCGACGTCCTCTGCCAGCATGTATGGGCTGTTGGTCAGAGCGTCGGTCGTAGTCCCAGCTATGTGCGTCGTCAAGGTGACGTTGTCGAGCTTGAGGAACGGGCTGTTGGGATCTATGGGCTCCGTGGTGAACACGTCGAGGGCGGCGCCCATTATCTTCCTCTCTTCGAGGGCCTTTGCGAGCGCATCCTGGTCTACCAGCCCCGCGCGGCCGGTGTTTATGAGGTAGGCCGTCGGCTTCATGAGGGCTATCTGCTTTGCGCCGATCATCTTCTTGTTGTCCTCTGTCAGGCGGGCGTGGATGGTGATGAAGTCAGACTGGCTCATCAGCTCGTCCAGCTCGACTTTTGTGCAGCCTGCGGCCTCGATCGACTCCTTGCTCGCGTAAGGGTCGTACACTATCGTCTTCACCTCGAAGCCGGAGAGCTTCTTTGCGACGAGCCTTCCGATGTAGCCGAAGCCGACGATTCCGACCGTGCGTCCGCCGAGCTCCGGGATGGAGTCGCTGTTGACGAACTCCTTGCGCCAGCCTCCGTTCTTGATCGAGTAGAACGCCCTTGCTATGTTGCGGCATTCGGCTAGCATGAGGCCTACTGCGAAGTCCGACACTGCGTGCGAGTTCCTGCCCTGTACGTTGAATACCAGTATCCCGCGCCTGGTGGCCTCCTTGACGTTCACGTTCTCCACGCCAGCCCTTGATACGCCGGCTATCCTGAGCTTGGGCATCGCGTCGAAGACCTTGCTGGATACCGGCAGGAACAGGCCCATGAGCACCTCCGCGTCCTTGCCCTTCGCGAGCTGTTCGTCGTCAACCGTGTCTATTTCGGGCCCGCGCTTTTCGATCTCAAGCCTCCTGTACTGGAGCTTGTCCCAGTTTGATTCCCAGTTGCCCACGTAGATGTCGTCCCCGTAGGCGCTAAGGTGCTTCCTCCAAGCCTTGCCGAAGCCTTCTCCCGGTATCATCGCGTCGCCCAGCAGTATCGCCTTGATCTTCCTGGCCATCGAACATACCCCCATATTCATCTGATCTGTATGCGGTGTATTGCTACTGATAAGCAAAGATGAGAAGTAAAATTGCTACTAATTAGAATATAAGGCGGAAAAAGGATTTAGTCAACTGTATGCGATGAACGATATATCGCAAATTAGCTGGGCATATGATTGTGAAAACTTTAATAATGTGAAATAGTCCTATTGCTTGTTCAAAGCGACGGCCAAGCGCGACTTCCTGACGTTCTCCTCTGCCTTCGAACCCAGCCTGACTACAAGGCTTATGTGCAGTATGTCGATTATGACGAGCTGGATTATGCGGGAAGTCATGGCGTCCGAGCGAAGCTGCGTCTCGAGCGATGAGCTGAGGATGACGGCGTCGGCAAGGCCCGAAAGGCGCGATTTGGGGAAGCTGGTGACGGCCGCGACCGGGCAGGACTGCTCTTTCGCAAGCGTTACGGCGCTTAGTATCTCGCGGCTCTCGCCGGAGTGGGAGAAGGCGACTATCAGGTCGTCCTTCGTAAGGCCCATGGATATTATGTTCATCAGGTGAGGGTCGTTGCATACCACGGCGTTGAGCCCCACTTTGAGCATCTTGTGGTAGAAGTCGTTGGCTATGGCCGCCGATGCCCCCACCCCGACGATCAGGACCTTGCGGGCGTTCATCAGCATCCCGATGACCTTGTCGATGTCGGCGGGCTTGATGACCTGCTGGCTGTCCGTTATCGAGCGGACGGTGGACTGCACCACCTTCTTCATGATCAGCTCCGTGTCGTCGTCGACGGAGACCTCCTCGTACACGGCGCTAGTCTTTGACGATGAGAGCTCCTGGGCGATGTTCACCTTAAACACCTGGTAGGAGGAATAGTCCAGCTTCCTGAGGAATCTGATGATCGTAGTCTCGCTCACCTTGCAGGCGGCGGCGACGTCGGCAAGGGAACCCAGCATTACGAGCTTGGGGTTCTGCAGGACGTAGTCGGCTATCCTCCCCTGGTCGGGTGAAAGGGTATTGTACCTGGCCCTGATTAGCGAAAACACGCTTGTGTCCAAGCGAACCACCTCAAGACCAGATTAACAGAAGGAAAACTACCCTACAAGGTGAAGTTACAGTAATTACGCAACATCCGCATTACGAGGCGGGCTGGTTACTATGCGAACACACTGATAAAATATTAAAAGCTGCCGATATAAACTGATAGGTCATCGCCTGCCTGGGGCAGGAGGAAAGGTGTCGGGATGGCAACGAGGGCGATTGTAATCGGAGCGGGGCTTTCGGGGCTGGCGGCAGCCGGCCTGCTGGCGAAGAGGGGAATTAAGGCCACTGTGGTCGAGCACACGTTCAAGCCGGGCGGATGCTGCGGCATCTTCAAAAGGGAAGGTGCCATCTTCGACCAGGGGTCGGCTATGATGTACGGCTTCGGCGAGAAGGGATTCAACTCCCACAGGTTCATCTTCAACTGCCTTGAGGAGCCCATAGACGTGGTGAAGCACGACGCCCTGTACGACGTAGTCTACCGCGGGCAGCGCATCCGCTTCCACGCAGACATCGATGAATACATCGGCGAGCTGGACAAGGTCTTCCCTGGCCAGAGGGACCGCTTCAAGAGGTTCTACGCAGACATGCGGGACATATACGACAAGGTTATAGCGGGCAATCCGACCTATACGACGCCCGACCAGACCTCGCCGGCCGACGGGCTGAGGCAGGTGCTCAAGCACCCCGTATCCTATATGAAGTTCCTGTCGTTCCTGAACCTGAGCACAGAGAAGCTCCTCAAGCGCTATTTCGACGACGGAGAGGTCCTCAACTACTTCAACAAGCTCACCTCCACCTACTGCTACACGGACGTATCGGAGACCCCCGCCATACTGGCTGCCATCATGTTCGTGGACAACCACGTCGGAGGAAGCTACTACCCCAAGGGCTCGACGCTTTTCGTGCCTGGCAAGATGGAGAAGTCCATAGAGGAGAACGGCGGAGATTTCATCTACGGCAGGACCGCGACCAGGATCCTGATGGAAGGCGGAAGGGTCAAGGGGGTCGAGCTGGACGACGGGGCCGTCATCGAGGCGGATTACGTAATATATTCGGGCACCGTGTGGAACCTGTATGGCAAGCTGCTTAAGGGTTATGCGGCATATGAGGGCAGGAGGAAGTGGGCCGAAGGGCTGAGGGCGTCGTACCCGAGCGTAATCCTGTACGCGTTGGTGAGGAAGGATGCCATCCCCGAAGGGACGTCCCCCATCACGCTCCTGGCGAGCAGGGGCGGCCTCGACGAGGACGAGGTGACATCCTATATCTTCAGCATCGACGATCCGAGCATCTGTCCTGAGGGTTATCACACAGTCATGGCGATAGGGCCTACCTATAAGAAATGGCCTGCCTATAAGCACGCTTACGGCGCATCAGATGAATATTCCAGGATGAAGTCCGAGGAGGAGGAGCGCCTCGTCGAAAGGATGGAAGGGCAGTTCCCCGGCTTCAGGGCGGGAATCGTCCATAAGGAGTTGTCTACGCCGCTTACCATAGAGAAATACACCATGAAGAACGGCGGCGCCGTGGCCGGGCCATTGCAGGCGATGGGGCAGCACATGCTCAGAAGGCTCAGGATAGATCCCGGAATAGAGGGGCTGTACTGCTGCGGCGAATCCACGACCCTGGGGACCGGCACCCCGACGGTAACGGTATCGGGCATAGCCGCAGCCAACGCAGTACTCAGGAAAGAGGGCCTGGCACAGTTCAAATACAGGGAAGGAATGAAGGATTACGTACGGGTATTCAAGCCGGAAGACCCGGCGCCCGCGGGTGATAACCCGCAGTGGGGGGAAAGGCGGCCGGAGCCGGCCAGGATGGCGTCCAGGTGCGAATTCTGCGAGCACCCCTCCTGCATGGCCGGAATCGAGCTGGACATAAGGGGCATAAACAGAAGGCTTGCCGTAGGCAACCTGATTGGTGCAAGGAAGATTGCCGGCATGGGGAGATACGAGGCGGAAGACCTTGCAAAAGCAGAAGCCAGGTGCCTGCTCAACGCCAAGGGCGCGCCTGTGCGGATAAAGGATATAATGGATTACGTCGACGGAAGGAAGAGAATGTAGGGACGTTTCATGGGCGGCATCCAGCCCCCCGGGAGGTGCATGTAAATGGCAGCTGATCCAAGGCACGACATAGTGACGACCGGCGAGTACCTGATAGACCACCAGCTTGCATGGGGAAGCACTGGCAACATCAGCGCCCGGTTCGACGAAAACTCGTTTTTCATAAGCGCATCGGGCGCGACATTGGGCGGCCTGTCTACGGACACGCTGGCCCTGTGCAGGATAACAGGGGAGCCCCTGGTATCGTCGATCAAGCCCTCAAAGGAGCACAGGGTACACGCGGCGATGTACAGGAGCGATCCGAAGGCAAAGGCGATAATCCACACCTCACCGCCGTACACTTCGCTCATAGCAGCCGCAGGGCCTTCGATGCAGCTTCCCATAGGCCTTTTCATCGAATCGGCCGCACTGCTGCAGAAGATCAGATGGATACCGTTCCTGGTCCCAGGGAGCGACGAGCTGGTGGAGGCAGTAGGCTCAGCGGCCAGGGAATCGGACGTGATCATGATGCAGAACCACGGCGTGATAGTATCTGCCGACACGATGCGCAAGGCCCTGAACAAGGTTGATACCCTGGAGTTCCTTTGCAGGATGATTATTACGGCAAAGGCTGCGAACATAGAGCTTGCGCCCATGAGCGAAGAGTGCATGCGCAAGCTCCTGTCGGAGTCTGCGTACAGGAACCTCACATATGGCGGCTGACATGGACAGCGAGTGCACTATGCCGGACGGCTCGATGGGGCGTGGAGAAAGGCGCATGATCGGGGTAGTGGCGGACGATTACACAGGCGCCAACGACATCGGCGTGATGTTCGCCATGAACGGCTACAGGTGCTACGTATACTCAGTCTACGACGATGCCTCGATCATCGACAAGGAAGCCGACGTCGTCGTCCTCAACACCAACAGCAGGCTTGACCCCGAAGCGCTCGCCTATGAGAAGGTGAGGGCGGCTACGTCTACTCTTGTGAAGGCCGGCTGCGGCATGTTCCACAAGAAGACATGCTCTGTCTTCCGAGGCAACATCGGAGCCGAGTTCGACGCCATGATGGACGAGCTCGGGGCCGATTTCTGCGCCGTGGTACTGGGGTTCCCGAGGAACGGGAGGATTACGAGGGACGGCCTACATTATGTGCACGGAAGGCTGTTGGAGGAATCAGAGTTCAAGGACGACCCCATCCACCCTGCGAAGGAATCGGACCTGACATCCATACTGCGGAAACAGACGAAGAGGTCCGTGGCCCTGATAGGAAGCCAGGTCGTATCCGAGGGAGTGCCGGCAATAAAAGCAGCGATTGAAGGCCTGCGGGGGGCCTTCCAGTATGTGGTCTTCGACGTGGTTTCGCAGGAGGCGCTCAATGCCATAGCGGGGGCCCTGAAGGACGAGAGAATGCTGGCCGGAAGCTCGGCGATTGGCGAGGAACTGCCAAAGTGGCTGCCCGGCAGGGGCAAAGGCATACCCAGGGCTTTGATGGCCCGACCGAAGCGTGAAGCAGGCACCCTCATAGTCGCAGGGAGCGTGACACCCCAGACGAGGCTGCAGGTGGAGCACGCCAGGGCAGCTGGCATCCCTGCCCTAGCCCTGGAATCGGAGGCCCTACTGGATCCAACCCGCGTGGGAGGGCTGTTAGATGAGATCGCCGGCAAGGCGGCATATGAGATAGCTGAGGGCAGGGACTTCATAGTCCAGTCCGAGAACGAACCGGAGAAGGTAAGGAAGGCTAAGAAGGCAGCCGCCGCGGCCGGGCTGGACGAGAGGGAGGCCGGAAGGCTGATTGGCTCGGCCCTGGCGCGCATAACTGCCGAGGTCGTCAGAAGGACCGGGCTTTCCAGGCTCATCGTCCTGGGCGGCGAGACTTCGGGCAACATATGCGACGCGCTGGGCATAATAGGCAACCTGGTGCTGAAGGAGATCGCCCCGGGGGTGCCGTCGGTGCTTACCATAGGCAGGGCCGAAATCCTGATGGCCCCGAAGTCGGGAAGCTTCGGCAAGGAGGACTTCATATTACTTGCAAACGAGCATCTGAGGGCCATCGAGGACGATGCCGCGGCAGGCAATGAGGGGGACTGACATACTGCCTTCGCATTTCGTTATACTATTCGACAGGGAAGTAACCGGACGGGATCCGGTCCGGGATAAGGAGCGACTCACATGAAACTGTACAGGACAGCCGCAATCGTGCTGGCGATTGCATTGGCAGCCTCTTTGGCGGGCTGTTTCGACGCATCGTACTTCTTCAGCTTCAAGCAGGAGCAGGCGACCTTGAACGCCGAGGGAGAGTGGCTAATCGATGGAGAGGGCATAGGCGGCATCAACGAGTTCGGCTACTATACCAACGGGCTTTGGCTGACTGCGCCTTTCATGTTCAGCGGCGACTTCACGGTTACGGCGAACATCTGGCTCGGCATGACACCCGAGGTGCCCGCCGACCCGGAGCATCCTGAATTGCCCGCCCAGCCGGACAAGTCGGGGTTCCTCGAGATCGCACTGACCAACGCACCGCCCTATTCGGGCACCTTCACCGACCAGATAAGCATACAGATGAGGGACCTGGCCCTGGACACCGAGCACGCTTATGCGGTAGACTGGCACGACGGCAGCACGCCGTTCGAACCTCTGGGGGAGGAGGGGCTCCCGGGCGAGGTGCCTGGGCTCGACAAGACGCTATGGAACAGGCTGGTGCTGAAGAAGAAAGGGTCGAACGTCCACCTGGAGATAGACGGCAGGACCGTCGCCAGGTTCGACATCGTAAACTACGCGTCGGAATACATGATGGTCAGCATACTGTCAGGTTGCAACTTCGCGGACGACCCTGCGAACCCCAAAAGCGGCTTCATAATAAAGGATTTCAAAGTGGAGTTCATGAAGGGCAGCGCGCAGCCGTTGCCAGTGTAAAGGCCTTCATGCCTCCAAGCTGCTGCGGGCTGGATTGCCAGCCCGCATTGCGTTGGCGATGCATATCCCTCTTATGACGCACAAAGATAAGGCAGGTAGCTCATGCAGGCACTCGGGCAGAAAAGGCAAAGTCTCCTAGGCTATTCGTTCTTGGTCTTCACCGGCATCAACTTCGGGACGCTCGAGGTGATCTCAAAGCTGATGAAGCACCTGGCGCCCATGCAGATGAGCTTCCTGCGCTTCCTCATCGGCGGGCTGGTGATACTGCCCTTCGGGCTGTTGGACGTAAGGAGGAGGAAGACGCCGGTCAGGGTGTCCGACTTGTTTTCAGTGACCCTTCTGGGCACGCTCCTCATCCCCGTTTCGATGACCCTCCTGCAGTTCAGCGTCACCAAGGTGGCGGCATCTCTCGTCGCCTTCATTTTCTCCGCCAACCCCATGATAATCGCGACGTTTGCTGCGATTGTCCTCAAAGAGCGGCTGGGAAAGGTGGAGGCCGCATTCATCGCCTTGGGTATGACGGGCATGGCCCTCATCGTAAGGCCCTTCGGCGCCGGCTTCGACGCCAACGTGCTCTATCCTCTTGCATCTGTCCTGCTTTTCGGCCTCTACATAGTGCTCGCTCGCAAGCTCTCAAGGAAGCTGGGCAGCCTCTTTGTTACATCGTCAGCAATACTGGCAGGCTCGCTGGTCCTGGGGATATATGCTTCGGCGACGGGGCTGGACCTCCTGGGCGGCATATCCTCAGGCGACTACATCTACCTTGCCTATCTGGGCATCGTGGTATCCGGCCTCGCCTATGTCACATATTTCCGCGGCATGGATATGACTTCAACCAACACCGGCAGCATAGTCTTCTTCATAAAGGCCCTCGTGGCTGCGGTCCTTTCTGCTGTATCCCTCGGCGAGGTGCTCAGCGCGTCGGTGTACGCAGGTGCAGCCTGCATCGCTCTCGGTATATTCGTGATGGTGATCGGCAACGCGGCCAGGGCGAGAAGGGCGGCGTGACGGAAGAACGGATGAAAGGCGGCATATCCCTTAATTAATACACATATATGCACTCCGATGGTATAAAATAGCGATAAGCATCGCGGTATGCGAACAACCCGGATGGAGGTGTCGAAATGCCAATCATCAAGATCAACATCCTGGAGGGCAAGACCTACGAGCAGAAGCAGAAGGCAGTCAAAGGCATCACCGAAGTCTGCTGCAACGAGTTCGGCGTCAAGCCGGAAGCCGTAAGGATCATCTTCAACGAGATGAAGAAGACGGATTTCGCAGTAGGCGGCAAGCTGGTCTCCGACAACTAGGCCCGAAAGGCAAGGCAAGCCGCCCGTGAGGGCGGCTTTTCCTATGGCTCGGCCGGTGGGATAGACCCCAGGTGGCTAGGAGGAAACGTGATATACGCCTCCTGGTATGTGACCACCCTTTCGAAGCCGCATGCGATGGCGGTTTTCAACGATGGGACGTTGGATTGGTAGCAGTGCCATCCCACCTTCTTTATTCCCTTAACGTGGGCCTTCTTCAAGAACTCGTCCGTCATGGCTGTCGCAAGGCCCTTCCTCTGATGCCCCTCGACCACTTCAATGCCTATTTCACATCCTGCGGAGCACATGTACTCCGACAGGCACCAGCCTGCGACGCTATCCCCGTACATCGCTGCCAGGCCCAGATAGTCGGTTTCCTTGTGGCCGGTACAATCGTACCTGTAGGCGCATTCGCTCCTTAGAAGGTCAATGTTTTCAACGCCTTCCGCCATGATGAGAGCCTCGTCTATGTCCCTGAAGGAATAGCCGGCCGGAAGCATGTGACCGGCATCCCGGGCCGGAAGGGCAACCTCAAGATATTCCCTTGCAGCCCTCCTTGTATCCCATCCCTTCAGTATCTGGAGCACCGCCTTCTCGAAACGCTCGTCGAAGGTCCTGATCTTTATCCCGTCCAGGGCATGTCCATCAAGCCTTCGTTCGGCCACGGTCACCCTCAGGAATTCCCTTAAGAGGCCATCGTCGTCGTGGCCGTAAATATTGCCTGCTATGTAGAGCTTGTTCTCGTACCTGATTGCGCCTATGTGCGCCGGCTCCCTGGGGTCCAGCCAGGCATCGCAGTCTCCGAGCCCTTCGGCAGCAGCCACCAGCCTTATTATCTCCCTGTTCCGCCCGAAAAGCGCAAGGGCGGGGACTATTGCTTCGCGGCGGAAGAACATGAACTGCCTCCGTCTGGCGCCTGGCGCGCGCAATGTATTTGAATGTGCATTCTACCAAAGCCGGCGATTTCCTCCCGGCCGATGGACATGATAGCAGGTAAATGTGAGCAGGCGGCATCGCGCCGCCTGCCCCGCTTCCGTTTCGATGGGCCCTTTCCCACTACTCCGCCGGCTGGCTTTCGCCCTTGATGTCGTCGTAGGTGCCGATGAGTGACGCCATCTCGGCGGATATCCTTCGCATCCTCTCCATAATCGCCTCGAGGTGTGCCTCCCCCTCGTCTGTGATCATGTAGTTGCGCTTCGCCGGGCCTGCGCCGGTCGTGTCCCATTCGGAGTGGACGAGCCCCATCCCCTCCATCCTCCGAAGGACCCTGTATACGCCAGCCGCGTCGATTGCGTTGCCTGTCACGGACAGCTTCGCTGCCTCCTGGGCTATCTGGTATCCGTGGGCCTTGCCCAGCTTCTTGAGGCATACTGCCACTACCGGGACCATGAACCTGTACATGTTGGCGAAGCCCATGCCCTGCCCGCGGCCTTCCCCCATCATCATCCCGCCGCCCATGCCCATGTGCGGCCCTCTGTGCCCGCCGAACGGCATGTCACCCATATTGTCGAACCTTTTCATGTTATCACCTCCTTAGATGCAACTTACACTTATATGTTACTTAGCGTAGTCATAAATGTCAACAAAAAAGCTCCGGAACGTAAAAGCTCCGGAGCCTGGCATGCTGCATGAGTGTCATGTTTCCGTCAAGGCTTCCTCGATGTGACCGCCTTATATACTTCGAACCATGCCGTCCCGATGAGCGACGCTGCGAACGCTATAAAAAGGTCAATCGCCCCTATGCTGGAGAAGCTGAACAGGTTCCTGGCTGCCGGCACGTACAAGGCGACCGCAAGGAAGACCAGCGAACCCAGAAGCACCCAGCCGAAGGCCGCGTTGCGGCGCTTCATGACGGCCATCATCGACTGCGTCCATGACCTGTTGGATGATATCAGCCCGAGGTTCGACAGGACCAGGGCGGCGAACGTGATGGCCCTCACCTGGCCTTCGCTCCTTTCAAGCATCAACATGGCCACAAGGAACGAGCCCAGAGTCGAGACCAGCACGCTTATGCCCTGGGCCACGCCCAGGCGTATGAGGTCCCCCCCGAAAAGGGGCTTGCGTGGGTCCCTGGGCTTCCTGTCCATTATCCTAGGCTCTTCTTCCTCCATCTCGAAGACGACAGAGCAGGATGGGTCTATGATGAGCTCCATGAAGGCTATGTGCACCGGCATGAGCACCAGGGGCAGGCGGAACAGCACAGGCACAAGAGACAGCCCTGCGATGGGCACATGCACCGCGAAGATGTAAGCCATGGCCTTCTTCAGGTTGTCGAAGATCCTCCTGCCCTGCCGGACAGCAGAGACTATGGATGTGAAATCGTCGTCCAGCAGGACGATAGAGGATGCCTCCCTTGCCACGTCCGTTCCCCTGGCGCCCATTGCTACGCCGAT
>Ga0116172_10000698_pt1 | contig 32471 bp, 29 predicted proteins | sample AD_UKC083_MetaG_FD_89799 | JGI IMG/M metagenome (GOLD analysis project Ga0116172, IMG submission 89799) | Active sludge microbial communities of municipal wastewater-treating anaerobic digesters from USA - AD_UKC083_MetaG | ecosystem: Engineered > Bioreactor > Anaerobic > Digestate | place: USA... | reverse complement strand
GAATGAAGAAAAAGATTATGTGGCATTACTACAGCACCAAGGACACTCATAAGCAACAGCATGGATCCCCGGGGTATTGAAGGTTTGATCCACGAAATACCTGCTTCGGCCCAGTCAACATCTACAAGAAAAATCTCATACAGGAATGAAAGACCTATTATCGAGACAAATGCAATAATCCATTTTTCGATTTTCCTGTAGGAATTTGTAAAGAGCATAATCAGAACAAATATCGTTACAAGCATTGATCCTATCTTAACCGGCACTTTAAAAAGCATTTCCAGGGCAATAGCTCCTCCAAGTATCTCAGCCAGTGATGTCGCAATTGATGCAAGTACTGCAAGTGAAAGAACTGTCCGTGAGATTGCCGGACGTGTATAGATCGATGTTGCTTCGGACAAACAGTATCCGGTAGCTATTCCAAGGTGTGCAACGTTATGCTGAAGCAGTATCAGCATTATTGTTGATAATGTGACTATCCAGAGAAGCGTATATCCGTATTCAGATCCGGACGCAATATTTGCAGCCCAGTTTCCGGGATCAGTAAATCCTACTGTAACAAGCAAACCCGGACCTATATATTTAAAAATGTCAAGCGCCCCCAGAACATGTTTGTGATCCCTTCGCCTGAGGTCCCTGAAGAATCGAACCGGGTTAAGAAATGACCTGAAATCTGACATATTAAATTTTTAAAAAATCGACAGCGTCAAAATCCTTGTTTGTCCGGATACCGGCAAAGATAAAAAATGATAAAGGATTTTAAGATGTTCAATTTAGCAGGTATAATAAATATCTTAAATTTGTCAGATAGTAATATCCGGCATCCGGTGTGCGGCGTGCGGCATCCGGTGTGCGACGTGCGGCATGTGGCATGCGGCATACGGCATGTGGTATTAGCCGGTAACCGCATACCGGTAGCCGGACGCCGCATACCGGTAGAGGATGTCTCAAAAGTCCTGATCTACCCCCAAACCCCCCAGGGGGGGCTTTTGACACACCCGCAGGTGACCGGAAACATAAAAAGGTTAAATGGAAATAATATATAAATATGCAATTTTTACTTATAGCTTATGATGCAACTGATCCTGAGGCGCCTGAACGGCGGTTGAAAAGCAGGCCTGAGCATCTTGAAAAGATCGCAAATGTAAGAAAAGCAGGTCACTTTTTATTCGGAGGAGCTATTCTTGATGATAATGAAAAGATGATCGGTTCTGTGATTCTGTATGAGACAGCTGACAGGGAAGAGCTCGATAAATTGAAATTCGGTTATACCGGAATCTGGTGGTATGCACGTTTTCCGAATCATTATGCTTCAGATGTGGCCCGACCCGACAAAAAACTAGGGGAGCTTCTGATTCAAAGCTGGGGAGGTCAGCTTGCCGAACTGGTGAAATTTCTTAAAAACAACAATTCCGTTGAACAACTTCAGGAAGAGTTTTACCGGAGAGCAGAAGATCCATTAAAATAAAAAAAAGATATGTCATTTACCTTACAGATCGGACAGAAAGCTATTGATTTTACACTTCCGGCAACTGACGGAAAGAAATACAGTTTATCGTATTTCGGAAAATATAAATACCTGGTTTTATTTTTTACATGCAATCACTGTCCCTATGTGATCGGATCGGATGAGATCACAAGGGCCACTGCAGAAAATTTTATTAAAAAAGGAGTCGGCTTTGCCGGAATAAACTCAAACAGTGAACACACCTATGCCGAAGATAGTTTCCCTGATATGGTAAAGAGGATGGAGATTCATAATTTTCCATGGATTTATCTTTATGACAAGGATCAGTCGGTAGCAAAAGCATACGGAGCACTACGGACACCTCATTTCTATGTTTTTGATGAGGATAGGAAACTTGTATACACCGGAAGAGGTGTTGACAGCCCGAGGGATACTTCAAGGATGACAATAAATGATCTTGAAAATGCACTTGAGGAGCTGACTTCAGGAAAAGAAATTACAGTTCCTGTCACAAATCCGATCGGATGTAATATTAAATGGGAAGGAAGGGATGCAAAGTGGATGCCCCCGGAAGCATGTGATCTTGTGTGATTCCGGTAATCGGTAATCAGTAAGTAGTCAGTAAACAGTAATTAGCAACTAAATATTACTTCATAAAAAAACAAACAACAATGAATTACAAAAAAGGCCACCAGATTTTCGCAACAGTGATAATGGTTTTGATAATGATGATTCAGGTATCGTGTACGAAAAAAAATGCATCGGATCTTTCAAGGGAAAGTATAATCCCGAAACCTGTTTCAGTAACTGCCACGGGTGATTATTTCACATTGAAACCTAATACGACTATTTATGTAAAAGGAGAGTCTTCCGAGCTCTTCAATATTGGTCACTATCTTGCTGACAGGCTACGACCTGCAACAGGATTTAAGCTCAATGTAAAGACCACTTTTACTGAACCGGGGAACGGTTCCATTCTTCTAACATTATCCGGGGTTGGAGGGAATCAGAAGGAAGGCAGTTATGAACTCGTTATAACAAAGAAACAGATAAGGCTTTCTGCCAGAACTCATGAAGGGTTATTTTACGGTGTGCAGACTCTGAGGCAGCTTTTTCCGGCAGGTGTTGAGATGACCACCCCTCAGGAAGGGCCATGGAAAATAGCTACGGGCACTATTACCGATTATCCCGAATATTCGTACAGGGGTTCAATGCTCGATGTAGCCCGGCATTTTTTCAGCGTTGATGATGTAAGGAGGTATATAGATTTTCTGGCATATTATAAAATGAACATGTTACACCTTCATTTATCAGACGATCAGGGATGGAGAATTGAGATCAAATCCTGGCCGAAACTTACAGAATATGGAAGCAGTACACAGGTAGGAGGGGGCAAGGGAGGATTTTATACACAGGAGCAATACTCAGCCATAGTCGATTATGCAAAAGAATGTTATATAACAATTGTTCCCGAAATAGATATGCCCGGACATACAAATGCGGCTCTCGCATCTTACCCTGAATTAAATTGCGACGGAAAGGCAAAACCGCTTTATACCGGCACCGAAGTGGGATTCAGTACACTGTGCATTAACAAAGAGATTACTTATAAATTCATAGATGATGTTATAAGAGAGCTTGCTGCAATTACGCCCGGTCCATATATTCATATCGGAGGAGATGAATCACATTCAACAAAAGTATCAGATTATATTCCCTTTATGGAACGGGTTCAGGATATAGTTGCAAAATATGGCAAATCCTCAATAGGCTGGGATGAGATTGCCCTGTCGGTGATGAGGTCAAATACAATTGCACAGCACTGGTCAAATGCCGAAAATGCAGACAAGGCAGTCAGGCAGGGAGCAAAGTTACTTATGTCGCCTGCAAATAAAGCATATATTGATATGCAGTATGATAAAACAACGAAACTGGGGCTCCACTGGGCAGCATATATTGAAGTTGATGCCGCGTATAACTGGGATCCCGCATCACTGGTTCCGGGTATTGGTAAGGAACATATTGTGGGGGTTGAGGCTCCGTTATGGGCAGAGACTTTAACAAATATTGATGAAATCGAATACATGGTATTCCCCCGTCTTCCGGGTATTGCAGAGATAGGATGGACCCCTGTTGCATCAAGGAGCTGGGATGAATATAAGACCAGGCTTGGTAAACACGGAGAAAGGTTTGAAGCTATGGAAATAGATTATTACAGATCGCCGCTGGTTACCTGGAGCACTCTGAATAAATAAAATTTCATTCTGTCAGCCACTTCTCCGGAAAACAGGTTTAACCTATCCGGAGTTTGACAGTTGAATTTTGTAACTAATTAATATATTTGAAAAAAAGTTGTTATGATAATTGAAAGAACTGATAAGGAAATAATCTTCAGGTTGCCGAAGAATGTGAATCTTGATTTCCTTCAGGATTTAGCAGACTTTTTTGAATTCAGGGAAATTTCCAAAAAATCAAAAGCAAAACAGGAAGATGTTGATTCCCTTGTTAAAGAAATAAAAAGGGGCCGATGGAGCAGGACGAAGAAGCAAAATAATCTATGAGAATCATTATTCCGGGAAGTTGATATCGATGACACGGAGTTTGTTGCACTGGCTGAACATTTGAAGGGTTACCTTTGGAGCGGAGATAAAGAACTTCAGAAAGGGCTTAAGAACCAAGGATGGAATAAAATTCTTAGTACAACAGATCTGGTTAACATAGCGCCCTTTAGGAAAAGAAAATATAAAATACTTTAAATCTTTTAACTCGGTTCCGATTATTTATCTCTAACTGATTTCTTCCATCAGGCAGATATTACATTTTTGTCAACCACTTTTCTGAAATGGACGCATGAACTATATTTTTCAGGGAAGGCTGGCCGCCAGGACCCGGGATCTGGTTTGTATAAGAAACATGAATGTTATCGTCGCTACTCTGAATAATTGCCGGGTAATGGCCTCTTACATCGCTTCCGGGTTCCCCGTTTACCAGAATTTTCCTGTATGGCCATGTTATACCTTCATCTTCTGACATCCATACTGAGAGACGGTGTCTTCCTTCTTCGACATCATTATGAACAAGAATCCAGTTCCCGCTTTTTAATACGACTATATCCGCTGCCGTTCCCGGATTGGGAATATCAGAATCTTCAACCATGCTCCAGGTCTCTCCCATGTCTGATGATATACTTTTTGCAAGACGTTTTGGTGGAGGACCGTTATCCCTCATGTATGCGGTAATGCTTCCGTCTTTGCACAATGCCAGTGAAGGCTGAATGGATCCTGCACCGACGATCGGTTCGCTGAAATGCCAGGTTTCCCCCCAATTATCTGTAATGGCAATAAGTGAAAAATCAAATCCGTCAGAATAAAGGGGAAGCAACATTCTGTTTCCAATTATCAGGGGTTTGTTACGGCTCTGCCAGCCTATTCTTCGCTGAAGAGGAAAACCAAGTTCTGTTCTTACTTTTTCACCTTTTTCATTAATATCTGTCCCGGTTGCTGTAAATCTTGTTCCTTTTGCAATGGAGAAATATTGAACCAGTGCCCTGTCCCAGAGTTCATCAGTGATGGGTCCTTTTTCGTTGTTAATGAATCCTTTTTCAACAAGGTTATCATGGAATTCACTGTATTTTCTTTCCAGTGTCTGAACAAATGCATCATTTTTTCCAATTCCGTCAGGAACACTTCCGTCGGGTTTTATATGGATCACATCCTGCCATTTCCATTCGGGTGGTCCCGATTTTTGCATATAATTTTCGCTTATCCTGTATTTCAGGATTGATGATTCCCACTGGTAAGCAAGAACCGTATACCAGACAAGCCACAATCTTTGTTTACCGTCGAGAAACAATACAGGATTTATATCGGGGAAATCAGGCACATCCGCCAGGATGAACGGCTCACTCCATTTACCAGTCTTGTGATCCCGTCTCGCACCTTTTATTGCGACATCATCGGCTGTTCTTTCACCGCTTCCCTGGAACCATGCGACCATAATATCCTTGTTGGGGAGTTCAACGATTGATGATCCGTGGCAATGCTGATATTGAAAAGGAAAAATATGTTCAATAACCAGAGTATCTGATGCAACATTAATTTTTGCCTGATCCTTTTTGCCGGAATTACAGCCATATAATAAGCTTAATAATATAAATATCAGTACGGTACAGACTGGGTTTTTCATGATTGTGAATTTTATTAAAGATAAAGTAAAACAGAGATCAGGGCAAGCTTCTTTGCGTAAAATATATTTTAATGCACCAGTATCAGGTATTTAAGGAATTTTTAAATTTAACGAACAAAAAACCTGAAAATTTGTCAGAAATTTATTTTCCGGCATATAACTAACAAAAATTCCAGGAAGAAAATTCTGCTCTTATCAGCAATGGCCTTATTGGACTCAATAATTACATTTTCACAGCCCAAAGCTGTTGTCTGGTCTGAAGATTTTGAAGGAGATCCTTAAGCAACATGGAGTGCAAGCTCCGGTGTTTGGGAAATGGGAATACCAAACAGTGGCCCACCTGCCGCTCATGGAGGTACAAAATGTGCTGCTATTAACTTAAGCGGAAGTTATCCTGAAAATGCGGATACAAGATTATATTGTTTATCTTATTTTCCTGTTCCTGAAGCTGCTGAAAATCCCAGATTGCGATTCTGGCACTGGTTCAGTTTTGCATCATCTGACTATGGCAAAGTGCAAATTCATATTCAGGGAACACCAAACACTGAATGGATAGATGTGTCGGGGCAATTTGTAAAAACAGGAAGTTCCGCATGGACATACCCGTTAATTGATCTAACCGCATTCGCTGGCAAAACAATTCAGATAGCATTCTTTTTTCATGCTACAGGACTTTCTACAAGTACAGGCTGGTATATTGATGATATTGAAATTCAATATGATCATACGGGTATTCAGGAAAATTTAATCCAAAAACTTAATATTTATCCTAATCCTTTCTCCGAAAAAGCCACAATTCAGTTTGACGATACGTATCTGTCAGGTTACATGTTAACCGTTTATAACATTTCCGGAACAAAGGTTATGGAAATAAAGGATATAAGATCTGACAAGATAGAACTGGAAAAGGGAGCTTTGCCGGCAGGGATTTATATTGTTGAGCTGAAAGGGGATAGGGTATACAGAAATAAAATAATTATCAGATAGATCGGACAGATCATTATTGAGAAATACCATATCCGCTATGCGGAATTATTTCAATAAAATGATCCTGACTACAATACCATAACCGCTACGCGGTATTGTTTCGGAAACCATGTGTTCTATTATCCGCACGCATACGGAATTGTCCCGGAGACAAAAGTCGCTCTTGCCCGTAGGGCATATGGTATTGTAGATTAAGGTTATATTAAATGATTTTTTACCTCGTAGAGGTTATGGAATGAGATACCATATCCGCGGCTCAAAACGTATTAAGACTTTCGTGCTACAAACATATCGAAGCTACGCTGCACAAAAATTATAAAAGCTTCTTTTCTGTTCAATCAGACGAATCAGGAATAAAATATTTTACCTGTTCCCTTGACTTGCATTTTTGGATTTGTTAATTTTATAACAGTAAACCCGATAGATTGACTATAAATTCCGGGAATAATATTCTTATAACCTCTCCCTATTCAACTATTCATATCTGAGAGCTTCGACCGGATTTTTATTTGCTGCCCTATGTGATTGAAAGCTTACCGTCAGCAATGCAATAAACATTGCAAGAACACCTGCAAGAGCGAATATCCACCAGCTTATATTAATCCGGTAAGCAAAGCTTTGCAACCACTTATTCATAGCATACCATGCAATCGGGCAGGCAATTATGGTCGAAATAAATACCCAGATTATGTATTCTAACGAAAACAGGGTGAATATTTCACCTGACTTTGCCCCGTTAATTTTCCTGATTCCAATCTCTTTAGTCCTGCGTTCTGTCATAAATGAGGATAACCCTATAAGACCAAGACAAGATATTATGATTGCCAGGAATGAGAAATAACTAAGTATTTTGCCTATTCTTTGTTCTGACCGGTAAAGATCAGCAAAATCATCATCAAGAAAATGAAAATACAACGGGTTAGGATTATTAAATGATTTATACGTCTTATTCACGAATTCTATGGTTGAAGCGATTTTATCCGGTTTCATTCTGATGTAGAAAGTATTACACGACTCCAAACTCATTATGAGCGGTTCAATCCTGGTATGTAATGATCTGAAGTTAAAATCTTTTACCACTCCGATAATTGTAAATCTCCTGCCGTCTCTGGTTGATAGTATTTCGCCAACAGGATTATTAAAACCCATTATTTTTGCTGCTTCCTCATTGATCACTAATGCAGTATTATCTGTTGAAAATTCCGAAGAAAAGAAGCGACCCTCCTTAATCTCAAGCTGAAATGTTTTTGCATAATCTTCGTCAGCGCCAAGTCCATAAAACTTAACGTCATCGCCTTCCTTTTTTCCTGTCCATTTCAGGCCTGACCAGGTTCCTTCTACGTTGGCCGGGTTATAGCGTGCCCTTGTTATACTCAATACATCCGGATTGCTGCTGATTTCTTTTTTAAAAGTTTCCAACTGAGAATCTCTGGGGTTTGTATCGAATAAAAAATAACCGATGTTTTCTTTATTATATCCCAAGTCCTTATTCCGAAGATAGTGTAATTGTTTACTGACAACTAAAGTACATATTATAAGCAGGATAGACAATGAAAACTGAAATATGACAAGAACCCTTCTGAATTTCGTATTGCCGGGATTCATATCAACGATTCCTTTCATTATATCAAGTGGCTTTAAAGAAGCCATATAGAAAGAAGGATAGCTTCCGGCCAGCAAACTGCAAAACAATATCATGGAAATTAAACCCATATATAATCCGGCGCTTTGGTAATTAATAGCCAGTTGCTTCCCGGTAATATTATTATATCCGGGCAATAACAATTCAACCAGGATCATAGCAAAAACATGGGCAACCAATACAATTACAAGAGATTCTCCTAAAAACTGGACGATTATTTTCACTTTACCGGCTCCGTTCACTTTACGAATACCAATTTCCCTTGCCCTGCCGGCCGCCAGTGCAGTAGAAAGATTCATAAAATTGATACAGGCAATAATCAGGATAAACACAGCAACCAGACTCAGAATACCGACATAAGTTATATTACCATGACCACTAATATCATAAGCATATTTTTGCGAAGAATATAAATGTATCTTTTTTATGTTTTGAAGGAAAATTTCAGAATTTGATCCTTTTTTATTCTTTTTGATAAAATCTGTGATTTTCTTATCAAAGATTTTACTATCAGTTCCTTTTTGCAATTGGAGATAATTGTAACATCTATATCCCCAGTCGTTTACAGGAGCACCAATTTGCTTCATAAATTCCGAAGGAAATAAAATATCAAATTTTATATGACTATTATGCGTCATGCCTTTCACAACTCCTGTGATTGTAAACACCCAACCTGCTGACTTCAATGTTTTGCCAACAGGATCTTCACTATCGAAATATTTATTAGCCAGATTATCAGTAATGACAATATTGTAAGGTCCGTTTAAAGCGCTATTGGTATCCCCGCGAACAAATCTGGTATCAAACATATTCAGAAACTCTTTGTCCACTATCGCGATCGTTGCTTCTATAAATTCATTCCCCTTTTGCATTGGGAATTGCGGATTTGAGTATCTGGTTGATCTGGTTATTTCAGGATATTCTTCTTTTAGTGCAGTGGCTAAAAGCCCCGGAGATACTGCAAACTGCGATATTTCTCCCCCGGAAAAATATTGCTTCTCAATCACACGGTAGAGATCATTGGCATTTTTGAAGTGTCTGTCATAGCTCCATTCGTCATGTACCCATAAGAGAATTAAAATTGCGGAGGCTATGCCTATAGCCATCCCGCTGATATTCAGAATAGAATACGTTGAATACCTTTTAATATTCCGAAGGGCTGTTTTGAGGTAGTTTTTAATCATAGTTTAACTCCATGATAAATTAAGTAGAAAAATCTACCTAAAACTTCCAATTACCATACCAGTAATTATTACTTTCTGAAATATAATTATATAAGTAAAAATCTCAAAAAATATTTTATATATTTGTCTAATATAATGACATTATATGTCCATAATATTGACAAAATTTAAGATGAAATGAATGGCAAATTGTTAATTGTTGACGATCATAAACAAGTCTTAAAAGCGTTGATCCAGTTGCTTGAACCGGAATTTGAAAGTGTTACGGGTATATCAAATCCTAACCAGATCATCAGTTATATAAACAATGAAGAATATGATGTTATCCTGTTGGACATGAATTTTTCAGCCGGGGTAAATACCGGTAATGAAGGTATATACTGGCTCGGTCGTATATTGAAATCAGATCCGTTAGCCGTTGTGGTGATGATTACTGCTTATTCCGATGTTAACCTGGCTGTAAGGGCAATAAAAGAAGGTGCCACCGATTTTGTGGTAAAGCCGTGGGACAATAATAAACTCATTGCTTCCCTGCAGGCAGCATTTAAACTAAGGCAATCAAAGATTGAAAATAAAAAACTCCGGAACAGGCAAAAACAGATAAACAGGGCGATTATTAAACAGGATTGTCCCCTAATAGGGAAGTCAAAAGCTATGGAAAATGTATTTCAGGTAATAAAAAAAGTAGCCAGGACTGATGCAAATGTTTTAGTCATTGGCGAGAATGGTACCGGAAAAGAATTGATTGTTAAAGAAATCCATAATATATCATGCAGAGCTGACGAAGCTTTTGTCAGTGTAGACATCGGTACAATTACGGATACATTATTCGAAAGTGAAATGTTCGGGCATATTAAAGGGGCTTTTACTGATGCTAAAGAAGATAAAACCGGATGGTTTGAGACAGCTTCCGGCGGCACTTTATTTTTGGATGAAATAGGAAACCTTTCTCTTACTATGCAATCTAAAATTCTTACCGCCATTCAAAACAGGATAATATTTAAAGTCGGATCAAAAGCGGCAATACCTTTTGATATAAGGCTTATCTGTGCGACTAATAAAAATTTGCCTGAAATGGTATCGAAAAATCTTTTCCGTGAGGATCTGTATTACAGGATTAACACAATTGTGATTGAAATTCCTCCTTTGCGCGACAGGGGTGAAGATATTATTTTGCTTGCAGAGCATTTTTTAAAAGAATATGCAAACAAATACGAGAAATATTATCTGAAATTCAGCAGCAAAACCCTGGATCAGCTTATGAAATATACCTGGCCGGGGAATGTAAGGGAGTTACGTCATACAATAGAGAAAGCAGTCATATTATGTGACTCGGACATTCTAAAACCGGAAGATTTTATTATCTCACATTCAGCACAACAATCCTATGTCCGGCCAAAATCTCGGACTCTTGCTGAAATAGAGAAAAATGCTCTTCAAATCGCTCTGGACAATAACTATGGAAGTGTATTAAAAGCATCACAGGAACTGGGGATAGCCAGGCAAACCATGTACAATAAAATGCATAAATATAACCTTTAGAAAGCAGTAATATGTTATTAAATAAATTCTTCATCAATGTATCTATCCGGGTAACCTTTATTGCATTATCCTGTGTAATATTAGGAATAGTATTGCAGCATCTCGATCGCGGATACTATTACACATTGGCGGGTATTGTTTTTCTAATCGTTATGCAAACCTTATTGCTTGTAAATCAGGTTAATAAAACAAATAACGATCTTGAAAAATTTTTTTCATTGGTTCAGGATCATGACTCATCAGTCCGGTTTTCTAAAGAGACGAATAATAGTTCATTCGATAAATTGCACAACAAAATGAATTCGGTAAATACTATTATTCAGAATGCCAGGATTGAAACCGAAAGAACAAGTCGTTTCCTTCAAAGTGTGGTTGATCATGTTGACGCCGGACTATTATCATTTGATATGAATGGAAGGGTAAAAATCTATAACAGAGCTGCAAGAAGGTATTTAAACGTTCAGCAAACCGGGCAGTTTTCATCATTGCAAACAAAGAATGATGAGCTTTTCAGAATTATAAGTACTATAAAACCCGGTCAGGATATTTTACATAAAATGAAAATAGACAATACTTTACAGAGTGTTTTAATCAAAGCTGCAGAATTGACATTTGAAGATAATGATATCAAACTGATAACTTTTCAGGATATTACAAGTGAACTCGAAAAAAAAGAACTGGATTCATGGCAAAAAATAATCCGGGTGTTAACCCATGAAATAATGAATTCAACAAGTCCGATCACCTCTCTTACCTCAGTGATCTCAGGGTACTTTAAAAACAAAGACAATGAAGATCCGGTGCTGCCGGTAGAAATTAATCAGCAAATTATATCAAAAACACTTTCCGGATTAGATACAATTGAAGAAACAGGAAAGGGATTATTGGATTTTGTTGATAAGTACAGAAGTTTAACATTTTTACCGAAACCCGATCCAGGCAGATTCACTATTGACAGCCTCTTCCGAAGGTGCATTCTGCTCATGGAATCAAACATTCCGGATAGCATAAAAATTTTTTCAAGTGTATATCCTAAAGATATTTCGCTGGAAGCAGACTATTCTCAGATCGAACAGGTTTTAATCAACCTGATCAAAAACGCGGAGGAAGCTTTGTCCGGTAAAAAGGATGGAATAATAAACCTGAAAGCCTTCTTTGCTGATGATTGTACATTAATTCAGATTGAAGACAATGGTATAGGAATTCCCGGTGATATTATTGAAGATATTTTTGTGCCATTTTACACTACAAAAACGCATGGTTCAGGAATAGGATTAAGCTTATCAAAACAAATAATGCAAAATCATAATGGTACAATTTCAGTGAACTCCGCTCCGAATAAAGGATCGAGGTTTACCCTGAAATTCTAACTTTTAAACAGGCGCGATCGCGGTACTGCAAACTCTGCGAGGCTCAAAAACATTTATTCCGGTCCTTAAGCTATAAATTTATATAGCAGGACAAATTATATTAAATATGTATCCATAATCATTGATGGTAAATAAAATTCCTAAATTTATGCCACGAGAAAACTATTTATTCAAAACCCTGACCATGAAGAAACTTTTTACCTTTATTTTTTTACTGGCCGGAATATCGGTCTGTGGGATTTCACAGGACAGTAAACTGAATATAATCGTTATCGGGGCCCACCCCGACGACTGTGATGTTATTGCCGGCGGAACGGCAATTTTGTATTCAAAGCTTGGTCATAATGTTAAGTTCGTTTCCATGACAAACGGCGATGCGGGTCACCAGTCAATGGGAGGAGGGGTACTTGCAAAACGCCGTATGCTTGAAGCTCAGGAAGCCGGAAAACGGTTCGGTGTGGAATATCTTGTGATGGATAACCACGATGGGGAACTGATGCCTACACTGGAAAACAGACTGAAAATCATAAGGGAAATCAGGAAATGGAATGCGGATATAGTTATTACCCATCCCCTTGATGATTATCACCCCGACCACCGCTATACCAGCATATTAGTGCAGGATGCTTCATATATGGTGATTGTACCAAATGTCGCTCCCGACACACCTCCCCTGAAAAAGAATCCGGTATTCCTTTATCCGGGCTTTTCTTCACCGGAAATTGCAGTTGATATAGATGCCGTATTCGATCAGAAAGTATATGCCACTTCGGCACATGAATCGCAATTCTTTGAGTGGATGCCCTGGACCGAGGGTGTATCTGATAAAGTGCCTCAGGGGAAAGAGGAAAGGCAGAAATTTGTTGCAGGATGGTTCAGCAAGGTTAACGACTCTGAGAGATCATGCCTCAGGAAGTGGTACGGTGATACAAGAGGATCGAAAGTAGTTTATACAGAAACATTCAGATATACTCCTTATAGTAGAAAGCCTTCAGAAGAGGAAACCAGAAAATTATTTCCAATGATTAAATAAATGATTAAATAAAAAAGCTATGAATACATCACGCCGTTCGTTTTTACGTACATCCGGTATGGCAATTGCCGCATCCGGTATGGGATTGTCATGTTCAGGAGAAAAAAAATCTGACTGCAGTTCCCAAAAGCCTTGAAATCCTGAGAGAAGCATTTACATGGGAAGAATAAAATTGCTATAAAACATCAAAAACAAATTGTTTTAATTTAACCTATTATATTGACTTAGTGATTCTTAGTGTCTAAGTGCCTTTGTGGCATCTTATTTTGCCTCTAAGTGTACCACCTTAGAGAACTCAGGAACATCAACTATAATGACTCCTGCCCTTCTTGCCACCCCTTGCCCCCAGGGGGGCGCTCAGATTCAAAAGTCCCCCTAGGGGGATTTAGGGGTGAGTTATATAGTAGACACAAAGACACGAAGTTCCACAAAGAATTAATAACGTCATTCAATATTTTACTGAAATGGAAAAATCATTGCTGCTTTTATTTTCCGGTTTTTTCTGCATTAACTGCAATGCCCAGAAATATGAACTTTCATCGCCTGACGATAAACTGAAAGCGGAAATCGAAATAAACCAGGGGATCTTTGCCGGTCTGAAAAAAGAAGGGTCTGAAATAGTCAGGCTGGAAAATATTTCCCTGGAAACAGACGCTATTGGTCAGAACAGTAACGGGTTTAAGGTACAGAAAACAGCCCGGAGATCGGTAAATGAAGTAATAAAACCTGAAATAAGGGGAAAAGCTTCAGAACTTGTCAACTCATATAATGAACTTGAAATAAAATTCAGGGCAAACTATGCCATTACATTCAGATTATTCAATGAGGGACTGGCATACCGTTTATTAACGTCATTTAAAGATACTCTGGATATAGAAAGGGAAAATATTGATATAATTCTTGGTGAAAATGATTCTGCAAGGTTTCAGTCGTCAGAGAGTTTCAGTTCACCCTATGAGACGCCTTATGAGCATAAAAAGCTGAATGGAATTGAGCAGGGTAAGTTATGTAACCTTCCTTTTCTGATTGAAAAGCAAGACGGGAAATTCTTAATGATCACTGAAGCCGATCTTTATAATTATCCCGGACTATGGATGAAGGGTACGGGCCGGCAGCAGCTGAAGTCAGCCAATCCTCCATTTCCGAAAGCATTTACCTCCAAAGAGAATGCCTATGGACAGGGACAGGTGGCTGAAGCATATAACTTTATAGCGAAAGTTAGCGGGACCCGCACGTACCCGTGGAGGATCTTTGCTGTGGCAGACGATGAGGCCGGACTGATCTCAAACAATATGGTTTATCTGCTGGCATCGCAATGTGCGATAGCTGACCCTTCATGGATAAAACCCGGAGTAGTTATGTTTGACTGGTGGGCAAAACATAATATTTACGGGGTCAATTTCAGATCGGGAATAAATACCGAAACTGCAAAATATTTTATCGATTTCTGTGCAGAACATGGGTTCAGGTATTTTCTTTTTGATGACGGCTGGTGCCCGGGGGACAATATTCTTAAGCCTGTCCCGGGACTGAATATGGAAGAGGTAACAGCTTACGCTTCATCAAAAGATGTGGATGTAATGTTATGGGTGATATGGCGAACACTGGAAAAGCAATGGTCAGAAGCTTTCAGCCTTTTTGAGAAGTGGGGGATAAAAGGAATTAAAATGGATTTTATGAACCGCGATGATCAGATAATGGTTGAATTCTATGAAAGAGTTGCACGTACCGCCGCAGAAAAAAAGATGGTGGTTGATTTCCATGGTGCATATAAGCCGTGCGGATTGCGCAGGAAATATCCGAATGTACTGACACGCGAAGGTCTGATCGAATTTGAATATAACGGCTGGACCGATCAGGCCAATCCTGAACATCATAACCTGTTGCCCTATATCCGTATGTTTGCCGGCCCCATGGATTATATCCCTGCCTCTATGCGAAATTCAACAAAAAATAATTTCCGGGCATTGGGTGATTATCCGATGGAGCAGGGGACACGTGCTCATTCGATGGCTCTTTTTGTCATCCTCAACAGCCCGATGACAATGCTTCCCGACTCACCTTCCGATTATTACCGTGAGAAGGAGTGTACGGAGTTCCTGACTAAAATCCCTGTTGAATGGGACGAGACACGTTTGCTTGAAGGTAAAATAGGAAAGTATACTGTTCTGGCCCGCCGGGCAGGGAAAAACTGGTTTGCCAGCGCTGTCACCGACTGGGATAAACGTGATATTGATCTTGAAACAGATTTTCTGGCCCCGGGTAAATACAGGCTCGAAGCTATTGTTGATGGTATTAATGCAGACAAAAGAGCGGAAGATTACAGGAAAACCACAATGACCTTTAATGCAGGAGACATTTTGAAGATCAGTCTTGCTCCGGGAGGCGGATGGGTGGCAAGGATAATGCCGGAGTAACAAACTCACCCGGCAAGTTTCAGGGATTAGTCGGATTCTTTATCACTGGATTCTATATATCATAAATGATATTTTTAATAAATAGTAAATATTTATATAGTTAGTTTAATATTTTAAGAATATGTGTGCAAAAATTTACTATATTTGTTACAAATGAAAATTCATTGAAAATGGATAGACTAAGACAACTGGGTAATACACCGGTTAGTTATGCAGTTCTTAAGTCTCTTTACAGCAATTACAAGTCTCCCAGGAACAAGATAGCTGAATTAGAAAATAAACATATTTTGATCAGGCTTAAACGGGGGATGTATGTTGTATCTCCTGATATGACCGGTGAGCTGCTTTCAACAGAGCTTTTAGCAAACCACATTTATGGTCCATCATATATTTCTATGGAGACTGCACTAAGGTTTTATGGTCTGATACCGGAGAGCGTTCATATAATAAAATCAATGACAACAAAGAGATCAAGATGTTTTAAAAATTTGATATCTGTTTTTGATTACATTAGCTGCAGTGATAAATACTACTCAATAGGAATACGACAGATCTCAGATCGGAGGACAACCTTTCTGGCAGCATCTCCTGAAAAGGCATTAAGCGATTTAATTGCTTTCACTCCAAATCTTCGACCAAGATTTCTTAAATCTATGGTCTCATTCCTTGAGGAGGATTTAAGGATGGATATGGATGAGTTTTATAAAATGGACGTAAGAATATTGAGGGAATGTTCATTATCAGGAAAGAAGAAAAATGACCTGAATCTTTTGGTAAAACTGTTGCAAAAATGAATCTATTTGATCAGATGCTCTCACGGTATGACATAAAAACGGAGAGTGAAAGGTTAAATGCAATGCATGAAATAATGCAGGAAATCACCCTGGCAGGTCTTTATCGTGGAGGGTTCTTTGAAAAAGCTGCCTTTTTCGGGGGAACCTGTCTGAGGATCTTTCATGGCTTATCCAGGTTCTCTGAAGACATGGACTTCACTCTGCTTAACTCTTCAGGTGATTTTATTTTTGAAGATTACTTCCCTGATATTATTTCAGAATTCAAATCCACAGGCAGGACAGTAGAAATTATCAGGAAGATAAAAAGAAAAAAGACTGATATTGAATCTGCTTTTTTGAATGATGCAACTGAAATTTTTAATATTTCATTTCGGACAGAAAAAGTTGTTAAAATCAAATTGGAAGTTGAACTAAATCCTCCCGGCTTTACAAATACAGAACAAAAACTACTGCTCCATCCATTTTCATTTTTTACACGTTGTGTGTCCTTGCCAGATATGTTTGCAGGTAAGATTCATGCTTTACTGTTCAGGAACTGGAAGATAAGGATCAAAGGGCGTGACTGGTACGACTTTGAATGGTATATTCGGAATAATGTTCCTTTGAACTTTGAAAGCTTTCGGTCACGAACAAAACAAATTAACGGTATAGATATCGATCTTACCGGTTTCACGAGTTTACTCTTTAAAAGACTTTCAGAGACTGAAATTGAAAAAGTCATCAGGGATGTGATGCCTTTCATCAGAAATCATGATGAATTAAAAATATGGTCAAATGAGTACTTTACAGAACTGGCGAAAAGGATAATTGTACAGTAAAGACAAATTTGAATAGAGAAACAATATGAAAGATAAGCAGGCGAATAGATTGAATTCAGGTTTTCAAAATGAGATTTATTATTTCGGGGGAACCGCCATAGCCATAGAAGCCGGACTTCTTTCGGTTGAAGAGATCAAAGCTTCGATAGATGAAATGGTTAAAAGGGTAAAGCTTGCCGGAGCTGCATCGATTGGTTTAACACTATACCTGCCATATCCTGAAGGTTATTTTGCAAATAAGATCATGAATCCCGAATACAGCTATCAGAACGGGGGTGACTGGACATGGTTCGGCGGGAGAATGATACAGCAACTCATCCGCTACGGGTTTGTACAGGAAGCATATGATCAGGTTCAGCCAATGGTAAAACGGGTAAAAAACAATAACGGCTTTTATGAATGGTATTCAGTTAATAATGAACCGAGAGGATCGGGTACATTCAGGGGGGAAGCAGGCGTTCTGTTCAAGGCTATCAGGATGTTTGAGGAGTTTACGGAAAAAGAAAAATAAAATATTAATAAATTTGTGACCTTTAAAACCGGTATTAAACAGTATTCAGTATTTTTAATTTGAATAAAATGAAGGGTAGAATCACAAAAAGAGATGCATTATTCTTTTTCCTTGGTGCGCTTACAGTTGGTTTAGTAAATTATTTCCTTGATAAGAATGAAAACGGGAAATCGATCCGTGATCATATCAGGGATGCAATGAATAAAAACAGGACGATATTCTAATCATTCTACAGGAACAGACAACTCCCGGCCCGGTAAAGAACCGCATACAAATGATAATTCTATGATATTACAACAGACATACAGCCTGTTAAAGAACCGCTATGGAAACAGATTGAATGAACTGTTTGTTTCGGATATAAGGATAGGTATTTATCTGACTGCCGTACGACTGTCTGACGGAAGCATAGGTACTGCAGCAACCCTTTCCGGAGGTCATCCTTTCTGTAAAAAGGGTGACAGGGATTTCGGTGATTTGTCGCCTCTTAAAATCAGAGGACTAAAAGTGGCCGGAATCCTTGAGTCAGAAAAAAGCTCACCAGTTATTTCTTCAGTAAAGACAGCAGTTCTGAGCGCCTTATCTTCTGAAATGATTGATTCCGGCAACTACAAGATCATTGATGATTGTGATCCGGTCGATCTTATTGATCTTACTCCGGTTAAGACTATAACTGTTATAGGAGCATTTCAATCATATATAAGGAAGATAACCGGAACGGGGAATAAGCTATATGTTCTGGAACTGAATGAAAATGCCCTTCCTCCTGAGCAAAAGAAGTATTTTGTTCCTTCAAAGGATTCCGGAACAATTCTTCAGGAATCGGATATTATAATTATAACCGGGCAGACCCTCGTGAACGGGACTCTGGATGATCTGCTGAAAGAAATTCCGTCGAAGTCTGAGGTTATTTTAACCGGGCCGTCAGGTAATATTATACCGGATATTCTTTTTCGGAATAAAATCAGTATTATTGGTGGGATAAGAATTACTGATCCTGATAAACTTTTTAATATTGTAAGTGAGGGTGGAGCCGGTTTTCACCTTTTCAAATACTGTGCCCGTAAAATAAGCATCATCAGGGGGGATGAAATATAAATTAAGTGAAAAGTGGATAAAGGCGTCAATTGCCGGAACGATCTGGGCTGCATCGGAGATTGTTCTCGGTAGTTTTCTTCATAATCTGAGAGTTCCGTTCAGTGGAAACATCCTTACAGCAATCGGGCTAATAATTCTCATTTCTATAAGTTATATCTGGCATGAGAATGGCATATTCTGGCGAGCAGGACTGATCTGTGCCGTAATGAAAACAATGTCGCCGAGTGCAATTATCTTCGGCCCGATGATCGCAATCTTCGCTGAATCACTTCTCCTTGAATTTTCTGTAAGAATTTTTGGCAGGAATATGGGAGGTCTGATTATTGGAGCCATTCTGGCAATGTCCTGGAACCTGTTCCAGAAAATAGCCAACTATATTATTTCCTACGGATCAAATATTGTTGAGGTCTATAACAGTCTTCTGAAGTTTGCACAAAAACAGCTTAATATACAAACCGATATTGTATGGCTACCCATTATTGTTCTCCTGATAGTTTTCGCACTCTTCGGTCTTCTTGCAGGGATAATCGGTATAATTACAGGAAAGAGAATGCTGCGGCAGCCGGCAAAAGAAGTCTCGTTCTCCCGGAATAATTCTGTTGACGGTATCAGAAAGAATTCCGGTGAAGATTTTAAATACTCGGTTGGATGGCTGTTGATTGATATTGCTTTAATGGTTGGTTCCTTTCTTTTGATTTATTATACACCATGGTATGTATGGAGTATTGCCATAACAGGGGTTGTTATAATCTGGTCATCGAGGTACAAAAGGGCTTTCCGTCAGATTATGCGGCCGGGATTCTGGATATTCTTTGTTTTGATCACCCTGCTTACCGCTTTTGCTTTTACAGTTGCACAGGGAGGCAGTATTTCATGGGCTGAGGGTCTCCTCACCGGAATCCAGATGAATTTCAGGGCTGCTGTCATTATTACAGGATTTGCTGTTCTGGGAACTGAATTATACAATCCTGTGATAAGGGATTTCTTCCAGAAGACTGCCTTAAAAAACCTTCCTCTGGCGCTTGAACTGTCAGTCGAAAGTCTGCCGTTTTTCATAGGATCAATACCCGATCTCAAAAGCCTTGTCAGAAAACCTGTCTCGATATTTTATAATGTGTTATCTCAGGCTGACCGGCGGCTTGCTGAAATAAAAGGCATCGGAAATATTCCCAGGAAGATATTCATTATAAGCGGACCGGTAGGAGGGGGGAAAACAACTTTCACAAAAAACATTATAGAGTTTTTGAAGGACCAGGAAATAAAATCAGAAGGAATATTGTCAGACCGCATAACCGGCGGATCAGAGACCCTGGGTTATGATATTATTGATATCTCCACCGGAAAGCGGGAAGTATTTCTAAGGGAAAATGAAAAAACAGGAAATGAAAAAATAGGTAAATTTTATATTTCTCCAAAAGGTCTTGCAAAAGGCAGATCGATTCTGGAAGAACTGACCACATATATAACAGGGATCGTGATCATAGATGAGGTAGGACTTCTGGAACTTCAGGGAAGAGGATGGCATGACTCCATAAGTGAATTACTTGAAAAATCCTCTAACCATATATTAATTACAGTACGGGACAAGTTTGTCGATGAGGTTAAAAAGAAATGGAACCTTTCTGATGCCATCATATTTAATGTCCCTGATAATGATAACAGAAAAGCAGGCTGGCTTATCTATCAACAAATTAAAAACTAAAAAATAAAAAGAATTATTCTAAAATACCAGATTCAATAATCTGGTTACTATTCCGGCAAGAACTATTGCAAAGACGATTTCTATAATACATACTGCAAGGGCTTTTTTCCAGCCGAAATCCTTCCATAATACTGAAATTGTAGCCACACAGGGCACATAGAACATACTGACAACTGCCAGTGTGATCATTTGCTGTGATGTCAGCACTTCGGCAAATTCCGTTGTTCCGAGATAAGCTGCAAGCATAACAAGTATCAGCTCTTTCCTGAGTATACCGAATATAAGAAGAATACCTGTAATTGCCGGAAGGCCCAGCCAGCTAACTGTCACAGGGCTCAGAAATGATGATATTGCAGGCATCCACCCTGCAAGATTGATAGCCTGAATTATTATTCCTGAAACAATGACTATCGGAGCGGCTATATAAATAAATTCCTTAAGTGAATCCCAGGTCTGATAGAGAATTGATTTTAATTGCGGTGTTTTATAGTCGGGCATCGGCATTATAAGTTCCACAGGTTCACCTGGAAGTATCTTTGACGATATTTTTCCGGCAATGAAGATCAGTATCATTGCAAAAACATATAATCCCAGTGCCCATATCAGTCCTACATATTTTCCTACGAGTCCAAAAACAATTACCGAAACGGCTGAACAGGGTACAAGTGTTACCAGTACCGCAGTTATGAAACGCTCGCGTCTGGATTCCATTATACGGCAGGAAAGACATCCCGGGACATTACATCCAAGGCCGATTATGAAAGAAATACATCCTTTTCCGTGAATGCCCATTTTATGCATGAAATTATCCATCAGGAAAGAGATCCGGGCTATATAGCCCCACTCTTCAAGGAAATAAAGGATGATATAAAATGGCAGTATATATGGCAGTGCAATCTGGATAAGGGCAAGAACACCTTCGATGGCGGACCACCCGAGTGCACTTAAAAATGACGTCCCGACAGTATTGTTCCACCATTCATGCCAGCCGATGAACAGTGAATCCAGTAATGATGAAAGCCAGTTTCCCAGGCTGAAGACAGTAAAGAACATTCCTCCGGCTATCAGTATCATTACGAGGTAGCCGCTGAACCGGTTGGTGGTGATGAAATCCAGCCTGTCGTTCAGTGACATTTTCCTGTGTGGAGCCATAGTAACAGTTTCCCTTGTTATCTGTGCGGCCAGATGACTTCTTTCATCCGCTATCACAAGAGAAGAATCATGACCATGTATCTCTTCAAGCTTTTCCTCGAGGAGCTTATTCTTCTCAAGGACCTCAGGTTTTATCTGCCGGATTATTTTTACTATTTCATTATCTTTTTCTAGAAGCTTTATTGCTATCCACCTTTCAGGATAAGGCACCTGAACTCCTTTTAACTCGTCAGTAAGCTGACTGATGCAATCTTCAATTTCTTTACCATAATTCAATGATACCCTGTCATTACTGACTTCCCTGAGTTCAATGACTTTATCCATGAGGTCTGTCAGCCCCGTTCCCCTCGACGCCACAGTTCCTGTTACCGGGGTATTGAGTATATTCTGCAGTTTGGGTATATCAATAGTGATCCCTTTCTTCCTGGCAATATCAATCATGTTAAGGGCTACAATGACCCGGCAGCCAAGCTCAAGCAGCTGAAGAGTGAAAATCAGATTCCTTTCCAGATTGGTTGAATCAACTATATTGATTACCACATCGGGTTTATGCTTGATAATATATTCGCGGGCAATTAACTCCTCAACAGATAATGTGGTAAGTGAATATATCCCGGGCAGATCGAGTACGTCGATTGTATAGTCTTTATAATACAGGGTCCCTTCAAGCTTTTCAATAGTTTTTCCGGCCCAGTTACCTGTGTGCTGATGTGATCCGGTGAAATAATTGAAAACTGAGGTTTTCCCGGTATTACCCTGACCGGCCAGAACAACATTTATTTTTTTTGTCTCATTCATTGTGGTTTCACAAGTATCTTCGATGCCAATCCTCTGCCAAGTACCAGTTTTGATCCGGCAACCTCAACCTGGACAGGACCTGAAAATAATGACCGTCTTAATACGGTTATATTGGTTCCCGGACTTATTCCGAGATCGGCAAGCCGTTTTGTAAGATTCCGGCCGCCGTTCAGCGATACGATTGTTCCTGACTGGCCATCTTCCAGTTCAATGAGACTTATATTGCTTTTTTTGAGTTCCATATGTTCCGTAGTGTTTATGATTTGCATCCATCCAATTAACCTTCTGCAGATCATTTATCTTCAACATGTCTTAAACCTTCTGCAAAGAGATTGTTTATATGTATATCGTCAAGTGAATAATAGGTTACCTTACCTGCTTTATTATATTTAACCAGCTTCATATTCCTTAATGTCCTGAGCTGATGGGATATTGCGGAATTAGTAGTCCCGATAATTGAAGCAATATCACTAACGCACAATTCATTTTCCTGGCATAGTGCAAATATGATCTTGGCTCTGGTCGGATCGCTCATGGCCCTGAAAGTTTCGGCCAGGTAATGAAAGAATTTTTCGGATTTCATTTTGCTCTTTACCGATTTAACTTTTTTCCCTTCAATGAATTCGCTACCCGATAAATCTGTTTTTTTCTTCTTCATTTTATATCATATATGAACAATTATTCAATCGTTTGGCAAATATAATTAAATTCATGAGAGTAGACAGTTCCGGACAAGATATTATTTTGCAAGTTTTGGGAAGCTTCATTTTGAAATCCCCTTAGTGCTCTTTGTGCTTACCTTAGTGCTTTGTGGTTAACTAAGCATTGATGTTTAACCACACAAAGGAAATCACAAAGGACACAAAGTCAAGAGACTACTAATACAGGAGAATATAGTAATTAATACGTTAAAGTCTTAATTACAGTGGAGTGATAATGATCTTTTTGAAGAATATCTCAGCGCCTTCCGACTGGATCTGGATCTTGCCTTTTTGTGGTTTTACATCAAAGGCCTGATTGACCAGAACGCCGTTAAGATAAATATGGATCTCATTTCCGTTGACAATGCATTCAATTTTATTCCATTTCCCGACGGGGTTTTCTATATCATTTCTTCCACGGAAATCTTTAACATCTTTCCATTCCGGATCACGGCCGGACCAGTTTATCCGTCCGGAGTTTATAGTGGCTTTGTTTCCTCCCGTACGGAAGGCAAATGAACTGCCTTGTTTTTCGGGAGCAACAGGGGAAGTTATTGAATAGTTTTTACTTCCGTCGCCAACCACAATAAAATCACCTGTACCTCCTTCAATTATCTGGCATTCGATAGAATACATCCAGGTACCGGATGATGCTCCATCTTCTCCGGTTGAATGTAATAATATCCCGCTGTCTCTTGCCTTATCAGTCCTGGGAGAATATGTCTGATCGCCCCATTTAAACTTTACAGTCAGTTTATAATTCTCAAATTCATCATTTGTGGTTATACATCCGAATTCCTCCCCCGAAATCCTTATCATTCCTTTGGTGATTGTAAAAACATTCAAAGGATCAGAATTTTTTCCTCTTTCTTTAATGTATGTATACCAGCCATCAAGGTTGTGCCCGTTAAATAATCTGATCCCGGTTTTTCCGGATTTATCATTCTTCATTTCCTTCAGGGCGGAATTCTTATCTCTGGGGAACGTATTTACAGGGATAATAATAAAGGCAAGGATCAGCAAAATCAGGTATTGTCTTTTCATAATTTAATCATATTACTCGGTAGTAAATATAATTATTCTATTGACTTTGTCGGGATTTCTTTTTCCTGCAAATAAGTTTTATGGCTTTATCGATATAAATTGTTATGACAGTCAGAGAAGCAAATACGGCCAGAAACCACAGTACATTACTGAGATTGATTTTACGTCCTTCCCTGAAATCTCCTCTTCCACGACCATTGTGGTTTCTGAAGTCTCCTGACGGCGGTATCCTTTCGCCTCTCTCTCTGAACTCCGGAGGAAATTCATGTCGGAGGCTATCAGTAAAATTTCTTTCTCTCATACCCTGACCTCTTCCTGCAAATCTTTCACGGATGCTGTCCGGTAATTCCCTCATAGGTGGTCGTTCCGGCCTTTCTCCGGGCCTTGTTGATCTTTCAAAACCCTCTGATCTTCCTCTTCCCGCACCTTCTCCAAAACCATGGCCAATTCTTCTTTCAGATTCTTTATCGGAACTAAGTTTGAATACCCATATACTGCTATCAAGGTAATTCAGTTTCCTGAGTGCTATAACACCTGTTACAAGGATAGCGACGGATAATATGGCGAAGCTAATTTTCCTCAGCATTGTCTGACTTTTTAAGTTTTAATCTTTGAAGCACCCAGTTCCAGTGTAATCCCAGATGGATGCCAAACAGTGCAAGAGTAATGAATGATGAGCTGGTATGCATTGCCCTCCAGAACATCCTTGTACCACCAAGGTTGAGCCATGAAAAATTGATAGTCCTTGCTATTGCTATTCCGCTGAGGATCATTAATGTGATGCCTGCGAGCATCAATATATCAAGCAAATAGTTAAACCTTGCTTTTCCAGGGCATTTTCTGAAAAATCCGAGAGTGACTTTTTTTATCCAGTTCCAGTTAAGTATTTTATGAAGTATAAAGAATAATCCGATTATTAATCCTGCCCATTCATGGAATGAGATCCCGTAAAAAGACCTTGGATCCATAAGTAACAGCATTACTATCGTTATACAGAGTGAAAGAATGAATTTGAAACTGTTCATGATGATCATATGAAGTTAAATATCTGACAATTTAAGAGGTATTATTATTCCAATTGTATATTAGCAGATCATAATTATACCGTTCACTGCTAAAGTAGACTTATTTCCCGGGATTGAATAAACCTCCCCGGCCAGAAAAATTATTTTTCTACATATTAGATGGTTTTGTAATCTGGCCACCCCTCCTTAAATAAAGGAGGGGAAACCTAAATACGCAAAAACCCTATGGTTGACGGCTATGTTTATGGCCGGCGTAAAAAAGCTGAATTATTTAATATTCTGTCAAAGTAGATTTAATATGTACTTTAAAATGTGTATTTTAGCATTGATAATTTAAACCCGGAGGTTAATTAGCTGTTTTTATGTTAGATAACCTGAAGGAATATTATTTCATTCAATGAAAACCTTATATTCTTTATCTGTCATTACTATACTGTTTTTAACGGGATGTTCGGAAAGCGGCCCGGAAACAGCTCCGGAAATTAAAAAAGAGCATTCTCTTTGCGCAGAATTACAGGTCTTTTATGATATTTCGTCACTCCCTGAATATTCGGAGGGAACATTTTGTGCTCAGGTATCATCGTGGGATACTACAGGCGGGAATGACGACGGCTTCGGAGGTACCTATTCTTACTTACGGAAAAATGACGATGGTTCACTTGTGATTTTTGATCAGGAAGGAAGCGGTGTGATAAACAGGATCTGGACGCCTACCCCGACTGACGACACTCTGGATTTCTATATTGATGATAATGAAAAGCCGGCCTTTTCGATCAGGTTCATTGACCTGTTTTCCGGGGAAAAATATCCCTTCGTCATGCCATTATGCGGGAATCAGCTTGGAGGTTATTATTGCTACCTGCCAATTCCATTTCAAAAAAGTTGCAGGATAATCTTCAGGGGGAAAAGGATTCAGTTTCACCAGATACAATACCGCTTGTACGGACCGGATGCAGATGTTAAAAGCTTCAATCCGGAGCTTAATGCTCAGGAAAAAGAAGCTCTGCAAAAGATCGCCGTTCTGTGGAACAGGGATGAAAAAAAGGTATCTGATTTCCATGCTGATAAAGTTTCTGAAAATAACGGGCAGTTTAATATCAGTCCCGGCGAAACGGTTGCAATATTCAGATATAATAAAGGAGGAAGGATCCTTGGTTTGGAAATAGGGCCATCAGGTCTTTTTGAAGGGATCATGAAAAGCGTCGATTTAAGAATAACCTGGGATGGAGAAAAAAATCCGGCAGTATATTGTCCTCTGGCTGACTTCTTCGGATATGCCTTTGGGAAGGCATCAATGCAAAGTCTTTTAATGGGGACCCGCGGAGAGATGAATTATTGTTATTTCCCCATGCCTTTCGATAAGAGCGCCACGATTGAACTTATCAACCGTAAAAACGCATCATCTTCAGGAAATCATCTTCAGGCGAATGTCAGGGTTTTTTATTCTGATGAAAAAAGAGATCCCCGGAAGGAAGGGAAGTTTTATACTTACTGGAACAAAATTACGAAATCAATCCCGGGAGAACCTCATCTTTTCCTGGATGTTAAGGGGAATGGTCATTATGTCGGGACTATCCTTCAGGCTCAGGGGCTTCAGGCGGGTATGACATATTTTTTTGAAGGGGATGATTCTGCTTCAATCGACGGAAGTTTCAGGATACACGGGACGGGTTCGGAAGATTATTTTAACGGCGGGTGGTATGCACTTATGGACCGGTGGGACGGGAGGATGAGCCTGCCGCTTCACGGTGCTCTGGATTATTCACTTCCATTCTGCAGAACAGGAGGATACAGATTTTATATTTCCGATAAATTATCCTTCGGGAAAAGCATTTACATGGGAATTGAACATGGCCCGACAGGAAACAGGTTCCCGGTTGATTATACATCACTTGCACTTTATTATTCCGATTCCCCGGTACGGGAAGTCACCGCCCCGGTAAATGACCTGGCCACAGTTTTCCTTCCGGATACTCTGACTATTTATCCACAGCTGATGGATTATAACATCTCGGGGAACATGGATATCCAGACAACATGGAAATACGGGACGGGAGGGGAAAGTTTTATTTTTACCCCGGGGGATGATGCAGGATTACGGATCTCACTTGAAGAGATCCCGGCTGGCCGGTATAAGTTATATTTTGATGTTGTAAAAAGGCCTGAGGGATGTGATTTTTCTGTCTGGCAGCGTCAAACCCGGGTCTCTGACCGGATAAGCACCGCTTCACCATCTGAAGAAAGATATAAGGATATTTACATTTGTGATCTGGGTCAGCTTGATATCGTTAATACAATAACTATCCGTTTTACAACTGGCGGGAAGAAGAAAAACCTTTTATTGAACAGGATCATTCTGATTAAAAACCCATAAATATGACAGCCATGAGATATGCAGCAGCAATACTATTATTAGTAATTTCTGTTACCGCAGCAGGTCAGAAGAAGATATCGAATGTTGAATTCATTGATTACAAGCGGCAGGTACTTCTTGTAAAGAGTGAAGCAATGAAAGCACAGGGGAAGCTCAATGCCGGAGAAATAATAGGCGCCGGATGTGATCAGGGGGGGTGTTGGATTGAAATAGAATACAAAGGGAGGAAAGTAAAACAGAATGTAGGTGAATATATTTCCGAACTTAATGTTTATGAATTTGATTTCAGTGCTGATGCTGATCTTGAGCTTGTCGTGATAAATGATCTTAAAGCGACAGCTTTTCTATATGTCTTTTCATACAGTAAGGGTATAATCCAGAAATTGTTTGAAAAGGAAATTAAATCCGATAAAGTTGTTATCAAGAAAGATTACCTCGAATATTATCAACCGGGAGGAAAGGAAACCATATGGCATTATTATTTCGGGAGATTCTGGCTTATGACACCATATGAGATCCGGTGATAAATGGACGAGCTGAAGCAAAAAATAATAGAGATTGAGAAGATCTCTTCAGAACTTGAACCGTCAGAAAAATTCAGAAATGATTATCTGCAGCATATTCATGAATATGCTAACAGTTTTATAAATGATCTGGAAACTGCAAAAGTATTCTCTGATGGCAGATCTGATAGAAATGTACTTTCTGTCGGTGCCGGAAAGATATCCTTACCGGAACTGATCGGTGTCTTTAAGCATGAAGTAGCAGAGAAAGGGATCAATGCTGCATCGGGGAGCCATCTGGGGTATGTACCGGGAGGAGGGATATACATGTCTTCACTTGCCGATTATCTGGCTGCCGTTACCAATGAGTATGCAGGATTATTTTATGCATCTCCGGGAGCGGTGATAATAGAAAACGAAATACTGAACTGGCTTAAATCTGTTTTCGGATTTCCAATGAGTGCTGCAGGAAGTCTGACTTCGGGTGGTTCGATTGCTAACCTTATTGGTCTTACTGCAGCCCGTAATCATCATGGGATTAAATCGGACATGATACCACGAAGTGTTGTTTACCTGAGTAAGCATACACATCATTGCATTGGAAAGGCATTGAAAATTATCGGACTGGAAGATATAATAATAAGGTATTCGGAGCTGGATGAAAAATTGAGGATAAATGCCGAAAGGCTTGCCGGACAAATAATAAAGGACAAGGCTGACGGACTGAATCCTTTTCTGGTAATTGCAACTGCAGGAACAACGGATACCGGAGCCGTTGATCCTTTATTTGATCTGGGAAATATCGCAGCAAAGCATAATCTCTGGTATCATATTGATGCGGCTTACGGAGGATTTTTTATCCTGACAGAAGAAAGGAAAGAGCTTTTCCGGGGTATAGAAATGGCAGATTCTCTTGTGGTTGATCCGCATAAAGGATTGTTCATTCCTTATGGGACGGGAGCTGTTCTGGTGAAAAACAGGGAAGCGGTGACAGATTCTTTCCAATATACTGCAAATTATATGCAGGATTCAGCCAATGCCATTACGGATCTTTGTGAACCTGCGGATGTATCTCCCGAACTGACAAGGCATTTCAGGGGATTACGTGTCTGGCTGCCGCTGCGGATTCATGGGACGGAACCATTTATTGCCTGTCTGAGTGAAAAACTGCTGCTTGCAAAGTATTTCAGGATCAGATTATCTGAAATTGGTTTCTGTACCGGTCCCGAACCGGATCTGTCGATCAGTTATTTCTGGTATCCGTCTGTATCTGTTGATGAGGATACTTACAACAGAAAGCTTCTTGAGCTGATACATAAGGATGGGAATGTATTTTTCAGTTCCACAATAATTAACGGGAAGTTTGTAATAAGGATGGCAATATTATCTTTCAGGACGAGGTTAAGGACAATAGATAAGGCCATAGAAATAATAAATAATATCAGGTTAAGACTGGAGCGGGAATTTGGTTACAAATGATCATAAACGGTTATCGGAATTACTGATTCTACTCCCGGATAGTCTTTTCTTTATCATGACGATCAACGTATTTTAATACGTTTTTAAAAACGTATTATAATCGCTCTGGTTTGATTTAGAAAGCATAGATTTAGTCTCCTTTGCCTGTAGGGCATATGGTATTGTAGGTAAAGATTCTGGTGAATGATTAATACCTCGTAGAGGTTATGGAAAAGAATACCATATCCGCTACGCGGAATCATTCCAACAATATAATCTTCTCTACAATACCATAACCGCTACGCGGTAAACTCCCAGGTAAATCGGAAAATAGAACTACAAAAAGGCCGCCGCTACGCGGCTCAGGAGCATAAATGGTGATCCTCAGCCTACAGATATTTCGCTGTTATTAGGTTAATTGATATAAATGTTGATCCTGAATCTATAAAAATGTCGCTGCCTTATGACGGGTAATTGCAAAAAATCTGGTTTTTAGCGCCGTAGGCGCTTTCTGTTTATAGTAAAGTTTATTCCCCCATGACCAATAAGCACCGTAGAGCCTGCCCCGCCTTAAGCGGGGTGCGACCTGATAAACATAACCTATTGCCAAATTCTTCAGTTATTTTTTAAAGAAATGGTTGGGAAGAAATATTAGAAATAAATTATGATATAAAATGACAATTGATTAACTTTCCTTTAAATTAAACCTGATTGTCTTATGAGAAAAATTTTACTTCTTTTTGTCTGGGCATTTTTAATAATGCTGGGATCCTGTAATAAGGAGTCAATCCAAATACCTCAGGATGAAGATGACTTATTAGTAAACTTAAAAGATGGTGATATCATTCCCGGGCAATATGTTGTTTTGCTCAAAGAGGGAGTTACATCAGTAAAATCTGCAAAGTTGAGTTATCCCGGAGCACAGGATCTGATGCGAACTGAAATGAAAAAAATCCTGAAAGCTTCGAAAATTGCTGAAAGAGAACCGTTGCAGGTTTATTCTGCGGCGATTGAAGGTTTTGCAGTTAAACTATCTGAAGAAGAAGCTGAGGCACTGGGAAATAATCCGGGGGTTGCCGGAATATGGCCTGATAAAGTTGTTATTCTGAAAAGACCGGCGCCGGTACCAACTCCCCTTCCTCCACAAACTATACCTCCCGGGATTGAAAGAGTTGGCGGAGTAGCCACATATATTGGAACTAACAGAATATGGATAATCGATACAGGAATCGATCTTAATCATGAAGATCTCAATGTTGATGCAGGTAAAACTTTCGTTCCAAGGACAACAACTGCTGATGATGATAATGGTCACGGAACACACTGCGCAGGTATTGCAGCAGCAAAAAATAATTCTGTTGGTGTAATTGGCGTTGCCGCAGATGCTCATGTGGTCCCGGTAAAGGTTCTTGACAAACGTGGTTCAGGTGCTTATTCAACAATTATGAAAGGAGTGGATTATGTCACTAATAATGCAGATAAGGACGAGGACGGTATTGAAGATGAAGATTTTGGTGATGCTGTAAATATGAGTCTGGGAGGAAGTCCCTACGAACCTCTTGATTTAGCGGTAATTGCCATGGGGGAAGCCGGACTGTATGTCAGTCTTGCAGCAGGAAATGAAAGCGATGATGCCGTGAATCATTCTCCTGCACGTGCTTCAGATCCTTTATTATATCCTAATGCTATTAACGTGTATGCCATATCTGCATGTTCAAGTAGTGTGGACGATGGAGATATCTGGGCATCTTTTTCAAATTTTGGTAATGCTGTTGATTTCTGCGCTCCCGGAGTAAGTATTTTATCATTGTACAAGAATAATGGAATGGCTACTATGAGTGGAACATCAATGGCTGCACCGCATGCATGTGGGGTATTGCTTGTCACAGGAGGAAAACCAAAATCATTAGGGACCGTGGCAAATGATCCGGATAATCCAGATGATCCCATTATACATACTACAGGTTATCCGGAGAATTAATAAAACGCCTTAAAATAAAATTGTTATCATGAAAATCCTGTCAGATAAATTTCTGACAGGATTTTTTATGCAATATTCTGCTCCTTCAAGGCTGGATTGTGCTAGTGGATAACCTGCCCCGGTTGCGAGACTGTGAAAATCCTTCTATTGTCGTTTTACCCCTAAATCCCCCAAGGGGGACTTATTGCACTACTGATACATATTTAAGCCCCCTTAATAGGGGGAATGGGGGTAGATCAGGATTTTCACAGAAATAAAATTCTATGAATAAAGATATAATTTAACATTTTAAACTATAAAACTTCATCATTTCTTCATTTTAGCTGTAATAACTTACTAGGATGACCAATTAAAGGGTAAATAACTATGAAAGGAAAAAATTTCTTATCAGCACTTATGATGGTTATGGTATTAACTGCCATTACCTGTGGATGTTCCAAAATTCAGGATAATCCTGTGAACAACCCGCTTTTAACTCAGAAAAGCGCTCAGCTGAATGCACTTGCAACTACTGGAAGCAATTCCACTATCGGGCTGACAGATCAGGAAATAGAAGATCTGATACATATGAGAATTGAGGAAAAGTTAGCAAGAGATGTTTACCATTACTTTGCAGCAAAATACAAAAAACCCATCTTCAGTAATATTGAAAAAAGTGAACAGGTACATATGGATGCCGTTCTG